>OIWQ01000074.1_pt1 | contig 118010 bp, 102 predicted proteins | sample 1587571 | NCBI WGS metagenome assembly OIWQ01 (sample SAMEA3888910, study PRJEB22519) | human gut metagenome | biome: human gut; feature: human-associated habitat; material: faeces | place: Denmark | collected 2010
AGTGCAAACCGAAGGCAGAACGCCAAACTTGTTTGAGCGTTTTGCTGAGGTGCAGCCTATCTTATGTAGAGTTTCATCGGCATTCATGTGCCTGCGCTTCGTAAGTTTGCAAAAGAGTTTATAAAGGAGAAAGATGATTGCCTGGTTCTTCGCCACCGCTCTTGCCAAGCAATGGGACCAGGCGATTCCCTACATCGAGCAACGCCGCCTTGCCCCATGGACGCACAACAAGACTATACAGAAGTCCATCAAGAGCTACAGAATCACACCCGAGCAGAAAGAATATCTGCAGACATTGAAGATAAATTTGGCAAAGATTTCACAATTAATTGGCAGTTTCTGCATACGTTCTACGGCAAATCTTTTAGCTTGAAGAAGGTTTTGTTCATCTAATTTGCGCTTCTTGTATTCCTTATCATCTATTTCAAAGAAAGCTAAGGCTAAAGACTTCTTTTCGCCATATACTAAATTCACAGAATTCTCAACTTCTTCCTTCTGCAAGGCATCAATATCAGAGAGGTTGCGCTTCTTCAATCTTTCATGTGCTTGAGCAAGCAGCGTTTGCATTTCTTCATCCATTTCCAGATGAATATCCTGCAAAGGGGTTGGGACGAAAGAGCGGTAGGCTTCCTCGTCCCTTCCTATTGTTCTGTAATGTCCTTGTCTATCCATTTGTATTCAATTTTACATTCATTATATCATTCATACACACCATTCTTATATTCCTCTTGGAATTTTCTACATGTCTTGCCCGTCTGCTGCTTGAAAAAACGCATCAGGTGGGATGGTTCGGCGAAACTGAAAGCATAGGCTATCTCACTTATAGACTTGTTGGTGAATAGAAGTTCGTTTTTGATTTCTGCCAACAGTCGCTGTTTCAGCAGATAGGTAGCCGACACTCCATACTGCGCCATCACACTATGGTTGAGGGTGATACGGCTAATCTTGAGCAGTGAGGCGTAGTCCTGCACACGCTGTAAATTCCGGATGTGGGTTTCCATCAATTCCACAAACAGAAAGGCATAATAATTCTTAGGAGCAGCCAGAGGCAATTGATGCTCACGGACATAATGGCGATTCATAATTGCCAGCAGATAGTAGAGCACGCTGACGATGATGTTGTAGCTATCGGCTTGAGGATGTCGAAGTTCAGCCCGTATTTTCTTGAGCAGCCGCAGAAATTCTTCGCATTCATTTCTCGGACACATCAAATAGGGCGGTGTTTCGGTCTGCTGGCAGTATTGCAGACGATAGACAAAGAATTTGTCGGCAATGAAGGTTCGCATAAAATCTTCACGGAATATCAGAAATTCGTACTCGAGAGCCGCCTCATCAATGTGCCATTCCTGCTGCTGGTGTGGCTTCACAAAGAGCACCATACCATCTTTCAGGTTTATCTTCCTGTAGTCTATCAGAACGTATCCATTAGCTTTCTTGATGAAAAATATTTCGAAGAAGTCGGTCTTGAACACTTCATGCTCCGTGAGCACCCAAGGGCACTCGCCTCCATAAGCAGTGTTAATGTAGAAATCTACGCCGCAATCCGTCTTGCTGAACGGCACTTCTACCAGACGCTGTCTTTGCTTTGCCATAATCTTAATCTGCTTTTTCATGCAAAGGTGCATTTTTTAGATGATTTATCAAAATGGCACAGCTGGAGAATGAAATGGTATAAATAAATTTAACATCTAAAGCTACCTTTGCACCATAGTTCGAAATAAAAACATTAAGCTTATGAAAATTCAACAGATTAGAAATGCCACCATCATTATCGAGTATGCGGGAAAGCGATTCCTCGTTGACCCCATGCTCGGCGAGAAAGGATCGTTTGCTCCTTTTCCGTTCTCTCACCATCAGAAGTTGCGCAACCCGCTCCACGACCTACCTATGAAGGCAGAAGAAATTGTCAACAAAATAGACTGCGTATTACTTACCCATCTGCACCTTGACCACATAGACAATACCGCCTACAAGCTACTGAACAAGAAGGTTCACATCTTTGTGCAAGACGAGCAAGACAGAAAGACTGTAATGAGTCATGGCTTTACCAACGTGGAAATCATTGGCGAAGAATCACGTTTCGGTGACATCCGTCTGACAAAGACAGAAAGCCATCACGGCCACTGGTGGATGCTCCCCTTAGCAGGTCACACTTGCGGCTATGTGCTGCGTCATGAGGCTGAACCTGTCTGCTATCTGGCAGGTGACACCATCTGGTACAGCGGCGTACGCAGAAATATAGACCGCTGGCACCCGCAGATTATTATCGTGAACGCCGGCGGAAACAAATTCTATATAGGCGGACATGTCATCATGCACATTCCGGATGTTATGAAGGCAATGGACTATGCCCCTTGGGCAACCTTCGTGGCAACCCATCTTGAAGGTGTCAACCATAATCAAGTTAGCCGTGCTGCCTTTAGAGAAGAAGTCTTGAAGTGCGGCAAGAAAGACCGCATTCATATTCCCGAAGATGGAGAGATTATAGAACTGTAGTTCCACGATGGACAGATAGCTTCAAAGAGTCCTTTCGGATAGTATTTGGATTGTTAATGGTAATAATACGAGAAACTGAGATTTATGTCATCACTTCAAGATAGACTATTCTCCATACAGGATAAGCAGTATGCTGTTTTCCAAGCCAAATTGACACCGGGAGTACCTATGGAGAGATAGTGCAAACCGAAGGCAGAACGCCAAACTTGTTTGAGCGTTTTGCTGAGGTGCAGGTTTCTGTATGAGGGTGCATACCTTTCATACAAGTATTACACAGACCGGGCAGCGCGGAATGTATGCCTCTGGCAGGCAGTCGTTCACTATTTTATCGTTCAGTTCCATAACCATGTCCTTGTTGTAGTAGATAGCATCATGACAGCACTCTTTGCATTGGAAATACCGCCAGTCGCCCTGCAGGCGGGTAATCCGATTCTCCGGGAACACTCTGTAGAATTGCGTGTCTTGGTTGGTGGTCACGATGTAATAGTTCTTTCCTTCCAACAGTTCGGCAAGATCGGTGTAGGTTTCGCCAGTTTCACATTCATAATCGTATTTGATGGTGCGAAGTTGCAGCGCCCAGTGTTCACCCTTTGTTATCCGTGGATGGTAAAAGCCGTCGAACATGTTCCTGAACCCATATTTCTCTCTTAACGAACCGGCCATTTGCCTGAACACTTCATCGTCTTGGTAGTAAAACCTGAATCCCGAAGCCGCCGACATACCCGAAGCTCCTCCCACCACAATGGCATCAGCTTCCTCAATCTTGCTCTTTAATATGTCAAGTAGTCTTTCTTTATCCATAATATGCTTGATTTTGTTTCTGTCTGCAAAGGTATTGCGTTCTAACCTTTTAGCTGATACCAAAACAGAACCAACTACTACCATATCGATAATCTGGCTATAAAATTCCATTATTCTTGACTTCTTCCATAAACTCCCCGACAGTCGTTCCCGTCTGTTGCTTGAAGAACCACATCAGATGATTTTGGGCAGAGAATTGCAGTTTATCTTCCAATAACTTCGAATAACTACTTTTGCTTGCGAAACTTAAATTATTTAGTCATTACGATGTCAACAATTAAATGTGCTTCATAATCTTTCACTCCATTTTTAGATAGAATCTTCCAATCGTTTGCAAACTCCCTTTTCAGCAACTCACGCTGACCAGTCGCTTCATTCTGTTCCACAAAACGCTGAAAGCATCGTACAGCCTCCGCAGTTTTAGACAGGATAAACTTAACATATCCACAATTCAGCCAATCACTATCTATCGCTCTGTCCGAATTGACAATCCAATCATACACACGCTCAGCATCATTCGGTTTGCAGTTCACTAAGTACCCCCAAGCAATAATGCGCTTCACATCTATATCATTGTCATTTTCGTAGTCTAAGCGGAATAAATCGACAAGCCCATCCTTTACATTCCCACTATTCACAAGCGCAAGACTATGACAAAGAACAAGACGACGATTCTCAGGTTCACGCTCTAAACACATCTTATAATACTTCGCTGCGTCAACATAGTGCCCCAACGCAAAAAGCACATCAGCAAGACTTTTCTGCACCTTGGTTATATCATATTTACAATCTTGTAAACTCAAAAGCAGCTTGTAGGCATCTTCATTCCTGCCAAGGCGCTGACAAGCCAAAGCACAAATATACTTCTCGTCAGCAGAAGCCACACCCTTTGCAATCAGACGAGAGATAAGCTTTACAACAACGTCATACTTCTTCGACTTAAACAAATGACGTTCGACAACGACCAACTCTTCTCCCAATAATCCGTCAAATAATTCGTTGGCTACAAAAAACGCCGCAACATCATCATCTTTGTATTCAAACGGATTAGCAAAGTCTTTGCGCTCTGGGTGCAATTTAAAGAAACGATACAAGTCCTGTAGATACATTCTACGAATGTAAGCAGCCGACTCTGTATTCATAGCCATTGCACTATCCGCTATATCCTTACCCGAAGCAACGATTTCCTTTACATCTGCAGGCAACTTATCTATAACCGACGAAAGCGCAAACACAAAGGAATACTTATCCGAATCACAGAACGGCCCTTGAGAAATAGCCTTATGGATGAGTTCGCCATCCGTCCCCCTCACCACTGATGCCACATCAGGATTATCAAAAGAGAAAGGAACGAACCAATTACTAAGCTGATAGAAGAAAGAGAAACGCTTCATATGTGAGAAACCACCGAAGTAGATATCGCTACCCGAATCCCTCATCGCCATCATCTTCTTCATCTTCTCTTCCATCTCAGCCATATTCTTATCCACAGAGCCAGAATCAAGAATATCATTCAGCGAATCATCATCACTTTCTACAATACCATCACGAGTCATTCTGAACTTATTATTCTTCATCAACGTAGGCATTATGTCGCGTTGTATCTCAGCATTATCCTCTTCAGTTTGCATACACAACAACAACTGCAACTGGAGTTCACCAATCTCCCGACGCATATCGGCTGATTTACAAATTGTTTTTATGGCTTCATTTATATCAACAAACAATAAATTCTCGCTATGTGGCAAAGTGAGCATAACACCAACAAGGGCACGTTGCTTCACTCTCTCAATAGTTGAACTTAAACAAACATTAACAAGAGTAAGCCATTTATTTACATCAAAGACATTAAGAAGTGCCATCGTCAGCGCACTTACAATAAGTAACGTATCGTCTTGATCCACCATTGGCGAGATAAGTAGCTCGCTATAGAACTGCTTTTTATCATCACTCCATTGAGAAGCCACAAGCAAACTACTAAACAACTCGTCCATATAACGCTGATGAATAGCATTCACACGTGCTACCGACGTATTCGGCGTATCACCAAGCGAAAGTGATGCCATAGCCGTATCTTGCACATAGTTCTCAAGCGATTTAGCTATAGTTTCACCACTGATATCAAAACGCTTTGCCACATTAGTACAATGGATGAAAGGCAGACGCTTCTTCACAATAAATGCCAAGCGGACATTGGCATACAAACGATACGTACGACGTAGTAACTGGTTGTAAACAATTTCGCCTTGAGGATCACGCATATTATGCGATAGCGAATTACACATAATGCGATAGTCGTTCTCTATTTCCTCTACATCTTGGATATAGTCTGTAATAGAAAGATCTGTCATGCGCTTCTTCAGCAATTGCAACGATTCACCGACGTTACGATGTATAAGTATTGAGTCTTTTATAGTTGGATTTGCCATAGCTTTTACTATTTGCTTGTGGAAATAAGGTCGATATCCTGCAAACGCGGCTTTTCAATATGATTAAACTTCAACTTAGGCAAGGCAGATATTGTACGATCGTCTACCTTATAATATTTACGAAGCACATCAGAATAATGCCCCATACCATTGACATTGATAGAGTCGCAAGCCGCATTATACGCCTTCACAAAAGCAACAATTTGCTTCTTGCGTCTTTCGTCCATCACACGATCAGCACGCAGAGCTATCACACCCAAACGCTTATTTATATCCCTACTATCCATAACCACATTATGACCAGCTAAACGGGCTGTAGTAGCAAATGGTTCTGCAAGCCAAACGGCATCCATTTCGTTGTTGAGAAGCATACGCAGACGTATATTGACATCATTCACTTGAATACGAAACGCAATAGAGTGCATCCGTGCACTACCAAGAACACAATCACAGAGATAATCAGTAGCAGAATAGCGCGTCATGCCTATCATCTTATCGCCAAACTGATTGATACGCTTCAAACGTGCCTTACGATTTGCGAGAAGTTGCCAATAGGCATTTGTGGTAGACAAATAATCAATCGCCACACCTTGCTCTCGCATACGCTTAGCTCGCACTAAATCTGTAACTATACCTTCTACCGAACTACCAACAAAAGCTGTGTCACAATCCATCTGCGACGTGAAGCAACGCAAACGAACATCCACACCAAGAGTGTCAAACATCCGCTTCTCCTTTGCGAGGAACAAAGGCATACAATCCGCCGTTGGCAAAACAGCAAACTTCAACGCCAACGAATCTTCATGAAGTAGACGTTGACGTTCCGCACGCGTCATTCGTTCCTGCTCCTCAACTGAGTTACCACACGAAACGACAAATATGGCAATAAGTATATAAATCACAACATGTTTCATACGGCAAAAGTAGCAATAAATTTTGACACAACGAAAAATATTGTTACTTTTGTAGGGAATAAGGCGTAGCGACAAAAGCCACGACAAATAAATAGGACAATCATTATTATGGCAAAGACTAAAACAGCATACGTTTGCAGCAACTGTGGACAGGAATCGACCAAATGGATTGGTAAGTGCCCGAACTGCGGAGAATGGAATACATTCAAGGAGATACGCCTCGGCACAAGTCAACTTGGCAGTAATGCAGACGGATTATTCCGCCACAACAATGCGACATCAGGCAAAAGCACTCCGATTAAACTCTCGGACATCCCTACACAAGATGATCCACGCATCGACATGCACGACGGCGAGTTAAATCGTGTGCTTGGCGGCGGACTCGTTGCGGGTAGTATCGTGCTGCTTGGTGGTGAACCAGGTATTGGCAAGAGTACACTGACGCTTCAAACTATTCTAAACATTCCAGATCGCAAAATACTATATGTTAGTGGCGAGGAAAGCGCACATCAACTAAAGATGCGTGCCGAACGCTTGCTTGGAGGTATGTCCAACGCAACAACAGCAATTGTCGACAACATTAATATATTATGCGAGACATCGCTACAGAAGATATTTGAGTTTGCTGACGAACTCGCACCAGAACTACTTGTAATCGACTCTATACAGACAATAGCAACCGATGAAGTGGAGAGTAGTCCGGGCAGCATAACGCAGGTGCGCGAATGTGCAGCGTCGTTGTTGCGTTTCGCAAAGACAACGGGCACACCGGTCATACTAATCGGACATATAAACAAGGAAGGAACACTTGCCGGACCGAAGATTTTGGAGCATATCGTAGACACCGTGATACAATTTGAAGGCGATCAACACTATATGTACCGCATACTGCGCTCAATAAAGAACCGCTTCGGAAGCACTTCTGAGCTCGGAATATACGAGATGCAACAAACTGGTCTACGCCAAGTAAGTAACCCTTCCGAACTACTACTATCCCAAGATCACGAAGGCTTGTCGGGCATAGCTATAAGTTCAGCAATAGAAGGTGTGCGTCCATTCCTTGTAGAGACACAAGCACTTGTTTCATCAGCTGCCTACGGCACGCCACAGCGTTCCGCTACCGGCTTCGACCAACGACGTCTGAATATGTTGCTCGCTGTTCTTGAAAAACGTGTAGGGTTCAAGTTGACACAGAAAGATGTCTTTGTGAACATTGCTGGCGGACTACGTGTAACCGATCTCGCCATGGACTTGAGTGTTATAGCTGCCGTACTATCAAGCAATGTCGACACCGCCATTGAAACAGGTTGGTGCATGGCAGGCGAAGTAGGATTAAGTGGCGAAGTACGACCCATCAACCGTATCGAGCAACGCATAGCAGAAGCAGAAAAACTCGGTTTTACAGATATCATCTTGCCTTTACACAATGTACAGAGCATAGATACACGTAAATATACAATCAACATACACCCCGTCAGAAAGGTGGAAGAAGCACTTAGAGCTTTGTTCGGATAATATTAAAGAAAAGATTAAAGTTTAATACGGATAAGATTGGTTGTCATATAGTTAAGAATTTATATTACATTTAATATTTAACAATTTAAATATGAAAAACTCAGCAATAATCGTGAGTGGTGGAATGGACTCCATCACCCTACTCTACGACCGTAAAGACGAGATAGCACTCGGCATTTCGTTCGATTATGGAAGCAATCACAACGCACGAGAAATACCATTTGCAAAGATGCATTGCGAACGACTCGGCATCAAACACATTACAATCAATCTCGACTTCATGCATCAGTATTTCAAGTCGAGTCTGCTTGATGGTGCCGAAGCTATACCCGAAGGCCATTACGCCGACGACAACATGAAGTCGACGGTTGTACCATTTCGCAATGGCATCATGCTCGCTATAGCCATTGGCATCGCAGAAAGCAACAATCTTGACCAAGTATTTATAGCCAACCATGGTGGCGATCACACAATCTACCCTGATTGTCGCCCTGAATTCATAAACGCTATAGATGCTGCAGCAACAGCAGGTACTTACAATAACGTAAAAGTGATTGCCCCATACACAAAGATAACAAAGAGCGATATTGCACGCATTGGCAAGCGACTTGGTATAGACTACGCCGAGACATGGAGTTGCTACAAAGGCGGAGAAGTGCACTGTGGCAAATGTGGCACCTGCGTAGAACGCAAGGAAGCTCTCGCAGAAGCAGGAATAGAGGACAAAACAATATATGAATAAGTAAATTTAACTGCAAACTTGCGCTATATCTATATATTTTTAGTAAATTTGCGGTCAAATACAGGCATTGAGCTTAAAAACAAAAATATTTCTAACTTTAAATAAACATTTTAAAAAATGAAAATCGCAGATTTTAACTTTGCCGGCAAAAAGGCAATTGTACGCGTAGACTTCAATGTACCATTGGACGAGAATGGAAATGTAACTGACGATACCCGTATCCGTGGTGCCCTTCCTACACTGAAGAAGGTACTCGCTGACGGTGGTGCTCTCATCATGATGTCACACATGGGCAAGCCAAAGGGCAAGGTTAACGAGAAGCTCTCTTTGAGCCAGATTGTTCCTAACGTATCTGCAGCTCTCGGCGTAGAGGTTAAGTTCGCTAAGGATTGTGGCAACGCTTCTGAAGAGGCTGCTGCTCTGAAGCCAGGCGAGGCACTCCTCCTTGAGAACCTCCGCTTCTATCCGGAAGAGGAAGGCAAGCCGGTAGGCGTAGAGAAGGGCACACCTGAGTACGACGCAGCTAAGAAGGAGATGAAGGTTCGCCAGCAGGAGTTCGCTAAGAAGCTCGCCTCTTACGCAGACTGCTACGTAATGGACGCATTCGGTACAGCTCACCGCAAGCACGCTTCTACAGCTGTTATCGACGAGTACTTCGACAAGGATCACAAGATGCTCGGATACCTCATGGAGAAAGAGGTACACGCTGTAGACGCAGTTCTCGGAAACATCAAGCGCCCATTCACAGCTATCATGGGTGGTTCTAAGGTTTCCACAAAGATCGGCATCATCGAGAACCTTCTCACAAAGGTTGATAACCTCATCCTCTGCGGTGGTATGACATACACATTCGCTAAGGCTCAAGGCGGTCACATCGGTCTGTCTATCTGCGAGGACGACAAGCTCGACGTAGCTCTCGACGTTATAAAGAAGGCTAAGGAGAATGGTGTAAACCTCGTTCTTGGCACAGATTCGGTATGCGGCGACGCATTCAAGAACGACTGCAACACACAGGTTTGCCCGTCAGGCGCAATTCCTGAGGGTTGGGAAGGTATGGACGCAGGTCCTGAGACACGTAAGCTGTTCGCTAACGCTATCAAGGGCGCTAAGACCATCCTCTGGAACGGTCCTGCAGGCGTATTCGAGTTCGACAACTTCGCTGGTGGCTCAAAGGCTATCGCTGAGGCTATCGCTGAGGCAACTAAGGAAGGCGCATTCTCACTCATCGGTGGTGGTGACTCTGTAGCTTGCATCAACAAGTTCGGCTTGGCTGACCAGGTTTCTTACATCTCAACTGGTGGTGGTGCTCTTCTCGAGGCTATCGAGGGCAAGGTACTTCCAGGCGTAGCTGCTATCGAGGCATAAGCTATTTAGCTTCAAAGTAGACAAAACATAATAAGGCTGCAAACTATATACATTATTATATATATGGTTTGCAGTTTTTTCTGTTTACTTGCATCCATAATTGAATCACACTACAGATTTTCCAATTGGATTTTTCACATCCCAAAGCCTCAATGAACCCATACGTAATGGTCGACGCAGATACTTGTAACGGTCGACGCGGATGCTCAAAAGAGTCGTAACGAATTACTATTCGACGATATTTTATTAAATAAAGTTAAGATTAAAAAGTTCAAGAGTTCCTATATAATTTATTCAAAATAAAAGCAGTACCTTTGCACTCGCAATTTTGCAAAAGTAATATTTATTTAATTTTTAACACAATGAATCGATACGAAACCGTTTTCATTTTGACTCCCGTTTTGTCTGATGAACAGATGAAGGAAACGGTCGCTAAGTTCAAGAAGCTCCTCACTGATAATGGTGCAGAGATTGTGAACGAAGAGGCTTGGGGACTCAAGAAGATGGCTTATGCTATTCAGAAGAAGTCTACAGGATTCTATTGCCTGTTGGAGTTCAAGGCTGAGCCTACAATCATCAAGACTCTCGAGACAGGCTATCGCCGCGACGAGAAAGTTATTCGTTACATCACTGTTAAGCTCGACAAGTATGCAGCTCAGTATGCAGAGAAGCGAGTTAACAAGTTCAAAAAAGAGGAGGCTTAAAACATGGCAGCAGTAGAATCAGAAATTCGCTATTTGACTCCACCTTCAGTGGACACACGTAAGAAGAAGTATTGCCGTTTCAAGAAGAGCGGTATCAAGTACATCGACTACAAGGATCCTGAATTCCTCAAGAAGTTCTTGAACGAGCAGGGCAAAATCCTTCCGCGTCGTATCACAGGTACATCTTTGAAGTATCAGCGTCGCGTAGCACAGGCTGTTAAGCGTGCTCGCCAGATTGCGTTGCTTCCTTACGTAACCGATTTGATGAAATAAATTAAGGAGGAATAGCAATTATGGAGATTATACTTAAGGAAGATATTATCGGCTTGGGTTACAAGAACGATATCGTAAACGTAAAGAATGGTTATGGTCGTAACTACCTGATCCCGCAGGGTAAGGGTGTTATTGCTTCTGAATCAGCAAAGAAGGTTCTCGCTGAGAACTTGAAGCAGCAGGCTCACAAGCTCGCTGTCCTCAAGGCTGAGGCCGAGAAGAAGGCTGAGGCTCTCAATGGTGTAGAGCTCGTTATCGAGGCTAAGGTTAGTGCTACTGGTGCTACTTACGGCTCTGTAAACGCTAACATCGTTGCTGAAGAACTTCAGAAGAAGGGCTTTGAGATTGATCGCAAGATTATCACAATGCGCGACATCAAGACAGTTGGTGACTTCGAGGCTACAATCCACTTCCACAAGGAGGTTGAGGTTAAGCTCCCAGTTAAGGTCGTAGCAGAGAACGCTGTAGTTGAGGCTCCAGTTGAAGAGGCTCCTAAGGCTGAGGCAACAGAAGAGAACACAGCAGAGTAATTTGATTTTACAGATTACAATATATAATTAAAGGTAGAATGTTTCGACATTCTACCTTTAATTGTTTTTAGATAAGTAAAGATAAACACTATTGTTTTCCGATAGTAACAACCTCGGTACCATCAGAATATAATAACACATCCGAACGACACCATCTTATAACTTAGTACTGACGCAAAGCAGAAAGCAACTCGTTATTCTCTGGTTTTGCACCAATTGTTATGCGCAGACAATTCTCACACAAAGGCATATCTGCACAATTTTTAACTACGATTCCCTTATCTAACAGATATTTATATACAGCTTGAGCGTCTTCGAACTTCACAAGCAAAAAGTTTGTTTCTGAAGGATACACCTGAACACATATAGACAAATCCATAAAGGCAGAAATCATACGCTGGCGTTCAAGGATGATGAAGCGTACACGCTTCTCAGCTTCGAAAGTATCGCGCAATTGATCTATAGCCACCTTTTGTGACAATGAATTCAAACCAAACGGCAACGCCACCCTATTCAACATATTCACGAGTTCGCTACTTGCATAAAGCATAGCAACGCCAATAGCAGCACATCCCCATGAATTATCCATTGTATTCAAGACAACAAGATTATCAAACTTTCCTAACCGTGTACGCCATGATAACTGACTACTAAAGTCAACATACGATTCGTCTACAACAACTATTCCGTCGAACATCTCTAACAGTACTTCAACCTCTGCAGGATTTGCAGCAATACCTGTCGGTGTATTCGGTGAACAAAGCCAAATAAGTTTTGTCTTCTCATCACATTGCTCCAATACTCGATCAGTATTCAATTGAAAATCGGCATCCAAAAGTACACTTCTATTCTCAACACAATTCAACTCTGCCATCGTCCTATATACATCATACGTAGGCTCAACAATCACAACATTATCAACATCTGGCGTACAGAAGCAACGATACATAGAATCCACCAAAGCATAACGCCCATTTGCAATAAACACATTCGCAGTTTGAACATTCTTAATTTTAGCTATTGACGCCTTCAATATAGCCATCGAAGAGTCTGGATAGCGATTATATGGTGAATTATATGGGTTCTCGTCTCTATCAAGCCATACACACGATTCTGTACGCACCCGACTATCATTGTCTGAGACTTGCATATTCAACACATTTGTACGTACCAATTCCTTTAATGGTTTCATAAACAACAATTCAAAAAGTTTAACCCAAATATTAACACGCAAAAGTAAGTTATTTTTAGGTATTATGCAAGATTTATTGTACTTTTGTAGGCTATTGAGAACAAGTTTATATGCAGGAAAAATCAATCATCACCCTTCTTTTTATATTAAGCATTAGTGCTTGTACTGAAAGACAACAACCCACGCAAACTCCATGGGGAGACACATTCGGCACAGACACTGTATCATCGAACACTTTCTCGCTCAGAGATATTCTGGAAAGCGGTGAAATGGTCGTTTTAACAATAAGCGGCCCTAATACTTATTACGAATACAGAGGCAAACAAATGGGTACACAATATCTTCTATGCGAGAAATTCGCACAGAAAATCGGTGTATCGCTACGTGTGGAAGTTTGCAAAAGCATCGATGAAATGATCAAAAAATTCAACGCAGGCGATGCAGATATTATTGTATATCAGATACCGACATCCACAAAAGGCACAATACCATGTGGCTATAGTACAAACAACGGAAAGTTAGCATGGGCGGTGAGGACTGACAACACCGAATTGGCAGACAGCCTAAGGAGTTGGTATAAGCCAGAAATAGCAGAAAGTGTAAAACGGGAAGAGAAAGCACTTTTCTCTACACAAAGCATTCATCGTCGTGTATATGCCCCAATGCTGAACACACAAGCAGGCATTATCTCTAACTATGACCACCTTTTTAAGCGTTACGCGCCAATCGCAAGATGGGACTGGCGTCTTCTTGCAGCCCAATGCTACCAAGAGTCGTGCTTCGACCCGAAGGCTTATTCGTGGGCAGGCGCAAAAGGACTGATGCAGATTATGCCCGAAACAGCGAAACACCTTGGACTTGCAGATAGTGACGTGTACGAACCAGAGCTAAACATTTATGCAGCAGCGCGTTACATCAACGAGTTAAACACACGCTTTATGGACATACGAAACCCAGAAGAGCGCAAATTCTTCATCCTTGCGAGTTACAATGGTGGCTTTTTCCACATCCGTGATGCAATGGCATTGGCCAAAAAGAACGGCAAGAACCCATATAAATGGATACACGTAGCTGAATATGTACTCAAGCTCAGCACTCCGGAATACTATAATGACCCTGTTGTAAAATACGGATATATGCGCGGTAGCGAGACTGCCAACTACGTTAGTGCTATATACAGTCGCTGGCAAAAGTATCGCGGTACCAGAAACACAGCGACCATTACTCCAACCGATGATATTCCAACCATTTATGAGCCACACAAGGCAAGTAAGAAGCACCGTTTCAAACTCAAAAACGTTAAAGATAATTAATAAAACAAACACATATTATATATAATTGTATCGTTACGAGAAAATATGCGTACCTTTGCAACTCGATTTAATAATTCACATAAAGTCTAACTTTATTAATTTTCAATTTTTACTAATTTTATGTCAAATTTAAAGAACGTACAGCCATTGGCAGACTTCAATTGGGACGAGTTTGAGAATGGAAGTAGCTTGAACGTAAGCAAGCAGGAGCTTGAGAAGGCTTATGACGAAACACTTAACAAGGTATCTGAGCACCAGGTAGTTGAGGGTACTGTAATCTCTATCGACAAGAAAGAGGTTATCGTAAACATCGGTTACAAGAGCGACGGTATCATCCCTGCATCTGAATTCCGTTACAACCCGGAGCTGAAGGTAGGCGACAAGGTTGAGGTTTATGTAGAGAATCAGGAGGACCGCAAGGGTCAGCTCGTACTCTCTCACAAGAAGGCTCGTCTTAGCAAGAGCTGGGAGCGTGTTAATGCAGCTCTTGAGAACGAAGAAGTTATCCAGGGTTACATCAAGTGCCGCACTAAGGGTGGCATGATTGTTGATGTATTCGGCATTGAGGCATTCCTCCCTGGAAGCCAGATTGACGTTCATCCAATACGCGACTACGATGTATTCGTAGGCAAGACAATGGAGTTCAAGGTTGTTAAGATTAACCAGGAGTTCCGCAACGTAGTTGTTTCTCACAAGGCTCTTATTGAAGCAGAGTTGGAAGCACAGAAGAAGGAGATCATCGGCAAGCTCGAGAAGGGTCAGATCCTTGAGGGTACAGTTAAGAACATCACATCTTATGGTGTATTCGTTGACCTCGGTGGTGTTGACGGTCTCATCCACATCACAGACCTCTCTTGGGGCCGCGTAAGCGATCCACACGAGGTTGTAGCACTCGACCAGAAGATTAACGTTGTTATCCTCGACTTCGATGACGAGAAGAAGCGTATCGCTCTCGGTCTGAAGCAGCTCACTCCGCACCCATGGGATGCTCTCGACGAGAATCTCAAGGTAGGCGACCACGTTAAGGGTAAGGTAGTTGTTATCGCTGATTACGGTGCATTCGTTGAGATCGCTCCGGGCGTTGAGGGTCTTATCCACGTTTCAGAGATGAGCTGGAGCCAGCACCTCCGTTCAGCACAGGAATTCCTCCACGTAGGCGACGAGGTAGAGGCAGTTATCCTTACACTCGACCGCGCAGAGCGCAAGATGTCTCTCGGCATCAAGCAGCTTAAGGAAGATCCATGGGAGGCTATCGAGGTTAAGTACCCGGTAGGCAGCAAGCACACTGCTAAGGTTCGCAACTTCACCAACTTCGGTATCTTCGTAGAGCTTGAGGAAGGTGTTGATGGTCTCATACACATCTCTGACCTCTCTTGGACAAAGAAAGTAAAGCATCCTTCAGAGTTCACACAGGTAGGTGCAAGCATCGACGTTGTTGTTCTCGAAATCGACAAGGAGAATCGTCGTCTCAGCCTTGGTCACAAGCAGCTTGAGGAGAATCCTTGGGATACATACGAGACTCTCTACACACCGGGTTCTGTACACACAGGCAAGATTACAGAGATGATGGACAAGGGTGCTGTTATCACTCTCAACGAGGGTGGTGAGGGTTTCGCTACTCCTAAGCACCTCGTTAAGGAGGATGGCACACAGGCACAGCTTGGTGAGGAGCTCGAGTTCAAGGTAATTGAGTTCGTCAAGGAGACAAAGCGTATCATTCTTTCACATAGCCGCACATTTGAGACTGCTAAGGACGAGGTTAAGGCTCCACGCAAGCACAACACTGCTAAGAAGGAGGCTGCTCCAGTTATCAACAATGTAGCTGCAAGCACAACTCTCGGTGACCTCGACGCTCTTGCAGAGCTCAAGGCTAAGATGGAGAAGGGCGAATAATTGATATTTGCATCCATAAATACAATTAATAAGAAGGCGATTGCTCATAGCAGTCGCCTTTTTTCATTGCCATTCAAATCAGACCAACCTCTATGTTAATGCGTGTTAACGAACAAAAATACAACAAATAATTATCGCCATATTTCAAATAAAATCAGTAACTTTGCAAAACAATAATTCAAAACACTTACGTTTCTGTTCTGAAACGTAGCTTTCCAATTAAAATTTTATTTATGTATAGCAAAGACGAACTATCAGATAAGAATACTTCCGAATTGCAGGACATTGCAACCAACTTAGACATTGATGTTCAAGATAACACCAATAATGAAGAGTTAGTATATGCAATCCTTGACAGACAAGCAGAAGTAGAAGGCAATAAGAATCCTTTAGGAGGTACCAAACGCCGTCGTACACGCATTGTCAAGAAAGACACCGACAAAGTGTATACAGTAAATGGTTCTGAAGGGGAAAATTTCGATGTTAAGAAGAATAAAGTAGCAGCAACTAATACCGAACCAACAAAAGTTGTAGAACCCGAAACTACAACTTCAAACGATGAAACTTTATCACCCGAAGAGTTGCTCAAGGCAATTCCTAAACATCGCGGACGCAAATCTAAGAAAGAACTCGAATTGTTGTCGGCTATAGAGGCACGCAAGCAGCAGATGCCTACGGACGAACAAGAAGATGCCGTTCCATCAGAAATATCAAAAACTAATACCGACGAGCCTCTTCCCTATGTAGCAGACAGCACTGACATAGAAGACACCAATAAAGACGATACGGATACAAATAACATCAATACAAATGATGTTATACCAGAAGAAGCCTTCCATGGTGAGCCCCATCCAGAAAATCAACTTCCTGATACAAGTTTAATCGAGCAGTTGCAAGCAAAGATAAATGCTCACAACTCTTCAAATGAAGAAGAGTCAGAGATGCCTCACGACATGTATTGGGATGAAGATCCTGCTGACGGCACCGATTTCATCACCGTAGTTGATTTGCCTATTGAAGACCAAGGTGTTGTACCAACATACGACATGTTCGACAATCCTACCAACAACATGACACAGGATCAGGCAGGAGCATATCAACAGCAGGAGCCTGCAGAGCCGCTTTTCGACTTCACCGATCTTATCACAGCTAACGGTGTACTTGAAGTGATGCCGGACGGTTATGGTTTCTTGCGTTCAAGCGACTACAACTATCTGTCTTCTCCTGACGACGTATACGTATCTACACAGCAAATCAAGTGCTACGGTCTCAAGACCGGTGACGTTGTCGAGTGTCATGTACGTCCACCGCATGATGGTGAAAAATACTTCCCACTTACAAGTATTGACCTTATCAATGGCAGAGAGCCCATGGAAGTGCGCGACCGCATCGCTTTCGAACACCTCACCCCACTCTTCCCAGACGAGAAGTTCAATCTCTGCGGTGACAAGGCTACAACAAATCTTAGCACTCGCATTGTAGATATCTTCTCACCTATCGGTAAGGGTCAGCGCGCCCTCATTGTGGCTCAGCCAAAAACCGGTAAGACAATCTTGATGAAGGACATCGCCAACGCCATTGCAGCCAACCACCCCGAGGCATATCTGATGATGCTTCTTATCGACGAACGTCCAGAGGAGGTTACCGATATGGCTCGCACCGTGAATGCAGAAGTTATCGCCTCTACATTCGATGAGCCTGCAGAACGCCATGTAAAGATTGCAGGCATCGTACTTGAGAAGGCAAAGCGTATGGTAGAATGTGGACACGATGTCGTTATATTCCTCGACTCAATCACTCGCCTTGCGCGTGCATATAACACCGTATCGCCAGCATCAGGCAAAGTGCTTACTGGTGGTGTGGACGCTAATGCTCTTCAGAAGCCGAAGCGTTTCTTCGGTGCAGCACGTAACATTGAAGGTGGCGGTTCGCTTACAATCATTGCAACAGCACTCATCGATACAGGTTCGAAGATGGACGAAGTAATCTTCGAGGAATTCAAGGGTACGGGAAACATGGAGTTGCAGCTCGACCGCTCACTCTCCAACAAGCGTATATTCCCGGCTGTCAACCTTGTTGCTTCAAGCACACGCCGCGACGATCTGCTTCAGGATAAGACCACACTCGACCGTATGTGGATACTGCGCAAGTACATTGCCGACATGAACCCGATAGAGGCGATGAACACCATCCACGACAGCATGAGCAAAACCCGCGACAACGAGGAATTCCTATTATCTATGAATTCTTAAGATGGAGAAATACATTGAAATCAAAGGTGCACGTGTCAACAACCTAAAGAACGTGAGCCTTAAGATACCACGCGATAAGTTTATCGTTATTACCGGAGTCTCTGGCTCCGGTAAATCGTCGCTGGCTTTCGACACATTGTATGCCGAAGGTCAGCGACGTTATGTTGAATCGCTATCGTCTTATGCCCGACAGTATTTGGGCAGAATGTGCAAGCCTGAGTGCGATTTCATAAAAGGTTTGCCACCGGCTATAGCCATAGAACAGAAGGTAATATCACGCAATCCGCGAAGCACAGTCGGCACCACAACCGAGATCTACGAATACCTGCGCCTGCTCTTTGCACGCATAGGCCACACTTATTCACCTATTAGCGGCAACGAGGTGAAGGTCCACACCGTAGAGGATGTTATTGAATGTACACGCCAATACTCCGAAGGCACCAAGTTTGCAGTGCTCAGTCCACTTACGCTGGTCGAAGGTAGAGATATAGCCACACAACTTTCTTCGGAGATAAAGCAAGGCTATTCGCGTATCTTCTACAAAAACGAGTTTGTAAGAATTGACGATTTCATCGCTAATACAACAGTATTGCAATCAGCAAATGTTGCAGACATCTTCATCCTCATCGACCGAATGAGTGTCAGCAACAACAAAGATACAATCTCACGCCTTACCGATTCGGTAGAGACAGCTTTCTATGAAGGCAATGGCAGTTGCCGCATTGTTTTCTTCCCAGCCAACCTCGTCTACGACTTCTCTACAAAGTTTGAAGCCGATGGCATGACTTTTGAGAAACCAAACGACAATATGTTCTCGTTCAACTCGCCTGCCGGTGCTTGTCCGGAATGTGAGGGCTATGGCAAAGTGATTGGAATAGACGAGAACCTTGTTATACCCAACTCCTCGCTCAGTGTATATGACGGTTGTGTGCAATGCTGGCATGGCGAGAAGCTCGGCATGTGGATGAAGGAGTTCTGCCGACGAGCAGCCAACGACAACTTCCCTATCTTCACCCCCTACTTCGAGCTGACCGCAACACAGAAGGCTATGTTGTGGCATGGTCTGCCGTCTGACAAGCACTTAAGTCAAAGAGAGCAAGTGAGCATTGATGCCTTCTTCCAAATGGTAAAGGAGAATCAGCATAAGATACAATACCGCGTACTGCTCAGTCGTTATCGTGGCAAAACAATATGCCCCAAATGTCATGGCACCCGACTGCGCCCTGAAGCCACATGGGTAAAGATTGGAGGCATGAGCATCACCGAACTTATCGAGAAATCGGTAGACAATCTGAAGGCGTGGTTCGACAACCTTGTATTGGAAGGAAACGAGAAGAAGATTGCCGAGCGACTGCTGCACGAGATCACGAGTCGCCTGCAGTTCTTGCAGGATGTGGGTTTGGGCTACCTCACACTCAACCGCCCATCAAACACATTGAGTGGTGGCGAGAGTCAGCGCATTAACCTCACAACAAATCTTGGCAGTTCACTCGTCGGTTCGGTATATATTCTTGATGAGCCGAGCATCGGTTTGCACAGCCGCGACACCGACAAACTCATACACGTGTTACGCGAACTGCAGAAACTGCATAACACAGTAATTGTTGTAGAACACGACGAAGAGATAATGCGTGCAGCCGACTACATTGTCGACGTTGGTCCTGATGCCGGACGTCTTGGTGGCGAAATTGTGTTTGAAGGTTCTATTGAGGACATTCTCAACCAAAGCGCTGATCAGCAATATGACAAGTCGAAAAACAATAGTCACACCGTGCGCTATCTTACCGGACAGGACATTATTCCTGTTCCACAATCGCGCCGTCCTTGGAACATGTCGGTAGACATAAAAGGCGCACGCATGAACAACTTGCGTGGCATCGACGTGAAGATACCGCTGAACGTGATGACCGTAGTCACAGGTGTGAGCGGTTCGGGCAAGTCGTCGCTGATAAAGGGCATCCTATACCCTGCCCTCAAGCGCCATCTCAACGAGGTGGCTGACATGCCAGGCGACTACTCTTCGCTCGAAGGCGACTGGAAAAAGCTGGCACACGTAGAGTTCGTAGACCAGAACCCGATAGGCAAAAGCACACGCTCGAACCCTGCCACTTACGTGAAAGCCTACGATGCAATACGCCAGCTCTTTGCCGACCAGCCACTTGCCAAGCAAGAGGGATATACGGCGCAATACTTCTCATTCAACGCCGAAGGCGGTAGATGTGAGGAATGTAAAGGCGCAGGAGTTGTGACGGTTGAGATGCAGTTCATGGCAGACTTGGTATTGAAGTGCGACGCATGTCACGGACATCGTTTCAAGAAGGAAATCCTTGACGTTCGATATCACGGCAAGAATATATATGATGTGCTTGAGATGACCGTCTCGGAGGCAATCGCGTTCTTCACCGAGTATGGCAACAACACCATCGTTACGCGTCTGAAGCCGTTGGAAGATGTCGGCTTGGGCTACATCAAACTTGGACAGAACTCCTCGACCCTCTCCGGTGGTGAGAACCAGCGTGTAAAACTCGCTTACTTCATCAGTCAGGAACGTCAGGAGCCCACGATGTTCATCTTCGATGAGCCAACAACCGGCTTGCACTTTCACGACATTCATCGCTTGCTTGACTCATTCAACGCCCTCATAACACGTGGACACACCATTGTAATCATCGAGCATAACCTTGATGTCATCAAGTGCGGTGACTATATCATCGACTTAGGTCCAGAAGGAGGCAACAAAGGTGGAAACATTGTTTGTTGCGGCACTCCAGAGGACATCGTGCGTTGCAAAGAGAGTATTACCGGATATTATCTGCGCGAGAAGCTTACCAATAACAATGTTTAAACGCTTGTTTCACAGTCTTAAAGTGCTTGTTTCACAACGCTAAAGTTGAACAAATGTAACATTAAAGCAGAACTCAAGTCATGGTGTACCGAACGCAACCCATCCGAGTTCCGTACGCAACCGACATAGACCCCGACCGCAACTTGATTAGGTTGCGGTCGGGGTCTATCATACATCTACCACTTTAAAAGCACTAAACAAGCAACTAACAACGAGATAATATTCAGTCGCAAAGGAAATAAACGTTAAAAAACTACTACAACATCCGAAAAAATATTCTTAAAAACACTTGCAAATAAAGAATTTTATGTAAGTTTGCATACGACAAACAATAAACCTAAAACTATGATATACGTAACCTTACCTACTACCACGGAAGAAAAGCGATTAACGTACTATCTTGCTATGGAAGAATACGTTGCACGACACATGGATAGCGACGATTATTTCTTCATGTGGCAAGTGACCCCTACCGTTATATTTGGTCGTAACCAGCTAATTCAGAGCGAAGTAAACTTGGAATACTGCCGCACACATGGCATAAACACATTCCGCAGAAAAAGCGGAGGAGGCTGCGTATATGCCGACAAGAGCAACATTATGTTCTCATACATCACACATGACGAGAACGTAAACCTCACGTTCAGCAAATATATAGGTATGGTTGTCGAAATGTTGCGCAAACTCGGAGTGCCGGCAACAGCAAGCGGACGCAACGATATCATGATTGGCGACCGCAAGGTGTCGGGCAATGCGTTCTACCACATACCCGGTCGAAGCATCGTACACGGCACTATGCTCTACGATACCAATATGCAGAATATGGTCGGAGCCATAACACCTTCGGACGAGAAACTCGTATCGAAGGGCATAAACAGTGTCAGACAGCACATCACGCTGCTTAAAGACCACATTGAGATGGACATTGAGGCGTTCAAGGCTTTCGTGAAGAACGACCTCTGCAGTAGAGAGGTGGTACTCGACGAGGCTGCAATGAACGAGATTTCGCGCATCGAAGAGGAGTATCTCACACCCGAATTCATCTACGGCAACAACCCACGATACAACATACAGCGCCAAGGCAGAATAGAAGACGTGGGCGACTTTGTCGTGAACATCGAGATGAAGAACGACGTAATAAAGGATGTGGACATCAAGGGCGACTACTTCCTCGTAGGCGACATCGGTCAGCAAGTGATAGCCCCACTCATCGACAAGCATCTCACGAAAGAAGACGTCGAAGCAGCCCTACCCGACCGACTCGACGATGTTATACTCAATCTGAAGAAAACCGACTTTGTTGAGCTTCTACTTAATAAATAATGTATAAGAAATAAACCTAAACACTACTAATATGGAAAAGAAAACATGTCTCTATGACAAGCACGTAGCTCTCGGAGCTTTGATGCGACCGTTTGGCGGATTTATCATGCCAATCCAGTACTCGAACATCACCGACGAGCACAACGCCGTACGCCAGCATTGTGGCGTTTTCGACGTGTCGCACATGGGCGAAGTTACAGTTAAGGGTCCGGACGCAGAACGTTACGTAAGCCATATCTTCACTAACGACGTGCGTGGAGCTGAGCCTGGCAAGATTTTCTACGGCATGATGTGCTACGAGAACGGTGGCACCGTTGACGACCTCTTGGTTTACAAGATGGCTGAAAACGACTTCTTCCTCGTTATCAATGCTGCAAACATTGACAAGGATGTAGAATGGATGAAAAGCCACTTGGAAGGTTTCAACGTAGAGTTCGAGAACCGCTCAGAATACTACGGACAACTCGCTGTGCAGGGTCCGGAGGCAGAACAAGTAGTAGAGGAAGTGCTCGGATTGGAGTGCAAGGACCTCGTGTTCTATACAACAAAGACTATCGACGTTGCTGGCGAGACAATCATCATAAGCCGCACCGGTTATACTGGTGAGGACGGATTCGAAATCTACGCTTCTCACGCTTTCATCAACGAGCAGTGGGATAAGCTTATGGCTTCTGACCGCTGCAAGCCTTGCGGACTCGGTTGCCGTGACACCCTTCGCTTCGAGGTTGGTCTGCCGCTCTATGGCGACGAGCTCTCAAGCGAGATTTCGCCGGTAATGGCTGGCTTGAGTATGTTCTGCAAGCTCGACAAGCCTGAATTCATCGGTAAGGAGGCGCTTGCCGCACAGAAGGCTGAAGGCGTAAAGCAGAAGGTGGTAGGCATCGAGCTCAGCGACCGTGCTATTCCACGTCACGGATATAAGGTGCTCCATGAGGGTGAAGAAATTGGTGAGGTAACTACCGGCTACCACACCATCTCTTCAGACAAGTCGGTCTGCATGGCTCTCATCGACGCACGCTTCGCAAAGCTCGGCACAGAGCTTGAGATTCAGATCAGGAAGAAGACTTTCCCGGGCGTTGTTGTAAAGAAGAAATTCTACGACAAGCACTACAAGAAGTAATTGCAGAACAATTCATAGGAGGGTATGGCATCCTTGCCATACCCACGCAGCCTATCTGCGCACCCCTCTACGCAGTCCCGTCTGCGCACCCCTATCTGCACACCTTATAATACAAGAATAAAATTTAAACTAAATAACAATTAAAAAACAAATCTATTATGGCAAAAGTAATTGAAGGACTCTTCTATTCAGAGTCACACGAATATGTAAAGGTTGAAGGCGATTTCGCTTATGTAGGTATCACCGACTATGCTCAGCACGCATTGGGCAACGTGGTTTACGTTGACATGCCTGAGGTAGACGACGAGGTTGAAGCCGATGAGGACTTCGGTGCTGTAGAAAGCGTAAAGGCTGCCAGCGACCTTATCTCTCCAGTTTCGGGTACTGTGGTTGAAGTGAACGAAGCTCTCGAGGACAAGCCCGAGCTCCTCAACGAGGATGCTTTCGAGAACTGGATCATGAAGGTTCAGATGTCAGACAAGTCTGAGCTCGACGCTCTTATGGATGCTACTGCATACGAGGAGTTGTGCAACAAAGAATAACCGAAGCACATCAAATCACCCATTGTCAGCTTAACAGCTGGCAATAAACCGATCAAACTATGAACTTCAAATTTTTTCCACATACCAAGGAAGAAATAGAACAGATGCTCAAGCAGGCCGGCATGAATTCGCTCGACGATCTCTATGCCGACGTGCCTGAGCAGATTCGCTTCCGTGGTGAATACGATTTGCCCGAACCGATGAGCGAGACAGAGATTCGCTCCTTGTTCGAGAAACTCGGCGAGAAGAATCGCCGATTGACTGTATTTGCAGGAGCAGGATGCTACGACCATTACACACCAGCTGTAGTGCCGAACATCATCTCGCGCTCAGAGTTCCTCACAAGCTACACTCCGTATCAGGCAGAGATTTCGCAGGGTACACTCCACTACATCTTCGAATATCAGAGCATGATGGCTGAACTCACCGGCATGGACGTATCAAACGCCTCCATGTACGATGGCTCTACCGCTACTGCCGAGGCTGCAATCATGGCTCTTGCTTCTACAAAGAAGACCGACACTGTGCTCGTTTCTGCTTCTGTAGACCCGAAGGTGCTTAATGTAGTGAAGACATACGCCCACTTCCACGGCTTCAACGTGGAGCTTATCCCCGAGAACGATGGTGCTACAGACAAGGCACCGATGGACGCTCGCCTCGAAAAGGGCGGCGTAGCTGGCGTAATCGTTCAACAGCCTAACTATCATGGTATTGTTGAAGACTTCACTGGCTTTGCTGATTCATGTCATGCACAGAAATCGTTGTTCATCGTGAACAGCGTGGCTGCCGACCTCGCATTGCTCAAGACTCCAGGCGAATGGGGTGCTGACGTAGCTGTAGGCGATGGTCAGTCGTTGGGCATTCCGATGGCATTCGGCGGACCATCTGTAGGCTATATGTGCTGCACAGAAAAGCTCATGCGCAAGATGCCGGGACGTATCGTCGGCAAGACTGTAGACAATCGCGGACAACGCGTATTCGTCCTTACATTGCAGGCCCGCGAACAGCATATCCGCCGTCAGAAGGCTACATCGAACATCTGCTCTAACGAGTCGTTGATGGCTCTCTTCGTCACTATCTATATGTCTGTAATGGGCAAGGAAGGTGTGAAGGAGGCTGCTCAGATGTCATACGATGGCGCTCATTATCTGCACGACGCTTTGATTGCAACCGGTTTGTTCTCAGACAAATACGAGCGTCCGTTCTTCAATGAGTTCTGCGTTAAATATAACGGCGATGTCGACCATTTGCAACAGCGTTTCATCGAGAACGGCATCTTAGGCGGTGTGAAGGTTGACACAGACACATTGATGTTTGCCGTTACCGAAAAGCGCACTAAGGAAGAAATTGATAAACTCGTTAATATTGCAAAGGAGGAAAAGCTATGAACAATCGTCTTTATGGAAACTTGATTTTTGAGTTGTCTAAACCCGGACGCCGTGGCTACTCGCTCCCTAAGAACGAGTTCGGACATCACGAGGTGCCGACAGAAATGCGTCGCAGCGAAGATGCTAAATTGCCGGAGTGTGACGAACTGACCGTGGTACGCCACTACACCAATCTTAGCGCAAATAACTTCGGTGTCAACAACGGCTTCTACCCTCTCGGTAGCTGTACAATGAAGTACAACCCTATCATCAACGAAGAGATTGCCGCTTTGCCGCAGTTTGCAGCATTACATCCATTGCAACCTGAGGATACATGCCAGGGCGCATTGCAAGTGTACTACGACATGCAGAAGGCTCTCTCTGCAATAACCGGTTTGGAGGAGTTCACACTCAATCCGTTTGCAGGTGCTCACGGCGAGCTTACCGGTTTGATGATTATCCGTGCATATCATCAGAGTCGTGGCGACTTGAAGCGCACAAAGGTTATCGTACCCGACTCGGCTCACGGCACAAACCCGGCTTCAGCAGCTGTCTGCGGTTTGGAGATTGTGGAAGTGAAGTCTACAGCTCAGGGCGTTGTTGACGTTAACGACCTTCGCGGTCTGCTTGACGACACCGTAGCTGCTGTGATGATGACTAACCCGAACACGTTGGGACTCTTCGAGCGCGAGATACCTGAGATACAGAAACTCGTTCACGAGTGTGGTGGTTTGATGTACTACGACGGAGCAAACCTTAACCCGATGCTTGGCGTTTGCCGCCCAGGCGACATGGGCTTCGACGTTATGCACATCAACCTGCACAAGACATTCTCTACACCTCATGGCGGTGGCGGTCCTGGTTCTGGTCCAGTCGGCGTACGTAAGGGATTGGAGCAGTTCTTGCCTGTACCGAAGGTTGAGAAGGTTGGCGATCGTTATCACATCGTAACTTCAAACGATCAGGACTTCAACGTGCATGTTGGTGAGTTCTTCGGCAACTACGCAGTTATACTCCGCGCATACACCTACATCCTCACTCTCGGCAAGGAACATATACGCATGGTTGGTCCGCTTGCTACACTCAACGCCAACTATATCAAGGAGGCATTGAAGGATGTATATGAATTGCCAATACCAACAGTCTGCAAACACGAGTTCGTGTTCAACGGTTTGAAGGACAAGTCAACGGGCGTAACAACAATGGACGTAGCAAAACGCTTGCTCGACTACGGCTATCACGCTCCTACGATCTACTTCCCATTGCTGTTCCACGAGGCAATGATGATTGAGCCGACGGAGAACGAAAGCAAGGAAACGCTCGACGAGTTCATCGCTGTTCTGCGTAAGATTGCAGAGGAGGCAAAGGCAACTCCGGAAGAGGTGAAGACAGCTCCGCACAACACTCCAACCGGTCGTGTTGATGATGTACTGGCTGCCAAGCAACCGATACTTACCTGGAAGCAACTTTCCAACTAATTAACCATAAAGGGTGTGTTAAAATAGAACATAAGACAAATAGGGTTCAGCCCGATATATTCTATTTTGGCACACCTTTTTAATATCAACTATAAACAAAATGACAAAAACAAATCTTATCATTATAGGTTCGGGACCCGGAGGCTATCGTGCTGCGCACTATGCTGCGCAACATGGACTCACCGTGACCATTATTGAAGCTGCCGAGGCTGGTGGCACATGCTTGAACCGCGGCTGTATACCGACAAAGACTCTCTGTCGAAATGCAGAAGTTATAGACACCATGCAACATGCTGATGTCTTCGGCGTGGCACTTGATGGTTTCCAACTTCAATTCCCGAAAGTTATGGAGCGCAAGCAGCAGGTTGTAGAACAGCTGCGCAGCGGCATCGAGACTCTGATGCAGACTCCAGGCATTACCTTCGTTCGTGGTTTCGCTCACTTCAAGGACAGCAAGACTGTTGTCGTAGGCGACGAAGAGTACACAGCCGACAACATTATGATAGCTACCGGCAGCGACTCGAAGTGTCCGCCAATAGAAGGCACAACGTTACCGGGCGTTATCACATCTACAGAACTTCTCGACATCGACCATATTCCTGAGCGTTTGTGCATCATCGGTGCAGGAGTTATTGGTATAGAGTTCGCTTCCGTGTTCAGCAGCTTTGGTAGCAAGGTGAGTGTGATTGAGTTCCTTAAGGAGTGTTTGCCGGTTCTTGATTCGGACATCGCCAAACGTCTGCGCCAGACTATAGGCAAGCGCGGTGTTGAGTTCTCTATGCAGTCGGCTGTTAAGTCAATCGCAGAGACAACGACAGAGGACGGCAAGCGCCAGCTCACCATCACCTACGAGAAGAAGGGCAAGCCTGCTCAGGTGGATGCAGACGTTGTGCTCATTGCCACAGGACGTAAACCAAACATCGAAGGTCTTGACCTCGAACTCGCAGGCGTTGAATACTCGCCGAAGGGAATCGCTGTAGACGATGATTTCCGCACAAACGTTGAAAGCATATATGCCATCGGCGATGTAAATGGACGCTGTATGCTCGCTCATGCAGCAACCTTCCAAGGGCTACATGTCGTAAACAAGATTCTCGGCAAAGAGGACGAAATCAATTTTGATGTTATGCCCTCAGCAATCTTCACTTATCCTGAAGCAGCAAGCGTAGGCAAGAGCGAAGACCAACTGAAAGCAGAGGGATGCGAATACGAATGCCGTAAGGGCTTCCACCGTTCTAACGGCAAGGCACTCGCCATGAACGAGACAGACGGCATGGTGAAGTTGTTTGTCAATAAAGCGGACGGAAAACTCCTCGGTTGTCATGCCTTTGGAGCACACTCGTCAGACATGGTGCAGGAGATTTCCGCTCTGATGAGTAAAGGTGCAACAATCACTGACCTTGCAAACGCAATTCATATCCACCCAACCATTGGAGAGATTTTGCATGACATAGCACTATAATGCAACCAACAAAAGACATAAGAAATGGGACTATAGACAGTTTGTTCTATAGCCCCATTTCTTTATTTACTGATATCTAAAACTATTGGTTTGATATTAAAACCTTTTTACCGTCAACAATATACGTACCTGGCATAAGGTCGCAATTGCTATCGCCTACATACATACCACTTATATTATACACTTTATGGTCCTTTGGTTGTAAGTTAGCATCTGTAGCAATAATATCGGTAGCTTCTGAATCAGCATTGTAGCTTAATATCTTATTCACCGCATCCTTTGGAATAACAAAGTATGCCCTCATGCCGTTCATCGTACGATTAGTTTCAGATGGTCGGAAGAATCTATTTTCGCTACCAAGGAACACGTGTGTTCCATCAATGTACAAGTCGGTAGGCTCGTACACGCCTTGCATGTAATATCCATCCTTACCTACCTGAAGTGTAGGATTAGCCTTCATAGCTATTTTAACGTCATCAAACACTACTCCGTCTATATTCGTATTAGGTTTTATAAGATATGGTACACCTGCCTCAATATTCTCTTCTGTCTTAAAGAACATTGTTGTTTCCTCCATGTGATCGAATGTTCGCAAGTCTACGTAGTCAACCCCGAATGCCTTTGCTAATTGTTGCTGACTGATATTAAAAGGCAGACATATCGTGTACCACTTTCCATCATTTACAAAACGTCTATTTAACTTGAATTGTACTACCTTATCATCGTTCTGCTTCAGTGTCTCAACAGTCTTTGTGTCCTTCTCATCAATATCAAGAGGTGGAATTGAACTGATAAATATCTCTATTTTCTTAATAAAAAAGATACTTGCTGCTCTGAGACGAAAATATTTAGCCCCCTCAATACGTTCTGTAAATTTGTACTCGCTTGTGCCATCGACTTCTCCTTTGCCATTTTCCGTATACATTGTGTTATCTATACCAACTATCATCGGTCTTGCTAATGTACTCTTTTGATCAAAGGTCACTCTAACAATAAAACCATTGTCTGCATCAAAATCTGGCGTTTCAAGAAAGTCGGATCCGCCTTCTCTCTTCGTTAAAAAACCATGACTATCCCTATAACTCATTTTAAGCCTAAAAGGATAAGCATCCCCATTAGTTGAAATAAATTGATAGTTTCTCCAAGTAAGATCTGAGTTTTCTGGCATTTGGGTAGTAACAGCTGCAAAGGCTCCATCATGAGCCGAGAATACAATTGTAGGATTACCTAATCTGTCTTGATATATCAAGGTATAGGAGCCTTCAGATCCTTTATACATATCAGAACCGGCATACTTAGCAGTTATAGTTGTCGTACCAAAATCTTTTAGCGTCACTTCTCCAGTTGACGCATCTACAGATGCAACATTCTCATCACTACTTGAATATGCAAGTTGTGCATCAGTAAGTTCAGCACCATTATCAAGCAGAACCGTAGCTGTAGGTAAAGTATATTGCTTGCCTTTGAGTATCGTCAAGGATGTTGAGCTAAATTTGACTGAAGTTGGTTGTAAAGTTGGAGGTTCTGGAGGATTAGGAGGAACTACTTCACCAGTACTTCTATATAATGATATCATTCGAACATCTTGCTTATAATAGTCAGAATTGTAACAAGTAAATAATTTAGAATTGTCACTATAAAGAAGAGATCTTTTTACATTTTTTGCAAAAAAGACATTAACAGAATCTGTGAAAAATGTTATTTCAACTTTGGAAGTTTCATCTGGTACATCCTTCAATTTACAAGCATTTGCATTACCAGTTGACGCATTTGACAAATATAGACCATCTGCAGTTCTCAAATAATAGTAATTACCATTTTTTTCAACCTTAAGAGTTGTAACCTTATCACTTGCCGTTACAACTCCATTGTCTAAATTTATAGCTACAGAATTAAACCCCGTTGTTCCATCCCATTCAGAAAGAGCACGCTTATAATACTCATTAACAACAATAAAACCTTCAACACTTTCCAACTCCGAAATACTATTGATGCGAGTAAACTTACGTTCTTCTGCACGCACAGACATACTTGTTCCTGCAATCAGGCAAACAAGCACAAACAAATAATTTAATATCCTTAAATTGATATTCATCTAATAATTATGATTAAATTTAAATTTGATGAAGCAAACTCCAACAGGAACAGAGTGCATTTCATCATTTCATAATACGCCACGACCGATACGCACATACGCATCAATCGTGGCACATTGTTTATTGATGCTGCTCACGCAGTAAATCGTTAACGGTCTTCACTGGATTAAATGTTCCGATTGGCACTTCTACAAAGATGGTGCTCCAATCGCTCATCGCACCATTCCAAAGACCTGGAAGTTCGAGAGCCTTCAACTCCTTGCCATTCTTGCTCTTCAAAGAGATAAAACCAGTCTTCTTGTCAACGTACTCTGGCAGATTGAAACGATTGCCCTTATAGTCCTTTGTTGCACAAACAAGATCAACAGGATTGAAGTGAGTGCCTTCTTTGAACATACGTACATACTCCTCATTGTTCGTATCAATCTGGCTCGACTCAAGAATCTGTGGACTAACAGTACCGTCACTATTGTAGCAGAGGAACGGGCCGCCACCTGGCTCACCAACATTCTTAACTACACCACAAACGCGAATAGGTCTATTAAACTTTATCTTGAGGTATTCAGCCAATTCGGCATCTGTTAGTTCTGCAGCGCCAGCCTTCTTACAGCACAATATTGTCTCAACGAAACGCAACATCTCTCCAAGTTTCTCGCGAGAAGGCACGCCAGCCTCGAGTTCGCGCAGATATTCGAACACCTTCTTCTGTGTGTCAACAAGAACGCCAGCAATAAGCTTCTTGTACAAAACAGTCTCGTCCTTGATTCTATCCGGCACAACGTTGTCGATATTCTTGATGAATACAACGTCAGCCTCAATCTCGTTGAGGTTCTCGATGAGTGCGCCATGACCGCCTGGACGGAACAGCAATGTGCCGTCTTCGTTGCGGAACGGAGTATTGTCTGTGTTTGCAGCTATTGTGTCTGTGCTCGGCTTCTGCTCAGAGAAGCTAACGTTGAACTTAACGTTGAACTTCTTCTCCATGTAAGGCAGACTCTCCTCTACTTTCTTCTTGAAGAGTTCGAGATGGTCGTGCGAGACTGTGAAGTGGATGTTCGCCTTACCGTCAGAACAAGCATACAATGCTGCTTCAACAAGATGCTCCTCCATCGGTGTGCGCGGACCATCCTCATACTGATGGAACAGCAGCAAACCCTTCGGCAACTGACCATAGTTCAAACCCTTTGCCTCAAGCAGGTTTGCTACAACAGCCTTATACTTGCCGTGCTTAATAAGATCACAAACACACTCGCCTTCGTTCTCCTTACATTTAGCACAAAGAGCCTTCTTGAAAGCAAACTTCTTTATATTTTCAAAGAAGTATTTCTCAAAATCTGTTGTCGGCTCATCATAGTCAGCAGAAAGGAACGCAAAGAGATTCTTGAACATTCGGCTCGCAGCACCACTCGCTGGTACGAACTTCACAATGGTGTGCTGATCACTAAGATAAGTAGCCCATTCGTTAACGAACTTCTCTACTTGTGCAGAATCAAGCGATAATATACCATTACCAACAGCTGCAGCTGCTTCTATCTTCAAAAACGGAAATCCCTCCTTTATCTCTGTGAGTTGATGTTTGATAGCTTCAGGTGTATTACCCCGCTGTGCTATCTGATTTAAATCTTGGTTAGAAAACATAATATCGTAGTTTTTAGAATTAAAATCAAGCTTTGTTTTAACGCATACAAATGTAAGGACTTTTTCTCAAACGAGGGAAAAAAACACGTAATATTTTATGATTTAGGATTATTATTTATAATTTTGTAGTGTTAATGTCTCAACAATGATAGAACCTGTATATAAAGGTATTGAATAATGCAATTTAAATTATAAATTATGATTAATTTTCCTTGTGCAAAAATAAATCTCGGACTCAATATCACTGAGAAACGCCCTGATGGTTACCACAACCTCGAAACCGTATTCTTTCCTATCCCACTCTGCGATGCTTTGGAGGTACAGGATATGAACAAAGCGTTTCCGTTAACACTTAATTGTGATTTGAAAGTGACTGGTAACGGTGTATGTTGCAACGAGGAAGACAATCTCATAACAAGAGCATACAATCTTCTTGCAACCGATTTCGATCTACCACGAGTTCATGCACATCTGTATAAACACATTCCAACAGAAGCTGGACTTGGTGGAGGTTCGAGCGATGCTGCGTTCATGATAAAAATCTTGAACGACATGTACAAGCTAAAACTCGGCAGAGAGGATATGGAAAAATACGCTGCCAAATTGGGAGCAGATTGTGCTTTCTTCATCACAGCAGAACCTGCATACGCTGAGGGAATTGGCGAGATTTTATTACCGGTTAATATTGCAGAAAACAACCTTAAAGGCTATTATATAGTTGTAGTAAAACCATCATTGGCAATATCAACAAAAGAGGCATTTGCTCACATACGCCCTCACAAGCCAAGCATTTCATGTAGAGAAATAGTTGCACAACCGATTGAAACATGGCGCAACCGACTGACAAACGACTTCGAAGACAGCATATTCCCCAACCATCCCGAACTGGCAAACATCAAAAAGACTCTGTATAACATGGGAGCGACATACGCACAGATGAGCGGAAGCGGCAGCAGTCTCTTCGGCATATTCAAGGAAAAGGTAGACAAATCGGTATTCGATAAGCAATTCCCCGACTGCAAGGTCTTTGTCCTTGACATTTAATGATTGCAGAACGCAGTAATTCAAGTCTATACATATATTTGTAGCTGACATACAAACGGAATAGAAACTATATAAATTCAAAATAAATGCGCAATACAAACAATACATACAAGACACAAGGTGGCGACAATCTCGTTATCAACGTGAAGGAGAACGCTTCCCTGCTCGAATATCTCATCAATAACGTGAGCGAGAGCCGCTCCAAGCTGAAGGCAACGCTGCAAGGTCGTGGCATTGCCGTGAACGGAAGAATGGTAACTCAGTTCGACTACCAGCTTAAGGCAGGCGACAAGATTACAATCAGCCGCCACAAGAAGCAGAACCAGTTCAAGAGTCGCTACGTTAAGATTGTATACGAAGACAGATGGCTCGTAGTTGTAGAGAAGAATATCGGCATCCTGTCGATGGCAGCAGGCCATTCTTCGCTCAATGTGAAGTCTGTTCTCGACGACTACTTCCTCAAGTCGCGCCAGAAGTGCCGCGCTCACGTTGTTCACCGACTCGACCGCGACACAAGCGGACTTATGGTCTACGCTAAGGACATTGATACAGAACAGATATTGGAGCACAACTGGCACCAAATTGTTTACGACCGCCGTTATGTAGCTGTTGTAAGTGGCGAGATGGAGCAAGAGAATGGTACCATTGCCAACTGGCTGAAGGACAACAAGGCATACATAACCTATTCGTCACCAACTGACAATGGTGGCAAATATGCTGTCACACATTTCCAGGTACTCAATCGTACTACCGAACACTCACTCGTAGAGTATAAGCTCGAGACTGGTCGCAAGAATCAGATACGTGTACATTCTGCCGACATGGGGCATCCTGTTTGTGGAGATGTGAAATATGGCAACGGAGACGACCCATTGCACCGCTTATGCCTACATGCATACATGCTCTGCTTCACACATCCTGTGACTGGCGAACCAATGGAGTTCTCTACCCCTATCCCAACCATATTCAGAAGTTTGTTCTAATCATATGAGTAAATCTGTGCCTAATAAATTAGGCACAGATTTTGCATATTGACTTATGAACAATAACAACAAACATATATACAATTGGAGGTAAAGACTATGGCATTTATTGATTACTACAAAATACTTGGCGTAGACCGCAACATTCCACAAGACCAAGTGCGCGAAGCTTACCGCAAAAGAGCTAAGCTGTTCCATCCGGATCTGCACCCTAACGACCCGAAAGCAAAGGCAAAGTTCCAAGCGCTAAACGAGGCGTATGACGTTATTTCTGACCCTGAAAAGCGCAAAAAGTACGACCAATATGGCGAACGCTGGCGCGAAGCCGACGCTTATGCACAACAAGGCGGAGCTGGCGGTCAGCAGTATTGGAGCAGCAACGGTGGCGGTTCGCCATTCGAGGGCTTCGACTTCTCAAGTTTCGGCAATGGCGGAGAAGGTTTCTCAAGCTTCTTCCAGGATTTGTTCGGCGCAAAGGCAGGTCGCACACACAGCCGCACACGCAGTTCGGCACGACAGAATACGGGCGAGATGAACGCCAACGTGAATATCGACCTCTACACCGCCCTACTTGGCGGCGAGGTGATAATACAGCTTGGCAACGGATCGAAGATTAAACTAAAAGTAAAGCCCGAAACGCAGAATGGTACGAAGGTTCGCTTGCGTGGAAAGGGATACGACCGAGGCGACGGCACTATGGGTGACCTCATCATCACATACAATGTGAAGCTGCCCACAAACCTCAGCGAACGACAAAAACAGCTGCTTAAAGAAATGCAGCAAAGTTAGATACAGAAAACCATTCTTCATAAATGAAGAAAAAGCAATAAGGGTGACAATGTGCGAAACATTGTCACCCTTATTATATTTTGAGATAATTAAATCTTACCTATGAGGTTTCGATTTACTTTACCTTCTCTACGATAGCCTTGAAAGCCTCTGGGTTGTTAACAGCAAGGTCAGCGAGTACCTTGCGATTAATCTCGATACCAGCCTTGTGAAGAGCACCCATAAGTGTAGAGTAGCTCATGTTCTCAAGACGAGCAGCAGCGTTGATACGCTGAATCCACAATGCACGGAATGTGCGTTTCTTGTTACGACGATCGCGGTATGCGTATGTGAGACCCTTTTCCCAAGTGTTCTTCGCTACTGTCCAAACATTCTTTCTTGCACCATAGTAACCCTTGGTGAGCTTCAGGATTCTTGTTCTCTTTGCTTTTGAAGCAACATGATTGACTGATCTTGGCATAGTTTTTTCTTTCCTTTAAATGTTTTGACTAATAAAATTAACGGAGGCAGAGCAAATCACGAACCTGCTTAAGGTTGCTGTTGTCTACGATTGTCTGATGAACCAGATTTCTCTTCTGCTTCTTTGTCTTCTTAGTCAGAATGTGACTGTGATAAGCGTGATGACGCTTAATCTTACCTGTACCGGTAAAGCGGAATCTCTTCTTTGCACCGGAGTTAGTCTTTACTTTTGGCATTTTTGTTAATTTTAAATTGTTATTTATTATATGTGGCAACGCATATACCAAGGCGTTACGCACATTTATCATGTTGTCTCTGTTTGCTTATTCCTCGCCTGTAAGAGCTTTGAGAGCCTCTGCACTTACTTTAGCGTTAGCAAGAAGTCCACCGTTTGTCGGCATCTCCTCTACTCCGTTCTCCGTTTCCTTTGCAGAGCGAGCTTCAGCCTCACGCTTCTCGCGATCCATCTTTTGCTGACTCTTTTTTACAACACCAGCTTTCTTTGGTGCGAGATAAAGGAACATCTTCTTTCCATCGAGCTTCGGAAGCTGTTCGACCTTTGCATATTCCTCAAGATCGTTAGCAAAGCGCAACAAAAGCACCTCACCCTGCTCCTTAAAGAGGATTGAACGACCGCGGAAGAAAACGTAAGCACGAACCTTATTACCTTCTGAAAGGAACTCCTGTGCGTGCTTCAACTTAAAGTTGTAGTCGTGTTCATCAGTCTGCGGTCCGAAACGAATCTCCTTGATTTCAACCTTAGCCTGCTTAGCTTTCATCTCTTTCGCATGTTTCTTCTGCTGATAGAGGAACTTGCTATAGTCAATGAGTCGACAAACAGGAGGTTGCGCGTTAGGAGAAATCTCCACGAGATCTACGCCTTGTTCGCGTGCCATTTCAAGAGCACTGCGAGTTGCCATAACGGTTGAACCACCTTCACTTACTACACGTACTTCCCGAACGCGAATTTGCTCATTCACGCGGTACTGGTTTTTCATTTTGTCATTCTTCATTAAACTATTTTTGATAAGCTAATTCTTTTAAGCGGGTGCAAAGTTACCTATTTTTAGCCGACCTGCAAAATATTTTTGGCGCTTTTTTGTCATACAACACTCACATCTTCAATAATTTTTATAATTTTGCATCAAAACACGTATAAAAATATGGAGAATGTACATTTTACGGGACTTTCGATAGCTATCAGCACGTTCTTGGTTATCGGACTATTCCACCCCATTGTCATTAAAGTAGAATACTATTTCGGTGTCCGCCTTTGGTGGATTTTCATCCTTGCAGGCATCGCATTCATAGTAGGTTCCATGCTTATGGCTAATGTCATAGCTTCTTCGATTCTTGGCGTGATCGGAGCTTCTTGCCTGTGGAGCATAGGCGAGTTGTTCGAGCAGAAGCAACGCGTGAAGAAGGGCTGGTTTCCCATGAACCCCAAGAGAAAGGAGGAGTATGAAGACTGAGCTGATACTTGTCGGCAAGACCAACGACAAACTCTACGTAAACGGCATTAAGGACTACACGGAGCGCATCTCGCACTACATGCCTTTCAACATAACCACCATCCCTGCCCTTAAGAACACGAAGAACCTCAGCGAAGACCAGCAAAAACAGGCTGAAGGCGAACAGATCCTGCGACTCATACAGCCGTCTGACACGGTTGTTTTGCTCGACGAGCACGGAGCAGAGCGCACAAGTATGGAGACTGGTGCATGGCTTCAGAAGAAGCAGCAGACAGCCCGCCGACTTATCTTCGTCATCGGCGGACCATATGGTTTTTCCGATGCCGTGTACAAACGTTCGGACGAAATGATTTCACTCTCACGAATGACATTCTCTCATCAAATGGTGCGACTGATATTCACCGAGCAACTATATCGCGCCTGCACTATCATAAAGGGCGAGAGCTACCATCACGAATAACCCGACAGCAACAGACAAAAGAACAAGAAGAGTGTGCCTAAATGACCTTGAGCATCATACGTAACGGTCGATGCGGATGCTCGTAACGGTCGACGCAGATGCTCGTAACGGTCGATGCAGATGCTCGTAACGGTCGATGCAGATGCTCGCAGCCTATGATTATTGGCTTTTGACACGCCCTTCTTACATTTTATACTTTCTACTTTTATAATTCGCAAGCGGTCTACACGCCCAGCAATGGGATTATAGACGGCGTGAGCAACGATGTAAGGATGCCATTAAGCGTCAGTCCGAGACTGGCGTATGCTCCGTGTACTGGACTCTTCTCCATCGCCGTAGCCGTGCCCACAGCATGAGCTGCCGTTCCCATAGATAAGCCTTGTGCTACGGGCGATTTCACACGCGCAAAACCCATCGTGCGATAGCCACACACGGCACACATCAAACCAACACAAACCACTACAGCTGCCGTAAGCGGAGGAATACCACCTATACTCTTTGTCACCTCCATTGCAATCGGCGTAGTTACCGATTTCGATGCAAGCGAGAGTATCACTTCGCGCGACGCTCCCATCGCTTTAGCGATGTACACTACAGACACGATACCTACTACGCATCCGATAAACTCACAAAGAAGTATCGGCGTGAGTTGTTTTTTTATCGTAGAAAGCTGCATATAGAGCGGCACACCGAGTGCTACAACGGCCGGACGCAGCCAGAATTCAATCATTTTTCCACTCTGATTGTACGTTTCATAACTCACGCCTGTTACCTTCAGAAACACTATAAGACAGCATATCGACACGAGTATAGGGTTCATCACTACCCAACCTGTCCAACGACGCAGTAGCTTACCCAAAAAATATGTACCAAACGTGAGTGCTATAAGGAAGAACTCGTTTGAGAAATATTCCATATCCCTATCCTTTCAATTTGTCTTTTGCTTTACCGTAAAACTGATGTACCCAACCCGTAACAGCCAACACAAGTATGGTTGACACCACCGTAGACACAACTATTGGCAGAAGCTGCGCCTTGATAATATCAAAATAGAGCATGATGGCAACTCCTGGTGGAACGAAGAAGAAACCGATATTACCAACGAGGAAGTCTGAAATACTGCGCACCCACTCAAGTCGTATCACCTTCAACTTCAAAAGCAAAGTCAAAAGCAACATTCCGAGAACACTTGACGGAAGCGGAATGTGGGTGAGATAGATGACAAGCTCACCCAAGGCAAGGCAACCGAAAAGGATTGCCAACTGTCTAATCATCATAATACCTGAAAACCTTTAAACCTAAATGTTATTCTAAATCGACTGCAAAGTTAAGATTTTTTAATAACATGGCACAACAAAAGCGGCTGTTTTCTCTGGCAAAAGTGACTTTTTTGCCCTTGTTCCTGTTTTATAGCTAACGGAACTAATACTATAGGTTTATATTTATAATCATTAGTGTCCCGTTAAAATCGGGACACTAATGTATAAGACTATTTAAAAAGTCCGAAGAGCATTGCATCAATCTTGTCTGTAATGCTGCGGAAGGCTTCTGTATCCGACTCGAACTTCATGGTGTCGCCATCAACAATGATGAGTTTACCTTTGTATCCTTTAATCCATTGCTCGTAGCGCTCGTTCAATCCAGTAAGGTAATCGATGCGGATTGTCTGCTCGCATTCACGTCCACGCTTACCAATCTGATTGATGAGATTAGGCACCGTAGAACGGATGTAAATCATGAGATCGGGGAGTTTAACGAGGGTCATCATTGTGTCGAAGAGGTCTGAATAGTTGTTGAAGTCGCGGTCTGACATGTATCCTTGTCCATGAAGGTTCGGCGCAAAGATACAAGCATCTTCGAAAATGGTGCGGTCCTGAATGATATCCTTATCGCTTTGGCTTATTTCGACCACTTCCTTAAAACGTTTGTTAAGAAAATATATCTGCAGATTGAACGACCACCGCGACATATCACGATAGAAATCGTCGAGGTAGGGATTATGTTCTACGGGCTCGAAACGGGGTGACCAGTTGTATCTTTTTGCCAACATCTTGGTCAGTGTGGTCTTGCCACTGCCGATGTTTCCGGCTACTGCTATGTGCATCGTTGTTCCTATTTTTTAGAATTGGTAAGAGAGAATGGAAAGACTGTGTCAATCTTATCTGTAATGAATTGGAAATCTTCCGGGCGCGTTTTATAGTCGAGCTTGTCGACATCGACAACGAGGACTTTCCCTTTATACTTGTTAAGGATAAAGTCGTCGTAGCGATCGTTGAGTCCCTGCAGATACTCGATGGGAATCTTCTGCTCACACTCACGTCCCCGCTTCTGGATATTCTCCACAAGATGAGGGACTGAAGCTCGAAGATATATCATAAGGTTTGGCAGTTGCACCTTCTCCACCATAATCTCATAGAGTTCCATATATGTCTCAAAGTCGCGGTCGGACATATTGCCTTGCAAGTAGTTGTTAGCCGTGAACACAAATACTCCTTCTTGAAGCGTGCGATCTTGAATAACAATGTTCTTCGATTGTGAGAATTCGAGAACATCCTTGAAGCGTTCCTTCAGGAAAAACACCTCCATAGCAAACGACCATCGCTGCAGGTCTTTGTAGTAATCGTCCATGTATGGATTGTTCACTACAGACTCATACCGCGGTTCCCATTGGTAATGCTTTGCAAGCATTTCTGTCAGTGTTGTCTTACCAGAACCAATATTTCCTGCTATTCCTATATACACTTGTTGAAATCTAAAGTTTTAGTACATTATTTAAGTAGTGCAAAGAGATATACTCGTATTACGCCTTCACTATAGTAATCAGTTCCTCAGGTGTTACGAGAGTCTGCTCGCCAGTGGTCATATTTTTCAATGTGAGTTTGCACTCAGCAATCTCCGACTCACCAGCAAGAGCCACAAACGGCACTTGCTTTGCATTAGCATATGCCATCTGCTTCTTCATCTTTACGCTATCCGGATAAATCTCTGTGCGGATACCAGCCTCGCGACACTGGCGCAGAACAGGCAAACAATATGCACTCTCCTTCTCACCGAAGTTGATGAAGAGAAGCTGCGTTCCGTTCACGGCTTCCTTTGGATAGAGATTGAGACCGCCAAGCACATCATAGATGCGGTCTGCTCCGAACGATATGCCTACACCACTAAGTCCTGGCAGTCCAAAGATACCTGTAAGATTGTCGTAGCGACCACCACCTGTGATTGAACCAATAGCATAGTCGAGAGCCTTCACCTCAAAAATAGCACCAGTATAGTAGTTCAGACCGCGTGCAAGTGTGAGGTCGAGGTCTATCTGGTTGTGCAAACCACAAGTCTTCAGCGTGTCGAGGATAAAACGTGTTTCCTCAACACCCTTCAAGCCTACCTCCGAACCAGCGAGAACCTCTGCGATAGTAGCAAGTTTCTCATCGTTGGTACCAGCAAGGGCGATGATCGGCTGCAGTTTCTCGATGGCTTCCTCAGAGATGCCTACACGACGAAGCTCCTCGTTCACATTGTCGATGCCAATCTTGTCGAGTTTGTCGATAGCCACAGTGATGTCCACAATCTTCTCTGCCTCGCCTATCACCTCAGCAATACCAGTAAGAATCTTACGATTGTTAATCTTGATAGCTACACGGATGCCGAATTTTGTAAACACGGTGTCTACAATCTGCATCAGCTCTACCTCGTTGAGTAACGAGTCGGAACCTACGACGTCGGCATCACACTGATAGAACTCGCGGTAGCGACCCTTCTGTGGACGGTCGGCACGCCATACGGGCTGAATCTGATAGCGTTTGAACGGAAGTTGGATATCTTCGCGGTGCTGAACGACGTAACGCGCAAACGGTACAGTAAGGTCATAGCGCAATCCTTTCTCACAAAGTTTCGAAGCAAGATGCAGCGAGTTGCGACCGAGCAGCTCCTCGTCATCAATCTTCGCGAGACAGTCGCCCGAATTAAGAACCTTGAAGAGAAGTTTATCACCCTCTTCACCATACTTGCCCATAAGAGTCTGCAATGTCTCCATTGCTGGAGTCTCTATCTGCTGAAAGCCATAAAGAGCGTAAACGCTACGAATTGTGTTGAATATATAGTTGCGCTTTGCCATCTCAACTGGCGAGAAGTCGCGTGTACCTTTGGGTATACTTGGTTTTGCCATTAATATTTTAAGTTATGGAATTTAAAAAAGCTAAAGAAGTTAAAGCAAAGATTGTCACTTTAACTTCTTTAGTTCTGTCATTTATTTTCTTACGATTGTCTGTGCGCGGTCCGGACCGATAGAGATGATACGGATAGGAGTTTCAAGATACTCCTCAAGGAACTTAACGTAATCGTTGAACTCCTGTGGGAACTGATCCTCAGATGTAAACTTTGTCATATCCGTATTCCAACCCTTAAACTCCTTGTACACGGGCTTAGCATCGTAGAGTTCGTAAGGCAAGTCGGTGGTCTGTGTGCCGTCAGGCAGCTCGTATGCCACGCAAGCCTTCACTACGGGGAAACCATCAAGAACGTCGCTCTTCATCATAATGAGTTCTGTTACGCCGTTAATCATGATAGAATACTTCAGCTGAACGAGGTCGCACCAACCACAACGACGCTCACGACCAGTAACAGCACCATACTCATGTCCGAGGTCGCGTATCTTTGCACCTGTCTCGTCGAAGAGTTCTGTTGGGAACGGACCTGCACCAACACGTGTACAGTAAGCCTTCATTATACCATATACATTGCCAATGCGGTTCGGACCAATGCCCAAGCCGATGCAAGCACCTGCGCAGATGGTATTAGAAGAAGTAACAAACGGATAAGAACCAAAGTCAACATCGAGCATTGTACCCTGAGCACCCTCGCAAAGAATATCCTTACCCGAACGCAAAATCTTGTTTATCTCGTGCTCGCTATCCACAATCTGGAACTGCTTAAGATATTCAACGCCTTCCATCCATACCTTCTCAACCTCTGTAATGTCGAAGTCGGTGTAACCGAGTGCTGCAATCTGTTTGAGATGAGCAGCTTTATGCGCCTCATACTTCTCCTGGAAGTTGTCGAGAATATCACCCACACGCAGACCACTGCGCGAAACTTTATCCGTATAAGTCGGACCGATACCCTTACCAGTTGTACCTACCTTGTTCTTACCCTTTGAAGCCTCGATAGCAGCATCGAGTACGCGGTGTGTTGGCATGATAAGGTGAGCTTTCTTAGAGATATGCAGACGACCCTTCAAATCGTGACCACTCTTCTCCAAGTCCTTTGCCTCATTCATAAAAAGGTCGGGGGCAAGAACAACGCCGTTGCCAATTATGTTCACCTTACCACCCTGAAAGATGCCTGACGGGATGCTACGGAGGACATACTTCTGACCTTCAAACTCAAGGGTATGACCAGCGTTTGGACCACCCTGGAAACGTGCGATAATATCATACTTAGGGGTCAGTACGTCTACTACCTTACCCTTGCCTTCATCGCCCCACTGCAATCCGAGCAGGACATCAACTTTACCTTTATTCATTTTTATCAATATTTGATTTCTTCGTTCCTTTTAAGTTCTTTTTACGTTTACTGCGAGCCTGACACGTTTGACATACACCATAGAAATACAAAGAGTAGTACTCTCTGCGAAAACGCTTCAAGCGCACACTGTCAAGCACCTTGCCTATTTCTGGCAAATCAATCTCTGTAACCTTGCCACAAATGGTGCACGTCTGATAACAATGATTGGAAGTATCGCAACACGCTTCGTACTTTGTCTCTGTTTGAAAGCGATGCTTTACAACAAGACATAACTTTACAAACAGATTGAGCGAGTTGTACAGTGTTGCTCTACTGACGTGGAAGTTCTGCACCGCCATTCGCTCTGCAAGCTCTTCAATAGTGAAAAGTCCATCGATATCGTACATAGCATCAAGGAGCGCAAAACGCTCTGTAGTCTTTCTACAATTGTTCTCTTCTATGTATTTGGTCAGTGCGGCGCGTGCTACTACCTTTTTATCATTTTTCATCAGTATGCAAAGTTACATTATTTTGCGAAAGTGACCAAAAAGAAACACTAAAAAGCGTCAAATCCAGCCGCTTTCAACAATTGTACAGCCTCTTTAGCCTGTTCTCTATCAGTTGACGAAACATAATCGAGACAGTTGACAAGTGGATGAAGTAGTTGACGGTCGGCACTTTTAAGGTCAATAGCTGCTTTTTCGAACAACGTAGCATATAGCTGCGGCGCACATTCATTATTGCGTTTCAACAGACGGCAGACAAGATTGTACGCACATATGCGCACTAACTTATCGTCGTTTTCGAATAGCATGAGTGAGAGTTTTTCTGCCTCATTCATGTGTTGGAAGAGGTTGAATACCACCATCTCAGCCATCTCTACTGTCAACAAAGTAGCAGCCCACTCCATAGCCTCACTTGCCGTGAAGTCGTTTGCGGGCATTATGAGTGTTGCCAGTATCTTGCACTCGCGTATATCCTCCTGCCACAGAGCCACAGCAAGTGCCTTGTTCTTGCCATACTGCTCTGCCATGTGTCGCAGGTCCATCTGCGACACTCCCCAATTTATCTTATAGTCGAGTCCTTTCCGTCGCATTGATGTCGACGTTATGCCGTTCATATACAGACGGAAAGAACGCTTTATCTGTTTTACCTGTTCGGTTGTTTCCATATTCTCACATTATTATATATGTCTACAGAAAGCCATACTCGCTCGAATAGCGCAGCATCTGCTCGTCATAAGCCTCCGTATAGTCGAGGCGCACATCTGTAGCGTTGCCTTTGCTATCGCTCACAATCTCCATCTTCGGGTTCAGAAAGCCCTTGTACGGTGCAATGCCGAGCGACTTGTAGCGTGCAAGAAGTTCTTCGTGCAACTTCGGCTCTACATATATTGCGTAATGTTCTACGAGCAGCTTTGCTGCCTCGAAGTCACCTTCGCTCTTTATGCGCTGTATCTCTGCGAGCAACTTAGCGAACGCCTCGCGCAACAGCTCGTAATCGCTAACCTCCACGTAGGTCTTCTCATCGTATTTCACGAGTCTTACTGCCGATGGATAGTGCTTCAGCGTCCAGCGGGCAATGAGTGCTCTGTTGCGCATATGCGCTTCTTCTATTTCGTTTCCCGGCTGAATGCGTGTGAGCTGAGTAAGCAGACCGTTCATCATGTATGTGTAGTACTGCGACTTGTATGCTTCTGCATCTGGCACAAGCCCAAGTTCGACGAGCTTTGCGTCGGCTATGTAGTACAAGCCGAACAAATCGGCGCGTGCTTCCTCTATTGTGCTACCGTACGAACCGAGTGCGTCTGCCGACACTCCTGCGAGCAGTTGTCCCGATCCGTGTCCGAGACATTCGTGCAGGTCGGTATGCAGGTCGTCGCACACGTCACCATATTTCTCAATCATGGCGCGTGTCGCTTCGTCAGCCACGAACTCTTGCAGAAATCCATTGCCCTTCGCCGCCTGATTGTATGCGTGTGTCAGATTGCCTATCGTTATGCTCTTCGATCCGTATTGTGCTCTTATCCAGTCGGCATTGGGCAGATTGATGCCTATCGCCGTTGACGGATATTCGTCGCCACCGAGCATAGCCGAACATACCACGTTTGCCGTCACACCTACTACCTGCGACTTGCGGAAGCGTGGATCGACAGGCGAGTGGTCTTCAAACCATTGCGCATTCTTGCTGATTGTCTGCGTGCGCTGAGTTGCCACCAGGTCTTTGTACGTTACGATACCTTCCCACGATGCCTTTATACCAAGCGGGTCGCCATACACCTCAATGAAGCCGTTGATGAAGTCGATGCGCCCTTCGTGCTCTTTGAGCCATTCTATTGAATATGCGTCAAACATGCTTAGGTCGCCTGTTCGGTAGTAATCTACGAGCATACCGATTATCTTCGTCTGAAGTTCGTTCTCAGCCACTTCCGATGCCTTCTCCAGCCAGTACGTGATGTGCTTTATTGCCTCGCCGTAGAGTCCGCCTTCGTGCCAAACGTCTTCCTTCAGCGTACCGTCGGCAGTCTTTCGGAGCGTGGAATTAAGCCCATACGAAATCGGCATCGGGTCGTTCTCGTCGCGCATGTCGTCGTAGAAGCGTTCCGCTTCCTGCTGCGTCACTCCGTCGTAGTAGTTGCATGCAGATGTCTGCACGAGGTCGTCACCGGCTTTCTGGTTCACGCGCTTTGGCAGAACAGTCGGGTCGAATATCACCTTGCAAAGCTCATCGATATTCTCGTCTTCGCAACCGCAACAGTCCACAACCTGTCTGAAGTATTCCTCAGTAAAAGCTGGTACAAACTTCTCGCAGCCGTAATGGTGGTGTATGCCGTTCGAGAACCACACTCGCTTGAGATATGTCTCCAATGCTTTGTACTCTTCGGTCGTGCGGTCGCCTTCGTAGCGTTCGTATATAGCTTCGAGCACTTTGCGTATGCGCAGATTGTAGCGTCCGAACTGGTCGGTAGTTATGTCGCGACCGCAGAGCGTTGCCTTAGCCAAGTAGTATATGTATAGCTTCTGACGCAGGGTCAGTGCCTCAAAACCGTCGAGACGATAGCGCAGCATCTGTATGTCGGCAAACCGCTCATCGGTATATCTGAATTGTTCTGTCATTGTTTACGTTTAGAGGTTTTCACATTCTGCCAGCCATAACGCACTTGATGCGTCGGTAGGCATACGCCAGTCGCCACGTGGGCTAAGGCTCACGCTGCCTACCTTCGGACCGTCGGGCAGACACGAACGTTTGAACTGCTGGTTGAAGAATCTTCTTACGAATGTCTTCAGCCAATGCTTTATCACTTCGTCTGAATAAAGGTCTTTGCTGAACGCATGGCGTGCAAGCATGTATATCTTTGCCGGACTGAAACCGAAGCGCATGAAGTGGTAGATGAAGAAGTCGTGTAGCTCGTACGGACCTACGAGGTCTTCTGTCTTCTGCTTTATGTTGCCCTGTTCGTCGGCTGGAATCAGCTCAGGCGAGATAGGCGTGTCAATGATGTCGAGCAGAGTTACTCTTGACTGCTCGTCTACGCTGTTCTCTGCCACATGGCTCACAAGATAACGTATGAGGGTCTTCGGTATGCTTGCGTTCACACCATACATCGACATATGGTCACCGTTGTATGTAGCCCATCCGAGTGCCAGCTCGCTCAAGTCGCCCGTACCGATAACCATGCCGCCCAACTCGTTGCTGAGATCCATGAGTATCTGCGTGCGTTCGCGTGCTTGTCCGTTCTCGTATGTCACGTCGTGTACGTTTATATCGTGACCTATATCCTCGAAGTGCTGCATCACGCTCTTGCGTATGCTTATCTCACGTATAGTGATGCCCAAACCCTTCATAAGCGTCATGGCATTGTTGTATGTACGATCTGTTGTTCCAAAGCCTGGCATCGTAACACCCACAATGCCCTTGCGGTCGTAACCCAGTTTGTCGAAGGTCTTAACGCAGACAAGCAGAGCAAGTGTAGAGTCAAGACCGCCACTGATGCCAATCACGGCACACTTGCAATGAGTGTGTACCAGGCGCTTTGCTAAGCCACACACCTGAATGCTGAATATCTCGTCGCACGAAGCGTACATATCGTCGTTCTCCGGTATGAACGGATGTGGGTCGACATAGCGAAACAGCTCGAATCTTCTTTCGTCTGTTTCGTCTGCATCGAACACTCTGGCTTTATGTCCACGCTGGGCATGTACGAACGAAGTGTTTCTTCTGCGCTCTGTGCGAAGCTTGTCCACGTCTATCTGGCTCACCACGAGCTGTTCTTCCAACGAGAAGCGTTTCGACTCTGCCACCAGGGTACCGTTCTCGTAGACGAATGCATTGCCGCCATAAACCACGTCTTGCGTACTCTCGCCGAAACCACACGAGCTGTATACGTAACCGCATATCAGTCGGGCACTCTGCTGCGCAAGCAGGCTCTTAAGATAGGCGTTCTTGCCGATGAGATCATCGGATGCCGAGAGGTTAAATATGATGTCGGCTCCCGACAGCACGAGGTTGTTCGACGGGGGCAATGGCGACCATACGTCCTCACAAAGTTCTATGCCGAACTTCACGCCGCGTGCCGTCTTGAACAACGTTTCTTCGCTACTCACGCTCACCCAACTGCCGGCGTAGCCAATCACAACCGATTCTGTAAGGTCGTCTGACGAGGCGAACCATCGCTTCTCGTAGAACTCGCCGTAGTTGGGCAGAAAGCGCTTCGGCACAATACCCAACACCTTGCCGTGCTGACATACCACGGCGCAGTTGTACACGCCGCCGCCAATGCATACCGGCGCGCCAACAACGCTTATCACATCACATCGCTCTGTAGCCTCAAGCAGGTCGGCAATCTTCTTTTCCACACGATCAAGTAAAGCCTGTTGTGCAAAGAGATCCTGACACGAGTAACCCGTAACCGACAGTTCGGGGAATACCAAGATCTCCACACCGCGCTTATCTGCGTCTACAACAAAGCGTTCTATCTGCTCTACGTTGTAGTCTACATCGGCAACCCTTACTTGAGGTATCGCCGAAGCAACAGTTATATATCCGTAATTCATAAAAGCCCTTTTTTCTCTTTTACTTTCAAAAGTTTTGTGGCTGCGTGGTATGGGCAAGATGCCCATACATCCTACTTTTTACTCTTTTACTTTTATCGTATCGTTACCTGCGTTGCTCCATATCCATATTCTTGGAACGAAGCATCTTGGTATCTGTAGTTCTTATATCTGTATCTCAGTTCGTTCACGATAGCATGGCGCAACACGCCCTCGCCCTTACCGTGTATGAATACGATACGCTTGCCCTTGTTATGCTTGTTCTCCTCGAGCGTACGGCGGAAGTAATCGAGTTGGTAGTTGAGGATATCTGCCGAGCCCATGCCTACCGTAGTCTCCAACAGTTCGTCGGCATGAAGGTCTACCACCAGAATATCGTCGCCATTAGCGCGGTTGTTATGATGCGACGCAGAAGTGTTCAGACTGCTGTTCTTCAACTTCTCCATAGCGTTCTTCATCGCCTCGCCTCCTTTGTTCTCGAGCTTCTTCTCGTCCTTCTCCTCGTCTACGTATATCAGCTTTTCGGCATCAACGGGCTTCAACTGCGCAACACCGTCGTTCTTAACAATGGGGTACAGCAACGCCGGAGTCTCAAAGAAATCGTTCTTCTGGAAGGTATGCAATTTGTAGAACTTCACCTTGTCGATGCGGAACTGCACGTCGCAAACCGGCTTAGCCACAAACTCCTTGTCACGCTTGAACGAAAGCAGCTGGAAGCGCACGCGGTCTATCTCGTTCAGGTCTTCAAGAGCGAAACTCTCCACGTACATCTTCATGTTCGGCTCCAATTCTCCTTCGCCACGCAACTTGTACGAACCTCCCTCTACGCTCATATACAGATAGTGAACGTAGTAGTTGCTATCGTTCACAAGGTAGCAGGCGAAACTGGTCTTAGAGAAGTTTTGCACATCTTCTGGCACGAACGCATAGTAAACGTTCAGCACGTTGCCGCCCTTGCGCTCTTCCACCTTCGCCTTATACGTGATTTCTCTGTCCGCTGCGTCATACTCGTCTTCGTCTTCCAGCACGTCCTCATCCATCTGGTTTATCTTCGCTTTCACTGACATGTTGAACGTATCGGGGTCGGCAGCCGTCGGCTCCTCTGCCCCACTCTTCTTCTGTATTGACTTCGATATCGAGTAGTCGTCGCTACTGCTCATCACTACGAGGTCTGATATAGGTGTCGGAATCTGGAAACCGTCCTCGTCCTCCACCAACGCTATATCTTTACCTTGAAAACCGGCAATGCGTCCGCCGCCGATATCACTAAGGAATTGTACTTTGTCTCCTATTTTCATTTTACTTTACTTCTTTACTTTTAGACATCTTCATAGGATGCGTGGCATGGGCAGGATGCCCATACCTCCTACTTTTACTTTTTACTCTTAACTAAGGTATCAGCAACGAACTGTCGCCATAGCTCAAGAATCTGAAATCGTGCGCCAGCGCATAGTCATACACCTTATGCCAGTCGCCGTGCAGGAACGCACTCACCAACAGCAGAAGCGTGCTCTGTGGCTGATGGAAGTTCGTCACCAACATCTTCACGATTTTATACTCATAGCCCGGCGCAATGATGATCTGCGTGCTCGAGTGCAGAGCACGCAATCCGTGCTTGTCCAGATAAGCCACGATATTCTCCAAAGCCTTCATCGGTGTCACGCCTTTCGCAGCCTCGTTCTCGTATGGTTCCCACTGACTCACGTGCAGTTCCTCCTCTGAGAGGTCCATGTTCTGCTCCAGCTTCACGCCCATATAGTAGAGGCTCTCCAGCGTGCGCACACTTGTCGTGCCCACAGCAATCGCCTCCGCTCCATGCTTTATAAGCTTCTCGAGCGTCTCTCTATGCACACACACATACTCGGTATGCATCTCGTGGTCCTGAATTTCCTCCGACTTCACTGGTTTGAACGTACCAGCACCAACGTGCAGTGTCAGCTCCTCGCGGTCGATGCCTCGACGGTCGATTGCCGCCAATACCTCTGGTGTGAAATGCAGACCTGCCGTTGGAGCTGCCACAGAACCTTTCACCTTCGAGTAAACGGTCTGATACGTCGTCTTGTCGCTCTCCTGCGTCTCACGGTTCAAGTACGGCGGAATAGGTAGCTCGCCCACAGCGTCCAACAACTCTGCAAGCGACACCTCAGCGTTGTCCCAAGTGAAGCGCACTCTGTAGCTCTTGCCCACGTCCTCAAGACGCTCGGCCTTGAGCGTCACCGACTCGCTGTTCACATCGAATGTGCGCTGAAGCACCTCACCCTTCCACTTCTTCAGATTGCCAATCATGCACAGCCATTCGCATTCGCCTCGCGTCTGGAACATCTGCTCGTAGTCAGCCGGAGCATACGGCTCAAGCAGGAACACCTCTATCAGTGCTCCAGTAGCCTTGCGGAAGTGCATACGCGCCTGAATAACACGGGTATTGTTGAAAACCATCAGAGCACCCTCGGGCAGATGATTAGCTATGTTGCAGAACGTGTCTTCCGACACTTCACCGTGCTTATACAATAATAGTTTGCTATGATCGCGCTGCGCCAACGGGAACTTAGCAATACGCTCGTCCGGCAACGCATAATTATAATCCTTGATATGTATGTGTTTTGTCTCCATAATCGTTTTCTTTGTCTACTGCCCTAAAAATAAGGCAATACTATCTAAATCCCACAAAGTTAATTATAAATTCTGACATACATATCCTACAGCACAATATTTTTACAAAATTCATACACGCATAATGCACAACATTGTCGACATAACAGAACTTATACGAATGCGCATCATGCTCTATTATTGCATACAACTGCTACAAAGGGGTATTTAAAACTAAACTTTTGTCATCGTTCTCCGAACGCAGTCCGATCAGATTGCGAACGCAGCCCGATCAGATTGCGAACGCGAACGAATCGGATTGCGAACGCAAACGGATCGGACTGCGTTCGAAGAACGATGACTTTTGCATTGATTTCGCTCTATTTATATAATCATATTGGCCTACAATGCGAAGACCAAAAGACAATTGATTTTAATGCAGCACTCCACGTAGAACAGCGTAGATTAATGTGAGAACTATCACAAGCATAACAATATCAACATCAGAGTGGCTAAAACCACTTGATGTGTACTGTGTAGATACGAAGCGTTTCGACTGAGAGAGTTTCTCTCTGAACTTATAATAAACAAAATAGACAACACATCCTACCGTGCCACCCCATAATAATCCAACAGCGATATCAAGCGGATAATGAACACCAAGATACATACGTGTGTAACAGCAGACGAGCGACCACACAAGAAGGGAAATACTCAATATGCTACTGCGTACAAGTAAGCAGAAGAACACTGCAATAGAGAAAGTGTTGGCTGCATGTGCTGAGAAGAAACCATACTTACCATTGGCGCAATATCCATCAACAAGCTGCACAAGATTACGTAGCGAAGGGTCATTACAAGGACGAAAGCGTTCTACACTGGGCTTAACAATGCCGTCAGCAATACCGTCAGCAAGCAAAACGCAGAGCGCAGCACATGCCACAACGAGTACGATTTGTCCCATCGTCTCGCTGTTCTTTACCACAAGATACAGCAAGGCAACGTACATAGGTATCCAAGTGAAGCCCGAAGTAAGAGCCATCATCAGTCCGTCAACAAACTGCGAACTGCTGCCATTGAGTGCGAGAAGGAGGTCGGTGTCGGCCTGTAAGAGGGTATCCATATTCATTTTCGCTGAGTTTTTATCAAATTACTTCTACTGAGTTCTTTGGCAACCAGCCTTCTTTGCCGTCATCAAGGCGTACACCATACCAAGCATTCATCGAACTATCGGTAATGGTGAGACGTGTGCCCTCATGGATAACGAAGGCATCTGAACTACTCTCCGCAGGCGTTGCCTTTACATTGAGCGTTGGCGTGAGAACTATGGCGATGTTATGTTCTGAAAGGGCAACCTTGCGCTGATAAGCGAATAGGAGTCCTAACACAAAAATCAGAAGTCCGACAAGTGCTCCGAAGAAGCCAATCTTACGCAGAAGAATATTACTGCCGAAGAGATATGCCAATATCAGCATGAGAGCAAGCACAAAGGCTGAAACAGCGAGGATAGCCCAAGCATCAATGCTCATAAGATTCTGCAGCGAGTGATACCACGTAACGAAGAACATCTCATCAACAGGCACTACTTTGTCGATGGTCTTACCACGAAGAAACTGAAGATTGTAACGAGTATCGCTATCGCCTGGATTAAGGCGCAAAGCACGTTCGTAGGCAATTATCGACTGTGTGATATTACCCAAACGATACTCACAGTTGCCGAGGTTATAATAGAGTTCTGCGCTCTCCCCTACCTTCAGCAGTTTGGTATAGCACTCTGCAGCTTGCTGATAATCGCCCTTTGCATAAGCAGCTGCGGCAGTTTCACTGCTATCGCCCTGTTGAGACTTTGCGGTGTCTACAGAAGCATTTACAAAGCCACTAAAACACAAAACCACAAACAGCAAGATTATTCTCACCGTATCACCACTGTTTCTCTTCACCATCTTGTCACGCAAGACACCATCAATCTCCGTAATAGCTATCATTGCACTATCGTATGTCTTAGTCATATTGCCCTCGGCACTACCTGGGGCATAACGTTCGTACTCACACTCATCAAGAGCAGAGATGAACTTTTCTATTATCTCTGCATTGATATTGTGTGCAGCAAGTTGATCACTTATATTTTCGCGTGAGAGTTGCTCTACCGGCATGTTCAGTTTGTCGCCTACATAGCCCCAAAGTGCACGCAATACCTCATCATAGAACTCGTTCTGCTTGCCAGCGGTGAGCAACTTATAGGCAGTTTTAAGACGCTTGGTAGCCACTTTGTTGGCGCGCTTACCACGCTTACCCACGATATCAGCGTTCTCTACCGCCTTCTTGTGGAAAATAGCCACAAGAGCTACAAACAAAACAAATGGCAGAAGTAACCATAACAAGAATGAAGTAGAACCAAAGAATAGTTTCTCGGTGTCAATTGTATCATAACCGCCCTGCTTTATCGGCTTAATATCAGTCTGCTGAACAGCCGAATAATCGGTAACAGAAGTGCCCTTGCCGTCGCCTGGCTCCACCTTAATGGTAAGCGGCGCAGTTTTCACTGTCTTATACATGTTGCTCGATGTGTCGTAATAAGTAAGCGACACAGCAGGGATGGTGTAGTTACCCTGATTGCGAGGCACAACGAGGAAGTCGTACACCATATTGCCTTCCAATCCGTTGGTTGTGAGTTTTGTCTTGTCGGTCACCTTCGGGTCGTACTTGTCGAAGTCCTTCGGGAAGGTAACCACGGGCTGCTTGATGAGCTTCAGGTTGCCGTTGCCACCTACCACTACACGCAATGTAACTGGTGCGCCTGCCTTCACTGTGTTATTCAACAGCTGCGAAGATATTGAAAAGCGACCTACACCACCCGAGAAGTCGGCTGGCTTCTGCGGCAGTGGGTCTACCTGTATATCAATAGCTGGTGCTACGATATTGCGCTTTACTTCTATGTATCCAGATCCGCCGTTGAAGAACGCCTCAAACGGGTCTACATTGCGGTTTTGCATAACCACAACGCCCTTGAACGTAAGGCTCGGTATCGTCATCTTGCCCGTCATCTGCGGATACATAACATACTGGCTCCACGTTACACAACGATAGTTTCTGCCGTTCAGCTTCTCAATGTGAAAACTCTTCTGCTGTGGCAATGGTATTTCCTGAGTATGGAAGCCTTTCAAGTCGGGCATCTTACCATCAAGCGAAGTAAGGTCAACGAGAGTGTACACCTTATACGTAAGCAAAATAGGCTCTTGCTCGTGTACGTGTTTCTTGTTGGCAGTCACCTTCACGAAGAGGTCTTTCGAAGATATTCTGCCACCCGAACTGTGCGAAGGCGAAACGGCGTCGTCGTGCATATTGGGAGCCGACGAACCGTTGTTGCGTGTGGCGCCCGACACCTGGATACGGAAAGGTCGTGAGGCTATTGTCTTGCCGCCAGCTTTGGCGTGAGCTGCGCCAATAGTGTATGTGCCAGCCTTTTCGGCGTAGAGCGTGTAGGTGTATGTAATGGATGACGAACGGCTGGTATGACCGTTCACAATCTGATAGCTTGACTGTTGCGAGGTGTATGGACCTGCTATCACCTCCAATCCTGCAGGTATCGAAGCCGAACGAAACTCGTCAACTGACACATTAGCGATGGTGTACGATACACGAAAGTTCTCACCAGTTGCAACGTGTGTGGGGGCAGAAACAGAAATGTTTTGCGCACATATCGTGAGTACATACGCAAAACATGTCAGTAATAGTATTGTTATCTTTTTGTTCATTCTGAATGATGTATTTTATGTGGTCTACCAGTTTTTCTGCAACTTGCGCGATCTGTTCTGACGCATGGCGTCCTTTATGCGTTGCTGTGTCTGCTGCTCCTGCTGCATGGCGGCGTTAAGCATCTGCTCGGCGTTCTCCTTGCTCATCTTTTCCTGCTGCTTCTGCTGCTGTTGCTTTTGGTTCTTGTCTTGTTCTTTCTTTTCCTTGCTCTTGTTCTCGCCCTTGTTCTGCTGCTTCTTTTGCTGTTGCTTGTCCTTGTCCTGCTTGTTCTTTTTCTGCTGGCGCATGCAGAGCGCAAGGTTGTAGCGGGTCTCGTTGTCAGACGGGTTGTTGCGCAGACTCTCCTTGTATGCCTCCGCAGCCTCACCGTACATCTTCAACGACTGGCATATCCATCCGATGTTGTGGTATGCCATAGCCTTACGCTTCGGGTCGGTCTCTATCTTGCCAGCGTTCTCAAACTGCTGTATGGCTGCCGAATCTTTCTTCTGCATAAGCAAAGCACAACCAAGGTTGTAGAGTGCCTGTGGGTTAGAGGGATTCTTATCAACAGCCTTGCGGTATTCTGCCTCTGCTTTCACATAGTTGTCTTGCTTAAACCAACGATTGCCATAGCGTATGTGCTGACGATCGGTCTGCGCAATGCCTACCAATGTCTGAATTATCAAAATTGAAAGAACTAAAAACTTCTTCATGTTGAATATCGTTTATTTCTTAAATAGTCTGAAATGTTTGAACAACGGATTCTTCTTCTCCATGATGCACGCCTCTACTATCAGCAGAACGAGCAACACTATGCAGAACGACTGGAACTGCTCGGCGTACTCGCTGTAGATTACGCTCTCTGTCTCACCCTTCTGGAGCTTCGAAAGCTCGTTGTTCAGTTCCTCTTGAGCGTCGTTGGTGTTGTCTACATGGATGTATGTGCCACTACCGGCACGGGCTATATCACGACACATGTCCTCGTTGAGAGCCGACATAACGATGTTACCGGTGTTGTCGCGGATATACTCACCACCCCCAACGGGGATTGGAGAGCCCTTTGTGCTACCTATGCCGAGAATGAATACATTGATGCCTTTCTTACGCGCTTCCTTTGCTGCCTCCAATGCTCCGCCTTCATGGTCTTCGCCATCAGTGATGAGTATGATAGCCTTGCCTACACCCTGCTGCTGAGTGAAACTGCTTGCTGCCACGGAAAGAGCGCGTGCAATGTCGGTACCCTGAGTAGAGATGAGTGCCGGACTTATGCCATGAAGGAACATCTTTGCTGAAACATAATCACTCGTGATTGGCAGCTGAACAAAAGCATCGCCAGCAAATACCACAAGACCAATCTTATCGTTAGTGAAGTTGTCAACAAGATTCTCTACAAGCATCTTGCTCTTATCCAAGCGCGAAGGTGCTACGTCCTGTGCCAACATCGAATTACTAATATCGAGACAAATGATTGTCTCTATTCCGTTGCGCTTCTCGTTGCTTATCTTGGAACCCATCTGTGGACGAGCAATAACAACCACAAGCACAGCTACAGCTGCCATCGTAAGCCAAAACTTCACACGGCGACGCATTGTCGAAGCGTCGGGCATAAGCTGACGCACAAGATCTTTGTCGCCAATGCGCATTATCTTCTTCTGCCTGCGCCATAGGCTATAGTATCTGACCGCTACGAGCACTACTACAAGCCATAGCAACCATAAATATTGGGGGCTCTCAAATCTGAACATTTTCTTAACTTTGAATTTTGAGTTTTAATATGGGCAAAAACCAAAGGCTACGCCAACAAAGAACCTTAAGGTATCCGGCGAAGAACAGTAAAGCGCAGCAGAAACTCTGCCACAAGCAGAAACAATGCTACGATGGCAAATGGCTGATAAGCCTCGTAGTGCTTGGAGAAGCGTTTCACGTCCATCTTTGTCTTCTCGAGTTTGTCGATGTCCTTATATATTTGCGACAGTTCGCGGTTGTTGGTAGCACGATAAGAGTTGGCATTCGTTATCTGTGCTATCTCGCTCAGAGTCTTCGTGTCTATCTCTACCGGCATATTCACATACTGAATGCCTCCAGCTACTGGCACGGGATAAGGTGCCACCTTGTTAGTTCCTACAGCAATGGTGTATACACGCACACCAAGACTGTGTGCTATCTCCGCACTCGTCATTGGCGAGATGTCGCCCATGTTGTTACTGCCGTCTGTAAGCAGGATGACCACCTTGCTCTTTGCCTTCGATTCCTTCAATCTCGACACGGCGTTTGCAAGTCCCATACCAATGGCAGTACCATCAGAAATGATGCCACGTGCGGCAATGTCGGTGCGAACAGAACCAAGCAGATTGAGAAGCGAAGCATGATCAGTAGTCATTGGACACTGGGTGAACGACTCACCTGCAAAGATTGTTAGACCGATGTTGTCGTTCGGACGACCTGCCACAAACTCTGCAGCTACGTTTTTAGCAGCCTCAAGGCGATTGGGTTTAAGGTCTTCTGCCAGCATAGATGTCGACACGTCCATAGCAAGCATGATGTCGATGCCTTCTACCGACTTATTGTCCCAAGAGTTGCGTGTCTGAGGACGTGCCATGACGCACACAATCATCACAAAAGCAAGGCAACGCAAAAACATCGGTGTATGTACGATGCGCTGTCGCCAACTTTTAGGTGCCTTGTAGTAAGCCACCACTGTGCTGACACGCATCGTAGGTTCGCTATGCTTACGATTGCGCCAATACCATATTATATAAGGTATCAGCAACGTGAGCAGTATGAAGTATTCTTTATTTACAAATTCCATTGTTGTATATTACTTTCGTTACGTATCGTTAGACTCTACATAAGGAGCAACCACACACGATAAATCACATAACCTGCAAGTCCGACGATAGCGACAGCAATAGCACAAAGAAGCACATTAAGCATGACGCGTGTCTTGCGTGTACGCACCTCTTCCTCACTAAGTGTCGGTTCTATACGCTCTTCTGTAGGAGCATCCTCACGCTTTGTCTGGTCGATGAAGTTGATGGCGTTCAGCAGGTTCATGTCTTTCTCGTTGAGAAGTGCCGAATACTTCGCAAACTTCACAAGGTCGGCAGTCATGAACAACTCACTAAGCTCTGCAAGCATTTTCTCGTCGCCTGCGCTACGCAGGTTTTCGAGAATCTCCGAAGAGGTCATCTCCATAGCGTTGAAACCGAAACGCTCGCGTATATACTGGCGCAGAGTGTCTGTAAGCTGCGTATAGTAAGCCTTCTGGTCGTAATCGGCTGTATGCGACTCGCCCTTCAAGCGGTTCATCTCGTCCAATGCCTTCTTGTGTGGCGGCACCTTCTTCACGATACGTATGCGGGCAATAATCGGTTTGTTCTGCTTCAGACGTACTATAACCCATGAGCCTAACGCAATAAGTAACAGCACGATAAGCGTCATCCATATAAGCGGCGTCCACTCAGACCAAAGGAACGGATTGTCCTGCACCGACTTCGGCGGGAAGAACTTGTCCATGTTGAGAGTGTCGACATCGCAAGTGATTACCTTAAGTGCTACGGGGTTCGACTTGTAGCTCTTGCCGTCTACCTTTACAGTGATGCCTGGTATAGCATACAATTGCTCATCGAAGCTCGTAAGTGTGAGTATCTTTTTCACACTCCAATAACCATCGACAACTGCCGTATCACCCTTTGTATCATCCAACACCTCAACGCCTGGCACAAGATATTGCGACCGCTTATAGTGTGGATACACAATCTTTGCGCCCTGGCGAGCCGTGATGGTAAGTTGAAGATGTGCCTGTTCGCCAATCATTATCGCCACAGAGTCGATCTTAGCCTCAACACCTACCTGCTGGGCGACAGCCATCGTGAGTGACGACACGAACAATATAAGAGTTATTAATCTTTTCATTGCTTAACTGTTTCTTGATGAGAACAAAGTCATCATCGCTTTCACGAAATCCTCATCTGTAGCCACAGACATCCAGTCGACATTTGCCTGAGAGAATGTCTCACGAAGTATCGCCTCACGCTCCGTCCAATAGCGAGCATGAGCAGCACGCACCTTCTTGCTTGAGGTATCGATATACATCTCACTACCCGTTTCTGCATCCTGTACTTTCATAAGTCCTACATCTGGCAGTTGCTTCGCCCAACGGTCGTACACCTGCACAGCCATAAGGTCATGCTTGTTGTTGGCTATCTGAAACTGCTTTAGGAAGTCCTTGTTGTCGTAGAAGTCGCTGATTACGAACGCTGTTGTGCGACGCTTCATCATACGTGTGAAGTAAGCCACCGCTTCACCTATGTCTGTCTTGGTACTTTGTGGGTGAAAGTCGAGCATCTCTCGTATAATATACAGGATGTGCTTACGTCCCTTCTTTGGCGGAATATACTTCTCAATGCGATCGGAGAAGAACACCACACCAATCTTGTCGTTGTTCTGCATGGCACTGAAGGCGATGGTAGCAGCAATCTCGGTAGCCATCACCGACTTCATACACTTGCGTGTGCCGAAGTCGAGCGAACCCGAGACATCAATCAACAACATAACGGTGAGTTCGCGCTCCTCCTCAAACACTTTCACGTAAGGCTTGCGGAAACGTGCTGTGACATTCCAGTCTATGTCGCGAACGTCATCGCCAAACTGATACTCGCGAACCTCGGCAAACGCCATACCCCTACCCTTAAAGGCAGAATGGTACTGGCCTGCGAAAATGTTCTGGCTCAGACCCTTCGTCTTGATTTCTATCTTGCGAACCTTTTTAAGTATCTCTGACGTTTCCATTGTCTTATGTTTAAGGCACCTCTACCTTATTTATTATCTTAGATACGATCTCCTCACTTGTGATGTTGCTTGCCTCAGCCTCGTATGAGAGACCTATGCGATGGCGCAGCACGTCGTGTGCAACGGCACGCACATCCTCTGGCACTACGTAGCCGCGACGCTTGATGAAAGCATAGGCACGCGCAGCCTTTGCAAGCGAGATACTTGCACGTGGCGAGCCACCGAAGGTAATCATATCTTTCAGTTCGCCCAAGCCGTACTTCTCGGGGTAACGTGAAGCGAAGACGATGTCAGCAATATACTGTTCAATCTTCTCGTCAATATATACCTCTTCAACTACCTCACGAGCCTTCAATATCTCCTCAGCAGTAGTTACGGGCAACACCTTCTTCTCCTCACCACGCAAGTTCTCACGGATAATGAGCTTCTCCTCCTCAAGTGTAGGATAGCCGATAACCACTTTAAGCATAAAACGGTCTACTTGAGCCTCAGGCAACTGATATGTACCCTCCTGCTCAATAGGGTTCTGCGTAGCCATCACGAGGAACGGATTCGGAAGTTTGAATGTCTGTTCACCGATTGTTACCTGATGCTCCTGCATAGCTTCAAGCAAGGCACTCTGAACCTTAGCCGGCGCACGGTTAATCTCGTCGGCAAGTACGAAGTTTGCAAAAACCGGACCCTTCTTCACCTGGAAGTTCTCGTCTTTCTGCGAATAGATAAGCGTACCGACAACATCGGCAGGCAACAAGTCAGGGGTAAACTGAATGCGGCTGTAGTTGGCATCGATAAGCTGAGAGAGAGTCTTTATGGCGAGAGTCTTTGCCAAACCAGGCACACCCTCCAAAAGGATGTGACCATCGCTAAGAAGCGAGATAAGCAACGACTCGATGAGGTGTTTTTGTCCAACAATCACTTGGTTCATACCAGTCACCAAGTTGGTGACAAAACTGCTTTGCTGTTCTATCCGAGCGTTAAGCTGGCGGATATCTATTGATTCTGACATAATAGTTTATGTTTAATATTTACTCGTTAAATCTTGCACGACCATTACAGCCGCACCATAAATTAAGCGCAAAATTACAGAAATAATAAAACAGAGGCGAAATATATAGACTAAAATATATTAAATAGTCGAAACATTTCACTAATATTGAACAATCTTAAATCGATTTGTCAATTCTGCATACACGCGTTGAACGGGGAAACCCATAACATTATAATAACTACCATCCAATCCTGTAACACCGATATATCCTATCCATTCCTGAATGCCGTAGGCTCCTGCCTTGTCGAATGGCTTATAGTGCTCAATGTAATAATCTATCTCGGCATCTGTCAGCTCCTTGAACGTAACCCCCGTCACAACCGAGAAGCTATGCTGCTCCCGTTTTGTCTTCATGCAAACACCAGTAACGACATGATGAATGCGTCCGCTTATCTTGCGCAACATAACATGAGCCTCAGCTGCATCATGCGGTTTGCCGAGTATGTCGTCACCAACAATCACAACCGTGTCGGCAGTTATCACGAGTTCATCGTCAGCCACTTCATACACAGCAGCCTTTTCACGCGCAATATACTCTGCAACATCCTTTGACGGCAGTGTATCGGGATACGACTCGTCAACGCCTTCTATTACTTTCACTTCAAAATCGATGCCAAGACCAGCAAGAAGCTCTCTGCGTCGTGGCGAATTGCTTGATAATATAATCTTCATCTTTGTGTACTATTGCTTGTTGATTACTTCCATCTGTTGACGTACCGACTCCTCATGAACGAGCTCGAATATATGCTTGACAAACTCCGAGTCCAGACCGAACAGTTCGCCTTGTGCTCCACGCTTGTCTATTATCTCTTTGTATCGATTAGCCTGCAGAACTGTCATATTATGCTCTTTTTTATAGCAGCCTATCTTGCGGCAGATGTTCATACGATTGGAGAGAAGTTCAACAAGATTGTTGTCGAGAGCATCTATCTGCTCACGCAAGCCGTGTATGCCTTCTATGTCAATATGTCCGTCGCGAATTGTAAGTTGCGACAATATATTATAGAGTCCGTCGGGCGTAACCTGTTGTGCTGCATCGCTCCACGCTTCGTTCGGAGAGCAATGCGTCTCCACAATCAAGCCATCGAAACCAAGATCCATAGCCTGCTGACTAAGTGGAGCTATCAGGTTACGTCGACCACCAATATGACTGGGGTCGCAGATTATCGGCAACTCCGGTATGCGGCGGCGCAACTCTATAGGTATCTGCCACATCGGAGCATTGCGATATATCTTGTTGTCGTAACTCGAGAAGCCACGATGAATGGCAGCCAAGCGCTTGATGCCTGCCTGATTGAGACGTTCCATCGCTCCAATCCACAATTCGAGGTCTGGATTTATTGGATTCTTCACAAGTACGGGAATATCTACACCACTAAGCGAATCGGCAAGTGCCTGCATAGCGAAGGGATTGGCAGAGGTACGTGCTCCTATCCAAATAATGTCGACACCATATTCTAACACAAGTTCTACATGCTCGGGGGTGGCAACCTCTGTAGCCACAGACATTCCTGTTTCTTCCTTCACACGCTTCAGCCACGGCAATGCTTTCTCGCCGTGTCCTTCGAAACCGCCTGGTTTGGTACGGGGTTTCCAAACACCAGCACGATACACGTTACAACCAAGCGAAGCGAGTTGTCGGGCAGTAGACATAACTTGTTCTTCTGTCTCTGCCGAACATGGACCAGCTATAACAAAAGGACGCAGTCCACAGCCTTTTATATTTAGAGGGATTAAAGACAAATCCATCGTTTTCAGTTTAAAAGTTGTTATTTTACAAACAAATGTATAACAATTATTTCTATCCCACAAATAAATTATGATTAATTGCTACATTTACATCTTTTCATTGTAACTTTGCGTCTTAATAATAAGAATATTTCGTTTCGCAATATCCAAACATGAATAGTATAGATAGTAATAAAGCCGAAGAAATGCTGAAGCAAAAGGGCGTGCGCCCAACAGCTAACCGCATCCTCATTTTGAAAACGCTGCACAACGAGCATCGCCCCATGAGTCTTTCAACAATGGAGGCGATATTGCTGCCTATGGATAAGTCGAGCATCTTCCGCGTGCTGACACTCTTTCTCGAACACGACATTGTCCATGCCTTCGAAGACGGAAAAGGCGCACTCAACTACGAACTTTGCTCCCATCACGACTCGCACGACCATACGGCAAGTCACGCTCATTTCTATTGCGAGAAATGCACACGCACCTTTTGCTTGAACGACATTCCTGTGGAGCATGTTGACCTACCCGATGGGTTCAAAGCCAACTCCTTGTCATTTATCATTAAGGGCGAATGTCCAGAATGCAGCAGACGCAAGTAAAGGCTTCGACTATAACTTTATGTGATAAAGAGCACTGGTTTTACCAACCGAAAGCTCTATTGTCTGCCATCCATTTTTCTTGTGCTTTAAGTACTTGCTCTATGATATCACGTCCCACTCCGCAACCGCCGCGACGCTGACTTATATACTTGCTTACCGACCTTATTTCCACACTTGCGTCCGCCGGGCAGCAAGGACAACCTACAAGCGACATCACCTCGTAATCAGGAATATCATCACCGACGTATATAATCTCATCATCAGATAGTGAATATTTAGCCTTGAATTCTTTATAGGTTTTCACCTTCACGCTACAACCCATATACAGTTCCTTCACGCCGAGCATTTCATAACGTTTGCGCACAGCCTCGGTATTTCCACCCGTAATGATGCAGACAATCAGACCAATCTTGCAAGCATACTGTATGGCATAGCCATCCTTCAGATTGGCAGTACGCAGAGGTTCGCCCGTAGTATCGACGGTAACAGTATCGCAAGATAACACGCCGTCTACATCAAATATTACAGCACGTATCTTTTTCAAATCGTAATCAATCATTCTTCTAACCTAAATAGTTAAACACAAAGTGCCTATTCTCTATTTTTCAAGATATAATTCGACAGAACGCCATAGACCTCGCTCAGTTCCTTGTTATCTTCGAGCATAGCAAGATGCTTGCTCAACACTTCCACATCTCCTCTTGAAGCCGGACCGGTCTGCGCTTCCCTTGGATGGAGTCGGTGAAGCTTTGCCACCATTTCGTCGAGAAGTGGAAGCATTACATCAAAGCTAAGTCCGTGACGTTCAAGTATTTGCGCAGCCATAGCGTTGCACACATTGGCAAAGTTGCAGGAGAAAACTGCTGCTATATGAAGCCATTTGCGTTCAGACTCCGCAAGCTCTCGAACATTATCAGAGAGAAGTCGCGCCAACTCCATTATTATGTCCAAAGTATGTTTGTCGGAAGCCTCAACGAAACACGGAACAGTCCGGAAGTCCACCTCTTTTTGCTTCGAGAATGTCTGCATCGGATAAAGCACGCCATAATGTTCCGCTTTACCAGTGAACATACTCATCGACATTGTGCCTGCGGTATGAACAAAAACCCCATGCTTGCAATGAGCACAAAGCAAATCTATCACATTAAGCATAGCATCGTCTTTAACCGCCACGATATATACATCGGCATCTTTTACCACAGAGTCCCAATCACTTGTTGCACAAGTACCTACAGCATTTGCAAGTGTTTCTGCAGAAGCAAGCGTTCTGCTCCATATCTGCACCGGTGTTTCACCTATATTGGCAAGAGTCTTGGCAATATTGGTAGCCACATTGCCAGCACCTATCATTACTATTTTCATAAGTTCTTTTCCTGTTGTAGCTACAAAAGTAAACAAACTCGCAGAAAAAGCACAGCAAACGAGTCGATTTTTAAAAAAGATTTGCTATTTTTGCCACATGAAAGAAGAGGTAAGTGTTAGTCTGATTACTAAAGCATCCGATTTGCCCGACATTATATGCGATGATTTCTTTCACAGCGTGGAGCTATTCAAGATACTTGAAGTCACGCCAAAACAGAAACCATACATGGCATTAGCAATTGACGGGCAAGGACGTATCGTGGCACATCTCTTGGCAGTAGTGTCTTATCACCACTTGCTATTACCCCCATTTGCTTATTCACATTGTCACATATATGGCGAAGGTGTTTATGCACCAGAAGTGGAAAATAAAGAGGAAATTTTCTCGCTGTTCGTGAAGGCGATAACCGACGAACTTACTCATAAGCTATGCCTTTTTATTGAAATAAGCGACTTGAGTAGTAAGATGTTCGGATATGCCAAACTGCGCGAGAATGGATATTTTCCTATACAATGGCAAAAGATACACAACTCGCTACACTCCAAATCCCCTTACGAGCGTCTACCGCAGAAATTGCGCGACAAGCTATCTATAGCCGAACAACGCGGTGCGAAAGCCGAAATCGTAAACTCAGATAGCAAAGAGCTGCAACAAGCAGTGAAACTCATGCGCCATTATTTCAGACTAAAACCTCGCCGCACGGTGCGTAATTCAAAACTCTTCGAGCATTTAGCTACAAGCAAGCAATGCAAGATATTCGCAACTAAATACAAAAATCGCGTCATAGGCACCTGCGTATGCTTCTTTTTCGGCGGCAACGCCTATATGTGGCAGTTGGCTTCACTCCGTAAGAGCTTTATGATGCTCTACCCTGCTTCATATACGGTATGGTCTGCGCTGAAGTATGCACACGAACAAGGCTTTGCACATATGTACTTCCTCGATGCCGGTCTGCCTTTCAAACGCAACCCTATGCGAGAGTTCATCTTAAACTTCGGTGGCAAACAAGTTGCAGAATATCGTTGGTTCCGAATACAGATTCCTTGGATTGGAAAATTCATGGATTGGTTCTACAACGAGTAGCAAGAGCAAATAGCTCGTTGTACTATACGATAACACCATCGACTTTTAAACATTTAAATATAATCAATTAGATAAACAAAAATAAAAACTCAATAACAATGAAAGCACTCATAGACAGAATTCTGAAAGATGGCAAATGCTACCCTGGTGGCATCCTCAAAGTAGACAAATTCATTAATCACCAGATGGATCCTAACTTAATGAAGGACATCGCCGTAGAGTTCATACGTCGCTTTGCAAGCACAAAGGTGAACAAGATTCTTACTATTGAGGCATCGGGCATTGCACCAGCTATAATGATGGGATTTCTGATGAACCTCCCCGTAGTATTTGCAAAGAAGAAAAAGCCTAACACACTTGACAACATGCTTGCCACGAAGGTCACTTCGTTCACTAAGCAGCGCGACTACGACGTGGTTATCTCACGCGATTATCTTTGCCCCGATGACCATGTCATATTCATCGACGATTTCCTTGCTTATGGCAACGCAGCAAAGGGTATCATCGACCTCTGCAAGCAGTCGGGAGCCACACTCGAGGGCATGGGATTCATTATCGAGAAAGCATTCCAGGACGGTGGACAATATCTGCGCGAACAAGGTGTGCGTGTAGAGTCGCTTGCTATAATCGAATCGCTTGAGAACTGCGAGATAAAGATTAAAAACGCATAATGAGGAACGACATCCAGCTCCTCGAACTGCTCCTAAAAGACCAATCGCTCAGTTTGCCCAATGAAAACACATATATTTCATGGGCAACTGACGATTATTGCGTCACTGACGAGATGGGCGACAATAGCCCATTTGCGTTTAACGCACAAATCACTCCAGAGTTAATCAGTAGCCACCCGGATCTTATACAACCACGTATAAAGAAGCAACCATCCATGCAGACTTCTCGCTCGAAGTCGCGTGCTGAAGTGTTCACTCCTGCATGGATATGTAATGCACAGAACAATCTCGTCGACGAACAATGGTTTGGCAGAAAAGATGTATTCAATACCGAATATATAAACGAGGAAGGCGAACACAGATGGCTAACATCCAAGCCACCTATCGTGTTTCCGGCAAAACGCTCATGGATGTCGTACGTGAGGGCAAGACGCATGGAGATAACTTGCGGAGAAGGGCCGTATCTTATTTCGCGCTATGATGCCACCACTGGTCGACTAATTCCTATCAGCGAACGTATTGGTATGTTGGACCGCAAGTTTCGCATAATAAACGAGAATACCCCTTCCGAGCCGACAAAGGCTAACAAACGTCAATGGATACGCAAAGCTTACCAAGCACTTCAGTCGATATATGGCTTCGACAGTCAGGGCGACAACGTCTTTCTTACACGTGAGTCACTATTCCTTTCGTTCTGCGAATACTACACCGAACGTTGGCATCGACACCCACACCGCGATGCCGTATTGAAGGCTGCAGAAATCATTTCGTGGAACATTTGGCAAATGGATGGACTGAACTTCAACGTTCCCAACTCCGACCATTACGCCGTAATCATGGAATGGCACAATACCGAACCACTGAGTGGCAAGAAAATGACTTACAAAGACATTGTATAGGAACCGAAAGGGTGCGTGGCTACGGCAGGATGCCGTAGCCTCCTATAGTTCCTGCCGTAACCATTGACAACTAAAATACAAACAAAAATGATATCAACAGAAAACATAGTATTCCGAACCGAACAAGAAGAAGCTATCAACTTCACCGTGACGACACTAAAACGCTCACGTAAGGTACTTTGGAATGCAAAGATGCGCTTCGGTAAAACACTTTGCGCCATCGAAGCAGCACATCGTCTTGGGTACAGACGCACACTCGTGCTCACTCATCGCCCTGCTGTGCGACAAGAGTGGTTTGACTCTATTGAGAAACTGCAGCTTGAAGGCTGGCTGTACGGCAGCAAGACAACATCTGCTATGCCCGAAGAGGAACGCAAACGTCGCGGAGCGTCGTTTGCCGAACTTGAAGACATAGCCAAAAACCCTGCAACCCACTACGTCTATTTCGCATCAATGCAGGACTTACGCTCTTCAAAGCGCGTGAACCAGCAGAAAGGTATTGTGAAGAACGATGATGTATTCTCTGCAAAGTGGGATTTTCTTATTGTTGACGAAGCACACGAGGGTATCACAACACGCCTTGGCAACGACGTTATCGCCGAACTACAGAAACGCCGTAGTCTGCGCACGCTCTATCTCTCGGGCACACCATACAGCATCCGCCAGACCTTCGACACCACAGACGTGTACAACTGGGACTATTGCATGGAGCAACGTGCAAAGGAGCAGTGGGATATCTCTAACAGCGGTGCAGCCAACCCGTATGCAAATATGGCACGTATGAACATCGTCACTTATAATCTGCGCAACACCTTCGCACCTTATTTCCTTACAGACAACGAAGGCTTTAACTTTTCCGAGTTCTTTCGTGTTGACGAGGCGCAGATGTGCTTTATGCACGAAGCCGACGTAAGAAAATTCGTAAACCTTCTCGCAACCGCTCCGCTGTATCCATTCGCCGATGAAGCAATGGGGCAATCGTTATGCCATACTCTTTGGTATGTGCCTGGTGTCAACGCGGCTCATTGTCTTGCACAGATACTCGCTGAGCCAACTGCAGATAATCCGTTCCGTAACTATAAGGTCGTAAACGTTGCCGGTGATAGCGTTTCTTCTCAAACATCTCCTCTGGAGGAGGTAAGAACCGCTATCAGCACTAATGAACGCACAATAACATTATCGTGCGGACGACTCACTACTGGTGTCTCTGTACCAGAATGGACTGCCGTATTCATGCTCGCTGGCTCTGCCGACACTGGTTGCGCCCATTACTTCCAGACAATCTTCCGCTGCCAGAGTCCGTATCGCGAGGGCATAAAAGCAGAGTGTTACACATTCGACTTCTCACCGACACGAACACTCACCGCCATCGACCAATATATCAGCAACAATCTTGCATCTACTGAGCACGAAGCACGTGTGCAGAAGCTCACTGAATTCCTGCACTACTGCCCTACTATCGTTATCGATGGTGGCAAACGCAACCGAATGGACACGGATACATTCATCCGAAACATCAACACCTCTTACTCTACAAGCCTCATCCGCAATGGTTTCCACGGCGATTGTCTGTACACCGACCTGAACAATCTCGGCAAAAACGACCTCCGTCTCCTCGATGAGGTGGCAGAAGCTATGGCTAATGCAGTACTTGAAGAACGTCGTCAGAGGAATAACGACATACAGTCTGCCAAGAAACAGACGAAGAAAGCAAAAGACAAGACGACTGAAGATGCGGCAAAGCAGAATGACATACCTAACACACAGGCAAGAGAAAATGCAGGCATAACTCGCCTCACACCGCGTCAGCGTGCCATTGCCATACTCAGTCAGATATCCACTCGCTTCCCTATTATGATATATGGTACGGTGGATAATATCGAGGGGTTGACTATCGACTCATTCTTGCGCAACATCGATGCAGAGTCGTGGCGTCATTTCATGCCACGTGGTATCACCATGCAACTTTTCAAGCGCCTTAAGCACCTCTATCGCGAGGACATCTTTGTAGCAACAGCCAAGGCTATTGTTGCACGCTTGCGTCATGCCGACACACTTCTCCCAGACAGCCGCATTGCAGAGATTGCGAGCATACTCTCCGACTTCTCTTACCCAGATCGCGAGACTATCCTCACACCATGGAATGTCGTAAATCGTCATCTCTCTGACACACTCGGTGGCTACTGCTTCTTTGACGACAAGTTTACGAAGCCACTTGCTCAACCACGCTTTGTTTACAACGAAGGCGTGACCAACCGCACGCTGATGAACCCCAACGCACAGATACTCGACATCTGCTCAAAAACTGGTCTTTACTCGCTTTACGTAGCTTATTCTCTATATAAAGTGCGCAGCAGTCAGTCGCAAGGTCTGTTCGACATGCTGTCCGACCAAGAATCGTGCTCGATGTGGAAGGAAATCGTTGAGCATAACATCTTTGCTGTCTGCAAGACTGCTATGGCAGCCAGCATAACACGCCGCACCCTCGTTGGCTTCGATAGCAATGTACGACCAAACATACTCACCATACCCGACCTCAACAGTCAAGTAATTGTGTACAAAGCGAAACTCGCAAGCACCATCAGCGACCCTCAAAACTATCCCAATTTAAGTACCAATCAGCAAATGAAATTCGACGCAATCATTGGCAATCCACCATATCAGATGAACATCGGTGAGAAGAAAGACAACTACGGCATACCTCTCTACAATCAATTTGTAGACATAGCCCGTCAGATGCGCCCACAATTCATCACAATGATTACCCCTTCGCGATGGTTCACGGGCGGACGCGGACTCGATCAGTTCCGTCAATCAATGCTTGGCGACACACACATACGCGCCATCTTCGACTATGTCGACTCAAAGGACTGCTTCCCTACCGTAGATATCTCCGGAGGCGTAAGCTATTTCTTGTGGGACGCGAAACACAAGACAACCTGCCAGTTTACGAACCACTTTGGTGGCAACGCCAACACGCTGCCTCGTAAACTTGACGAGTTCAACATCTTCGTGCGCAACAATGGTGCGCTCTCGCTCATTCACAAGGTGAAAGCAATGTCGAAGACCATGCTCAACGCGCAGATTAGTCCGCAGACTCCATTCGGCTTCGTATCTACATACCGTGGTACAGCTCAGCCTGACGCTGACCCTACAGCCGTCATGCTGAAGTCGTCGGGCGAACCATCCTACGTTCTGCGTGATGACATCAAGAAAAACCAGCAGTGGGTTGACCTCCATAAGGTTATATTCTCGAAGGCTACATGCGAACATGCCGGCACCCCCGACCGCAACGGACAGTACCGCGTGCTCTCCGCCCTCGCCATACTGCAACCGCAATGTGTCTGCACGCAGAGCTACCTCGTTGCAGGTGCTTATCCTACAGCGCAGGAGGCAGAGAACTTGCTAACCTATCTGAAGACCAAGTTTGTACGCTATCTCATTCTGCAGACTATAACTTCGCAAGACCTCTCGCCAGAGAAGTTCATGTTTGTACCGCTGCAGAACTTTACAGCTGCATCAGATATAAATTGGAGTGCTGCCATTGAGGACATAGACAAGCAACTCAACGAAAAATATGGTGTGGATGAGACCGAGAGAAGCCTTATAGAAAACACTATTAAGGAGATGTAATATTATCGGACACCGAACGCCGCCCGATCGGACGGCGAACGCAATCTATGCAGACAGCGGACGCAACCCAATTGGGTTGCGTCCGCTATACCATGACTAAGGCTTTACTTTAGAACTACTAAACAATAACTTTAAAGCCGCTTAACCGTAACTTTTAAATGGCTTAACCGCAACTTATGCATCGTCAGAATAAAGATTATTTACATCAAGTATGTTAAGTTCAAAAGCCTTAACAACAAGGCGTGTTGCGTTTACTCCCATTCCGCCATTGCCGTTGGGAAACAAACGCTGAACCAGTTCGTTCTGTCGCTTCTCCAGACTCTTCACGCCAAACGGCATTGTACGCAGTTGCGAAATCTGGTCTTTTGTATATCCTAACGCCAAATGACGCAGAAAGCGTTCGTCGTATTCGTCTATCTCGTAGCGTATAAGTGCTTCTTGATGATCCATCTGTTGCTGTATTGTGTCGCAGAACTTGTCTACAATCTTTTTAAGAATAGGCTGATTGAAAACATACTTCTTGCCATTCATCACGCTCAGCACATCGTCGCGTGTGAGCAGTTCGCCACTCTTCAGAATGATGCCGTCGCAATGGGCGTGCAGAGTATCTACCCACAACTGCTCGTTGAGTATCTCGCCTGTAAAGATAAGCACCTTCACATCCTTATGCTCCGTCTTCAGCTTCTTGCAAATCTCCACACCGATGGTTGTGCTTCCACCAAGACCGAGGTCGAGAAGCACAAGATCGGGCTTGTTGGATGCGAACACTTTCCAGAACGAGTCCTCCGAATTGGCCGTAGCTATAATCTCTGCCTCGGGCACCTCGCTATGCAGGAGTCCTTCTGTGCCTTTGAGTTCGAGCAGCACGTCCTCCACTATGATAACTTTAAACTTTTCCATATCTCTTTCTTTATATAAATTACTATTGTTGATGTTCCGTCACTTGCGGTCTTTGTCTCTACTCCGCAACCTCGTGCACTATAATACTCACCCATGTCGCGCATTATCTGACAAAGCACAAGGTAGTCGTATATTGACTGCTGATTGCTGGCTGCAGGGTACTGCGAAGCGAGATTGAATACCAGTTTCAAATACCCATCGTCGGCATCCAACTCTATCGGTTTTAGTTGTCTTCCTCCATTCGCTCGCTTCAGTAGCACAAACACGTATTGCATCGCAACACTCGGTTCAAACGACGACATTGTCTGCGCCACTCGAACAGTTTGGCTTAGCAGCGTTGTGTACATTGTTTCGTAGTAGGAAGCTATCTCATCCAATGCAGCCAAGAGTTCCTTTTCAGACATAGAGGTGCTACCACTGCGAGCTTGCAATATCTGTTTCAGACGCGATGGGTAGAACATTGTCTCGTGCTTCAACGTCGAAAGGCGGTTGTCAAGGATATTGTTTATGACGTAAAGGCGGTCGCGATTGACCGTGATACGCTTCGTATTTTCCTCCAGTATAACCAACTCCTGCTCCATGGTTGAGGTCTTTGTGACATCCTCTGCGAGAACTTGACAGATACGATTCACTATGCCCGAAATCTGTGTGGTATTCTTATTCATCACCGCAATCTGCTTCGAAACCTTTATGTCATTCTTCCACAAGGCTCTGATTTGCCTCACCTTCATATTCGACGACAGATTATCCGATTGCAACAATTCGTTGATCTGCTCGATACGTTCGATACACAAATTATAGAAACGCTTATGGCGATAGTACAGGAAGTAGTAGGCAGGGAACACGGCAAGCAGCAACAGCACGAGCAACGCTATCGCTACATTGCGATTGTTCTCAGCACGCTGCATTGTCTGTACATACGTAGCAATAGAGCGGTCGGCACTACACTCGCGAAAGAGCTTCGTAAACACCTGATTGTTATATGTGTACAAATCGATGTCATGCACGGCAAGAGCCGCAACCGCAACCTCATTACGCAGGGCAAGAAGCAAGCTATAGTCCATCTTTACACTGTCACGAAACCACTTCAGTTCGATAGCTTCGTCTGCATCCGTACCTTTAAGCATCATTCCACGTGCGCCGTTGCTTATAAGCATACTGTCTGCAAACAAGTGGTTAAGCACTCGTATGCAGCTATCTGACAACTCCAACGTGCGATGATAGTTGCCTGACACATTATTATAATATATACTATCGACCAACGTATTTGCCTGTCGTGTTCTATCATTTTCGTTAATTACGACCCCCATAGAATTGGTCTTTGCACACGAACAGAACACACTTAGGAGCAATGCGCAAAGCATGAGTACTTTCTTCATGCCTTTAGGCAATCGGAAGAAGACACGGCTACCACTACCATCTTCGCTCTCTGCTCCAATGGAACAAACGCTAAAGAATGAGCTCATCTTCTTATACTTCTCTACGATTCCCTTACAGTTGAGAAGTCCGAAACCATGACCACCTTCTTTCGTCGTATCATTGGAGTCGGTTATATAGCGAAGCTTGAACAAAGAGTCGAGTTGTTCCTTGTCCATACCCTTACCCGTATCTCTAACTGACACCTCAACATAACTGTCGGTTTCCTCAGCATACACATCAATACTGCCACCATTTGGAGTGAAGCGGCGTGCATTCTCCGCAATAGTGTTGAGCATAAAGAGAGTCAGCACCTTATCTGCCTTCACAACACTTTCGGTCGGCACAATATTAAGTGCTATACCCTTGAGCTTGTATTCTATATCACTACTACGTAGAGTGTCGAACAGTGTTTGCAAAGCAAAACTCTCTATGCGCAACGCTATCTCGCCCTGCTTCAGTTTCACCCAATCGGTAAGTCGCTCGTTTGTTAGCTCTATGGAAGAAGCCAACTGACCGATGTACTCATAGCGACTATTGCGTTGTTCGGTTGTTTCCTTATCAGACGAAAGCATCTTCACTTCGTGCAACAAACGATTGATAAGCGGAGCTACTGACGATGCCAAAGACACCTTGGCACGTTGCTCAATATTCTTCTCCAAGTAATGCTCGTACTGATTCTGAAGAATGGCTATCTGCTCGCGCCTTTCCTCATACTCCACCTCAGTACGTTCGTAATAGTTGGAACGTGCTTTCTGCCAATCTTCAAGTGGTTGCAGCAGAGTGTTTATCGGGAACTCCGCGGCTTTCTTTCGTGTCTTATAGACGAAGAATGCCATAGCCACAATGAGCAGAATGATTGCCACAACCACAATCACAATCATGATGTCTTGCTTACGTAACGAAGAAGCGAGTTGTTCGGCACGTGCCTCAAGCATACGATCCTGGCGTGTGTACTCCTGGATGTCAAGATAGGCATTGCGATTGTAGTCGCTCATTTTCTTGTTGTCGAGTGCCGAATATACAATTGACATCTGCTCACGAATGGACGCAACAAGGTCGGGAGCAGCATTTATGGTTGTGTCGTTGGCAATAGCGTTTTTCAGACAGATAAGTGCCGACTTATTGTCGCCAACCTTGCGGAATGCCTCCGACAAAGTACGCCATGCGCCTGCAATCTGATACACATCGCCATATTTCTTGAACAACTCCAATGCTCGCTCCGCAAGATTGCCGGCAAGCAGAGTGTCTGGCATATTATCAACATTGAGGAAATTGATTTCTGGGCGGAAGTTCAACATAAGGAACTCACGTCTGCCTTCGTCTTGCAACTTCTCGCTCAATGCCTGCATAGAGTTCGCCTCCCAATAAATATAACCACACTGGCGAGCAAGCATATAGCAACGTATGAGGTAGTTGAACTCTGTACGCATCAGTTCTTCATGCTGTTGGCCTTGCAATATACCGCCCGAACCTACAGTATAATAATATGTCAGCAACTGTGGCATATCGCTTATCAGCAGGGCATCTTCCTCTATATTCAGCACCGCCTCCGATGCTCCACGCGGTTGACCAATATAATATAAATAGGTGGAGAGCACTATCCAATACTCTGAACGTGCATACACAAAACGCTTACGTTCCGCTGCCGACAGATTGGCATACTCCTTTTCTATCTTCTGCATGTGCTGCAAAGCATAATGGCGTTCGTGGTAGAAATTCTTATTCTCCGACTTGCGCTGACAAAGACGCATAAGCTGCACACGACTTATCATCAACTCAATCTCATCGTCGGTAGACTTAACCGTCTCGTTGAGTATTCTCTCGGCTTCTCCGTATTGCATCTTTGCAATGTAATAGAAAGCCAAATCGTTCATGGCGTGTGCCCACGCTTTCGATTTAGGCACAGACAACGACAGAGCCTTCTCCGCATACGTCTTCGTTGAATCCAGACTCTTATAATGTACTTCGTAGGCTCGTTCATTCAAACCTACTACTTCTTTGTCGCTATAGTCAGAACACGAGGCTGTCAGCATGACCAAACAAACAAGCCATGACACAACTGCGAAATATCGAGATTTGAATATTTTCATATACCAAAAATTTAAATACAAAAGTAGACAAAAAACTCCATTTACTTGCACACTCCGAAATAAAACTTTAACTTTGAAACGCATATATTATGCAGCTAACGATAATCACTATATAGTATCTAACGTTATTCATGTATTAAAACAAACGACAATGATAAAACGACTTCTTTCTTTCCTTGATGCATCGCCAGTGAATTTTCTGGCTGTCAAGAATATTGCAGATACACTTGCGGCTAATGGTTTCCGTCGTATCGACCCAGCACTGCCATTGGGCGAAGTGAAGAGTGGCGACCGCTTCTTCGTTACCAAGAACGACTCTTCTATCTATGCTTTCCGCATAGGCAACAAGCCTATCGCTGACGCTGGTTTTCACATGATTTGCGCTCATTGTGACTCACCAACCTTTCGTATCAAGCCCCATGCAGAGATGCTTACTGAGGGCGGCATCGTGAAGCTGAATACCGAGGTGTACGGAGGTCCGATAATGTCTACATGGTTCGACCGTCCGCTTACTCTCGCCGGTCGCGTGATTGTCAGAGGTGAAGACGTTATGCAGCCCGAGACTCTGTTGCTGCACATCAAGCGCCCACTGCTGCAGATTAGCAACTTGGCTATACACTTCAACCGCCAAGTGAATGACGGCGTAGCCCTCAGCAAGCAGAAGGATGTGCTGCCGTTGCTCGGACAGATTACAAGCCAACTCGAAGCAGGCAATCTCTTGATGAATGTTATCCTTGAAGAGCTAAACAGCACAATAGCCGATTGCCAGTTCTGCGCCAAAGATGTTCTAGACTTCGACCTCTACCTCGCTGACGCAACACCGGCTTGCACATTCGGCGTACACAACGAGTTTATATCGTCTGGCAGACTCGACGACCTCTCTATGTGCTACGCTGGTCTTGAAGCACTAATTGCTTCCGATACGACAGACACGACGCAGGTGCTTGCCCTCTTCGACAACGAAGAGACTGGTTCACAGACAAAGCAGGGCGCAGGCAGTCCGTTCCTCGCATACATACTAAAGCGTATTGCAATGTCACAAAGTCATACAGAGGAAGCGTACTATCAAGCCGTTGAACGTGCCTTTATGATTTCGGCAGACAATGCTCACGCTTGGCACCCGAACTACCCTGAGAAGTACGACCCGACGAACCACCCAATGCTTGGCGGTGGACCTGTTATCAAATTCAATGCTGCACAGAAGTACGCATCGGATGCTGTTTCGGCTGCGGTCTTTGCTGGATTATGTGAGAAAGCAGGCGTACCATGCCAGCGCTTCGTAAACCATAGTGACGTGGCAGGCGGTAGTACCTTGGGCAACATTCTTGCATCATCTATCCCACTGCGTGGTGTAGATATGGGTAATGCTATCCTTGCAATGCATAGTTGCAGAGAAACAGGAAGCGTGGTTGATCACGAATACTGCGTGAAGGTATTTACCGAATTCTTTTCGTAACGCTCTAACGCTATGACAATGAACACAACAACCATCTCCCCTTCGCGCGACCCGATGGGCAGTGCTATCAACGACTACTATAAGAACGGAAGAGCGGCACATCTGCGTGTGCTCTCTTCCATGTTCGAAGAGGACGAGATGCCTATAGCTCATCTGTTCCGCTCAGAACAAGAGATGCCACAACTTGAAAAACGAGCCTTAACGCTTGTGCGTGGCAGAGTGTTGGACGTGGGTGCAGGAGCTGGATGCCATGCCCTTGCGTTACAGGAGAATGGATTTGAGGTGAAAGCCATTGACGTTTCACCGCTAAGCTGCGACGTGATGAAGGCTCGTGGAATAGAAGACGTAGAGTGTGTAAACCTTTTCGACACACAGCTGCAAAGCAAGTTCGACACAATTCTTTTGCTGATGAACGGCACAGGCATTGCCGGCAAACTATCACGCTTACCATTACTACTCAATCGTCTGAAAGAACTGATGGCTGAAGGTGCACAGATTCTTATCGACTCCAGTGACCTTAAGTACATCTACGAGAACGAGGACGGATCAATGGATATAGATCTTGACGGTAACTACTATGGTGAAGTAGATTATCAAATGGTTTACAAGAATGTAAAAGGCGACTCGTTCGACTGGCTATACGTAGACCCTACACTCCTAACAGCAAGTTGCGAACAATGCGGACTGAAATGTGAGATTATCGAGAAAGGTGAACATTACGACTATCTCGCACAAATAACAGTAACGAAATAATCAATTTGAACAAAATAAAGAAGAATGAATAAACGCGAATATGCTAAGACAAACCTCGATTGGCTTGCTGCAAAGGCTGAGGAAGAAGGCGTAATGGCTCTTCCTGAAGGTATATATTATAAGGTGTTAAGTTCTGGCAATAACGACGGTAAACACCCTACACCACGTTCCATCGTTACGGTTCACTACACTGGTCGCACTATAAACGGCAAGAAGTTCGACTCCAGCCGTGGTGGTTCACCTATAGCATTCCGCCTAAGCGACTTGATAAAGGGTTGGATTGTAGCCATGCAACAGATGTGCGTAGGCGATAAATGGGAAGTGTATATCCCTGCAAACATGGGATATGGCAAATTCTCGCAGCCAGGAATACCTGGCGGCTCTACACTCATTTTTGAAATAGAATTATTAGGAATAGCGTAGCAACTGCTACACTATTCCTTTTTTATTAGTCGAGAAGCGTTGAGGCTCTCACACGCGACAACGTCTCCGGTGTCATTTGCAGATAGCTTGCTATGTACACAAGCGGAGCACGAAGCACCACCTGTGGCATGAGCTTGCACAACTTCTTGTAGCGGTCTTGTGCCGTCTCAAATCGCACAAGGTCGGCATGTACCTGAGAAGTGATAAGACTCTCCTCAAGTATCTTGCGATATAGTATCTGTATGTTGACATTGTGCAGGGCTACCCGCTCAAGGTCAACCTTTGGAATAGCATATACAAGAGTGGGTTCGAGGGTTTCTATCTGCAGGTGTGTCGGTTCCTCCTTAAAGAGACTCTCAATACACATCACTATAGAATGGTCCTGACCCAAATGCTCTGTCACTTCCTTGCCATGCTTGAAGTAGAACTGACGCATCAATCCACGGTCGATATAGTAAAAATTACGACACACGTCGCCCTCTTTAAGCACCAATTCACCCTTCTGGTACTTTATCGGGACAAGAATGCTTTCAAGGGCATCAAGCTCTTCATGCGTCATAGTACTGTATCTTCGCGCTAACTCGCGAGCAACATCGCGAGTATTGGCGTTGAACTTCTCTTTCATAAGATACTTTCCTTTCTATTATTTTAGTAAACAGTTGTTTATAAGTAGTCTAATAGACCTGTCAATTAGTCGAGCTTAAGCACAGCAAGGAATGCTTTCTGCGGTACCTCTACATTACCTATCTGCTTCATACGCTTCTTACCCTTCTTCTGCTTCTCAAGCAACTTACGTTTACGGCTGACGTCACCACCATAACACTTTGCAGTAACGTCCTTGCGCACACACTTGATAGTCTCACGAGCCACAATCTTTGCACCGATAGCAGCCTGAATTGCAATATCGAACTGCTGACGCGGAATGAGGTCTTTGAGTTTCTCGCACATCTTGCGACCAATAGTCACTGCGTTGTCCTGGTGTGTGAGTGCCGAGAGAGCATCCACGGGTTCACCATTGAGTAGGATATCAAGCTTTGCAAGACGCGACGGGCGGAAACCATCAATATGGTAATCGAATGATGCGTAACCCTTGCTTATTGACTTCAACTTGTCGTAAAAGTCGATGACAATCTCACCAAGCGGAAGCATGAAATGCAGCTCAACACGATTGCCACTCACATACTCCTGATTGATAAGCTCGCCACGCTTGTCAAGACAGAGCGTCATAATCGGACCGATGAAGTTGGTGGTCGTGATGATAGTAGAACGGATATACGGCTCCTCGATATGGTCAATCATCGTCTGCTCGGGTAATCCGGATGGGTTATGCACCTCTTTCACATTTCCTTGTTTGTCATATACCATGTACGACACATTGGGAACCGTAGTGATTACATCCATATTAAATTCGCGATCAAGACGTTCCTGCACAATCTCCATGTGCAAGAGACCGAGGAAACCACAACGGAAACCGAAACCAAGAGCTACGGACGACTCAGGAGCGAATGTCAGTGAGGCATCATTAAGTTGCAACTTCTCAAGCGAAGCACGCAGGTTTTCGTATTCGCTCGGATCTATCGGATATACACCTGCAAACACCATTGGCTTCACTTCCTGAAATCCAGCAATCGCCTTATCGCATGGACGTGTGACATGTGTAATGGTATCGCCCACTTTCACTTCCGTTGCGTCCTTAATACCAGAGATGATATAACCAACCTCACCTGTCTCAAGTACATCGCGAGGCACCATATCCATCTTCAGTACACCTACCTCATCGGCTACGTATTCCATACCAGTATTGAAGAACTTCACCTTATCGCCCTTACGTATCTCGCCATTCTCTATTTTGAAGTAAGCAATGATACCACGGAACGAGTTGAATACAGAATCGAAGATAAGTGCCTGAAGCGGAGCTTTCGTGTCACCATTAGGATGCGGCACTCGCTCTACGATTGCAGCAAGCACTTCGTCGACGCCCTCACCGGTTTTACCCGACGCGCGCAGAATATCCTCACGTTTACATCCAATAAGCTCTATAATCTCATCCTCCACCTCGTCTGGCATTGCGCTCGGCATGTCTATCTTGTTGAGCACGGGGATAATTTCCAAATCGTGCTCGATAGCCATATAGAGGTTAGAGATAGTCTGTGCTTGCACGCCTTGTGTAGCATCGACTACGAGTAATGCACCTTCGCAGGCAGCAATGCTTCGCGACACCTCATAAGAAAAGTCAACGTGTCCCGGAGTATCAATAAGATTCAGTATGTATGTTTCGCCATTATGCTTGTACTCCATCTGAATAGCGTGACTTTTAATTGTTATACCACGCTCACGCTCCAGATCCATGTTATCCAACATCTGGCCTTCAGTTATCTTGATTGTTTGTGTACGCTCTAACAATCGATCGGCAAGTGTAGACTTACCGTGGTCGATATGAGCAATAATACAGAAATTCCTTATATTATTCATTGATATATATCAGTTTTTACGTGCAAATTTACTTATTTTTTCTGACAATTAGGTATCTTTGCATAAGAAAAACAACTAAGAAAAATGAAAACGTTTTTATATTGCACTATAGCAAGTGCTATACTGCTCTGCAGTTGCCACGAAAGTATTGAAAAGCGCGCCCAGCGCGAGGCACGTGAATACACAGAAAAGAACTGCCCCACCCCAGTTCTTAACTATATGCGTACCGATAGTGTTGTCTTTGAAACCAGCACGCGAACCTATCATTATTACTTCTCTGTAATGAACGATTTGGATGATGCAAAAATATTTGAGTTGAATCGCAAGCTAATTGTTGACAACTTCATGAAGCAAGTTGACGAAAGTACATCGTTGCGTGCATACAAACAAGAAGACTTCAACTTTGCATGGACACTACGTTCGGGCAAAGACCCAAAGGTTACTTACTACGAGAAGGTGTACACACCAAAAGAGTACAACAAGTAATTAAGAGTTGAGAATTGAGAGTTGAGAGTTATGATATGTATAATTCCAACAACTTCAAAAACAATCATTGGTAATCATAACTCTCAATTCTCAACTCTCAACTCCCAATTCTCAATTCTCAACTAAATCTACTCTCAACTGAAAAAATTACGGTAGTTTCGGATACTTGCTGAAGTCGGGCTTGCGTTTTTCGAGGAATGCCTTGCCACCTTCCTGTGCTTCATCAAGCATATAATAAAGCATTGTTGCGTCGCCGGCAAGTTCCTGAATACCAGCCTGTCCATCGAGCTCCGCATTCAGACCTGCCTTTATCATACGCAGAGCGAGCGGCGAACGCTCCATCATTGTTTCTGCCCACTCTACGCAGGTATCCTCAAGTTCGTCGAAAGGCACAACCTTGTTCACCATGCCCATACGCTCTGCTTCAATAGCCGAATACTGACGGCAGAGAAACCATATCTCGCGAGCCTTCTTCTGGCCTACGATACGAGCCAAATAGCTTGCGCCGAAGCCTGCATCGAACGAACCCACCTTCGGTCCAGTCTGTCCAAAAATTGCGTTATCGCTTGCAATAGTAAGGTCGCACACCAGATGAAGCACGTGACCGCCACCGATAGCGTAACCATTGACCATAGCGATAACCGGCTTTGGCAGCGAACGAATCTGCTTCTGCACATCAAGCACATTTAGACGAGGCACTCCGTCCTCACCCACATAACCACCACGTCCCTTCACGTGCATATCGCCACCCGAACAGAACGCTTTGTCACCTGCACCAGTAAGGATTACAACGCTAATGCGTTGCGCCTCACGACACCATGCAAAGGCTTGTGACATCTCCCACGTGGTGCGTGGGGTAAATGCGTTGCGGTAGCGCGGACGATTTATTGTTATCTTCGCTATACCATTATATTCTTCGAAGAGAATCTCCTTAAAGTCAAAACCCTCAATGGTTTTCCAGTTTCTTGTCTCCATATATTCCTTGTTTATTATATAATAAGATGCGCCGTGTCACGACAGCACCAAAGTTAGTAGCCCATCTGCTCCAAGGCTGTAGCAAGCTGGTCCGGACAACTTGTGTCCTTACTACCGCATGTGATACCCTTAAGTGCATTCTTTATCTCTGTAGCCGGCTTGCCAATGGCGAGTGCGCATATACCCTTCAAGTTACCATTACAACCACCGAGAAAAGAAAGGTTACGGATGATACCTTCGGCATCAACGGCGACAGTGATTAGTCGGCTGCATGTGCCGCAGGTTACGTATTCTAAGTGCTTCATAACTAATATTGTTGTCTTCTAAAGTATTCCGCAGGAACAATACTTGCGGAACATCTATGTTCAACTAAAAAAGAGTGGCTGTAGCCAACCACTCTTTTCAATATTTTTTATTCTTACTCAGCCTCTTCCGGCTTCATGTTTGTGTAAACGTTCTGCACGTCGTCGAACTCCTCAAGACGTTCAACCATCTTGTCGATGGTAGCACGCTGCTCAGCGTCAAGGTCCTTAAGGTCGTTAGGCACGTATGTAAACTCGCCACCGATATCCTCGAAACCCTGCTCCTCAAGGAACTTCTGTATCTGTGCGTAAGCCTTTACGTCATCACCATAGATAGTGATTGTGCCTTCCTCGTCGTCCTCGTCGAACTCGTCCTCAACGTTGAAGTCGATGAGCTCAAGAATAAGCTCTTCCATGTCCACGCCGTCCTTCTTCTTAAAAGTGAACACGCACTTGTGGTCGAAGAGATAAGAGAGTGAACCTGTTGTACCGAGTGTACCATTGAACTTGTTGAACACCGAGCGAACGTCGCCTACAGTACGTGTAGTGTTGTCAGTAAGTGTGTCAACAAACACAGCGATACCGTGAGGACCATATCCCTCGTATGTTACTTCCTTGTACTCGCTCTGGTCTTTACCCATTGCGTTCTTGATAGCACGCTCGATGTTGTCTTTCGGCATGTTCTCACGCTTACATGTAGCAATGATAGAACGGAGTGACGGGTTGTTCTCAGGTTCCGGACCGCCAGCCTTAACAGCGATAGCGATCTGCTTACCCAGACGGGTGAATGTCTTAGCCATGTGGCCCCAACGCTTCAGCTTTGTAGCCTTGCGATATTCAAATGCTCTTCCCATTTTTGTATATTGTTTTTTATTGTTTATTATCTGAGTTCTGCTCCCAACTTTGACTTCAAGTTGCTGATGAGCTTCGTCATAATTGCCTCAATCTGCTTGTCGTTAAGGGTTTTTGTCTCGTCCTGCAGAATAAAGTTGACAGCGTAGCTCTTCTTGCCTTCTGGCAGGTTCTTGCCTTCGTATACGTCGAAGAGTTCTACGCTCTTGAGGAGCTTCTTCTCTGTCTGACGTGCAACCTGCTCAATCTGCTCGAACTGTACGTTCTTGTCAATAAGCAATGCGAGGTCGCGGCTAACCGATGGGAACTTGCAGATGTCATGATAGAGCACCTCGTTCTTCTTGATGACGCGCATCATGTTGTTCCAGTTGATGTCTGCATAGAACACCTCTTGGTCGATATCCATCTTCTTAAGCACCTTGTGCGAAACGATACCCATCTCACAGAGTACCTTGCCAGAACGTGCCTTCAAAGCGAGAGCCTTGCCGAACACGTTGTTGTCTGACGACTCTGTAACGACGATGCCCGGGTTGACGCCCAAGCGTGTGAAGATGTTCATCACATAAGCCTTCAATTCATAGAACGACGACTGTTCGTCGGCGTGTGCCCATGAGCCTTCAACACGCTTACCGGTAAGCCACATACCAAGATGCATTTCTTCGGTGTAAGCCTTAATCGGGTCTTCGTCGTTCTTCTTCTCTGGTGAGAAGTGGTAGCAGTTGCCGAACTCGAAGAAGCGCAGATTAGGCATCTTATGGTTCACGTTGCGACCTACACTCTCCAAACCGCCGAAGAGCAGAGTCTGGCGCATAACGCCGAGGTCAGAGCTTAACGGGTTCATCACCTTAACGGTTGTCTCCTCTGTATATCGGTTCAGTTCAGTATAGTATGCTGTCTTTGTAAGCGAGTTGTTGAGAATCTCGCGGAAGCCGCAGCCTACAAGTTGCTCGCCTACCACGTTCTGCAAGTGGTATGCCTTGTCCTCGTCGCCGAGAATTGTGAGCGACGATTTCAACTGTGTCGGAATCTCCACATTATTATATCCATAGATGCGCAGAATATCCTCCACTACGTCGCATGGACGCTGTACGTCTACGCGATAAGCCGGAACATCGAGCAGCAAGCCCTCGGCTGTCTCCTTTACGACCTTCATTTCAAGGCTCTCGACTATGCTCTTTACCATGTCGTTACCTATCTTCTTGCCAATCAAGCGGTCTACATACTCGTAGTCGAGCTGTACACGCGAGTCAGCTATTGGCGACGGATATACGTCCTTTATCTCCATGCTCACCTTTCCGCCAGCCAACTGCTTGCAGAGGATGGCAGCTTGTTTCAGAGCGTAGATGGTGCCGTTCGGGTCGATGCCGCGCTCGAAGCGATAGCTTGCATCGGTACTCAGACCATGACGGCGTGCACTCTTTCTAATCCACGTCGGGTGGAAGTAGGCACTCTCCAGAACGACATTTGTTGTTGTGTCGTATGTACCGGAGCCTTTACCGCCAAAGATGCCAGCGATGCACATCGGCTCGTTGGCGTTGCAGATGCTGAGGTCGTGCTCGCCAAGAGTGTGCTCCTCACCGTCGAGAGTGACAAACTTAGTGCCTTCGGGCTGAGTGCGCACAACAATCTTCTTGCCTTCTACCATGTCTGCATCGAAACAGTGCATTGGCTGACCATATGCCATCATAACGTAGTTGGTGATATCGACGATGTTGTTGATTGGACGTAAACCTACAATCTTCAGTTTGTTCTGCAACCACTCTGGGCTCTCCTTCACTTCACAACCTGTGATGCTTACGCAAGCATAGCGGCGGCAAGCCTCTGTATTCTCTATCTCTACGTCGATAGGCATGTCGTTGTTGTCGACGCTGAACTCAGAGCAGTCGGGGCGATGCAACGATGTCTTGTGTCCATTGCGCTTGAGCCAAGCATAGAGGTCGCGCGCCACGCCCCAATGAGAGAGTGCGTCAGAACGGTTGGCTGTGATGTCAATCTCGATAACCCAATCGCTCTCCAAATTATAGTACTCAGCAGCCGGCTGACCAACGGGAGCGTCCTCTGGCAGCACGATAATGCCGTCGTGAGCTGTGCCCACGCCTATCTCGTCTTCGGCACAAATCATACCAAAAGACTCTACACCGCGAAGCTTCGACTTCTTGATAGTGAACTCACTGTCACCATCATAGAGCACGCAACCCAAGTCGGCAACAATAACCTTCTGACCTGCAGCAACATTAGGTGCGCCGCAAACAATCTGCTGCGGTTCGCCCTTGCCGAGGTCTACGGTTGTGATATGAAGGTGGTCTGAATTAGGATGCAGTTCGCATGTAAGCACTTTGCCCACGTACAGACCTTTCAATCCGCCACGGATGGTCTGCACTTCTTCAAGAGCGTCCACTTCGAGACCACATGATGTCAGCGCGTCGGCTGTCTCTTGCGGTGTAAGGTCGAAATCGACATACTCCTTAAGCCATTTGTATGAAATCTCCATTATATTGATTTATTTTTGTTTACTACTTGAAACTTTGTGCAAAAGTAATAAAATTTAGGAAAGTGAGCAAAATAATATTTGATAAAAGTAGCAAGAGTTGCATAGCAATGCCAAAATGAAGAATAAAGACATAAAAAAAAGAGAAACGCTTCATCGAAACATTTCTCTCTTTAAGTCGGGGCGACAGGATTCGAACCTGCGACCACCTGGTCCCAAACCAGGCGCGCTACCGGACTGCGCTACACCCCGTTTTTCAATTGCGAGTGCAAAGGTACAAATAATAATCGTAACCACCAAGCGTTTCGCTAAAAAATTAGCAAAAACTTAAAAAAAAGATGGGCATTAACAACTAATATGCAAGTTGTTAATGCCCATCCGTACATTATATAATGTATTTTGTTGTTATTAATACATTATTTTATCACGTTCTTATTATTCCTTGATGATGTCAAGCTCCTTGAACACGCGCTTCAAGATCTGAACACCACGCTCTACCTGCTCCTCTGTATGGGTAGCCATAAGGGCGAAGCGTACGAGAGTGTCCTGTGGTGCGCAAGCTGGCGGAATAACCGGGTTGATAAACACGCCATACTCGAAAGCCTTAGCAGTAGCAAGGAATGTCTTGTCTACATCGTGTACGTAAAGCGGGATAATCGGGCTCTGTGTCTCGCCAATCTCGAATCCCTCCTCCTTAAAGCGACGCAACGCATAGTTGGTAACCTTCCAGAGCTTCTCGATGCGCTCAGGCTCCTTCTTGATAATGTGCAATGCCTCAAGAGCGGCAGCTGTAGCAGCCGGAGTGTTTGACGCACTGAAGATGTATGTACGGCATGTATGACGCAGATAGTTGATAGTATCCTTGTCGCCAGCGATAAAGCCACCGATACTTGCCATTGACTTTGAGAATGTACCCATAATAAGGTCAATCTCGTCGGTCAGTCCGAAGTAGTCGCATACACCGCGGCCTTCCTTGCCGAACACGCCAAGACCATGAGCCTCATCCACCATAATAGAGCAGTTGTACTTATGCTTAAGCTCTACAATCTTAGGCAGATTAGCCAAGTCGCCCTCCATAGAGAACACACCGTCTACAACGATAAGCTTGACAGCCTCGTGTGGCAGATTCTTGAGCACACGCTCAAGATCGTCCATATCGTTGTGCTTATAGTGCAGCTGTGTGGCAAACGACAGACGGCGTCCGTCTACGATGCTCGCATGGTCGCGGTCGTCGCAGATGATATAGTCGCCACGTCCTACCACTACCGCAAGAACGCCCGAGTTTACAAAGAAACCTGTAGAGAAGCACAATGTCTCGTCCTTACCGATGTATTCGGCAAGTTCCTTCTCGAGCTGCACGTGCAAGTCGAGAGTACCATTGAGGAAACGGCTACCGGCACAGCCCGAACCATACTTGTCCAAAGCCGCCTTTGCAGCGTCAATAATACGCTGGTCGCCAGTAAGACCAGTATAAGCATTTGAGCCAAACATGAGAACCTTATGTCCTCCCATTTCCACTTCAGTGCCCTGCTTGCTCGTTATCTCACGAAAATAGGGGTACACGCCCTCTGCCATGTACTTCTGTGGAAGACGATAGCTCTTGTATTTTTCCTGTAATTGTCCCATTTTAATTTGATATAGGTATCAAAACCCAATATTGTTATTTCCAATGTGCAAAGTTACAAATAAAAACCAATATAATGACAAAAAAACAAAGAAATGTGGACTTTTGAGTAATTTTAATCAAGAAAAAACCAAAATGAAACTTTAAATTATTAACTTTGTATATATTTTATGTAGATTAAACAACACGTATGAAAAGAAAAGCTGTTTTCATAATCAATCTCAAATCTGGCACATCCGACAAGGCTGCCATACCAGACCTCATTGCCTCAACTCTTGACAGAGACAAGTTTGACTATGAAATTGCCATAACACAATATGCAGGACACGCCTCCGAAATTGCCGCTAAGGCTAAGGACGAGGGCGTCGACGTTGTAGTGGCTGTCGGTGGCGACGGTACTGTGAACGAGGTGGCAAGAGCCATTGTCCACTCCAACACTGCCTTAGGCATCATTCCGTGCGGTTCGGGCAACGGACTGGCACGCCACCTGCTTATACCCCTCAACGCGCGCAAGGCTATAGAGATAATCAACACTTGCGAGATACGCGACCTCGACTATGGCATCATCAACAACTACCCATTCTTCTGCACTTGCGGAATGGGCTTTGACGCCTTTGTAAGCATGAAGTTTGCCGAGGCTGGCAAGCGCGGACCCATAACCTACGTGGAGAATGTGCTGCGCGAAGGCCTCAAGTACAAGCCCGAAACATACACCATACAAGACGACAACGGTACAACACAATACAAGGCGTTCCTCATATCGTGTGCCAATGCGTCGCAGTACGGCAACAATGCCTACATAGCACCGCAGGCCTCGATGAGCGACGGGCTGATGGACGTCATCATCATGGAACCCTTCGACCTCTTGCAGGCTCCGCAGATAAGCATCGAGATGTTCAACAAGACTCTCGACAAGAACTCGAAGATTAAGTCGTTCCGTTGCCAGAAGTTGCACATCCACCGCGACACACCGGGTGTTATCCACTATGATGGCGACCCAGTAATGACCGGCGAGGACATCTTCGTTGAGCTTAAGCCTAAGGGCATAAAGATAGTTGTCAACCCGTTTGCCGACCGCAGCGAGCGACAGCCTAACGCTTTGCAGAATGCGGCAGCCGAGCTATTCAACGAGATACACGACATTAGGGAGGAAATAAGCCAGAGCACTCGCAAGTTTCAGGCTTGGAGCAAGGCTATACAAAAGAAGCTGAATCTCTAACCACATAGGTGCCATACACAGTGGAGGTTCTACACCTATTTATATTATATGTCTAACAACTCTTTCACATTTCGTCAATTCACGATACACCAGGACCGGTGCGCCATGAAGGTAGGCACCGACGGAGTGCTGCTCGGGGCATGGGCTCCGGGCGGAAAGCACATTCTCGACATTGGCACCGGCACCGGGCTCGTGGCTATAATGCTTGCGCAGCGCTTTGACGATGCGCAGGTTACGGCTGTGGAGATAGACCATGATGCCGCTTTGCAAGCTGCCGACAACATCAGCAGTTCGCCATTTGCACAGCGTATAAGCGTTGTCGAGACAAGTATACAGAACTTTAAAGGCACCGACACACAGACATTCGACTGCATTGTGTCCAATCCGCCTTTCTTTACAGATAGTCTTAAGAACCCCGACTCGCAGCGCGCCACCGCCCGACACGCTGACACCCTACCCTATCACGACCTCTTCGCCGCCGTCAAAAGATTACTTGCCGACGATGGAGAGTTCAGCGCTATCATACCATCCGACTGCCTGTCTGCCTTCATAGCCGAAGCCTACCTTGCGCACCTTGTACCCGTAAGGCGCCTTGCCATACGCACTACACCACGCAAGCAGCCCAAACGCCACCTTGTGTCGTTCGGTCACGCATCTTCGGCAAAAACCGCAACCAACGAAGAACGGTGTCTGATGAACCCCGACGGCTCACGCTCTGAATGGTACAACACCCTGACATCCGAATTCTATCTATAAACCGCAACTAAAAGGACTACACGACCATGATAAGAAAAGCCATAACACTGATTTGCCTTTTGGTATCGCTCTGTGCCAACGCGCAGAACACATACTTCAACCATCTCACACCTGCCGACGGACTGTCGCAGATATCTGTCAACAGCATATACGCCGACAGCGACGGTGTGCTGTGGATAGCCACACGCGTCGGACTCGACAGCTACAACGGCAATTCTATCCATGTATACAGCTACCAGCCGGGCAATCCGCGCTCGCTGTTCTGCAACAACATTCTCCACATAACGGGCGACGGCAAGCGTATGCTTTACCTCGTATGCTCGGAGGGTGTGGTACAGTTTGACATACGTACGCAAGTGTTCACCACCTTGCATCATGGCAGCAACGAGGCTATATGCTATAAGGATGTGTTGTATATGAGTACGCACAACGTGGTACAGCGCTTCGACACCAACTGCAAGAAGAGCACCGTGCTTACACGCCTGCCCAAGGGCGAAGTGATAGAGTCGATGACTTGCGACAGCCGCAACCGCCTGTGGATTGGTACATACAGCGGCGGTCTTTATTGCTACGACCGCGGCAAGCTGAGCCATGTCATAAAAGATGCACACATTACCACTATATACGAAGACAGCAAGCACAACATTTGGGTAGGAAGCTGGAACCAGGGCTTCTGGACTATCGCGCCTAACGGCAAGATAGTAAATACAATCAACGACAAGTGGCTTGTAAGCAACTTTGTGCGCACCTTCTGCGAGGACAATCGAGGCAATGTGTGGATTGGCACCTACCACGGACTTATGAGCTACAATCCCTCAACGGGCGCTCACCGCCTTTTCACTGCCGACGGAATGTCGGGCAGCCTTACCAACTCGAGTATATGGAGCATCATCAAAGACCGCCAAGGCACTTTGTGGATTGGCACCTACTTTGGCGGTGTAAACTACTTCAATCCCGAAAACGAGATATACACACGCTATCGTGCCATTGCCGGCTCAAATGCCGGTCTGTCGTTCCCAGTTGTGGGCAGTATGACGGAGGACAACCGTGGACGCCTGTGGATATGCACCGAAGGTGGCGGCATGAACGTGCTCGACCGACGTACCAACAAGATAGAACGCATCAGTAGCATAAACATTGCCAACCTCAAGGTTGTACACTTCGACAGCAAACGAAACACAATGTGGGTTGGCACACACCTCGGCGGCCTCTACAGGCTCGACCTTTCTACGGGCAAGACCTATATCTACAAGCATCAGCGAGGCAACAACCGCACGTTGCCATCGGATGTGGTTAGGTCAATAACCGCATACGGCGACAAGCTCGTAATTGGCACCCAGAGCGGTGTAGCCATACTCGACCCTAACACCACCAACCAAAACAGCTTCACTCCGCTGCTCGTTGGCAAGCTCAGCGTACCCGTACCAAGCGTGTGCGTCGACAAGAAGCAGCAGCTATGGATAGCCACAGAGGGCGACGGCGTGTTCTGTGTCAACCCCAAGAACGGCAAGACCAAACAGTATCTGCACAAGCACAACACCACAACGTCCATCGTAAGCAACTATATCAACAACATATCTGCCGACCGCAACGGACGTCTGTGGTTTGCCATGGCCAACAACAGCATCTGTACATACAACGAGAACGACGACACCTTCAGTAGCTACGGCGGAGCCGAGGGTCTGTCGGGCGATGCCGTATATGCCACAGCACCGTCTTCGCTCAACAACCGCGACATCCTGCTCATTACCAACCGCGGCTTCTCGGTGTTCGACACTAACGCCAAGCACTTCCGCAACTACGACCGCACATCAGGCATACCACTTGAGAGCATCAACGAGAACGCTCTATATGTGGCAACCAATGGCGACATATATCTCGGCGGAATAGACGGTATGGCTAAGTTCAACGAGCGCGACCTATACAAGAAACCGCAACCATACCACATCGGATTTGGCGAGCTTTACGTCAACGGTGAGGAGATAAAGCCCGGCGACGACAGCGGCATACTTGACGAGGCGCTGCGCTTTACAAAGGAGATAGTGCTGAGCCACGACGACAAGATGTTCAGCGTTGAGCCGTTCACCACCAACTTCATCCGTACCTACGACATGCCGTTGCAGTACAGAATGAAGGGGGTGGCCAACCAGTGGATACCCACACGCACCAAAGTGATATCCTTCAACGGACTTAGTGCCGGCACCTATACGCTCGAGTTGCGCTGTCCAGGCAGCGACATCGAGCCAGTAAGCCTTCGCATCAAGATTCTGCCGCCATGGTATATGTCGTGGTGGGCATACATTATATATATAGCCATCATTGGCGGAGCAGGCTGGTGGCTCATTCGCGAGTATCGCGACCGCATACGCTTGGGCGAATCGCTCAAGTTTGAGCAGCAGCACGTCAAGGATATCGAGGAGCAGAACCAGTCGAAGCTGCGCTTCTTTACCAACGTGTCGCACGAGATACGCACGCCGCTCACCGTCATCATAGGTTTGTCGGAGTCGTTGCTCAAGTCGTCGGCATTTGCCAACGACGTACACAACAAGATTCTTGGCATCTACCGCAACAGTGCCCAGCTGCGCAACCTAATCTCCGAGCTGCTCGACTTCCGTAAGCAGGAGCAGGGCCACACACGCATCTACGTGCATCACGACGACCTCGCCCTCTTCCTGCGCGAGACGGTTATGCTCTTCAAAGAATATGCCACAAGCAACGACATTGCCCTTGAGCTTAACGTGCCTACATCTATGTCGATGTGGTTCGACCGCAAGCAGATGATGAAGGTGGCAAACAACCTCATATCCAACGCCCTCAAGCACACACCGCAGGGCGGCACCGTAAGCGTGGAGGCTCAAGCCAATGCCGACGGCATGGCTGTGCTTAAGGTTAGCGATACGGGTAGCGGCATTGCGCCAGACGACCTTAAGAACATCTTTGTGCGGTTCTACCAATCGCGCAAGATAGAGTCGTTCTCGGACATTGGCACCGGCATCGGACTCGACCTTACCAAGGGAATTGTGGAGATGCACCACGGCACAATAAGCGTCGACTCTGCTCCAGGCAAGGGCACAACCTTCACCGTTGTGCTGCCTATGCGTCGCGACGCCTTCCAGCCGTCCGAGATTAACGACGCACCAGCAGTGAAGACAGAAACCGCAGAGCCGTCATTACTCCCGGCAACAACAGCTCAAGCCGAGACACCAACAAACATCTCGGCAGACGAGTCGGAGGCAGAAAGCCGCCCGTCTATACTCATCGTTGAGGACAACGACGATATACGACAGTTGCTCGTAACGCTGTTTAGCCCCTACTACCGCACATCTACATCCGTAGACGGACGCGAAGCTCTCGAAATGGTGGCAGACGAAAAGCCCGACCTCGTGCTTAGCGACGTGCTTATGCCGCACATGTCGGGTATAGACCTGTGCCGAGCCATAAAGCGCGACTTCTCTATATGCCACATCCCGGTGGTTCTGCTAACGGCACGTACTCCCGTAGAACAGACAATAGAGGGCTTGAAGACGGGTGCAGACGACTATGTTACAAAGCCGTTCAACAGCGGTGTGCTGATATCACGATGCAACAACCTCGTCAACTCAAGACGTATGTTGCAGCGCAAGTTTAGCAAGCATCCGCACACCGAGGCAGACGTGCTCGCCACAAACCCGCAGGATAAGGACCTGCTCGACCGCGCTATGAAGATTATCGACAAGTACTACACCGACTCGTCGTTCAGCGTTGACACCTTTGCCAAGGAGATTGGTATGTCGCGCACAGCGTTCTTCAACAAGTGGAAGGATCTTACCGGCGACACGCCTAAGGGCTTCATCCTTAATATGCGCTTGCGCAAGGCTGCCGACATGCTGCGCAACCGACGCGAAATGAGCATATCAGAGGTGAGCTATGCCAATGGTTTTTCGTCGCCACGCTACTTCTGCAAGTGCTTTAAAGATGCCTACAAGATACAGCCGTCGGCATTTAGAAACGGCGAAGAATAAGCGAGCTGTTGCTCGCCGAACAAACAACGTTTAAGAAAAAAGGAGGTACGGCATCCGAACCGTACCTCCTAATATAACCTTTATCCTCCTTGGTTGGGTTGTTTCTGTTTTTATGCCACTAAGTTACAAATAATTTCGGTACAAACCGAATAAAACAAGAAGCAAGTGGATAATTCCGCCAATTTATTGTAACTTTGTAGCGAATTTAATCCTAAAACAAACCTATTATGTTTAAACAATTCATTACAACAATTTTCGTTTCATTGTTCTGCCTTTGTCTTTCGGCAAAGACTGCAGCCACAGCCAGCTGGCAAGTCATTCCGTTGCCCAAGCAGGTGACAACAACCGGCGGACAGCCATTTATGCTTAGTGGCAAGACCACCATCTACTATGCCGACGGCGACGCCAAGCAGAAGCGCAACGCCGAATTTCTTGCCTCTTACATAAAGGAAATAACCGGCATCAACGTTGCCACAACAACACGTAAGGCCAACAACCAGATTCAGCTCGGCATTGCCAACGTTGCCGGCGGAAACGAGGCTTATCGTCTCGACGTGTCGAAGAAGACCGTTGTGCTTGAAGGCACAACACACGCTGGCGTGTTCTATGGCTTGCAAACAATCATGAAGGCTCTGCCTATCGTTAAGGACGCCAAGCAGGTAGCGCTGCCGGCAGCCAACATCAGCGACGCTCCGCGCTTTGCCTACCGTGCGTTTATGATCGACTGCGGTCGCCACTTCTTCAGCGTCGACTACCTCAAGAAGCTCATCGACGTGTTCGCCATGCACAACATCAACTACTTCCACTGGCACCTCACCGAGGACCAGGGCTGGCGCATAGAGATAAAGAAGTATCCTAAGCTTACAGAGATTGGCTCTAAGCGCTCTGGCACCATCACCGCCCCCAACTCGGGCAAGTACGACAACGTGCCTGTTTATGGCTACTACACACAGGACGACGCACGCGAGATTGTACGCTACGCTGCCGAACGCTACATCACCGTTATCCCCGAGATTGATATGCCGGGCCACATGCAGGCTGCCCTTGCATCCTACAACGACCTCGGCTGCACCGGCGGTCCGTACGAGGTATGCCAGCACTTTGGCGTTATAAAGGAGGTTATGTGTGCCGGCAAGGCCCAGACATTGCAGTTTGCCAAGGACGTTGTCAACGAGATTATGGACATCTTCCCTTCTCACTACATCCACATCGGTGGCGACGAGTGTCCTAAGAACCGTTGGAAGGAGTGTGCCAACTGCCAGGCCAAAATTGCCGAGTTGGGACTGAAGGACATCGAGGGCCACTCTAAGGAAGACCAGTTGCAGACATGGTTCATGGACGAGGTGGCAAAGGACATACGTGCACGCGGCAGAAAGATGATTGGTTGGGACGAGATTCTCGACGGCACACCGTCTAAGGACATTACCGTTATCGGCTGGACAAGCCCCAAAGCCACTGTACGTGCTGCCAAGGCTGGACACCCAACAGTTATCGCTCCTATACAGAACTTCTACTTCAGCAACGTTCGCCTTAACAAGATTACCGGCATACCAAGCATTGAGCGTGTGTACAACCTCGACCCATACCAGGACGGACTGACTGCCAACGAGCAGAAGAACATCATCGGAGCAGAGGGTTGTATCTGGACCGAATGGGTTAAGGACACCAAGAAGATGGAATGGGAACTGCTGCCACGACTTGCCGCCCTGTGCGAGGTTCAGTGGACACCGAGAGAGCAGCGCAATCTCGACTCGTTCCTCCAGCGTATGCTCCACATCCACGACATCTACCGTCTAAAGGGCCTCAACTACAAGGAGGATATCGAGCAGGCTGTAAAGAAGTAGAAAAATGTTTTTTCTGCGCAACCTGTCATTCTATCACTAACGTATACTTAAAGCATTGATTAGCAGCTACTTAAGATTATAACAACATATCAATCAGCCACTAATCTGTCATGCAAGTATCACATAAGTATCACTCACAAGGGTGTGTCCTTAATTTCAAGGGCACACCCTTGTGAGTAATCAGTATGTGAGATTAGTGTTAGGTATGTGTGAGGTTAGTGATGGGTGGCGCGCCATTATGTAGCCCCACAACAGACATTTAGCGTTGATACACAACACGTTACATCACCCACGCCAAACAAGATAGTGACAGAATGATAAGTTGCAGAAAAAAACAAATACATAAGGGGATATGTAATATGAGGTATGGCATATTGACGCACTGCCCAAGTAAGCCTTTGTAACAATCCAACTAAGCCTTACTTGCAACGTCATTAAGCCTTAATTGGTAACCAATGGAGCCTTACTTGCAACGTCACTAAGCCTCCATTGGCTACCAACCTATTCTTAATTCTCTTTAAGCAATGTGTCGAGGAAAGAGTCGAGGTCGCTGTCAAGTCCCTCCATAAGGTCCTTGCCAATAATCACGGTGTCGTCGTCGGCAATATAAAGCTCGCCAACCGACTCCTTGTCGTCATTCTCAAGAACGAAGCTGTATGGCTTCAAGATGCCGAGATTGTCGGCAACAACGTCGAAAGCCTTAATGGTGTTATGCAACACACGCTCCACATTGTCGTAGAAATCTTCATCGGTATTGCCTATCCACTGTTCAACGACACAACGTGTTATCTCCTTGTCGTCATCGTCGAATGCCACCATTTCGCCACTATCCTGCGACACCCTGACATGAATGTCTGTTACTAAAGAGGTGTCTTCATTGGCAGGAAACTTCTGGGCTATTTTCTTAAGAAAACGCTCAATCTGTTGTGTTGTTTGTTCAGAGGGTTTAATCATTTCGCTAAAGTGTTTTAGATTTAATTGCAAATGTACACTTTTTTGACGTATACCCCAAACAAAAGCAACAAAATATCAACAATTTATTTGCCGTTACCACATATAAATCGTACTTTTGCAATGTTCAACAAGTATGCCTTCAACAAAGGCATACTTAATAACACTAAACAAACGACAAAGATATGAACACCAAGATACGCCAATGCGGGGTGATAGAAAGCATCAACGGCACCCACGCACGCATACAGATTGTACGCCCTTCGGAATGTCAGACGTGCGAAGCAAGCAGCAGATGCAATATCCATTCCGGCAAAATAACGTACGTGGACATCGACGACCAACGCCTTGCAAAATACAAAAAGGGCGACCGCGTGCAGGTGGAGATTACAGCCAAGGCAGGACGCTACGCCGTGGCTATAGGATTCGCCTTGCCTCTTGTGCTGTTTGTCTCAACCATGCTTGCCCTCCACTACAACGGAGCCACCGACGAGATAGCTGCCCTAAGCGCCATTGGTGTGATTGGAGTTTATTACTTTATTATATATCTCATAAGGCAATACATCAACCGACATTTTGAAGTACGCCTTGCCGATTGACCATAAAAACCAAGAAACAATAACAACGATTATGAATTATATCCTTACAGCACTCGTCGTTCTTGGCGCCATAGCCATTATTGCGGCTGTTGTGCTATACGTTTGCTCTAAACGCTTTGCCGTAACCGAGGACCCTCGCATTGGCGAGGTAGCGCAAGCCTTGCCACAAGCCAACTGTGGCGGATGCGGATTTGCAGGCTGCTCGGGCTTGGCGGCTGCCATCGTTAAGGCTGCAGACGGCGGCTCTATAGACGGACTGGCATGCCCAGTGGGCGGAAGCGAGACCATGCAGAAGATTGCCGACATCCTTGGAATGGCCGTTGCCGAAGGCGAACGACGCATTGCCGTTGTGCGATGCCAAGCCGACTGCGACAAGCGCAAGCTCATAGCCCAGTACGACGGACTGCATACATGCCGCGCCATGAACGCCTGCGGCATGGGCGAGACAGCATGCGGATACGGCTGTTTGGGTTGCGGCGACTGTGCCGAGGCATGCTCTTTCGGCGGAATAAAGATTAGCGAGGAGACGGGGTTGCCCGTTGTCGACCCCGACCTGTGTACAGCTTGCGGTGCTTGTGCAAAGGCCTGTCCACGCGGCGTCATCGAGCTGCGTCCACGCGGACCCAAGGACCGCCGCCTATACGTTAGCTGCGTAAACAAAGACCGCGGTCCGGCTGCCGTCAAAGCCTGCGACCTATCGTGCATAGCTTGCGGCAAGTGTGCCAAGGAATGCGCTTTTGACGCAATCTCTATAGACAACAATGTGGCTTACATCGACCCTGCCAAGTGTCGTATGTGCCGCAAGTGCGAGAAGGCCTGTCCACGACATGCCATCGTAAGCGTAAACTTTCCTCCATTAAAAACATCCACAGCAGAATAATGAGAACATTCAGAATAGGCGGTATACACCCCGAAGACAACAAGCTCTCGGCAGACATACCCACACAGATGGCACCGCTGCCTAAGCAAGCCGTGTTTCCTCTGTCGCAGCATATAGGCGCTCCTGCCAAACCGGTAGTACAGAAGGGCGACCACGTAAAGGTGGGAACGCTCATCGCCGAAGCCGGAGGCTTTGTGTCGGCACCTATATACAGTAGCGTGTCGGGCACGGTGTTCAAAATAGACACAGCCATCGACGCGTCGGGCTACCGCAAGCCTGCAATAATAATAAATGTCGAGGGCGACGAGTGGGAGGAGTCGATAGACCGCTCTGCCAAGCTTGAACGCCTTGACGACCATACCGAGCTGACACCCGAGGAGATTGTCAACCGCATCAAGTGGGCTGGCGTTACGGGTATGGGCGGTGCCGGATTTCCCACCTTCATCAAGCTTATGCCGCCTCCAGGATGCTCCGCCGAGTGTGTTATACTGAACGGTGTAGAGTGTGAGCCGTACATCACAGCCGACTATAGGCTGATGATGGAGCATGCCGACGAGATTCTTGTAGGCCTCGACCTCTTGATGAAGGCTGCCAAGACAAGCCGCGGCTACATCGGCATCGAGGCTAACAAGCCCGAAGCCATAGCCCTCTTTAAGGAGAAGACAAAGAACAACGACAATATAGAGATTGTCGAACTGAAACAGAAATACCCACAAGGTGGCGAGAAGCAACTTGTTGATGCCGTTATACGCCGACAAGTGCCGGCACCTCCTGCCATTCCCGTCAACGTGGGAGCCATTGTACAGAACGTGGCAACAGCATTCGCCGTGTACGAGGCTGTGATGAAGCACAAGCCGCTGATAGAACGCTACACCACCGTAACGGGTAAGGAGATGGCAAAGCCAGCCAACTTCCTTGTGCGCTTGGGTACACCGGCAAGCCTGCTGATAGATGCTTGCGGCGGACTGCCTGTAAGCGAGAACAAGGTATTGTCGGGCGGTCCTATGATGGGCAAGGCGCTTATCTCCATCGAAGCTCCTATCGTTAAAGGCTCCAACAGCCTTACCGTGCTCAGCGGACGAGAGGCAAGACGCCACAAACCGGGTCCGTGTCTGCGTTGCGCCAAGTGTGTGGACGTATGCCCTATGGGACTTGAGCCTTATCTGCTTGCCACAGCCTCATCCATGAAGATGTGGGACAAGTGCGAGGAAGAGCTTATCACATCGTGCATCGAGTGTGGCTCGTGCCAGTTTACCTGCCCTGCCTACCGACCGCTGCTCGACAACATCCGCCTGGGCAAGCAAAGCGTAATGGCGATAATAAAGGGAAGGGCTAAGAAGTAGGTGCTGACAACGCACGTCAACCCCAACCCTTTACAATAAAACAATAACCCAACAAGAGCGTAACAAAGAATACCGGCAGACGGATTTTTCACTCTTCACTTTTCACTTTTCACTTAATACACCGCATGTCAAACCTCATAGTTTCACTATCACCCCACATACACGGCGGCGACTGTACAAAGCGCAATATGTACGGCGTTATATTTGCGCTTATGCCAGCCTTGATAGTGTCGTTTGCCTACTTCGGCATCGGCTCTGCCATTGTATGCCTCACAAGCATTGCCGCTTGTATGCTCACCGAATGGGCAATAGCTAAGTATATGCTGCACAGCAAGCCTACCCTATCCGACGGTTCGGCTGTAATTACGGGCTTGCTCCTTGGTATGAACCTCCCGAGCAACCTGCCCATTGGCATCGTCTTGCTTGGCGCAGTAGTGGCAATAGGCATCGGCAAGATGACGTTCGGCGGACTGGGCTGCAACCTTTTCAACCCTGCCCTCGTTGGCAGATGTGTGCTGCTGGTAAGCTTCCCGGTACAGATGACGTCGTGGCCAGTAGTGGGCCAGCAGACAAGCTACACCGACGCCACCACCGGAGCCACACCTCTGAGCCTCATGAAGCAAGCCATAACATCCGGCGACGCATCCGTACTCGACTCGATGCCAAGCTCTCTGCACCTTCTTTTGGGCAACAACATCAACGGCGGAGCAGGCACCATTGGCGAGGTGTGCGCCTTGGCTCTGTTATTGGGCTTGGCTTTTATGCTCTGGAAGAAAATCATTACATGGCACATACCCGTAAGCATCATACTCTCGGCATTTGTGTTTGCCTCGCTGCTGCACCTTGCCAACCCCATCTACGCCGACCCGCTGTCGGTTGTGCTCACCGGCGGCATGATGCTTGGAGCCATCTTTATGGCTACCGACTACACCACATCGCCTATGACCCGACGCGGCCAACTGATATATGGCACTGCCATCGGCTTGCTGACCATTGTTATACGCAACTGGGGAGCCTATCCGGAGGGCATGTCGTTTGCCATACTTATAATGAACGCCTTTACGCCGCTCATCAACAACTATTGCAAACCTAAACGATTTGGGGAGGTACTTAAGAAATGAAGAAACTAAAGTCTACATTGCCAAACATGGTCGTTGTGCTGACCTGTGTGGCTCTGATAACAGGCGGTTTGCTCGCTTGGGTTCACCATATAACCGAGGCTCCGAAGCTTGCCGAGCAGCAACGCTCGCTTGCGGCAGACATAAGCAAGGTTATGGGCGGCAAGAGCGTCAAGGAAACCGACGTCAAGAACATCACAAAAGAGTTTGACGGAAAGACCTACAACTTTATGGTACACTATGTGGCTGATGCCAACGGCTCGCCATTGGGCAAGGCTGTAGAGAGCACAACAATGGGATTTGGCGGCGACCTCACTGTCCTGGTAGGCCTCGACCAGCAGGGCAAGGTGCTCGGCTATGCCATCCGACAGACCGCCGAGACTCCGGGCTTGGGCATCAAGGCTGCCGAGTGGTTCCAGAAGGACGGCAAGGGCAGCATCATCGGCAAGGACCCTATGGACAAAGGCTTTGCCGTGTCAAAGGACAATGGCGACATCGACGGCATAACAGCGTCGACCATAACGTCGAGAGCCTTCCTTAAGGCTGTGCGACAGGCATCCGAAGCTACAAAATAAAACAACGAACGTATGAACTATATCAAAACAATAACCAACGGCATAATAAAGGAGAACCCCACCTTTGTGCTTCTCCTCGGCATGTGTCCTACACTTGCCACCACCACATCGGCTACCAACGGTATGTCTATGGGACTTGCCACTATGTTTGTGCTGATATGCAGCAACTTCGTTATCTCGCTCATCAAGAACGTTGTGCCGGATATGGTGCGCATACCAGTGTTTGTCGTTGTGATAGCAGCCTTTGTGTCTATACTGCAGATGCTGATGGAGGCTTATATGCCAAGCATCAACAAGTCGCTCGGCATATACATACCGCTTATCGTGGTAAACTGCATCATCCTTGGCCGCGCCGAGGCTTTTGCCTGCAAGAACAATCCGCTTGCAAGCATCTGCGACGGCATTGGCATGGGCCTCGGCTTCACGCTTGCGCTCACCCTGCTCGGCTCGGTGCGCGAGCTTATCGGTGCCGGCACCCTGTTTGGCGTGACGCTTCTGCCCGAGACCTGCAACGTGCTGCTGTTTGTGTTGCCTCCCGGAGCCTTCATCACCCTTGGCTATCTCATAGCCATAGTCAACAAGCTCAGGGGCTAACCCATACGCAACCATGATATAATGACATAACACCACAACATCAAAGAAATGGAATACATACTAATATTCATATCGGCGATATTCGTAAACAACATCGTCCTGTCGCAGTTTCTCGGCATCTGCCCGTTCCTCGGAGTGTCGAAGAAGGTGGATACGGCTATGGGTATGGGCGCTGCCGTGGCTTTCGTGCTGACGCTCGCCACCATCGTAACGTTCCTCCTGCAGCAGTATGTGCTGGTTCCGCTGCACATCGAGTATCTGCAAACCATATCCTTCATCCTTGTAATAGCATCCTTGGTGCAGATGGTGGAGATTATCCTCAAGAAGATATCTCCGCCGCTCTATCAGGCATTGGGCATCTTCCTGCCCCTCATCACCACCAACTGTGCCGTGCTTGGTGTGGCTATCCTCGTTATACAAAAGCAGTTCTCGCTTATAGAGAGCGTGGTATATGCCTTCTCTACAGCCATCGGCTTTGCACTGGCGCTTATCGTCTTTGCCGGACTGCGCGAACAGCTCGCCCTTACCAACGTGCCTAAGGGCATGCGCGGCATGAGCATCGTGCTCATCACGGCAGGCTTGCTGTCGTTGGCGTTCATGGGCTTCAGCGGTGTAGACAACGGCTTGAAAGCTATCTTTGGCAACTAAATGCCACTGACGCCGAGTACAGAACAAAACATTGCTTATAAAGCATCAAATACAAATGTCTTAAATTTTAACCAACCATTAATAATAAACAAAATGAAACAAACAATCTTAGTAACTGGTGGAACCGGCTTTATCGGCTCGCACACTACTGTTGAACTTATCGAAGCAGGCTACAAAGTTGTTATCGTTGACAACCTCTCCAACTCAAAGATCGAGGTGCTCGACGGCATTGAGAAGATCACTGGTGTTCGTCCTGCATTCGAGCAGGTAGACCTTCGCGACTTTGCTGCCACAGAGGCTGTATTTGCAAAGTATCCAGACATCGAGGGTATAATCCACTTCGCAGCATCTAAGGCTGTAGGCGAGAGCGTTCAGAAGCCATTGCTCTACTATCGCAACAACATCGTATCGCTTGTCAACCTTCTTGAACTAATGCCTAAGTACAACGTAAAGGGCATCATCTTCTCGTCAAGCTGCACCGTTTACGGCCAGCCTAAGCTTGAGAACCTGCCTGTTAAGGAGGACTGCCCACACCAGAAGGCAACATCTCCTTATGGCAACACAAAGGAAATCAACGAGCAGATTATCACCGACTACATCCACAGCGGTGCTAATATCAAGAGCATTGTTCTGCGCTACTTCAACCCAATAGGCGCTCACCCATCTGCCGAAATCGGCGAGTTGCCAAACGGTGTGCCTAACAACCTCATTCCTTTCGTAACACAGACAGCTATGGGCATCCGCAAGGAGCTTACCATCTTCGGTAACGACTACAGCACTCCTGACGGCACATGTATCCGCGACTACATCTATGTTGTAGACCTCGCTAAGGCTCACGTTGCCGCTATGCGCCGCGTTCTCGACGAGGAGACAGAAGCATTGGAGTTCTTCAACATTGGTACTGGCAAGGGCAACTCTACTCTCGAGATTGTAACCACCTTCGAGAAGGCTACTGGTGTTAAGCTCAACTGGAAGTTCGGTCCACGTCGTGAGGGCGATATCGAGGAAATCTACGGCAACGTTGAGAAGGCCAACAAGGTGCTCGGCTGGAAGGCAGAGGCTAAGCTCGACGACGTTCTCCGCTCGGCTTGGAAGTGGCAGGAGAAGCTCCGCGCTGACGGCGTAATGTAATAAATGCATCGTCATTAAATATTGATCGGGTCTAAGGAAAGCCGCTCGGCTTTCTTTAGACCCGATTTTTATGGTTAATCCGGAACATGGAGTGTATGTCCTATGCCCCTTTTTATCGCTTCCTTATAACAATAGTCTTGAACCAATCCTTCAGCACTCCGGCATATCCGTCCTGCGAGTCGCTTACCAACACTATCACCTGGTCGCCGTTCTCCAGCTGCGGACCAAGGCACATGCCCTCATAATTAGCCCACATATATTTGGTTAGTCCAAGCTTTGTGCGCCACGATGCAAGCAGACGCTTCGACACATAAGGCGCTCCCGGCTCCAGCTCCTTGTCCAGAGCATACGGCGTCTCAACCTCCGGGTCGACCACATACAGCTTGCATTGGCAGAAAGCGCCAAGCTTTATATTGGGAATAAAGGCTTCGCGCTCGAGCACAAGCAACTTGCCGTCGGGCAAGGCGCACAGCTCGCTCACACCCATGACATACGTCATAGCCATCTTCATCGTTGTGGGCATATCCATCTTGTACAGATACGACACGGGCGAAGCATTGCGATTGGTCCAGTCGAAGGATATAAGGCGCAGCACATTGTTGTGCGGATCCTGCGTTGTGGCAGGCTTTCCGTCGCGGCGCAAGGTGCTCTCGTTCACAGTCCAAAGCCTGTGGTGCACCGTGTCGTAGGCAGCCGACTCGAACACATAGTTAGGATAGAAGTCGCCCTCTGGCATCGACCACTCCCAAAGACCATTGTCTATGGAGTAGGTGTCGAGCCTGTATTCCTTCAACCTATGCTTGCCCTCGCTTGCAATAACTACCGTCGAATCGGACACACGCACTATAGCCTCGTTGTCAAGCCGCACCGAATCTACCCTACCCTGAGGTCCGAGATATTCGGCTTGCAGCAGTTCGCCGGTCTGCCGACTTATGTACAGACGCACATTAAAGTACAGGGCCGAGTCCGACTTGTCGCTCACCATAGCATATACATCATCGCCAAGCGGTGTTATGCCGCTGTAGTTGCCCGGCGGAATGGTGTGTGCAAAACTCTTCTGCTGATGTTCGCGCACCAAACTCCACTTGCTGTTATCCTGGGCGCAGAGTATCGTTGAACACGCTAAGAATACCAAAAAGATATATTTCCTCATGTTGTCAATCTTTAAATTGTACTTTTATCGAACAAAAATAGCCTTTTGATTTCAATGCGCCAAAGCCCCAAATAGCCTATTAACCTACATTAACAATGAAATGGCATCGTAACAATCAAATAATAACCTTGTTAAGGCAGATGCTTAGAATATTTTATGTAATTTTGCCATACAATAACCGAAATAAATACAAACCAATAACAATGAGAGAGAAAATAGACTGCTTTATGCCTTGCCGCGACTTGTCCGACATCGAGGACACGCTGCAAACGCTACGACAAAGCAAGACAACTCAACATATAAACCTGCTGATTGACGATGAAGCCAATGCCAACATGGACAAGAGCTGTGCCGACGACTGCACCTTCATCACAACCGGCCGACTGACATCAACACAAACATTGCTTGATATCGACGCCCACACCGACGCCGAATACGTACTTCTTAGCCTTAAAACCACACCCGTAAACCTCGGTTTGCATGCTCTTGAGCGTCTGTTGCGAGTGGCTACAGACAGCGGAGCAGGTATGGTGTATGCCGACAGCTACATAAAGAAGGGCGATGCAGTGGAGAAACATCCCACCATCGACTACCAGCCGGGCAGCATACGCGACGACTTCGACTTCGGCCAGTTGTTGCTTATCCGCTCGTCGTTGCTGCACGAATATGCAGCACAAAGGTCCAACACGTCGTACGAGTGGGCTGGACTGTACGACTTCCGGTTGTTTGTCAGCCGCAAGGCACAAATCTTCCACCTTAACGAGTACCTCTACACACAGATAGAGACCGACCTGCGCAAGAGCGGCGAACGTCAGTTCGACTATGTAAACCCACGCAACCGTGATGTTCAGGTGGAGATGGAGCAGGTTGCAACCAAGCACCTCGACACCATCGGGGCATTGGTAGACACAGCCCATTACACCCGTCCCGACTTCAGCGAGCAGGATTTCGACTTCGAAGCATCGGTCGTTATACCAGTATACAACCGTGCCAAGACGGTGGCAGATGCCGTCAACTCGGCTCTGTCGCAGAAGACAACGTTCAAGTTTAACGTCATCGTTGTAGACAACCACTCTACCGACGGAACAACAGATATACTCAGCTCGATTGCAGGCACAGACAAGCGCCTCGTACACATCGTCCCCACACGCACCGACCTCGGCATTGGCGGATGCTGGAACGTGGCTATAGACGATATGCGTTGTGGCCGTTTTGCCGTGCAGCTCGACAGCGACGACCTCTACTCGTCGACACATACATTGCAGCGCATCGTAGACGAGTTTCACCATCAGGGGGCTGCCATGATTGTTGGCAGCTACCGTATGTGCAACTTCCAGCTCGAGACGCTGCCTCCAGGACTTATAGACCACCGCGAGTGGACCGACCTCAACGGACCCAACAATGCCCTGCGCATCAACGGCTTGGGTGCCCCACGCGCTTTCTTCACGCCTATATTGCGCCAGATACAGTTCCCCAATACAAGCTACGGCGAGGATTATGCTCTCGGACTTGCCTTCTCGCGCAAGTATCGCATAGGCCGCATCTTCGACGAACTGTACCTCTGCCGCCGTTGGGACGGCAACAGCGACGCAGCCTTAAGCATCAAACGACAAAACGCCAACAACCTGTATAAGGACCGCCTGCGCACGCTTGAGATTGCAGCACGACAGCAGTTGGCGTCGGGTTGTACCGACACAACAGCCGACAGCTCTCTGCAGCGCTTCTTCAACCGACAGCTTGAGCTGTGGGAAGACGCCCGACAGCACTTCCGCGACCTCCGGAATGTCAAGACACGCGAGCTTACTTGCGGCGAGACAACGCTTAAGCTGCAATTTAATCCGGCACGAATGGTGTCTACCGGAGCAAGCATCGACACAAAGAGCATAGCCAAGCGCCCATGCTTCCTGTGCGAGCAGAACCGCCCCAAGGAGCAGATGCAGAAGCAGATAGACAAGAACTTCACCCTCCTTGTCAACCCCTTCCCTATCATGCCGCAGCACTTCACCATAGCCCTGCGTGCCCACCGCCCACAGAGCATAGGCATCAACTATGGCGAGATGTACCGACTGCTCAATGCCTACCCGGCGCTCACCGTGTTCTACAACGGACCTAAATGCGGAGCATCAGCACCCGACCACATGCACTTCCAAGCCATCTGCTCTGGCGTGCTGCCCCTGCAAACCGACTGGGCACGACTGAGCCGCGACATGGAGGTACTGATAAAGAAGGACGACAAGGGCGAGATAGCCGCTGTTCCTGCAGTCATTCCACTGTTTGTGATACGCTGCACCGACACAACAGCAGGCGAGCAACTCTTCCGTACGCTCCACTCCGTGCTGCCAATGCACGGCGGCGACACCGAGCCTATGATGAACATTGTGGCTTGGCGCGATGCCGACAGCTATGTAACGGTTGTCATTCCGCGAGCCAAGCACCGTCCCGACTGCTACTTTGCCGAAGGCGACGCCAAGCGACTCGTTAGTCCGGGTGCCATCGACATGTCTGGATTCATCGTTACACCACGCCAGGACGACTTCGAGAACATTACCGCCGAAGAGGCTCTCAACATTTTGAAGGAGTGTGGCATGCGCCAGCAGGACTTCAAGGAGACTATCGAAAAGCTGCGTATGCGTGCCGAGGATCAGCTCAACTCTAATGCCCACTTTGCCGGAAAGCAGCCCACTGTGTCGGTTGGCATCGTGAGCGGAGCCAAGATTTCGTTCTCGCTCAACAAGCCGTATATGGCAAAGGGCAACATCATAGAAGGCGAACAGACCGTAGAATTTCACGAGGGTGGCATCATGTGGAACGGCAACCAGTATAGAGAATTGACCTTCCACCCGCAGTCTACCGATGCCTCATTCTCGCTGTACGACGTCACCATCGGCGTAAACTACCACTGGGAGCGCCATGAGACACAGACCTTCCTCGGCACACTGCGCCTTGTTGTCGACTCGGATATGGTGTGCGCCATCAACGAGCTGCCTGTAGAGTCGTACCTCGAAAGCGTTATATCGAGCGAGATGCGAGCCACATCAAGCCTCGAACTGCTCAAGGCACACGCCGTGATATCACGCAGTTGGTTGCTGTCGCAAATAGAGCAGCGCCGCAAGCAGCAGGCTGGTGCCGGACAAAACGGATTCTTCTCCTTCATCCGAAAGGACGACGAGCTTATCAAGTGGTACGACCGCGAGGACCATACCATCTTTGATGTGTGTGCCGACGACCACTGCCAGCGCTATCAGGGCATAACAAAGGCTACAAGCCCCAACGTTGCACAGGCTGTACACGAAACCCGCGGACAGATACTGATGGACGGCGACGAGATATGCGACGCACGCTTCTCTAAGTGCTGCGGAGGCGCGACAGAGGAGTTCCAGTATTGCTGGGAGAACATCAAGAAGCCTTATCTTATAGGTGTAAGAGACCTCGTTACGAGCCAAGACGGATGCAGCGGCAAGGCCATAGAGACCGCCAAGCTGCCCGACCTCACCGTCGAGGCTAATGCCGAAGAGTGGATTCGCACTGCGCCTAAGGCTTTCTGCAACACCAACGACAAGCAGATACTGTCGGAGGTGCTTAACGACTACGACCAGGAGACAACCGACTTCTATCGCTGGCACGTATCGTATACGCAGCAACAGATAAAGAACCTGCTGTCGAACAAGCTGAAGATGGAGTTTGGCGACATCCTCGACTTGGTGCCTGTAGAACGTGGCACGAGCGGACGTATAAGCCGACTGAAGATTGTGGGCACCGAGCGCACATTCACCGTGGGCAAGGAGCTGGAGATAAGACGTGCCTTGAGCGAGTCGCATCTCTACAGCAGCGCCTTCGTGGTAGACAAGGAAGACATCCTTAACGGTGTGCCGCAGACCTTCCAACTTACCGGAGCCGGATGGGGACACGGTGTCGGAATGTGCCAGATAGGTGCCGCCGTTATGGGCACCAAGGGTTATAAGTACGACAACATCTTGCTGCACTACTATCGTGGAGCGGAGATAAAGAAGATATACAAATGATGAAGACCAATCCGTGGGCATGGATTCCCACACTGTATTTTGCCGAGGGACTGCCCAATATCATCGTCACCGCCTTAGCTGTATTTATGTATATGCAGATGGGGCTAAGCGATGCCGACGTTGCCCTGTACTCTGGCTGGCTCTGTCTGCCGTGGGTGTTGAAGCCATTGTGGAGTCCGTTTATCGACATCCTCAAGACCAAACGCTGGTGGATACTTACCATGCAGATGCTCATCGGAGGTGCCTTGGCTGGCATTGCCTTCACGCTGCCAACAGCGTTTTGGTTTCAAGGCACCATGTTCTTCTTCTTCTCGATGGCTTTTGCCAGTGCCACGCACGACATAGCAGCCGACGGCTACTATATGCTGATGCTCGACGAGCACAACCAAACCAAATATGTAGGACTGCGAAACACGTTCTACCGTCTTGCCGTTGTGTTCGTCAATGCCGGACTTGCCAAAGTGGCAGACAAGCTTGAGACCTACTTCCACATGAGCGTTGTGTACACATGGACCTTGGTGTTCTATGGTCTTGCAGGATTGTTTATCTGCATCTGGCTATACCACAGCCGTGTAATGCCGCGCTCCAAGGACGATGTGGCTATAGAGAAGAAGGCTTCCGACATAGCAAGGGAGCTTAAGTTGATGTTCGTTACCTTCTTCAGCAAGTTTGGATGGAAGGACACCGTCTTTGCCATGGTGTTCCTCTTGCTGTACCGCTTTCCAGAGGCGCTGCTCAACACAATGACCAAGACCTTCCTGATGCGCCCAAGCACAGAAGGCGGTTTGGGGCTTACGCTCGGAGAATATGGCTTTGCCCAGGGATTTGTCGGCATCATCGGCTTGCTGTTAGGCGGCATCATCGGCGGCGTGCTGGTTAGTAGAGACGGCATGAAGAAGTGGCTCTGGCCTATGGTTTGCGCCATAACGCTGCCCGACGCGGTATACATATACCTAAGCTGTACGCTCAACTCCAACCTATGGCTCGTGTCGGCGTGCCTCTTTGTCGAGCAGTTTGGCTACGGATTGGGCTTCACGGTGCTTACGCTCTATATGCTGTACTACTGCAATGGAAAATTCCAGACGTCGCACTACTCTATCTGCACCGGCATATCCTACCTCGGACTGATGCTTCCAGGCATGGTTTCGGGATACATAAAGGATATCGTTGGCTACCAAACCTTCTTCATCATCGTCATGGCTTGCTGCCTCATAACGTTCGTCGTGACGGCGTTCTTGAAGATTGACCCATACTTCGGAAAGAAGAAATAAAAAATAAAACCACATGACAGACAAATCTACAACCATCAACGCCAAGCCTGCCGTACCACACCGTATGCGCTGGTCGTGGTTTCCGTCGCTGCACTTCGGCGACGGGTTGTTGCTGTCTGTGCTTGTGCTTACAATTATCATGATGCGCCGATACGGACTGAACAACGCCCAAATAGCGCTGTACGTATCGCTGCTCGCCATACCCTTTGCACTGCGGCCATTGTTCGAGATGGTTGTAACCCACTTCCACGGCACCACAAAGGTATGGATTCTTTCAGCCGAGTTTATATCTGCCATCTCTCTCTGGTCGGTGGCTTTCACCCTGCCCACAGCCTATTGGCTGCAAGGCACACTATGCTTTATGCCCTTTGTTGTTGTGTCGGGAGTGTTCTACAACATTGCAGCCAACCGCTTCTACACCGACGACCATACCATAGCCAACCATCAACACCGCCTCGTCGCACTGCTCTTCAAGAGCCTTGCACCGCTCTTCGGCATAGGTGCGCTAACGATGCTGGCAGGCAACATGGAGGTGGTGACACGCAACGTGCGCTACTCGTGGAGCATCGTGTTCTACATAATGGCAGGCATCCACTTCTTTATATGGCTATGGCACAGCATCTTCTTGCCTGGAGGCAGACAGCCTGTAGCTGGCAAGAAAAACCTCTTCGGGTTGCACAGCTACGACCACACCAAGGCTGTAGACCTTATGATGCAGGGTTGGCGCAACCGACTGATGCTATGCTTCTTCACAGGCTTTATGCTGCCTCTATCGCTAACCGTCATCATTGTGCCCCTCTTCCTTATAGACATGACACACAATGGCGGCTTGAGCCTTGCCCCACAAGAGGTAGGACTGGCTTTAGGCACCATCGGTGTGGCAGCCATATTTGCCGGACGCTGGGCAGGAAGCCTCGCCATAAGGCGTTGCGGATGGAAAAAGTGGATTGTGCCAATGGCATTGGCATTGCTTGCCTACACCCTACTGCTCGAAAACCTAAGCAGCAACATAGCCTACTCTTTATTTAAGGTATGCGCCGTGATGATGGCTGGCGGTGCCGCCCTTGGCTTTGGCAGCAATGCCTACACAGCCATTGTAGACCTTTTTGCATCCAAAGGAGGGCGCCAGTTCAGGCGAGCCACGGCTGCAAGCCTGTCTACAGCGGCAACAATAGCGGCAGGCATATTTGCCGGACTTGTGCAAATGGATATTGGCTACCGCCAATTCTTCATCATAGCCATAGCCTCAGGTGTGGCTTCAGTAATATTAGCAGTAATATTCTTTGTTTTTCGAGGTAAAATATCGGCTAACTCAGAAAATTGCGCTACCTTTGCAGCAAAATAAAACGATAGGAATAAGCAACAACCATAAATTCTAAAATAAACAAATGAGACACGATTTTGTAACTATTGCCGACCTTTCAAAGGAGAAGATAATGTACCTCCTTGAAATGGCGCACGAATTTGAGAAGCATCCCAACCGCGAACTTCTTAAGGGCAAAGTGGTAGCGACTCTCTTCTTCGAGCCGTCCACACGCACACGTCTTAGCTTTGAGACAGCAGCCAACCGTCTTGGCGCACGTGTTATAGGTTTCTCCGACGCTAAGGCTTCGAGCGTGTCGAAGGGCGAGACATTGAAGGACACTGTGCTTATGGTTGCCAACTATGCCGACGTTATCGTGATGCGCCACTATGTAGAGGGAGCAGCTCAGTATGCCAGCGAGGTGGCTCCAGTACCTATCGTCAATGCAGGCGACGGTGCACACATGCACCCTTCGCAGTGTCTCCTTGACCTCTACTCAATATACAAGACTCAGGGCACTCTCGACAATCTCAACATCTACCTCGTAGGCGACCTTAAGTACGGACGTACCGTACACTCGCTCATCACAGCCATGCGCCACTTCAACCCTACCTTCCACTTCATAGCCCCTAAAGAGCTTGCCATGCCGGAAGAGTACAAGATATACTGCCGCAACCACGGCATCAAGTATGTGGAGCACACCGAATTTAACGAGGACGTCATCGCCGATGCCGACATTCTCTATATGACACGTGTACAGAAGGAACGTTTCTCCGACCTTATGGAGTACGAGCGCGTAAAGAATGTGTACATCCTCAAGCGCCAGATGCTTGCCAAGGCAAAGCCCAACATGAAGATTATGCACCCACTGCCACGTGTCAACGAGATTGCATACGATGTGGACGAGAGCCAGCACGCCTACTACATACAGCAGGCTGGCAACGGCTTGTTTGCCCGCGAGGCTATCTTCTGCGACGTTCTCGGCATCTCGCTCGACGACGTGAAGAACGACAAGACCATCATTGAGTAATGCTTATTTATTATCGATTAATCTAAAAAAATGAACAACAAGACAGAACGACTGGTGGCCGCCATAAAGAACGGCACCGTTATCGACCATATACCGGCAGAGAAGACCTACGAGGTTGTAAACCTGCTGCAGCTCCAAAACCTGGAGACCCCCGTAACCATAGGCTACAACTATCCCTCAAGCAAGATAGGACGCAAGGGCATCATCAAGGTGTCGGACAAGTTCTTTACCGACGAGGAGATTTCGCGCCTCTCGGTAGTGGCATCCAACGTGGTGCTCAACATCATCAAGGACTATGAGGTGGTGGAAAAGAAAACCGTGGTAACACCTAACGAGCTGCGTGGCATCGTAAAGTGCAACAACCCTAAGTGCATTACCAACAACGAGCCTATGCAGACCGTATTCAACGTAGTGGACAAGGTACACGGCATCCTTAAGTGCCACTACTGCGACAAAGAGCAGTACATAGAGAATGTAGAATTAGTTTAATCTACCTACATAATTTATATAACCCTTAAAACCCTAAGCAATATGAAAAGAGACCAAGTAGTTTTCGACCTTATCGAGAAAGAACACCAGCGTCAGTTGAGAGGCATCGAGCTTATCGCCTCAGAGAACTTCGTCAGCGACGAGGTTATGGAAGCAATGGGATCGTACCTAACCAACAAGTATGCCGAAGGCTATCCAGGCAAGCGCTACTACGGCGGCTGTCAGGTTGTGGACGAGGTAGAGAATCTTGCCATCGAGCGCGTCAAGGAGCTCTTCGGTGCCGAGTATGCCAACGTTCAGCCTCACTCTGGCGCACAGGCCAATGCTGCCGTACTGCTCGCTGTGCTTAATCCGGGCGACACATTCCTCGGACTTAACCTTGCTCACGGTGGTCACCTCTCGCATGGCTCGAGCGTCAACACATCGGGCATTCTATACAATGCCATTGGCTACGACCTCGACCCAGAGACCGGACGCGTAAACTACGACCATATGGAGCAGCTCGCTCTCGAGCACAAGCCTAAGCTCATCATCGGCGGTGGCTCTGCCTACAGCCGCGAGTGGGACTACAAGCGCATGCGCGAGATTGCCGATAAGGTTGGTGCTCTGCTTATGATAGATATGGCTCACCCTGCCGGACTGATTGCTGCCGGATTGCTCGACAACCCGGTTAAGTATGCACACATCGTTACATCCACAACACACAAGACCCTCCGTGGTCCGCGTGGAGGTATCATCCTCATGGGTAAGGACTTCGAGAATCCTTGGGGTTTGAAGACACCGAAGGGCGTTGTAAAGATGATGAGCCAACTGCTCAACTCGGCTGTGTTCCCTGGTCAGCAGGGCGGACCGCTTGAGCACGTCATCGCTGCCAAGGCTGTTGCCTTCGGCGAGGCACTCAAGCCTGAGTTTAAGGAGTGGGCAAAACAGGTTCAGACCAATGCGCGTGTATTGGCAGAAGAGCTTATAAAGCGCGGATTCACCATCGTTAGCGGTGGCACCGACAACCACTCTATGCTTGTAGACCTGCGCTCTAAGTATCCCGACCTTACCGGTAAGGTGGCTGAGAACGCTCTCGTTGCAGCCGACATCACCGTCAACAAGAATATGGTGCCATACGATTCGCGCAGCGCATTCCAGACATCTGGCATACGTCTCGGCACTCCTGCCATCACAACACGTGGCGCAAAGGAAGACCTTATGGTGCTCATCGCCGAGCTTATCGAGGAGGTGCTCAACGCTCCTGAGGACGAGGCTGTAATAGCACGCGTTCGCCAGAAGGTGAACGAGACTATGAAGAACTATCCTCTCTTTGCTTGGTAAACAAAGCCATTTAGAGCTACATATATAATAGGAGGTATGGCTTATAGCCGTACCACGCTAATAGTTTAGATTTAATAATTGCTTGCGTGGTACGGCGACAAGCCGTACCTCCTACGTTTTAACCTATATACTTTATACACTATGCTTCAATACACCATCGTCTTCCTGCTCCTATTGCTCGCCATTGCATACGCCATACACCGCATACGCCAAACCTTTAAACAAACTAAAAATGGGTGCTACGGCTGTAAAGGATGCGCTATAAGGGAGCAAATGATGAAGAAACACGCCAAAATAGACCCTAAAACAAAGAAATTTGAATGTTTTACTAAAAAAGACGCATAAACGTTTGGCGGTTTGAATAAATAATACTACCTTTGCACTCGCAATTAAGAAACACCACTACTTGCAACAAACAACAAGACAGAATGTTTCTGAAATAATAGCAATTTGGTACCTTGGCCGATCGGTTAGGTAACGGTCTGCAAAACCGTGTAGAGCAGTTCGACTCTGCTAGGTACCTCTCTAAGCAAAGCGGAAATTCCTTACGGAGTTTCCGCTTTAATTGTATAATGCCCCTACCCCAATTCAGCAACAATATAAATAAAGACAAACAACCAAAGGGATGAACAAGATAACCATCATCGGCTTCTTAATGTTAGCACTCTTCTCAACTAACGCTGCCGCCCAAACCAGCCGCCGCACCATAGAGCGCTGGTCTAACGATGCCATCAAACAGATAACGCTTACCGGACGCAAGCCTACGCTCGACGTTCTCGACTCGCTTGCCAACAATGCCGAGGTAAGCGTGGAGATGCTTAGCCGTATGGGCGACCCGGACGACAAGCGACAGTGGGCAGCATGCCTTAAGCTTATCGACCACATCGTAGACTATAGCCAAACCACAACCGGACAACGCTACACCGACCTCGTGCGAAGCGGACTGAAGAAGGCTTTGGACCGTAGCTACGAGCCCGACGTGCAACTGCACATCATGGAGCAGCTTGCACGTTGTGCCAAGAAGGGCGACGCCGCACACATAGCCATGTACCTTGAGGTGCCACAACTCGCCCCAACTGCCTACAACATCCTTCTCAACATGAGCGACATAGACGACATCTTAGCCGAGGCTGCGGTTGCACAACCTGGCATAAAGAATAAGGTGATGGAGATTATTGCCATACATGCAGGCAAGCAGAAGGCACCAGTAGAAATAGCAGCAAAGCCCAAACCCGTGGCTTTGCCTTTCTGGACGGAAAGCCTTGACAAGGCTGTAGCCGACGCGGCAAACAAGACACCCGACGACGCCAACAAGATATTGATAGACAACAAGCCCGAGGCAGCGCTGCCATTGCTGCTTAAGCTTGCCGCCAAAAAGCAGGGCGACGAGCGCAACGCTGTGCTCGCCCGATTCCTCATGACAGCCGAACGCACAACAATAAGCGGTGCCGAGATGTACCTGTTGCTGCGCGAAGCCGACGAGCTGACAGCCGACGACTGTCTGCGCCAGCGCATAATAGTGGCCCTTGGCTATACACATACACCACAGGCTATAAGCTACCTAAGAAGATATTACGGCAATGCCGCATACACCGACGCTCTCGCCGTGGCTGTCACCGAGCTGATAGCCTTTCAGCCCGAAGCCAATGCCGGACGCTTGGTAAACGCCATGCTGTATGCCGCAAAGAAGTCGTATATACGCCACTACGACGAGCAGGGTGTAGACACACGCATCGACCAGGTGCTCGCAGCTATCGACAACTGGCATGCCGACGGCGGATACAACATGGCACACACCGAGCAGACACGTATGGAGAAACGCGGATTCTGGATTATACACGACCAGCTTGCCGACTTCAACCTCTGTTTCGACTGGCAAGCAGAAGGCACCCTAACGCTTAGCGTGCGCTCTGTGCCTGTGCTTATATTAAGCAAGGAGAAGGGAGCGAAGCTCGTTGGCAACAACAAATGGCACAAGTACGAAACTCTCGACCAATGGTCTACCGCCAACATCAGTGTCAAGGACGACAAGATAACGGTAAGCGTAAACGGACAGAAACTGATAGACGCAGCCAAACTCGTGGCATCCGAGGCTGGCGACGCTATCAACAAACAAGGCTACATAAAATTTCTTGCCGACGAGCAAGGAGCCACAGTGCGCGAATACTGCTTCATGCGCCAGTAGAAGCGCACTGTACAGCCACCCCTTTAGTATGCCTCAAGCAAGCCCTCGCACGCATCCTCTATAAGGTCAAGAGCATAGTCGAAGTCGGAAAGGTCGCCATAATAAGGGTCTGGCACAACGTCGGCACCCTGATGCATCGACAGATAGTCGGTAAGCATACATACCTTTTTGCGGGCCTCGGCGTTTGGAGCCTTTGACGTAACGATGCGGTAGTTGTCGCGATCCATAACAAGCAGCATGTCGAAGAGGTCAAAATCCTCCGTCCGTATCTGCCGCGCCCTGCTGTCAAGGCGGTATCCACGCAGCGACGCGCGCTCACGCATACGGCTGTCGGGCAGCTGTCCAACGTGCCAATCGCCTATACCAGCCGAGTCGATAAAGTAGTCGGCATCCAGCCCGGCGGCATGCACCTTGGCCTTCATCACACCCTCGGCAGCCGGCGAGCGGCATATATTGCCAAGACATATAAAAAGGAGCGAGTGTTTCTTTTTCTTTTCCATATTTATTTCGTTTAAGTTTTAATCAGTACAAATATAGCCAAAAATCCCCTATTACGGCATTTCTTTGCTGCTTTTTCTTCGTCCAACCGACTTTTGTTCGTAACTTTACACTTACAATACAACCCATACCACTATGCCACAGCAGATATACAACGACTATGGAGCATGGATGCGACGCCAGTTTCCGTTTCGCGTACAGAAGATTTCGATAGACGCGGGCTTCTCCTGCCCCAACCGCGACGGCTCCATATCGCACGGAGGATGCACCTTCTGCGACAACCGCACCTTCAACCCTGCATACTGCCAGCCCACAAAGTCGATAACCGAGCAGATAGGCGAAGGCAAGGAGTTCTTCAGACACAAGTATCCAGACATGAAATACCTTGCCTACTTCCAGGCTTTCTCCAACACCTATGCCCCACTCGACACCCTTAAGCGCCGTTACGAGGAGGCTCTGTCGGCAGAAGACGTGGTGGGTATAGTTATCGGAACCCGCCCCGACTGCATATCACCCGAGGTGCTCAACTATCTTGAGAGCCTCAACCGGCAGACGTTCATGATTGTGGAGTACGGCATCGAGTCGGTAAGCGACGACACGCTGCGACGTGTCAACCGCGGCCACAACTTCGAGTGCTCGCGCCGCGCCGTAATCGAGACCCACAACCGAGGCATACTTACCGGCGCCCACATCATCCTCGGGCTGCCCGGCGAATCGGCAGACGACAATGTGCGCCAAGCCGACATCGTGTCGTCCTTGCCTATCGACATCCTCAAGCTGCACCAACTGCAAATAATACGCGGCACCCAACTTGCAGCCGAATACGAGCGCCAACCATTCAGCCTCTACACCGCCGACGAGTACATAGACCTATGCCGACGATACATCGAACGACTGCGACCTGATATGGTGCTCGAACGATTTGTTAGCCAATCGCCTAAAGAACTGCTCGTGGCACCCAAGTGGGGACTGAAGAACTACGAGTTTGCCAACCGCTTTGTGAACTATATGAAGCGCATGAACTCGTGGCAAGGCAAGCACGCCCGACAACTGGGCGGCGACAAATCTTAAAAAACCAATATTTGTACATCTACCTGTATAATATGTCAGAATAAATTATTACTTTTGTTGTCCGAATATAAAGAAAACACATTATAAAACGAAAAGAAATGAGATCAAGAACAGCAAACTGGTTTGAAACCACTGTGCGCTACGAGCGCCAGACCGAAGACGCAGGACAGAAGAAGGTTAACGAGCTATATGTTGTAGACGCCCTGAGCTTCGGCGAGGCCGAGGAGGCTATCACTAAGGAAATGGAACCATACGTAAGCGGCGAGTTTGAGGTAAAGAACATCACACCGGCTTCGTACGGCGAGATTTTCTTCAGCGACAACGACAACGACGACCACTGGTACAAGGCTAAGCTCTCCTTCATCACCCTCGACGAGAAGACAGCCAAGGAGAAGCGCTCGGCTGTGAACTTCCTCGTACAGGCTGCCACCTTCAACGCTGCCGTTAAGAATATAGACGAGGCTATGGGCAAGACAGCCATCGACTACATCATCGTAAACATTGCAGAGACAAAGATTATGGATGTATTCGAGCACAACGCTCCTGTAAAGAAGGAGGAAAAGAACGACAAGCCCGAATTTGAGGGATAAACCAACCCTCAGAGACAAGAAAGATATATAGCATTCAACATTCTTACTATGGAAACAACAGACATTGCACGTAGACTTCACGACGTGAAGGACGGCTTGCCACAAGGTGTGCAGCTCGTGGCTGTCAGCAAGTTTCATCCTGCCGACTACATAATGGCTGCCTACAACGCCGGACAGCGCATCTTTGGCGAGAGCCGCGAACAGGAATTGGCAAAGAAAGTTGAAGCGCTGCCAAAGGATATAGAGTGGCACTTCATCGGACATCTACAGACCAACAAGGTGAAGTACATCGCTCCATACATCTCGATGATTGACGCGGTGGACTCGCTGAAGCTGCTTCGCGAAATAAACAAGCAGGCTGCCAACCACAACCGAACAATAAAGGTACTGCTCGAGCTGCACATTGCCGAGGAGGAAACCAAGTACGGACTGTCGCTTGACGCCTGCCGACAACTGCTCGAAGAGGGCGAATGGCGACAACTGAACAACGTACGGATTTGCGGTTTGATGATGATGGCATCGCATATCGACAACGAAGAACTGATACGCAGCGAGTTTGAGCTGGCTGCCAACTTCTTCGACGAGGTTAAGGCACACTACTTTGCCAACGATCCCAACTTCTGCGAACGCTCTTGGGGTATGAGCCACGACTACAAGATAGCGGTGCAATGCAAGTCGACAATGGTGAGAGTGGGAACATATATCTTTGGAGACAGAGTGTATTAAGAGTATTGATATACTGCTAATTATGGTTTTCGATTTGACGTGCCAATGTGCCAGAAACACGCTCTTGGCGACATAAGCAGCTGATAACCAATAGATAAATAGGCTGTTACTTTTCTTGTTTTATTAAGAAAAGTAACAGCCTATTTGCCATTAGGGTAAGCGTATCCGCGATGCTAGTAGATACACTATCAAAAAATATCGCTCAAGTTTTTATTCTTGAGCGATATTTTTTTGTTTCCATTTATCCGGCAGCAA
>OIWQ01000076.1_pt1 | contig 117478 bp, 96 predicted proteins | sample 1587571 | NCBI WGS metagenome assembly OIWQ01 (sample SAMEA3888910, study PRJEB22519) | human gut metagenome | biome: human gut; feature: human-associated habitat; material: faeces | place: Denmark | collected 2010
TCCAGGAATTTTTTGCGCAGTGCCGGGTTCTCAAGGAGTCGGAGCGTCCATCTTCACCGGTCGCGCAAGCCATTTCTTATGCGTTGAACATTGAAGCGGAACTCAAAAAGTTCCTGAAGGATTCCAGACTGAATATCGACAACAATCCGGCTGAGCGCCTCAATCGAGGAATTGCGATCATACGAAAGAACTGTCTCTTTGCCGGAAGTGAAGCCGGTGGGCAGCGGCTCGCAATTCTGTATTCATTCGCCGCAACATGCAAAGCGAACGGCATCTGCTTTCGCAAGTGGCTCGAAGACGTTCTGCCGCGTTTGAATGCCACTCCGGCAGAGCAGATTGATTCTCTGATCCCCAAGGGAGAAGCAAAATAGTCAATAAGCTCAGGCTCATTATTATGAAGCGGGGAATGCCGTCTGGCGCTCAAACGCCAGACGGCATCATTTTTCTCCTGGCTCTAATTTTTTCCAAAGCTCCACCGCGATATCCCCCTCACCATGGGGCTCACTGGGCATATACGAACAGCGCGTATATTTTCTGTCTGTTCCGCCGGCTGTTGCGAGGGGTTTAGTCCGCGGAGAAACCCGCTTCGTCGACCAGAAGCTGCTTGAGTTTGGAGAGCGCCTGATTCTGGATCTGGCGGACCCGTTCCCGGGTGCGGCCGATCTCCTGGCTGACCTCTTCGAGGGTCAGCGGGCGGTTGCCGTGCAGGCCGAACCGCATTTCCAGAATGCGCCGCTCGCGGTCTTCCAGTTTTTCGAGCAGGTCCATCAGCCGGAAGACCGATTCGACGTCTCCCAGGATCTGGTCCGGCGTCATCGCGTGGCGGTCCGGAATGATGTCCTGAAATTCCCCTTCCTCGCCCTGCTGGATCGGGTCGTGCAGCGAGAAGGTGCGCAGATCGGCCAGACGGAGGCCGGCGACGGTGCGTTCGCTGAAGTCGAGATGTTCTGCGATCTCCGCATCCGTCGGCTCACGGCCGAGCTCTTCGGCCAGTTTCATGCGGACCGATTTGATCTTGTTGATCTTGCCCGCCGACTGGACCGGAATGCGGATGGTCCGGCTCTGGTTGGCCAGGGCGCGGCGCATCGACTGCTTGATCCACCAGGCGGCATAGCTGCTGAACTTCGCCCCCTTGGCCGGGTCGAACTTCTCCACCGCCCGCATCAGGCCGATGTTGCCTTCGGAGATCAGGTCGAGCAACGGCAGCCCCAGCCCCTTGAAGTCGTGGGCGATCTTGACCACCAGGCGGAGATTCGCCTTGATGAGCGTGGAACGGGCATCTTCGTGACGGTCGAGGTCGCCGCAGTGAATGGCGTCGGCCAGCTCCGCCTCTTCCTTTTTGTTGACCAGAGGAATCCGGGCGATTTCCCCCATGTAGACCTTCATGGTATCGTTCTTGGTGCCGGCGATCACCTTGGAGTCGAGCGCGATTTTGCGCGCGGAATCCTTCTCCTGCTTGGTGCGGGGTCTGGCGGCGGCTTCGCCGCTCTTGCGGCGGCGTCTGGCCTCCGCTTCCGCGTCATGTTTTGCCCCGGGAGCGGATTTGGGAGTCTTCGGCGCAAATTTGACCGGAGGAGCCTCCACCTTCTTGATGACGAGTTTGCGGCCGGCGCGGGATTCCGCGAGCGGTTCGACGGAGGGGAAGTCATCCTCTTCCTCCGGGAGGTCGGGCAGAGGGGCAAGCGGTACCGCCGGCGCGATTCCGGCGGCGCACCTCTTTGATCCGAACTCCGTCTCTTCATCCGATTTCACTTTCCGGGTGGTGTCCGCTGTTGGGGCGGACTTTGACGCGAAGTTCTGTTCTGTCATGGAGGATCCTTTTTCCGCGCACCGAAAATAGACCGGAATTCGCCGGCGGACGCGGAAATTTTAAAATTATTTCAACTTTTATTGATAAACCCGGACTTTGCCGCTACCAAAATTCACAAATGCGGCTTATAATAAAACGGTGCAAACAACCGGGGTTTGTTATTTGCAACCTCTTAAATGGAACAACATATAGTAAAATGGGCAAAAATCAAGCCGCAAGAGCGGTGAATTGGCGTAAAATCCTGAAAAATTATCTGGCCGATTCCGCCGCGGGGGCCGTCAGCCGGGGGGGAGTGGATCCCGGCTCGGTCGCTCTGCCCCTGTTGCGCGCGGCTTCCGCCGGAGATTCCCCGCTGATCGCCGCACTGCCCGAACTCAATCTGGTCGATCGCGTCGTCGCCGAAATCGAGGCGCTCACCCGCGAACTGGAGATCGATCTGCGAATGCTGGTGATTCCGGAGTCCGGCCGGGGGAAACTGCTCTTCCCCGGCGGAGAGAGCCGCCGGGCGCGGGCGCTCAATTCGGCGCTCAACGGCCAGTTCGATCTGGTGATCGGCAGCATCCATGCCCTGCTGGCGCCGGCGCCGCCGCCGGAGGAGACCCGCGACGCTCAGCTGGTGCTGGTTCCCGGCATGGAGATCCCGATCGGCGACCTGGTCGAGAAGCTGGTGCGGCTCGACTACGACGACGAGTACGAGGTCTCCGTCGCGGGGGAGTTCGCCCGCCGCGGCGGAATCGTTGACATTTTCAGCCCCGCGCACGACGCCCCCTGCCGGATTGAATTTTTCGGCGACGAAATCGATTCCATGCGCACCTTTTCGCCGGAGACCCAGCGCTCCACCGGGAGCGTCTCCGAATACCGGGTGATCGGCCGGGCGGGAATCACCGCGGGCGGTGCGGCCGATGCTGATCTCTTCTGCTATTTCGCCCACCGCAACTGGCGGCTGCTGACGGTCTATCCCGAAAACTGTCTGGAGCGGCTGGAAAAATACTCCTCAACGGAGGTGTGCCGCCGGTGGGAGAGTTTGTGGGAGGAGAAGGAGGCCGCACAGGAGGCCATCGCCTTCTACGATGCCGCCTCCGAGGCGTATCACCCGGAAGCGGAGGCGGCCGACGTCTTCCCCGCGGCCGGCGAGATCGCCGGCGAAATCGGCGAAAGCGCGAAGGCGGGCGCAGAGGAGCTCCGGCGGCAGATGCTGCTCGGCAACCTCCGTCGCGCCGCCGATTCCGGCATGCACGTGGTGGCGCTGGCCCCCCATCTGGAAAATCTCCCCGCGCTCGAAGCGTGGTGTTCCCGGAACGAACTGGCCGTCTGCCACCCCTCGTTCGACGTCGCCGGGATCGGCGCCGGATTTTCTCTGCCCGCCGAACGGCTGCTGCTCATCACCGAAAAGGAGCTGATCACCGCCGGTTTCTCCCGCGAAGGGCGGACGGCGGAAGGGGAGGTTCCGGCTCCGGTCCGTGCGGACCCGGCGGCGGTTCCGGTGCCGGAGTTTTCGCTCGCCGACCTCGACGAGGGGGACTACGCGGTGCATCTCGACCACGGCATCGGCATTTTCCGGGGATTCCGCACGCTGACCAGCCGAGGCGTCTCCCGCGAAGTGCTGGTGATCGAGTATGCGGACAATCAGATCCTCTACGTGCCGCTGCTTCAGGCGCACAAGGTGAGCCGCTACCTCGGCAGTCCCGGCAAAGTGACGCTGCACCGGCTCGGCGGAGTGCGCTGGAGCCGGGACAAGGAGAGCGCCCGGCGGAGCGTCCGCTCCTACGCCGCGGATATGCTCCGGCTTCAGGCGATGCGGCAGGCGGCGCCGGGCATCGTCTTCCCGCCGGACACGGCGGAGACCCGCGCCTTTCTGCGTGCCTTCCCCTTCAACGACACCCCGGACCAGCGCCGCTCGACCGCGGAGATCCGGGCCGACATGGAGTCGCCGCGCCCGATGGACCGGCTGCTCTGCGGCGACGTCGGCTACGGCAAGACGGAGATCGCCATGCGGGCGGCGTTCAAGGCGGTTTCCGCCGGATATCAGGTGGCGATTCTGGCGCCGACCACGGTGCTGGCGCAGCAGCATTACTACAGCTTCCGGGAGCGGTTCGCCGCCTACCCCTACACGATCGACGTGCTCAGCCGGTTCCGGACCGCCGCGGAGCAGAATGAAATCATCCGCCGGCTCGGCAACGGCGGAATCGATATCATCATCGGCACCCACCGGCTCTGCAATCCGGAGCTGAAGTTCCACAATCTCGGGCTGGTGGTGATCGACGAGGAGCAGCGGTTCGGCGTCAAGCACAAGGAGCGGCTCCGCCGGTTCCGCGCCGAAGTGGATGTGCTCACCATGTCGGCGACGCCGATTCCGCGGACGCTCTATCTGGCGATGGCCGGAGCGCGCGACCTGAGCACGCTGATGACCGCGCCGAAGCTCCGGCTGCCGGTCAAGACGGTGATCGCCCCCGAGGAGGACCGGCTGGTGGTGCAGGCGATCGAGGCGGAACTCGCCCGCGGCGGGCAGGTCTACTATCTGCACAACCGGGTGCGCACGATCGAGGAGGTGGCGAAGAAACTCCGCTCCCTGCTGCCGGACGTCCGCTTCGCCGTCGCCCACGGGCAGATGCCGGAAGAAGAGCTCGAGGCGGTCATGACCAGCTTCCTCGAAGGGAAGATCGACTGTCTGGTCAGCAGTACCATCATCGAATCCGGACTCGACGTGCCGAACGCCAACACCATCATCATCGAACGGGCCGACCGGTTCGGACTGGCCGAACTCTATCAGCTCCGCGGGCGGGTGGGCCGCTGGAAGCACCAGGCCTACGCCTACATGCTTCTGCCGAAGAGCCAGCTGGTGAGCTCCGACGCGCGCAAGCGGCTCTCGGCGATCCGCCGCTGTTCCAATCTGGGCGCGGGATTTCAGCTGGCGCTGCGCGACCTGGAGATCCGCGGCTCGGGCAACCTGCTCGGCGCGGAACAGTCGGGCCACCTCAACACCATCGGATTCGACCTCTACTGCCATCTGCTCAAGCAGGAGGTCGGCAAACTGCGCGGCGAGAAGAGCGAATTTCTGCCGGAGGTGGAGATGGCGATCGATTTCATCAGTTTCACGCTGACCGCGCCGGAAGGAAAGCTCGCCGCGGCGTTTCCGCCGGAATACATCGGCGGGGACCGTCTCCGCCTCGACGCCTACCGGCGGCTGAGCGCGCTCAACTCCGAAACGGAACTCGCCGATTTTTCCGCCGAACTGCGCGACCGCTACGGGAAACTGCCGAAGTGTGCGGAAACTCTGCTGGAGGTGGTCCGGCTGCGGATTCTGGCCGCACAGGCCGGATACGAACACTTCACCGTGGTCGACGGTCGGGTGACGCTCAACAACCCCGGCGGCACCATCTACCGGAAAAAGGGGTTGCAGCCGGTGATCGATTATCGCAATCCGCCGGAACTGCGGCTGGTGCATCTGCAGGCGCTGTTGCGGGAGATTCCCCGGAAGGAGCCGCGGCCGTGAACCGGATTGATCTGCACACTCACAGCTGCTGTTCCGACGGGAGCTGCACGCCGACGGAACTGGTGGAGCTCGCCGCCGCGGCCGGAGTCGGCGCCATCGCCCTCACCGACCACGACACCGTCGCCGGGATTCCGGAGTTTCTGGAGGCGGGGCGGCGCCATCCGGAGGTCGAGACGGTGCCCGGCGTGGAACTCTCGACCATGTTCAGCAACCGGGAACTGCATATGGTCGGGCTCTTCATCGACCCGGAGACGCCGGTATTGACGGCGTTTCTCGAGGAGATGCGGGAGGGGCGCCGCCGCCGCAATGAACAGATCCGGCTCAAACTCAATACGCTCGGATTCCCGGTGACCTGGGATGATCCGGCGTTTGCCGGCGCCGACTCCGACAGCGCCAGCATCGGGCGGCCTCACTTCGCCCGCGCCCTGATGCATAAATACGGATTCCCCACCATGCAGTCGGTTTTCGACCGGCTGCTCAAGCGGGGCTGTGCGGCCTATGTGCCGCGCGAACTGCCCGATCCGGCCCGCGCCATCGAGGTGATTCACGCGGCCGGCGGCATCGCCGTCTGGGCGCACCCGGTCTACCGGGAGCGCAACGAACGCGCCTGGGCGAAGCGGATCATGAGGCGGTTCTCTCCGCTCGGGCTCGACGCGGTCGAAGGGTATTACAGCATGTTCGGCCCGCAGGAGACCGCGCTGGTGCTCGAACTGGCCGGCCTCTACCATCTGGCCGTCTCAGGCGGGAGCGATTTTCACGGGGCGAACTCCCCCAACATCCAGCTCGGCTCCGGCGCGGGCGGGTTGCTCGTGCCGCCGGAACTCCTGAACGGGCTCAAGGCGCGCTGTGTTGCGCGGCGGGCGGCTGTTGACAAACCCGGATTGCCGTGATATCTTTTAATCCGGTCACGAATTCAGAGGAGGAGAGAACCCATGAAATATATCGGAGCACACGTCAGCATCGCCGGCGGCGTCGAGAATGCGCCGGTCAACGCGCACGAACTGGGCGCGACCGCGTTCGCCATGTTCACCAAGAATCAGCGGCAGTGGTCGGCGCCGCCGTACAAGGAGGAGGCGGTCGCCGCGTTCCGGGAGAACTGCCGGGCGTTCGGCTACCGGCCGGAACTCATTCTGCCGCACGACAGCTACCTCATCAATCTCGGGCAGCCGGATCCGGGCAAGCGCCGCAACGCGGTCGCCGCCTTCATCGGCGAGATGGAGCGCTGCCATCAGCTCGGGCTGGTCAAGCTGAACTTCCACCCCGGCAGTCATCTCAAACTAATTCCGGAGGAGGAGGATCTGCGGCTGATCGCCGAAGGAGTGCGTGAGGCGGTCGATACCGTTCCCGAGGTGATCGCGGTCTTTGAAAACACCGCCGGGCAGGGAACCAACGTCGGATACGCGTTCGAACAGCTTGCGACGATGCTCGAAGCGGTCGACCGCCCAGGACGGGTGGGGGTCTGCCTCGACACCTGCCACACCTTCGCGGCCGGATACGATCTGGTCACGCCGGAGGGGTACGAGAAGACCTTTGCCGAATTCGACCGGCTGATCGGATTTTCCTTTCTGCAGGGGATGCACATCAACGACTCCAAGAGCAAGCTCGGCGGGCGGCTGGACCGGCACGACAGCATCGGGCACGGGGAACTCGGCTGGGAGTTTTTCCGGCGGCTGATGCAGGATCCCCGGTTCGACGACATTCCGCTGGTGCTCGAGACGATCGACGAAAGTTTGTGGAAGCAGGAGATTGCGGCATTGCAGGCGCTCAGCCGCGGCGAACCGCTGCCGTAGTCGGCCGGAAGGTTGGGAAAAGGAAGAGCGCGGGCAGGAAAGAACCTTTCCTGAGAAGGGTTCCCCTTCCCGCGTTTCCCTCGCAGAAAACCTTCTTCTTCCGGCATTCCCTCTTTCGCGACAACGTTTCTTTCCCGCTTCTTCTCGTTCCGCCGGTCATGAGCGTCCGCTTTTTCTGGGCGCGCCGGAAAAACGGAACGCGCGGATGTATTGCAGCGAATGTTCCATCCGGTAGTTCTGGGGGGTGGTCTTGAGGTAGCGTTTGAACTGCCGGGAAAAGTAGCTGGAGCTGCAGAATCCGCATTCGGCGGCGATCTCTTTGAGGGAGAGGTCGGTTGTCGCCAGCATCTGCTTGGCCAGTTCGAGGCGGCGTTGCGTCAGCCAGGTCCATACGGAAGAGCCGAAGACCAGCTTAAAACAGCGGCAGAAATGGGCGCGGCTCATGTTGGCGTGGCCGGCAAGCTCCTCCAGCGTCAGGTTGTCGGTCAGATGCTGTTCGAGGTACAGCGAGGCGGCGTTGACGGCGTCATGAATTTCGGTGCGGACGGAATTTCGCGCCGCCGGGCGGGAGTGCAGGCGGCCGAGCAGAATCAGAAAATCGATGACTCCGTTGCAAACGACCGTCTGATAGCCCTGGGCGCGCAGGGAGAGTTCACCGACCAGATGGTTGATTTTTTCGACGGCGGCGGGGAAGTATTCCGGCGGGATATGGAGTTTGGATGGCGGTTCTTTTTCCGGCCGGTCGAAGAGCTGCTTGAGGTTTGCCATATCGCGGATCGGCGCGAGCTCCTCCTCCAGCTGCGTCTTCTGCAGCAGAATGTTGAACAGCCACAACCTGTGGCATCCGGTGTACCAGTGGATTTCGCCTGGATGGACGGCGAAACAGTCGCCGAGGCCGAACTCCATCGTGCTCTCATCGCCGCATCTGTTGCGCCAATGGTGGGTGCCGTGCCCGCGGATGACGAAAACAAGTTCGTAAAAATCGTGGTCATGCGGGGAGACCGCCTGCGGGTGATAGGTGGACAGGATGATGAATTTCAGGTTGTTTGCGCTGGAGCAATGGTTCCACTGATAGTGTTCCGGCAGTGCCCGGAACTCCTGTTCGGTCTGAATTTCTGAAAATTTGAACGGCATGTGCAGCGCCTCCGCTTCCGGTACCAATCCCTCTTTATTATAGATGGGCTGTGTGAATTTGCAATTCAGATCGGGCAAAAGTTTCCGGATTCCACCCGGCCGCCCGGTCTCCCGACCGGACGGCGTCGGCTGGAGGGGGCCGTCACTTCTCGCTTCTGAACAGGAAACGGATGTTGCGCACCTGATAGATCAGTTTTTCCTGTTTGCCGGAGAGGGCGATCTGGAATCGTTCCACCTCTTCCGGAGTCTTCAGATTTTCAAAGAGGATCCGATAGTTCTTCCACTCTCCCGTCGGTTGCGGATAGGATTCCCGGGCCTGCACGTGGTTGCCGAAGAAATAGACCAGCGGATACATTGCATCCGCCGGATTGCCGTCCACTTTGAGTTCAAACTCCATTCCGACTGCGCCGCGGAGCGACTCCTGGGGGAGCAGCAAGGGCAGAGAGGGGGCCGCCCAGCGGTTGGTCACGTTGTGGAAGTCGATTTCGAACACGACGGAATTTTCACTGCTGTTCCCGCGGATGGACATTTTACCGGAGCTGTTGGTGCGCCATGCGTCCGGCTGCCCGGCGCGCGGGAGCGGTGTGGCCTGGAGCAGTTCGCCCACCTTCCGGTAGGGAATGACTAGCGAAGTGATCGCCTGTCCGTTGAAACGGCCGGAGAAGCGGAACTCTCCGGTCTTCGCTTCCGGTACCGGGAATTGAAGGTCAAGCTGCTTTTTCTCCCAGGGCGCGAGCGACACGGGCTGCGGAAAATCCACGGCGGAGCAATGCAGAACGCCCTGTTTGCTTTCCGCAGAGAGGTTGAACAGCTCCACCCGGATTCCGACCGGTTCGCTTTCGCTCCGGAAATCGACGAAATCACGGCCGGAGGAGAGACGCAGATTCCGGGTGAGCACCGCCTTCAGGACGACGGTGCGGTCCCCGGCGAAGGGAGCCATGCCGGCGGCGTCCCGCTTCACCGCGGGCTGGGCCGGTTTCAGGCCGGAGAGGCCCTCCAGATAGCGGACATAGCGGTCCGCCTTCAAATGGAGCGTGTTTCCCGGCGCGGCCTTGACCGTCTCGCGGCGGCCGAAGGGATCGGTGACATGACAGACGCCGGCGGGCGCCTCCAGAACGAATTCCCGCTCCAGGGGCGAGGAATTCTCCCGGGCGGCGTTTTCGGTCTTCTGCGTTTCGAGCGGGGAACGGCTCCAGAAGGCGAGAATCTGCGACCCGTCCTCCCGTTCAAACAGGAACGAACGGACACCGTTTCGCTCTTCGCACTCTCCCAGCAGCGTTGTGCCGCTGAGCAGGCGGCTCTGCACGGCGAGCGCGACGAAGGCCGGCTTCACCGTGTAATTTTGCCGGAGCAGTCCCCACATTTTCGCTCCGCCGATTTCGTTGAACGGGGGCAGGACGAAGGGGAAGACCTTGCCCACGCCCAGCTGTTTCAGCAGGATCACCGATTTCGGATGGAATTCGGCGACCATCAGCTCCTGCTCATAGCTCTGTTCCAGTTTCCCGGGGGTGCAGGAGGGCAGCGCGGCCTGTCCTTCCACATTGGTTCCGGTTTCGGTGAACCAGACCGGCGGTTTCCGGCCGGCGCGGTCAATGAGGGCGTAAATCTCCTGCAGCAGTGCCGGATATTCCGCCGGCATGAGGTAGGTGTGGTAGTTGAAAATATCGTAATAGAAGTCGAGATCGGAGGCGAACGCGCTCTTCACGAAGTTCCGGACCGGGAAGAGACACATCGCCCCGGTCAGGACCGCCGCATCCGGGGTCCCGGCCTTGAATCCCAGGCTGGCCGCCTTCATGGCCGAGGCGAAATTCCAGGCGGATTCCTGGGCAAACCCGACGTCCGGTTCATTCCAGAACTCCCAGGCGTTGACCTTGTCCCGATACCGTTCCGCCGCGCTCCGGCAGAACCGGTAGACGGCGAGGAGATCGTCCGGAATGTGGGCCGGCGCCACGGAGTTGTCATCGGAGCCATCCTGATAGCGCGCCCAGCGGGGGGAGTCGCGGAAACAGCCGGTAATTTTCACCCCGGCCTGATGGAGCAGCGAGAAGTTGTCGTCGAAAAGCTGCCAGTTCATCTTTCCCGGAACCGGTTCGATGCCCTTCCAGTTGAAAAACTCCCGCGCGTCGGAGAAACTGCACTGCCCGAGCAGACCGCTGACCGCCTCCCGGCCGGAGGCCGGCAGGTGCGGGTTGCCGGTTGCCGCGTGGGTGAGATAGGCCTGATTGGTGTTGAGCGCGAACGAGGTTGCGGTGGAGCCCGGCGGCGACGACGGCCCCGGCTGCACCGCGAATCCCAGAGCCGAGGCCTCATCGCCGTTCCAGCAGATCCGGTAGTAGCCGGACTCCAGCTTCGGGAGTTTCAGCTCCGCTCCGGCGAGGGTGCCGTCGCAGACGGCCTGTCCCCGCCAGTCGGTGACCCGGTATGCGGTTCCGGCCGGAACCGTGCCCTTCACTTCGAAGCGGATATCGTCCGCCGGAAACCAGCCGGTCGGCGAGGTGGCTGCCGGTTTCAGAAACATCTCCTGCGCCGCCAGAGAGAGGGTGAGTCCGAGGGAGAGAAAGAGGAGTGTTTTGTTCATCATGGTTGTCATTCCGCCATACGTTTCAATGCTTCCGCCATTGAGGAGGAGCTGTGGTATACATCGGGGGTGAAATTCCCGATCCACCCCTCCGGCACGTAGACCGCCGCCTGCACGATTCTTGCACTCCCATCGGTCAGAAAGCAGGTGGTTGCGTTCGAATGCAGTGCTTTATTCAAGTTGATGTTGGCGGCGGCACAGACTCCCATCACCCGGCGGGAGACGGCGCCGAATTTCTTCCCCCAGGAGGGGAACATCGACGGGGCCGTGTTGTTTCCGGTGTCGAAAAGCAGCATGTAATCGACGTTGAAGTTCATGTGATTCCAGCCGTTGGGCTCCCCGACTTTGCAGTGAAAGATCTCCGGCCGGTTTTCGGAGGACTGGTCGCCGTAGTAGCTCCCTGTCGGCCAGGTGACGGTATTGGGCAGATAGCCGCGTCGGGTGAGAATCCCCAGGCCGATGTCACAATAGGGGGCGGCGTAGTACTGGATGGAGCGCCGCTCGTTGCTGCCAGCTTCCCCGGCGATCAGGCTGGAGAGGACCGGCATCGTGTCGTCATCGAAATCCCCCGCGTAGCTGGCGGTTGTCTGCGCCAGTGTTTTCTGGGTGTTCAGACAGCCGATGGTCTTCGCCTTTTCCCGCGCCTTGTTGAGTGCGGGCAGCAGCATTGCCGCCAGGATTGCGATGATCGCGATCACGATCAGGAGTTCGATGAGGGTAAAAGATCGCCCCTGCTCTCTGCCGGTTCGATGATCCGGCGGACGGAAAAATTGAGGTTTCAACCGTGCCATCCTGTACTCCTTTCCTGAAAATTATGGGGTTGTCACTCCGTGAAGATCTCTTTCACCGCCTCCAGATAGCGGTATTCGGATTCGGTGTCCGGCTCCAGATAGCTGCCTTCGGTCCACTCGTTCCATGCGTTGAGGGTGATGATCCGCTGTTCCTCCGGCCGGAGAGCGATCCGGTCCCGGAAGAGCCGCAACGTCTCTGCGAACTGTTCCGGGGTGTTCTCCACGACCGGGTCATACGGATAGGAGCCGTGAAGAAAGCGGTCGCTCTGCACGGTGCGCGGCGAGGCGTCCCAGGCGGTCATGATGTTCGGGTAGTACGGTACGGAATACTCCCGCTCCGCCCGGTCCCAGTAGGCGAGATATCGGGTCCGCAATTGGCGGTAATCGCTCCGCGGGAAGTCGCGAAGCGGCATGTGGTGGATCCAGATGTAGCTGGTGACGCTGTCGAACCCGAGCTCTTCGACCAGCTCCGGCGCGTTGGATTTCCTCTCGCCCGGCAGAATGGTCTCCCCCCGGCTGGTCAGGTTCAGATGCAGCCCGGCAAGGCCGGCGCGTTCCGCCCGGGCTCGAAACTGATCCAGCGCCTTGCGGAGCGGAGGAATCCCGCCGAAATTTTCGCAGAGACGGGTGATGTCGTAAATGGAGAAGAACGGTTTCCCGCAGATGGTCCAGTATTCCGGCCGCTGCAGATGTTCCTCCAGCAGGATTCCGCAGAGGCGGTCGAAGGAGCGCGGGGTGACGTCGCTTTCCAGCAGGGTGCGGACCGGTTCGTTCCAGCCGTGCGGATGCATGTTGCGCCACGGGTGGTTCGCCCACATCAGCGCATAGGTCATCCGGTGCCGGTTGGGGGCGTTCAGAAAGCCCCGTTTCAACGCGCCTTCCAGAAACGGTTTTTCCCCGTACCAGTACCAGTCGAAGAGAAATGTGCCGATTCCGTGATCGGCGGCGGCATCGATCTTTTTCGCCATGACCTCCGGTTCCGACTCATCTCCGTAGCCCCAGAGCGGCACTTTCGGCTGCCGGTGACCGGGGAAGCGGGAGCGGGCCGCCTGAACGACATCCCATTCCGTCCAGCCCGGACCGTGCTCTTTTTCCATGCGTTCGTCGCAGTGGTAATCGGGGAAGTAAAATGCGGCAAGCTGAATGTTGTGCCGGTTTCTGGTCGAGGACATCGCAACGCTCCTTTCTGTACCTGGAATATATTATACAATAAAAAAATCCCCACGGTACGAAAATATCAGGATTTTATTGCGCGATATTGAGATTGTATTGCACAATATTGCTCGAACGGCCTTCTGGAATTCGCCGTTTTCCCGGTTTTTGCACGGAGGCAAAGGGGGCGGTTGCCGATTGCGATGTGGCGGGGAAATGACGCTTCCCGGTGGTGAAATGACGGAAAAATCCGTCACTTTCCCCGGAGAATCGGCGGCGTTGAGCAAAGGTGGAACGGGCGTGACCCGGAGGAAAGAAAAAAAAATCCGTCATTCGCGGCCGGATGACGGATTCATTTCCCGTGATTTCACTTCGCCAGCGGGCGGATCACCTTCGGCGGTCTGGCCGGGTCGAATTTGCCGACGTCGGCGGATTTGTCGAATTCGATGCTGGTCCGCCAGCCGGGGCCGAAGAGGCCGATGCGGTCGGTGTAGTAGAAGCCGTCGCTCTTGCGGAAGCTGTTCACTTCCAGCGTCCGGAAGGGGGTGCCGCCCGCGGCGCCCTCGAAGAACTCCGCCTTCAGCGGGAAGTAGTGGTCGCGGGCAATGTACACCTTGACCTGTTCCTTTTTGTCCGGGGATTCCAGCAGCACCACCCGGCAGGGAACGGTGCGGACGCTCTCGCTTTCCAGCTCGCGCACCACCGGGTAGTAGAGAAAACTCATGGTGAGGTCGGAGGGGCGGATCCCCATGTGTCCGAGCCGGTTTTCGCTCCCGGCGTCGCCGGTGTTGCTCTTCATCGGCACGACCGTGGTTTCCGAGGAGCCGCTGCGCCGGGTCTGGCCGAGCATGTACCCCTCGTTGCCGTCGAGAATGATCTGGCCGGTCATCCGCTCCGGCTGGAGGATGATGCCGAAGTAGATCGGCACCGATTCCGGTTTCCCGCCGCGGCGCAGGTGGCGCACCTCCCCCTCCAGCGCGGCATAGCTGGAGACCGGGTAGGGATTGCGCGCGAATTTCATGAATTCAGAAATCGGCATCGTTTTTTCTTCCGCGGCGAATGCCGCCGGAATCAGCGCCGAAAGCGCGAGGCACAGCAACAGATATCTCATGCTCTCTTCTCCCGTGCGGCGGGGCCGGAAAAGGCGAATTTCTCCGCCTCCTCGAAGGTCCCGACAAAGTGAATTTCCAGTTTCGACCGGACCTCTTCCGGCAGTTCATCGGCATCCTTGCGGTTCTCCAGAGGCAGCATCACCGTGGTGACTCCCGCCCGCAGTGCCGCGATCACCTTCTCGCGGATGCCGCCGACGGCGGTCACCCGGCCGGTGAGAGTGATTTCGCCGGTCATCGCCAGGCGCGGCCGCAGCGGGCGGCCGGTGAGCAGCGAAACCAGCGCCATCGACAGCGTCACCCCCGCCGAAGGACCGTCCTTCGGCGTCGCCCCGTCCGGGACGTGGATGTGGAAGTCGTGCCCGGTGAACCACTCCGGCTCGATCTTCCAGGCGGCGGCGCGGGCGCGGACCAGACTGAACGCCGTCTCCGCCGACTCCTGCATCACCTTGCCGAGCGAACCGGTCAGCTTGAGGTTGCCCTTGCCGCCCGGAATCGCGATGATCTCCACCGGCAAAATGACGCCGCCGCAACTGGTCCACGCCATGCCGGTGGCGCACCCCGGCGCGGTGGCGCCTTCGACCTCGTCGCGCAGGAATTTGCGCCCGCCGAGCAGTTCGTGCACCAGCTTCGGATTGACCGCGGTCACGGCGTCGGCGGCGAGTTCGCCTTCGACGATGCGCCGGGCGATCTTGCGGCACACCTGACCGATCACCCGCTCCAGTTCGCGCACGCCCGCCTCGCGGGTGTAGTAGTCGATCAGCTCGTCGATGCCGGAGAGGTGGAATCGCACCTGCTGCCGGGTGAGTCCGTTTTCACGGATCTGGCGCGGCACCAGATAGCGCCGGGCGATCTCCCGCTTCTCGAACGAGGTGTAGCCCGGCAGGCGGATGATCTCCATGCGGTCGCGCAACGGCCCCGGAATCGTGTCGAGCAGGTTGGCCGTCGCGATGAAGAAGACCTTGCTCAGGTCGTAATCGACTTCAAGATAGTGGTCGCTGAAGGCGTTGTTCTGCGCCGGGTCGAGCACCTCCAGCAGTGCCGAAGCAGGATCGCCGCGGACGTCGCTGGCGAGCTTGTCGATCTCGTCGAGCATGAAGACCGGGTTCGCGCTGCCCGCCTTCTTGAGGTTCTGAATGATCCGCCCCGGCATCGCGCCGACGTAGGTGCGCCGGTGGCCGCGGATCTCCGCCTCGTCGCGGATGCCGCCGAGCGAGACCCGGACGAAGTTGCGGTTCATCGCCCGGGCGATCGACTGGCCGAGCGAAGTCTTGCCCACGCCGGGCGGTCCGACCAGACAGAGGATCGGCGACTTGCGCTCCTGACCGCCGTGGAGCTGGAGCACCGCGAGAAACTCCAGAATGCGCTCCTTGACGTCCTTGAGGCCGTAATGGTCGGCATCCAGCACCCGCGCCGCTTCACTGCAGTCGAGCCGGTCGTCGGTGCAGGTGAGCCACGGCACGTCGAGCAGCCAGTTGATGTAGGTGTAGCTGATGTGGTACTCCGGCGCGGCCTGTGGAATGAGTTCCAGGCGGGAGAGCTCCTTTTTGACCACTTCGGTGACCCGGTCCGGCAGGGTGAGTTCGCCGAGGCGGCGTTCGATTTCGATGATGTCCGGGTTGCGGCTGTCCTCGCCCAGCTCCTGCTGGATGGTGCGCAATTGTTCGCGGAGGAAGAACTCCCGCTGCGACTGACTCATCGCCTGATGGACCTCGTTCTGGATCTTCATGCCGAGTTTCAGCACTTCGAGCTCCCGGTTCATGAAGACCGCCAGCGCCTCGAGCCGCGCGTGCACGTCGGCGTGGAAGAGCAGCAGAAGTTTTTCCGCATAGCTGAAGTTCAGCGCGTCGGCCAGCAGGTCGGCGAAGCGGCCCGGCGTGCCCGCGTTGAAGACCGCCAGCTGCAGCTCCTCCGGCAGACCCGGCAGCATGCCGGCCAGCTCCTGGAAGAGCACGGTGAGGCTTTTCTGGCGGGCCTGATTTTCCACCTCGTCGCCGCCGGGGAGTTCCGGCAGTGTCCGGCAGCGGGCCATCGGCGGTTCGCCTTCGTTGCGGTTGAGCATCACGCAGGTGACCCGGCGGATGCCGCGCACCACAATCCGGATGCTTCCATCCGGAAAATTCAGCTCCTTGACCACCCGCACCAGCACGCCGACGGCGGAACGGCGCTTCTCCTCGTAACTGAAGAGGCGGAAGGTCACCTGAAACGGCAGCTGTTCGAGCTCTTCGTCGGAGGGCAGTTCCGGGAAGAGCGCCAGGAGCCGGTTGCTTTCCATCGCCCGGCGGAGCGCCGCGACATTCTCCCCTTCGATCAGCAGCGGGGTGAGGCTGAAGGGGTAGATCACCGGTTCCCGCGTCGCCAGCAGCGGTGCGGAGATCAGCTCCGCATCCGGCTTCGGCCCGCCGATTCCGTCGACCGATATCACTTTGGGATCAAACATGATTCAAGATTCCGATCTGCTTAACAGTTTGCGTTTGCGTTTCCGCCGCCGGTTCACGCGAGGTCGAGCACACTGCGCCGGTCGGCGAGATCGGCCAGCACTTCGCCCGCCAGATAGAGCGAACCGGCCACCAGCACTTTGCGGGAGGTGTCGGCGAGCGCGTCGTTGACCGCGAGCAATGCGTTGGCCCGTTCCTCCGCCGGCACCCCCAGCTTCCGCGCCATCGCGCACAGCTCTTCCGGGGTGCGGCAGGGGCGGTCCGCTTCGTGCAGCGGCACGAAGAGGAACTCCGCCGCCAGCGGCGCGATCAGTTTGAGGCTCGTCTCCACATCCTTGTCGCGGAATCCGGCGAAGATGACCGTGAATTTCTCACCGGGCGCGAGCTCCTCCATCGCCTGCCGGAGGGCGGAAAGTCCGTCCGGATTGTGCCCGCCGTCGACGAAGAGCCGTTCGTTGAGCTGCTGACAGCGCGCCGGCCAGCGGACGTTCGCCAGACCGTCGAGCGCCCGGTCGAGGTCGAGGCCGTACCGGCCGGCGAGGAACTCCAGCACCCGGTAAACCAGCCGGAAATTTTTTCTCTGCATGGCGCCGAGCAGAGGCAGACGGATCTGCCGCCCGGCGTATTCGAACTCCTGCCGGAGCAGGCCGTTCTCGCGGGTGAACCGGACCGGACCGGGGATCTCCTCCCCCGGTCCGGCGGGCGCCGAGCCGAGAGAGCGGGCGCGGTCGAGCAGGACCCGGCGCGCCTCCTCCGGCATTTCGCCGTAGAAGAGCGGCACCGCCGGTTTGATGATGCCCGCCTTCTCGTGGGCGATCTTTTCGATGGAGTCGCCGAGCCATGCCTGATGGTCGAGGGCGATGTTGGTGATGATCGAAGCGACCGGCGTGACGACGTTGGTGGAGTCGAGCCGCCCGCCCATGCCGGTCTCCCAGACGACGAAGTCGACGCCGGCGCGGGCGAAGATCATCGCCGCCAGAACGGTGGTGAATTCGAAGTAGGTGAAGCGGAAATCCCGCCCGGTGGAGCGGCGTGCCGCCTCCGCCAGTTCGGCGGCGAAGGCGTCGAAGTCGGCGGAGGAGACCGCCCGTCCGTTGACCCGGAACCGCTCCCGGATGTCGACCAGATGGGGGGAGCTGTAGAATCCGGTGGTGAATCCGGCCGAGCGGAGCGCGCACTCCAGCATCGCGCCGGTGGAGCCTTTGCCGTTGGTTCCCGCCAGATGAAGGAACCGGAGGTCGCGGCAGGGATCACCTGCGCGATGCATCAGTTCCAGGGTTGCTTCCAGTCCGGGTTTGATGCCGAACATTCCGAGTGAGTTCAAATACTCTTTTGCCGGTATGGTACTCAATGAAACCTCCTGCCGGCGGCTAGCGCGCGCAGGGCGACCAGACCGGCATCGAAAGATTGTAGGGGGTCGACAGCAGCAGCCGGGCTCTTCCGGTCCAGGTGTCGACCACGTAAAGCGCGGATTTCGCGCCGTCGGAACGTTTGCAGACCACCTGCCGGTTGTCGGCGGCCCACGCCGGGGACTCCCAGGTGCCGGGCATTTCGGTGATCCGTTCATTTTTGCCGCTCTTCAGGTCGTAGACTGCGAGCGTGTAGCTGCCGTTGACCCGGGTGGCGTAGACGATCTTGCCGTCGCTCGACCAGTCGGGGGTGACCGCGTCGCTGCCGATGGTGGGCAGCCGTTTGCGGCCGGAGCCGTCGAGCGACGCGATGAAGATGCGCGGCGCGCCGGTTTCATCGCTCACGAAGGCGAGCTGTCTGCCGTCGGGGCTCCAGCAGGGGGAGGCTTCGACCGCCATGTTGGAGGTGAGCCGCCGGACCTTTCCGCCGCCGATCGGCAGGATGTAGAGGTCCACCTTGTGGTCGGGGCTGAGGATCACCGCCATCTGCCGTCCGTTCGGACTGATCGCCGCACCGGCGTTGATGCCGCGGAAATTGGAGAGCACCCGGCTCCGGCGCGAAGCCAGCACCGTCTGGATCACGTCGATGCTGGTGCGGTTGTATTTGGAGTAGCCGATCGATTTGCCGTCGGGGAACCAGCACGGTTCGACGCAGAGCGAATTGTAGTGGGTGACCTGCTTGACGTTGTTGCCGTCGATGTCGCAGACGTAGATGTTCCGGACTCCCGGGGCGGTCTGGGCGCAGAAGGCGATGCGCGAGGTGCAGAAGCCGCGCACCTTGAGCTCCTTGAAGGTCTTTTCGATGATGGCGTCGACGGCGTGCTTGGCGACGGCGCGGTCGCCGCCGGCGATGGTGACGCTCCAGGCGCCGACCGGTGCGCCGCCCTGTTCGAGTGTGAGCTGGAGCACATTGCCGTTGCGGGTGCCGGAGAGGGTGAAGTCCGCCTTGTCGCCGCGCACCAGGTCGAACCAGCCGCAGGCGCCGAGGATGGAGGTGAGCTCCCGGCTCAGCCCCGCGTCGCCGGTGACGCCGCGGAAACTCAGCGTGGGATTGAAGGTGGTCTGCTTGACCACGACGATCGGTTCGGGGGCCGCCGGAGCGGAGAACGCCGCGCAGACGAGCGCCAGCCCGGCCAGGAAAATCGGTTTGAACATCGCTGTGAATCCTTTCAGAATCGGCTCGTTGAAAATCAGGATGGTAACATATCGCTGCATCAGTAGTTTTTCAATGCGTCTTTCAAAGCTTCCACCAACTTTTTCGCCTCTTCGGCGGTGGAATCGAATCCGAATCCGATCCGCAGTCCGGAGTAGGCGTCGTTCCGGTTGAGTCCGATCGCCCGGAGCGCGGCGGAGGGCTCCCGGCTCTCGGAGGCGCAGGCGCTGCCCGCCGCCGCCATCACGCCCGCCGCGGAGAGCATCCGCACCATCACGCCGCTCTGGATCCCCGGCAGCAGCAGGTGAAGCAGATAGGGGGAAGCCAGCTCCGGCGGAACCGTACAGCGGATTCGCCCGCCGCCGGGCAGCGGCAGGTTCTCCAGCTCCCGCCGCACAGCGGCGTTGAGTTCCCCGATGCGCCGGGCGGCCTCCTCCTGTTTTGCTGCGCGGAGACCGGCGGCGAACGCCAGCGCCAGCAGGGCCGGCACCTCCGGGCGGCAGCCGCGGTAGAGTTCGTGCCGCCAGCGCCGGGCGAACTCCAGCAGTGTTTTCCCGCCGCGGAAGGCGGGGCGGATCAGCAGGGCCGCGCCGCCGCCGGGCGCGCCGAATTTGCGGCCGGAGACCGCGACGATGTCCGCTTCGCGCGGAAACGGCAGTTTGGCCGCGCCCTGAATGGCGTCGACGAAGAGGATCCCCGCCGGGGAGTTCCGGCGGAACGCCTCCGCCAGCGGGCCGATCGGCTGGATGGTGCCGAGTTCGCTCTGCACCTGATGGAGGGCGAGGAGGTCGCCCGCGGGGAGCTCTTCCGGCAGAATGCGTCCACAGCGGTCGGGGCGGAGGAGCCGCAGTTCCGCCGCGGAGCGCCGGAGCACGGCCAGAAGCGCCTGGTGTTCCAGCGGGGAGGTGATGGCGCATTTCCCCGCCGCCAGCGGAGAGTCGGCGAAGAGGTTGAAAAGTTCCGTGCCGCACCCTCCCCAGATCACCTTCCAGCCGGGGTCTCCGGTCAGGGCGAGGGAGAGCTCTTCGGCCGCCCGGTCGAGCTGCTGCCGCGCATCGTGCCCGAGCCGGTGCGCCGCCTCCTGATTGGCGTAGTTTTCGCGCACCCGGGCGAAGTAGAATTCGATTGCCTCCGGCGCCGGACGGGCCGCCGCCGCCTGATCGAGATAGACGGTCATGGTTGTTTCTGCTCCCAGTATTTGTGCCAGCGCCGGAAAAGATCCTGTGCTTCGGCGTGTCTCTCCTCCCGCGCCAGAGCGCGGATGAGGAATTGTTCCCCTGCCGGCATCGGTGCGCCGTGTTTGCGGGCGCGTTCCAGATAGTGTTCCGCCGCCGAAAACCGGCCGAGCTCCGCCAGCAGTCGGACGGTCGCGTCGCGTTCACTGGCCGGAAGGCGCGGTTCCGGCGGCGTGACGAGGCTCCAGACCGCCCCCGCCGCGAGGAGAACTCCCGCCGCCGCCAGCGCCGCCGTCTCTCTGCGCGCCCGGAAGCGGAACAAACTCCTCACTCCGGCGCCGGCGAGCATCGCCAGCAATGGTTCAGCCGGAATCCGGAAGCGGTAGTAGATGTCGCAGAAGACGATCGAGCCGAAGTATCCGGCGACCAGAAGCGCCGCGAGCAGAACCGCGCCGTTGCGCCGGAATCCCGCCGTGCCGATCAGCGCCGCGCCCATCAGAAGCGGCATCGGGAGCGCCAGAACCTTCAAAAGCGGAATGAATTCCCGATGAGCGTAGATCGAGAGGCTGTTCGGAATCTCAAACGGGGAGGCCATGTCGCAGATCTTGCCCGGAATTCCGGCGAGGATCCGGCGGGCGGCCAGCAGGGGATCCGCCAGCGCCTCCTCCCCCTGGAAGAAGCGGAACACGTTCGCGCCGTTGCCGGGGAGGATGGCCGGACTGCCGCAGGTGACGAGGTGATAGAGCAGAACCGGAGCGAGCAGAATAAGACAGCCCGCGACGGCGGCCGCCGCGTTGCCGGGCGTCAGCCTTTTCCGGACGGCGGGGGCGAAGAGGAAGAGGGCGGGCAGGAGGGCGACCGCGATAAAATTTTCCCGGCCGAGCATACAGCCGCCGGCGCAGAGTCCGGTGAGGAACCAGCTCCGGAGGGTGCCGCTGCGCCACGCTCCGAGCAGACAGTAGTAGAAGAGAAGAAACAATAGCGCGAGCGGAGCGGCCCGCAGAAAGTCGAGCGCGATCAGAAGCGCACTGCCGCAGAAGAGATAGAGGACGGCGCCGATTTCCGCGGCGCTCCGGCCGATTCCGGCCCGTCGTCCGGTGCGGTAGATCATCACCGGAATGAGCGCCGCGAGGGCTCCCTGAAGGAGCCGCATCGCCTCCAGACTGCCGCCGGTCAGCGCGGCGAGTCCCCCCAGCCACAGGGTGTAGAGCGGCGAGTAGAGATAGCTGCCCGGCTCCGGCAGAACGCCGGAGGGGAGCGCCAGCGCCGCCTGGAGGATGGTGTGCTGATCCATGCCGGGCATCGGCGGGGCGAGAAGCCCGGCCGCGCGGGCGGTGCGGAAGATGTGAAACTCCAGCAGCAGCGCCGCGGCGAAGAGAAAGAGTGCGAAATGCCGGTGCAGCAGTTTGGCGGGGGAGGTGGAGCGTGGTTTCATCATCGGTTCCGGGTTGTAATTTCCTATTCTCCCGGTAATCTAGCAACTTCCGGCGAATTATCAATCGGAAAACAGTTGACTTTTCAGAAAAAGATGGTTTATTTATAAAGATGTATCCTTTTTGGGAGAAAGTTGTGAATATCATGAAACCTGTCATTTATCTGGATAATAATGCAACCACCCGGGTGGATCCCGAGGTGTTCGAAGCGATGAAACCGTTTTTCTGTGAACGCTACGGCAATCCGTCGAGCATTCACCACTTCGGCGGCAGCGTTGCCGCCGATATCGAAAAGGCCCGGTGCCAGGTCGCCGAACTGCTCGGCGCCGAATTCCGCGACCGGGACGGCATCGCCACGGAAATCATCTTCACCAGCTGCGGTACCGAGAGCGACAACGCCGCTCTCTTCGCCGCACTCGGCGCCCGGCCGGACCGGCACAAGATCGTGACCACCGCGGTCGAACACCCCGGAATCCTCGCCTGCTGCCGGGAGCTGGAGCGCCGCGGCGTCATTGTGGAATATCTGCCGGTGGACAGCCGGGGGCGGCTCGATCTTGAACAGGTGCGCCGGGCGGTCAACTCCGATACCGCGCTGCTCTCGACGATGTGGGCCAACAATGAGACCGGGACGCTTTTCCCGATTCCGGAGCTGGCGCGGATCGCCCATGAGAAGGGGGCGCTGTTCCACACCGACGCGGTGCAGGCGGCCGGCAAGGTGCCGATCGACGTCGATGCCGACGGTGTTGATTTTCTGAGCATTTCCGGTCACAAGCTTCACGCTCCGAAGGGGGTGGGGGTGCTGTACGTGCGCCGGGGAGTCCGGTTCCGCCCGCTGATTTTCGGCGGCCATCAGGAGCGCTCCCGCCGCGGCGGCACGGAGAATGTCACCTCGATCATCGGTCTCGGCAAGGCGTGTGAAATTGCGCGGCGCAATCTGCCGCTGGAGAGCGTGCAGCTTGCGGAGCTGCGCGACCGGCTGGAGAAGGGGGTGATCGAGCGCATTCCCGACGTCCGCGTCAACGGCGACATCGAGCATCGGCTGCCCAACACGGCGTCGATCAGCTTCGAATATATCGAAGGGGAATCGATCCTGATGCTGCTCGACCGGCTGAACATCTGTGCGTCGAGCGGCTCGGCCTGCACGACCGGCAGTCTGGAGCCGTCGCATGTGTTGCGTGCGATGGGGCTGCCCTACACTGCGGCGCATGGAACGATCCGCTTCAGTCTGTCGAAGTACAACACCCGCGAAGAGATTGACTTTGTGATTGAATCGCTTCCGCCGATCATCGAGCAGCTCCGGGCGATTTCGCCCTACTGGCAGGAGCGGCGCTGACGCCGGAACCGGTAACAGAAGAGGCATACAGTTATGGAAAAAGAACTCAGCCGGAATGCCGGCCACGAGATCCGGTTCCCGGTTGACTGGGAGTTCCGCATCATCGTGGACGCCGACCTCGCCGCGGCGGCGAGACCGCTTCTCGCCGCCTGTTTTGAGAAACATGAAATCGCCACCGCTCTTCATGAGGGGCTGGATTCCAAGAACGGCCGTTACCGGTCGTTCAAGGCGCCGCTGGTGCTCTCCAGCCGCGAAATGATGGATCAGCTGGCGGCGGAACTGGCCGCCGTGCCGGGCGTGAAATTCGTTCTCTGACCGCAAAACGGAGGGGGAAACACCCTTTTTTTGAAAAAAAATCGACTTATTTGCCGGATAGGTGCTGCAGCGGATTTGACAATATATTTTTCCGGTGCTACTATTTGACGACGGCAAATGTTTTGGGTATTTATTTTCCATTGACATAACGGAAATCTAAAAATCAGCTGGAGAGACCGATGAAAGTTGTCAACGTAGTTCTGAGCATTCTGATCCTTTTGCTTGCCGCCGCAAGCGCCGTGTTTTCCTACTTCCTGTTTGAGAAGCGCGGTCAGCTGACGGGCGGATGGGACAAAATGGCGACCGCCATCAACGCAACGGCCGTGGAGCTGGATCGGAACAGCGGGACCAAACTTGCCGGAGAGCTCACCGCCGATGCGATCGGTCACCGGAACTACGACGCTCTCGACGCCAAGCTGCCGAAGCTTGCGGCGCAGGCCAAGCAGCTGGTGATCCAGCGCGATGCTCTCGCGGATGCGCTCCGCCGCATCGGTTCCTCGGTCGATATGAAGAATCTCGGAACTGCCGATGCGTTCCGCAACCTCAACACCTACTCCACCCGCAAGGATGATGTCATCAACGCGGTCGGCGACACCATCAAACGTCGCAACGGCGTGATCGACAACTTTGCCCGTCTGGCCAACAGTTCGCTGAAGATCCGTCTCGATTCCGCCAAGCTCCGGAACGGGGATCGCGGTGAATTCAGCAAGTTCGAGACGGCGCTGCGCGGGGTCGGTGACCGGCGCAACACCTACGAGAGCGGTCTCCGTCAGGTCGGCGGTCAGGCCGGCAAGAGCGTGAACTTCCCGGCGACCGGCGACTACAAGGCGCCGACCCGCACGGTGATCGGCGCGGTCAACGATCTGAAGAACCGCTACAACAGCACGACGAAGAAACTGGATGAAGCGAACCGTACCATCCGCGCCCGTGACAACACCATCAAGCAGCGCGACGGTGTCATCAGCAACCTGCGCAAGACGCTTGCGCACAAGGATGCTCAGCTCAACGATCTCAAGCGTGCCCTCGGGCTGGATATTTCGCAGGATCTGCCGGCTCCGTGGAAGAAGGGGTCGGAAGAGGCGCGCCGCGCGATCCTCGGCAAGGTGATCATGGTCGATCCCCATTACGGTTACCTCAGCACCGACCTCGGCAAGGACACCGTGGTGATCCAGCAGATCGGCAACAAGACCTCCGAAGTCAATCCTGACATCGTCCCCGGCATGGAGCTGGTCGTCGCCCGCGGCAGTCTCGCGGAGGGCAACTCCAAGTTCATCACCCGGATCAAACTGGATAAGGTCGATGCCGGCTGCTCGATCGCGAACATTCCGGAAGGCGTGACCGACATTCAGGTCGGCGACATCGTCTACTACGAGCCCGCTCCGGCGGAAAAGGCGAAGAAATAACGGTTTGACGGGAGACGGAAAAGTGTTCAATTCCAAATTCTTCACTGTCATGATCGTGCTGACCTTCCTCGCCGTGGTTGCGACGGTCGCGTTCCAGTCGATCGAAATGAACCAGTACGGGCTCTTCGAAACTCTCTTCGGAGGGAAATGAGTATCGTGCACTGGAAGTTCGCCGCCGCAATTCTCATTGCGGCGGCGTTTTGCTGTTTTGCCGGCGGTTGCACGCCGCAGGAGCGGATGGGCTACAGCCCGATTCCGCAGAACTCCCCCGCCTCCTGGGAGTATTCGCCTTACGGGCCGATTCACAACTGATGCCGGAGTTTTCCGCCGGGGAGGGATAAAAAAACGGAGAGGATGTTTTGTCCTCTCCGCGTCCCGGAAAATCCCGGGATTTCATTCCACGTCAGTGCTTCTTGTATCCGCACTTCGGGCAGACGCCGTCGACCAGAGCGACGCCGCACAGCGGACAGCGGTCGACGGTCCGGGCGGGGGTATACTCCTGCGTGGCGGCGTTGACGCCGCTGGTGAAGGTGATCTTCGCGATGTTGAGCTTGTCCTTCAGGAGCTCATAGACGATCTTGATCATCCCTTCGACCGTCATGGTCTCCTTGGTGACGACCAGCCGGGCATCGGGATAGGCGGTGGCGAGTTCGGTCTGGAAGGCGGGCCCCTTCATCTTGTTCGACGGTGCGCCGTTTTTGATCCCCTGCTTCTCATAGACGCCGAGAATGGCCGGGAGAAGCGGGTCATCCTCGCGCAGGATCAGCGCATGGTCGAAGTTTTTGAGCACGTTCCAGGCGACCTTCTGGATCTCGTTGCAGGGGAAGACCATGTTGACGCCCGGCTCGATGGTGTCCTCCACCTCAATCGTGAGGACGCCGGTGTGGCCGTGCAGGTACTGGGCTTCGCCCTGGAACTTGTAGAACCGGTGGGCGTACTGCAGTTCGATGCGGGTGATGCTTCTCATAGTTTCCTCCTGTTTTTTGGTTTGGGGGAGCTATTGTTTTTGCGACTCGTCTTTCCGGCGGGCTGCGCATCTGCGGCAGACGCCGACGAGCCGGATCTCCATGTGGGCGACGCTGCCCGGAATTTCATCCAGCGGGACTGCGGCTCCTTCCGGCCAGTTGAAGTCGGAGATTTCGCCGCATTTTTCGCAGATGAAGTGGCCGTGCGCTCCGGTCCGGGAGTCGTAACGGGCGCTGTCGATATGATCCATGCGCCGGATGATTCCCTTCGCCGCGAACTCATTGAGGATTCGATATACGCTCTCGCGGGTGATCGCCGGCTGTGTGCTCCGCACCGCCGCCCAGACCGTGTCCACATCCGGGTGGCTGAGATTATCCGCCAGAAAGTCGTAAACCGCCAGCCGTTGCGAAGTGCATTTCCAGCCCGCATCCCGGCAGATTTTTGAGAATTCCTGCTGTCTGGTGGCCTGCATGATAAGGGCATCCTGTATTTTAAATCTTAACTATAAATAAATATAACATTCATTTAAGGTGTTTCAAGAATATTTCTCATTTTTTTTTGAAAAAATTTTTCAGGGGGGGAGAGCCCGGGAGCGGCGAAATGTGGCGAGGGGATAAAAAAACCGTAAATTTTCCGTTTCACGATTTGCAATACCCCGATAAAGGGATACTTTTTATGCGTTGTTGAAAAATCCCGTGTTTCGCTGACTGGGAAGCGGGATTTTCCGCAGAACCGGGGGGAATCCGCACGCCATCCGGCGGCACAGCTCCGGCAGAGGGTAACAAGAACGTTTGAACGGATACGAAAGGTCAAATTACAATGCGGATTGACGTTCTGGACTATTACACCAAAGAGGACTGGCTGGCCATCAAACAGGAGGCCAATCAGCATCCCACACCCTTTCTGGTGGTCAACCTTGATATCGTGCGCCGGAAATATGAAGAGCTGCTCCACCATTTCCCCTTCGCCAAAATTTACTACGCCGTCAAGGCGAATCCTGCCGTAGAAGTACTGGAACTGCTCCGTGACCTCGGCTCCTGCTTCGACATCGCCTCCCGGTACGAGCTGGACCGGGTGCTGGCGCTGGGCATCACCCCCGACCGGATCAGCTTCGGCAACACCATCAAGAAGGCGGCGGATATCCGCTACTTTTACGAGAGGGGGGTCCGCCTCTTCGCCACCGACAGCGAGGCGGACCTGCGCAACATCGCCAAGGAGGCTCCCGGCGCGCGGGTTTTCTGCCGGATTCTCACCGAGGGCAGTGAAACGGCGGACTGGCCGCTTTCGCGCAAGTTCGGCTGCCACCCGGATATGGCGATCGACCTGGTGCTGCTGGCCCGGGAGCTCAACCTCGAACCCTGCGGCATCAGCTTCCACGTCGGTTCGCAGCAGCGCGACATCGGCGCCTGGGACTCCGCCATCGCCAAGGTGCGGTACATCTTCGACTATCTGGAGGGCGAGGGGGTCAAGCTGAGTTTGATCAACATGGGCGGCGGCTTCCCGGCGAACTACATCTCCAAGACCAACGAGATGACGGTCTACTCCGAGGAGATCACCCGGTATCTGGAAGAGGACTTCGGCGACGACTTCCCGGAGATTATTCTGGAGCCCGGCCGTTCTCTCGTCGGCGAGTGCGGCGTGCTGGTGAGCGAAGTGGTGCTCATCAGCCAGAAGTCGAGCATGGGGGTCGACAAGTGGCTCTACATCGACACCGGCAAGTTCAACGGGCTGATCGAGACCTGGGACGAAAGCATCAAGTATCCGCTCTACTGCGAGGCGCGCGGCGAACCCTCCGAGGACTTCATCATCGCCGGACCGACCTGCGACAGCCAGGACATCATGTACGAATATTTCCGCAACCCGGTTCCGGCCTACATCAAGCCGGGGGATCGCATCTACTGGCTGAGCTGCGGCGCGTACACGTCGAGCTACTGTTCGGTGGAGTTCAACGGCTTCCCGCCGCTGCCGGTCTATTTCGTCAAGAAGCCGGTTCCGGCGGCGGAGGCGTGACGCCGGTGCCGTCCGGCGCAGAAGAGAAGGCGGAGAAAGGAACTTCGGAGTTCGATTTCTCCGCGATCGTCCCCGGGCTCCTGCACTGGTACGACCGGAACGCCCGGATTCTGCCGTGGCGGGAGGACTCCTCCCCCTACCGGGTGTGGATTTCCGAGATCATGCTTCAGCAGACCCGGGTCGAGGCGGCGAAGCCTTACTTTGAACGGTTCCTCGCCGCACTGCCCGATCTGGCCTCGCTTGCCTCCGCGCCGGAGGAGCTGCTGCTCAAGCTCTGGGAGGGGCTCGGCTACTACAGCCGGGTCCGCAACCTCGCCCGTTGCGCCCGGATCATTCAGGCTGAGTACGGCGGGCATTTCCCCGGCTCGGCGGAGGAGCTTCGCCGCCTGCCCGGCATCGGGGAATACACGGCGGGGGCGATCGCCTCGATCTCATTCGGTTTGCCGGAGCCGGCGGTGGATGGCAACGTGCTCCGCGTCGCCGCCCGCCTCACCGGATATCTCGGGGAGGTCACGCAGCCGCGTTTCCGCAAGGAGATCACCGGGAAACTCCGTGCCGTCTACCCTGCCGGACGCTGTGGCGACTTCACCCAGAGCCTGATGGAGCTGGGGGCGGTGGTCTGTCTGCCGAACGGCGCGCCGAAGTGTTCTTGCTGCCCGCTGGCGGAGCTGTGTGAAGGGCGGCGGGCCGGAACGGCGGCGGAGATTCCGGTGCGGGCGCCGAAGAAGCCGCGCCGGGTCGAGCGGCGCTGTGTGTTTCTGCTGTGCTGCGGGGAGCGCGTCGCGCTCCGGAAACGCCCCCCGGAGGGGCTGCTCGCTGGATTGTGGGAGTTCCCGGCGCTGGAGGGGGAGTTCGAAGTGTCCCGTCTGGCGGAGCTGGGGATCCCGCCTGAGACGCCGGTTGAACGGGTGGTCTCAGCCCGGCATGTTTTCTCCCATCTGGAGTGGGAGATGCAGGGGTATCTGGCCGAACTCTCCCAATCGGTCGAAGGGTATGAATGGGTGACGCGGCAGGAGCTGGAGACGCGCATTTCTCTGCCCTCCGCCTTCCGGGTGTTCCGCCGGTTTCTGCTCACCGGGAAATAAAATTCCTGCGGCCATCGGATCCGTTATTTTTCCGTCACATTTCCGCCGGATCCCCGTCATTTTCCTCGGATAGAGTGATTCTGTGGAAACACGCGTTTTCTTCTCCCTTCGCCGTCAGCGGAAGAGTTCGGGGCCTACCGTTGCGCCCGGGGGAAGTCGGCGGAGACGGTCGAACCACGGGTTGTCGCGCCCCCAGAGGAACTGACTCAGTTCGATGGCGCGGCAGCAGCGGAAGCCGCCGGAAAGAACTTCGGCAAAGAAGCGCTGACGGCCGGTTTCGACGTCGGGGAGTTCCGTCTCCCCCGCGATGCGGCGGAGCAGCCAGGGGTCGCGGAGCCAGCCGCGGGCCGCCATCACGCCGGAAGCGCCGGTGGCGGCGGCGAGGGTGCGGGCCTCCTCCGCACTCCGGAGATCGCCGTTGACGATGCAGGGAACGGCGCCGAGGTCGGCGATGGCGGCAACGAGCCGCGCTTCCCTGCCTTCGGTCGGGGCGTACCCTTCGGAGACGGTGCGGAAGTGAAGAAAGAGCCGGTCGAGCGCTCCGGTGCGCGCCAGTGCGGGCAGGAGATGGTGTGCCTCCTCCGGCGAATTCCAGCCGGTGCGGAGTTTGACGCTCAGCGGGAGGTCGGGCAGAAAGCTCTTCACCCGTTCGACCATCCGGAGGAGGGCGTCGGGATGGCGGAGCGCGCCACCTCCAGCTCCACCACTGGTCACCTGACGGCTCGGACAGCCGAAATTGAGGTTGATTCCCGCCGCGCCGAGATCGCAAAAGCGCGCCGCCGCTTCGCCGATCACGTCAGGATCAACTCCCATCAACTGGACGGTGACCGGAATACCTCCGGCGGCGAAAGGTTCGAGGAATGTCTTCAGGTGTTTTCCGCGCGGACAGGCGGTGGTCAGCCGGAGAAAGGGGGTCATCCACCGCTCGACCAGCCCGAGGCGGTTGGCGGCATGGACGAAGGGGGCGGACATCACCCCCTCCATCGGACCGGGCCAGATCTCCATCAATTCAGCACTCGACTTTGCCGACCAGGTCGGAGACCTTCGCGATGCCGTGGCGGTCGAGGTAGGCGTTGATGCCGTCGATCACCTTGAGCGGGGCGAAGGGATCGACGAAGTTGGCGGTGCCGACTGCGACCGCGCTCGCTCCGGCGAGCAGGAACTCCACCGCGTCCTCGCCGGTCATGATGCCGCCCATGCCGATCACCGGAATCTTCACCGCACGGGCCGCTTCATAGACCATGCGCACCGCGATCGGTTTGAGCGCCGGGCCGGAGAAGCCGCCGGTGCGGTTGGCGATCTTCGGCTTGCGCGTTTCGATGTCGATCGCCATGGCGGTGATCGTGTTGATGAGGGAGACCGCGTCGCTTCCGGCGGCTTCGACCGCGCGGGCGAACTCGCCGATGTTGGAGACGTTCGGGCTGAGCTTGGTGATCAGCGGCAGGGTGGTCGCCGCCCGGACCGTTTTCACCACCTCCGCGGCCAGCATCGGATCGGTGCCGAAGGCGACGCCGCCGGCCTTGACGTTGGGGCAGGAGATGTTGATTTCCAGCGCGGTGATCCCCTCCTTTTCCGCTTCGAGGCGGGCGGCGACTTCGCCGTATTCGGCGATCGAGGTGCCCCAGATGTTGACGATCACCGTCGCGCCGACCCGGCGGAGGAAGGGCATGTAGTGTTCCTTGTGGAGGAACGCTTCGACCCCCGGACCCTGCAGGCCGATGGCGTTGAGCATGCCGCCGGTGACTTCGGCGACGCGCGGGGTCGGGTTGCCGTGCGACGGGGTCATGCGGATTCCCTTGACCACCACCGCGCCGAGGCGCGAGATGTCGTAGTAGTTGTGATATTCGAAGCCGTAGCCGAAGGTGCCGGAGGCGGTCATCACCGGGTTTTTCAGCGTGAACTTTCCGAGATTGCAGACAAGATCGGCCATTTTTACTGCTCCACGTAAACGTCTTTGAGTTTGAACACCGGCCCGTCGGTGCAGGCGCGGGCGTACTGCCACCCCTCCTGGGTATCCGCCTTGACTTTGACCACGCAGGCGAAACAGGCGCCGACGCCGCAGCACATCAGGTGGTCGATCGAGAGTTCGCCGTCCTGCTGCCGGGCGCGCAGAATCTTCGCCAGCGCCATCAGCATCGGATGTGGTCCGCAACCGTAGAAGAAGAAGCGCCGTTCCGGCTGTTCATCGAGCAGCTGTTCGACCAGCTTCGTGACGAAGCCCTTTTCCCCTTCGGAGCCGTCGTTGGTGGCGACCCGCACCTCGTATCCGGCGGCGCGGTAGACGTCGGTGAGAAGGACGTCCGCCCGGCTGCGCGCGCCGAGCAGGAAGAGGCCGCGCTGTTTCATCTGGCGCGTCAGAAGGTAGGTGGCCGCCGCGCCGTATCCGCCCGCGACCAGGACCGGCGTCACCGGTTCCGGCACGTCGGCGAATCCAGTGCCGAGCGGACCCATCAGGTCGCAGAACGCGCCGGGGGGGAGCTGGGAGAGCTCCCGCGTTCCCGCGCCGACGACCTTGTAGACGACGCTGAGCGCGCCGTCGGGTTCGGTGTTGTGGATGCTGAAGGGGCGGCGCAGAATGTGGTCGCCGCGCCGGTCGATCCGGACGTGGACGAACTGCCCCGCCCGCGCCTTCCGGCAGATTTCCGGGGCGTAAAAGCGGACGAGGAAGTAGTCGTTCTGCAGCCGTTCGTTGCTGATGATCTGGCCGTTCTGCATGATTTAATCCTGAAGATAGGGGTTGGTGGCACGTTCGCAGCCGATGGTGGTGGCCGGACCGTGACCGGGATATACGTTCAAGTCGTCCGCCAGCGTCAGGAGACGGCTGTGGATCGACTCCATGAGCGAATGATAGTCGCCGCCGGGCAGGTCGGTGCGCCCGACCGAACCGGCGAAGAGCGTGTCGCCGACGAAGAGGGCGTTCCCTGCCGCGAAGAGCAGGCCGCTTCCGCCGGGGGTGTGCCCGGGCAGCGGGATCACGGTGAAATCGTCATTCGGGGCGAACTCCTTCGCCGGCGGGAGGTTTTTCGCGGCGGGGAGCCACGGCAGGAGGGCGTTCTCCGGACTGGCGTAGAGGGGGTGATCCGCCGCCGCGAGCCGGACGCAGTCGATTCCCAGCGCCCTGGCGACCTCTCCGGCGGCGGAGATGTGGTCCACATGGGCGTGGGTGAGCAGGATTTCCACCCGGTCGAAGTCGAAGGAGCGGGCGACGGCGACGATCTCGGCCGCGTCGCCGCCCGGATCGATCACGTAGAGCTGCCGCTTTTCCGGCAGATGGACGAAATAGCAGTTGGTGTCGATGAGGCCGACCGGAAGAGTTTTGATGTTCATTGCTGTTTCTCCGTGGCGGCGGCGCGGTTCACCAGAATGACCCGTTCCGCCGAAAGTTTGCCCAGTTCACGCTGGAGCCGGACCAGTTTGCCGTAGTCGTCCGGCATGGTCAGCTCCACCGGGAGGGTGAGACCGCAGTCGATCCGCAGCGTGCCGCGGGCGGGTTCGAAGTATTCGTAGAAGGCGGCCGAGCCGAAGCGGCCCAGCTCGAACCGTTCCGGCCGGTCGGGCACCACCTCGTAGCCGGGCGGCAGTTCGATCTGATACTCGATCGAGAGCCGGGAGGGGTTGTTCCGCCACGCCGGAGTGCGCCGTTCGGACTCCGCGGTGCTGACCATCGCGGAGAACCGGCTGTATCCGGGCAGCCGGAACTGCAGATAGGGCCCGGAGATCGAGGCGAAGTCCGGTACCTCCACCCGGCAGGAGAAGAGCCCCGGATAGTTGTCGAAGTCGATCTTCGGCTTGCCGACGATCTTCGTCGACTGCGAGAAGCCGGCGGCGAAGTTCTGGAGATACTGCGCCATCGCCTCCGGGGTCATCTCCCGGAACATGCGGTGCTCGTTCTCGAAATTGACGCCGAACGTGCGGCGCGTCGCGAGGATCTCCGCCGCGCCGTCTGGACGGATGCGGATGTTGTACTCCAGTTTCTCCGAGGTGGCGGTCTTGCGGCGGGGCCGGATGGGAATCAGGCGGCCGGTGGAGAGTTCCAGACCGATTTTCTCCTCTTCCGCCGTCGTGCCGATCCGGGCGTACTGGCTGGTGTCGTTGAGGTAGCTCTCCAGCGCGGGCAGGTAGACCAGCAGCGTGCCGAAGCAGTCCGAGGGGTAGCGTTCGAGCATCCGGACCGTCTGCGGCGCGTAACCGATTCCGGAGGCGGCGACGAAATGAGATTCGATCCCCGCCTCTTTGAGCAATGCGGCCAGCAGAATGGCGCGGTCGGCGGAGTTGCCGTACCCGGCCGCCAGCGTCACGTCGGGATTGGAGAAGCTGCTCCAGGGCAGTTCATTCAGCCCCGGACCGGCCGGCCGGATGTGCCGCGCAACGTAGTCGCGGATGCGCAGAACCGTCCCTTCGAAGTCGCGAAGCACCGACTGGTTGTCGCCGGCGGGCTTCAGCGTGGCGGCCAGCGCGGCGGTCTTCGGCCGGGGCTGTGCCAGCACCTTCTCGAGCGCGCCGCGGAGCGAATCGGCGAGATTCCGGTAGGAGCCGGAGGAGATCATCACCGTCGGCGCGAAGAGCCAGGCGGGCGCCATGGAGGGCTCCCGCGGGAGACCCGGCACGCTTGACGTGTTCCAGTCGCGGGTGCGTTCCGCCCCTTTCGCGGCGGTCTGGAACCGGATTCCGGCGGGTGTGGACGAAATCCGCAGATCCAGTTTCTCTGGCGCGGTGAGCGAGAGGCGGAGCTGTTCCGCCGGAACCGATGCGGCGAAGGTGGAGTAGAGGCTGAAGAAGGGCCCGCCCTTGACCTCGGTGGTGACGACGCTCTCGACCACCGAACCGGGGGCGACGCCCGGCAGACTGGCGACCAGCACCTTGCCCGCCGGATAGCGGGGGGCGGCGGCCGCGCCGGGGGCGTCCATGAGATTGAGCTCCTCCTTGCCGAGCTTTCGCGTCTTGCCGTCCGGCGAAGTGACCGTCGCCTCGATCGAGACCGTTTCGCGGAGCGGCTGGAAGGGGATCGAAAGCTCCGAATTCGCCTTCACTCCGGCGTAGTTGAGGATCCGGCGCTTTTCGCGCCGCACGGTGCGGTAGTTCTGCGCGTCGTGGAGCGTGACCGAGATTTCGCGGTCGAGCAGCAGCGAATCCGCGCCGGGGAAGGCCTGGCCGGCCAGCGCGGGCGGAACCGCCGCGTAGTCGAGCCGGGCGACCGGGAGTTTCTGTTCGGCGCTCTCGATTTTGCGCAGCGCCTCCTTGAGCTTGAGGTATCCGGCCGGATCGATCTCCACCGTGTCGATGGTGAAGCGGCTGCGGCCGGAGATCATCGCCGGACCGGCGGAGAGTTTGCGCTGCCAGTTCAGGATGCCGGGGGCGGCGACCGTTTCGCTTTCCGGCACGGAGAGCAGGCGGCAGGAGGCGGGAATCGCCAGCTTGAACTCCTCGTCGATGCCGCAGGTGGAGTAGGCCTTGAGCTTGAACTTGCGCTTCTCCAGCCCGACCGGACCGAGGACGAAGCCCGCCGCGCCGAATTCGGAGCCGAAGAGCGGCAGCTGAAGCAGGAATTCGGCCGGATTTTCCGGCAGGAACTCCTGCCCTTCAAACGTGAGTTCGGCCCGCAGCGGCGTTTTCATGTCGCGGATGTTTTCCGGGAAGATCTTCAGCGTCTTGAGTTCGGCGCCGGGAATCGCCCGCTTCACCTGCGCCGCGAAGAACTGCCGCCGGTAGTCGGGCTGCCAGCGGGAGAAGGCGTCGCGGTAGATCTGGTCGTTGATCCCTTCGAAACGGAGGACGCTCTCGCCGGAGAGTTTCCCCGCGGGGGTGATCACCGCCGTGGTGGAGACGCGCAGCAGATTGGCTTCCGCCGGAACCGTGGCGGAGCGCAGCAGCGTCTCCCCCTCCGGCTTGGCAACCAGATAGCTCATGTTGGACATCGCCGCCGGGAAGAGTTCGGTGGTGGTCTCGTAGGTCGGATCCATCAGCTGGTATTTCCCCGGGGCGAGTTCGACGGCGGTGATGGCGTGGTTGAAGTAGATGTTGGGCACTTCGTCGTCCTTGGGATCTCCGGCGAGGAAGAGCACCGGAAACGCCTTGAATCCGGCCAGTTCGAGCATCGAGACCAGCAGCGCCGCCTTGTCGCGGCAGACGCCGTAGCGGCGGTCGAAGGTCATCGAAACGTCGTGCGGCTCGTAGCCGGGGGCCTCCGATTCGGCGGTGATGCCCATGTAGCGGATCTGCTGGGAGACGAACTGGAAGAGCGCCATGATCTTCTCCTCCGGCGTGCGGCAGTTCCGGATCAGTTCGGCGGTTTTCGCCCGGATTGCGGGGGTGACCGCGTCGAGCCGCGGACGGCTCACCTGATAGTACCAGCGGGAGATCTCCTTCCAGTCCTTCGCTGTGCTGGTGAGCAGCCGCTGGACGGTGGTATACATCGGCGGCATCCCCGGTTCGGGAATCACCTGCGGCACGTTCCGGGCGATCCAGGTGTAGAGGATGCGGCCGTTTTCGCGTTTCTCCTGAAAACTCACCGTGCCGGGCACTTCATCCTTGATCGCCTTTGCGGCCAGCGGACGGCTTTCGGGCGCGTTGATCCGCACCTCATAGTAGAGGAAGGGGACATCCGCCTGCAGCACGTTGTAGCCGGACCACTGCCCCGGAATCCGCGCCTTGAGGGTGGTTTCCCTGCTCTTGACGTGGAGCATGTCGCCGATTTCGAGGCCGGGGACGGCGATGGTGAAGACTTTGTTCGCCGGGTCGTAGATGTTGCTCCCCATCTGGGAGGCGTCGATGGTTTCGCGGCCGGAGGCGGGGTCGATCTTGACGATTTTCCCGTCCGGGCGGATGATCTCCACGGTGAGCACTTCGAGTTTCTCGTAGGTGGAGTTGTAGCGGAAGGAGAGTTCACGCAGCTGTTTCCGGCCGGATTCGTTGAGCACCTTCTGGTAGAAGTCGTCGGTGCCGGTGCCGAGTCCGTCGGGTTGATAGGTGATCTCCTCGAGGTCGTAGACGAGGACGCTGTCGGCGTCGGGGAACCGTTCCGCGGTGGCGTTTTTCGCGCTTGCGGTGATTTCGGCGACGGTCATCGCTGTGGCTGGAACTCCGGCCGACAGGGCGAGGATCAGCATCCACACGGCAAGTTGCAGGATATGTTTCATCGGAATCCTCCTCTTTCTGGTATCCGTTTTTGCATCTGCAGTACACATAAAATAACCGCTTTTCGGCGAAAATGAAATGATTTTTTCGACATTTATTTGAAATTTCGCATTCCGGTGGCTATATTTATCGAAATGCACTTGTAAAAAACCTTCTATACCAAAGGAGCTGAAATGGGACAGCAGAGCAACAAGATTGAAAAGCGCCGTCGTCGCAAGGCCTACCTGGAGCGCTGCCGGGAGAAGATCCGGGCCGCCATCGCCCAGGCGAAGAAGAAGTAAGTTTTCTGCTTCGTGAAAAGGTTCCTCCGGATGCGTGCATCCGGGGGAATTTTCTTTGTGTGGAGCAGGCGGAACGGCGGGCGAAAAGGCTGTGGCAGGCTCGGGGCAATACCGCCCGGGCAGAGTTATCAATGGATCGCGCTTCGACGAGAATGGGCCCGTCCAGCTCGTCGGAGTCGAAGCGCGAGCGGTTGGTAACTCGGTTGCTTTCTCACGGGCCGCCCCCGGCAGAATCGAAGCGCGAGCGGTTGGTAACCCGGTTGCTTTCTCGCGGGAGTTCCCTGTCAGAAGCGGAGCCGGAGCGTGACGATCTCCCACGGCGACGCTTCCACCGGAACGGTATGCCCGCCGTCTGTCGGTTCCACACCCTTGACCGGCGTCTCGTCGAGGCGGCAGAACTCCGCCGCCCGGAGCTTCTTCGCCACCGTGACGCTCCCCCGGCGCGGCTCCGGCGAGAGGTTGACCAGCCGCAGCACGACACTGCCCGGTTCCCGGTCCGCCGCCGGTTTCAGCGCGGAGAAGTTCAACCCGCCGTCGATCCGGCAGAAACTTTCGTCGGTGAACGGCTGTGTTCCCGCCTCCTTCAAGAGGTGGACCGGCGTTTCCGCCCGCAGAATCTGCACTGCTTTCCAGAGTTCGGCGTCGTCGGTGCCGGCGCCGAAGAAGCGGGCGGCGCAGAGGAACTCCGAGCGCCCGCTCTGCTGCCCTTCCATCTCGCCGTCGGTGTTGACCGTGCGGCGGAACGCCCGCAGCAGTGTGACCACCAGTTCCCCCGCGGCGTTGTCGATGGCTCCCGCCTCATGGATTCCGGCGGCGAAGAGCAACGCGACACTGCCCGAGGCATCGCGCTTGCCGATCAGCCCGGAGACGTTTTTCTCGATGAACTCCCGTTCAAATCCGCCTTCGGTCGCGTCACCCAGTTCGCGCCCCGCCTTCCGGTTGAGAATCGCGAAGTTCTGCCCGGCGAAACAGTTCCCCGGAATTCCGGTCGGCGCAATCAGCTGGAGCCGGAAGTCCTCCGCGTGGTTCTCGACAGCGAAACGGAGCCCGAGCTGGTCCGAATCGCGATCCAGCGTCACCGTCGTGCGGAGGATCACTTCGGCGGACTCCTCCGCTTCCCGGATTCCGACGTAGTTCTCCCCCAGCCCTCCCTCGTAACGGAGCGACGCGGGCAGGTGGTAGCACCGGGTGATTTCGAACATGGTCCGCTCCGGCCCGTCGAGTGTCACCCGCAGAGAGCTTTCGGAACTGCAGAGCAACGCCGTGCTGCCGACCGGTTCGACGTGGTTCCAGCCGTCGCCGATTTCGCGGTCGAAACGGAATTCGTTCCAGTTCCGGAAGCTCCGGCCGGAGCGGAGATCGGTGACGTCGAAGGTTCCTTCCGGATGGAAATCGAGTTGCAGAATCCCGTTGGTCGCGCTCCGCTGCGACGTGCGCATCGTCCGGTAACTGCGGACGAAATCCGGCGACGGCTCCAGCCGGAGGGTGGTCCAGCCCGCCGCGCGCAGTTTCGTCCGGAACGTTACGCGATAGACATCGTACCGGCGGAACACGTTCCACTGGAACTGCCGCATCTGGTTGCGGCGGATGGAGACGATCTGGTACGGGACCAGTTCCCCCGCCTCGTCCCGGAGTTGAAAGGAGTTGACGAATTCGTAGCCGAACGGCTCCGCCTGCCGCTTCACGTAGGGGGCGGCCGCGGGGAAGCGGATCTCGTATTCGGCGGTCCGGTCGACGTCGAAGGGGAGTGGATTGCGGAGGCGCAGGAGGTAGCGCCCGTCCGGCGCGACCTCGTCGGCCGGGTCGCCGGACTGCTTCTCCAGCCGGACGCCGGTCAGCCGTTCGCGGTCGAGCTGAATCTGGTCGTCCACAATCGCCCGCGCGCCGTCGAACACTTCGCCGAAACGCCCGAGCATCCGCCGGTGAACCGAATCGATCGAACAGCCGCAGATCGAATCGTGCGCGTGATTCTTTACCAGCTCTTTCCAGAGGTAGTGGAGCAACCCGAGGTCGCCGGTCTCTCCGGCGGCGGCCCGTTCGGCGAGGAGGGGTTCGACCAGCAGTTCCAGCCGGTTCGAACAGAGGTCGTTCGCCCGTTTGACGTCGCTTCTGGAGCTGACGGTGCCGCTGATCTGCCAGTTGCCGTTGATGTCGGCGGGGTGGATCAGTTCGCCTCGAAGCACGGTGGAGACCTCCGGACCGAACTCCCGTTCGAAGAGGTCGAGATAGTCGGTTTGAACAAGTTCGGCATCGGGATACTCTTCGGCGATCCAGCGGAGCATTTGAACCGGATCTTCCGGCGGGCAGGAGTGATCCAGCCCGTCGGAGAGGAGGATCGCCTCCTTGCCCCAGTAGGCGGTATCCTGTTCGACACATTGGCGCAGCCGCTCCCGGAACTCCCCTTCTTCCGGCGAGCGGTCGGTGCCGCCGCGGACGTCGAGCGTGAACTGCCCGTAACCGTTGCGCGGCATGAGATGAATGGTCCGGATGCGGGTGCCGTCGGGGGATTCCCAGAGAAAACGCGCCGGCTCGGTCGAGGCGAGGCCGCGCCAGACCACCGCCCCTTTGAGGCCGAACCCGGCGAAGAGCTGCGGAAGCTGTGCCATGTGGCCGAAGATGTCGCAGACGTAACCGACCGGCCAGGGGGCGGAGCCGTACTCCTCCGCCACGGCGCGGCCGATCTGGAGGTTGCGGATCAGCGCCTCGCCGGAGACCAGAAACTCATCGGGCATGACGTACCAGGGGCCGACTTTGAGCCGTCCGCCCGAGATGGCGGCGGTGAGCCGGGGCTTCCACTCCGGATGGACCTCGGCGATGTCGTCGAGCACGACGGTCTGCCCGTCGAAGATGAAGTGGCGGTACTCCGGCTGCTGTTCCAGCAGATCCAGAACCCGGCGCGTGAGGGTGAGCAGCCGTTTGCGGTAAACCTGCCGGGGCTGATACCACTCCCGGTCCCAGTGGGTGGCGCTGAAATAGTAGAATCGCATCGTGTCAACCTTCTCCCGTTGTTTCTTGCCCGCTCTCTCCCATTTTCCCGTTTCACCACAGGAAAAGAGTGATCAATGGATCGCGCTTCGACGAGAATGGGCCCGTCCAGCTCGTCGGAGTCGAAGCGCGAGCGGTTGGTCACTCGGTGCTTTCTCACGGGCCTCCCCCGCCGGAATCGAAGCGTTGATTTACCATAGTTCCGGAATGGAGGGATTGCAAGCAAAAATGAGGCGATTCAGTCGCCGGAAGCGTCGCGTTCGGCGGCGTGGAGAAAGCGCAGTGTCCGCAACCCGTCGAACCAGCAGTGAAAGGCCTCCTGCTGTGCCCCCGGCGTTTTCGGCAGGTTGGCGAGCACCCCGTTCCAGGCGGCCGGGAACCGTTCCGCTTCGAGGAACGCGGCGGAGGCGGCGGGAAGGCGGCGGAGCAGGGCGTCGGCACGGTCGAGCGCCCCGGGCGAGGCGGCCGCGTCGAGCAGCTGTTTGAGCCGGGCGAAGGCGCCGTCTGAAATCTCCGGCAGCGGTTCGCCCCGGAGCAGTTTCCGGACCGACGGCCCGGTACCGAACGGAACCCGTTCCGACGGGCGGGGCGAGGGGTGGACCAGCACCTTTTGCAGTTCCGCCACCTTCGCGGTCTTTGCCACCGCCTGCAGAAAGTAGAAGTCCTCGCCGCCGGTGCGGACTCTCATGCCGCCGCAGCGGATGTAGCTCGCGGCGCGGCAGACGAAGGCGCTCCCGACCGTGTGGAAGGCGTAGGGGGAGCCCGCCCGGCGCAGACGTTCGACGTAGGCGTCGAGATACTCTTCGTAGCGGCGGATGGCCTGTTCCAGCTCCGGCGTATCCCCTTCCCGGTGGCGGAAGCCGATGGTGACCGCGCCCGCTTTGCTCTGCGCGAGAAAGGCTTCACTCTCTTCGAGATAGCCGGGTTCGACCGTCGTGTCGGCGTCGAGCGACCAGATGGCCGCCTCTTCGACGTTTTCAGGGGAGAGGGAGGCGATCACCGCATCCATGCCCAGCTTGCGGGCGGCGCCGACTCCCCCCTCCAGCTCCGGCGCAAAGCGCCAGACGAGCCGGGGCAGTTGGAGTTCGCCGGTCTCTAGACGGTGGAGCAGGGTTTCGTTCGCGCGACGGCAGGATTCCGGCGCGTCAGGCGGATGGTTGACGACGACCACCACGGCGGTCTCTTCGATCCCGCGCGCGGAAGCGAGCGAGGCGAAGGTCTCCGCGATGGAATCGTTTTCGTCGCAGGCGGGAATCACCACCGCCCGGCGGAATTCCCGCCACGGCAGTGGTTCGGCCGGATTGCGGCGCAGATACTTGGCGAAATCGTGCGGCTTCACAGCAGCCGGCCGAAGAGGGAGACGCTCCCCGCCCGTTCGACCTGGACGCGGCGGAGCATGCCCGGTTCGAGGCCGTCGCACGGTTCGAAGTGGATCAGCCGGTTGGTGCCGGTGCGGCCGCACCAGCGGTCGGGGTTGCGCGGACTCACCCCTTCGACCAGCACCTCCTGAACGGTGCCGACCTGGGCGGCGAGCGACCGCTCCACCCGCTTTTTCAGATCTTCGAGCAGGATCTGGTTGCGCTCCTCCTTCACTTCGCGGGGCACCGAATCCTCCCGGAGCGACGACTTCGTGCCGGGCCGGGGGGAGTATTTGAAGATGAAGGCGTTGTCGAAACCGACCCGGTTCATGAGTTCGCGGGTCATGTCGAAATCCTCCGCCGTTTCGCCGGGGAAGCCGACGATCACGTCGGTCGAGAAGGTGACGTCCGGCATCGCCGCGCGGAGCTTTTCGACCACCTCATAGTAGCTCGCCGCAGTGTACTGGCGGTTCATTTCGCGCAGCACCCGGTCGGAACCGGACTGCAGCGGCAGGTGGATGTTGTGGCAGACCGTCCGGCTCGCCGCAATCGCTCCGATCAACCGGTCGTTGAAGTAGCTCACGTAGGGCGAGGTGAAGCGGATGCGCAGAAGTTCCGGAATCCGGTCCAGCTCCTCCAGAAGATCGGCGAAGGGGGAGTAATCCGGCGGCGGCGGGTTGATGTTGCCGCCGAGCCCGTAGGCGGCGACGTTCTGGCCGAGCAGCAGAATCTCCTTCGCGCCCGAAGCGGCCAGTTCGCGCGCCTCGGCGAGGACATCCTCCCGCTCGCGGCTCACTTCGCGGCCGCGCACGTACGGAACAATGCAGTAACTGCAGAAGCGGTTGCAGCCGCGGGTGATGGCGATCTGGGCGAATACCTGTTCCGCACCGCTGCCCGCGCGGTAGTGGCTCCCCATCGAGGTGAGCACGTCGGCGGACTCCCGGGTGCTGGCGACGCGATGGCGGTCGGCGCGAATCGATTCGATCAGGGGGACGAGCGTGTGAAGCTGGCCGGTGCCGAGCACGAAATCGAGGTGGGGCAGCTCTTCGAGCAGCTGGTCGCCGAGCCGCTGAGCCATGCACCCGAGCGCGCCGATCACCAGGTCGGGGCGGCGCGCTTTGAGCTTCTTCATGTAGCCGATCTTGCCTTTGGCCTTGCGTTCGGCCTGTTCGCGGACACTGCAGGTGTTGAAGAGGAGGACATCCGCCTCCTCCTCGTTTTCGACGATCGAGTGGCCGGCTTCGACCAGCATTCCGGCGAGCGCTTCGGAGTCGCGCTCGTTCATCTGGCATCCGTAGGTTTTGAGGAATACTTTCATGGCGTCAGCAGTGTCAGGTTGTCGCGGTGGATGAGCTCCTCGTCGACGTTCGGGCCGAGGATTTCATGAATTTCCGCCGAATGGCGCCCGCAGATGCGGAGGCAGTCGGAGGCTTCGAAGTTGACCAGCCCGCGCGCGAAAGGAACGCCGTCCGGCCCGGAAATTTCGACCGTGTCGCCCCGCTTGAAGTCGCCGCTGACGAACCGCACGCCCGAGGGGAGCAGACTGCGCCCGTGCTCGCGGACCGCCTTCGCCGCGCCTTCGTCGACCAGCAGCGCGCCGGAAACTTTGCTGAAGAAGGTGATCCACCGCTTGCGCCCGGTCAGCCGGCGGCGGCGCGGCAGAAACACCGTGCCGACATCTTCGCCGCGGAAGATCGCTTCGAGAATCCCCGGCACCCGGCCGTCGGCGATCCAGAGGTACTCTCCGGCGGCGGTGACGATGTCGGCGGCGCGCAGTTTCGAACTCATGCCGCCGATGGAGAATTCGGAGTTGTCGGTGTCGCCGGCCATGCCGCGGATGGCGTCGTCGAGCTTTTCGACCACCGAGATGCGCTCGCCGAGGACGCCGTCGACCCGTTCGCGCAGCCCCTGTTCGGTGGTGAGGATGATCGTGAGCTGCGAATCGGTGATCGAGGCGAGCATTCCGGCGAGGGTGTCGTTGTCGCCGAACTTGAGCTCGTCGATCGAAACCGAGTCGTTCTCATTGACGATCGGCAGGACGTCCTTCTCCCAGAGGGCGTTGATGCAGTTCATCACGTTGAGGTAGCGCTCGCGGCTGCGCAGGTCGGCGGCGGTGAGCAGAAGCTGTGCCGTGCGGAATCCCCGCTTGCGGCACTCCTCCTCGTAGATCGCCATCAGCCGCGACTGGCCGATGGCGGCGAGCGCCTGAATCTTCGCCAGCTCCTTCGGGCGCCGGGCAAGTTCGAGTGCGCGCATTCCCATGCCGACGGCACCGGAGGTGACCAGCAGCACCCGGCTGCCGCGGCTGCGGATGGCGGCGATGCCGTCGACCAGTTTCGCGATCGCCTCCTGGCTGGTCAGCAGCCGGGTTCCGGCCTTGACGATCACCTGCCGCGCCTGCCGGATCAGTTCCCGGCGGATTTCCAGATTCTGTGCATTCATATGAAATATTCTCGTGTTTTTGGACATATCATCCGTCTAATGTAGCATTTCGGCGGAGAAATGCAAGCGTCTCCCCGGCGGGAATTCCGGCGAATCGCCCCCCTTCACTCGTCGTGGGGAAGGCTTTTCATCGCCGTGGTCATCGAGCGGCTCAGCTGGCGGACCATCGCGTCGGCGGGATCCTCGACGAAGACCGGTTTCTTTTCCGCGAAGAGCGACAGCGTCCAGTGGAGCAGCGGATGGTGCTTTTTCCGGAGCGCCTCCATCTCCGCCTTCACCCGGAGCAGCCGCTGTTCCGGGACGCGCCTCCGGCCGATTCTGCGGGCGGTCTGATAGTGGTGGAGCGCGGCGAAACAGCGGCCGGTCGCGCCGAGGGTCCGGGCGAGGTGAATCCGGAAGATGATGTTCTGCGGCGCGCGGGCGACGATGAAGCGGAAACACGCCTCCGCCTCGCGGTAGCGGCGGTGCATCAGGTGGTCGCGCCCCTCGCGGTAGCGGAGGAAGGTTTCGGTCTTCTCGAGGTCGGCGAGCAGCGTCGCCAGCGAGGTTTCCGGCGGGACGTTGTTGCCGACGATCAGCTCCTCGAGGATGTCGTCCGCCTCGGAATCCATCAGGGGGCCGGCTTTGCGGAGCGGGAGCGGCTCCTCCATCAGCGAGGCGTCGTACCGTTTCCGCTTTTCGGGGTCGGAGAGGATGTCGAAGGCGTGGACCAGCATCTGGAATTCACGGGTCTTCGCCGGGGAGTTCCCGAAGAGGTCCGGGTGGCACTCTCTGGCCCGGGCGTAGTAGGCGCGTTTGAGTCCGGCGAAATTGACCGTGGCGCTGACTCCCAGGATTTGATACAGAGTTTGTTCCATGTTTTTTCCCGCTAAATGCCGTCGTGGACTTGCCATAAAAGGAAAAATATGGTATAATATAGATGTAGTTTAACTTTATCGCAAACGGGAGTGCTTTCTTTTCATCATGAGCGGCGCGATCAACAATCTGCCGGGGGGAAGTGAGACGATTCTGATCGTGGACGACCACGAGACGATCTGGGATTTCCTCATCGAGGCTCTGCAGAAGCTGGGCTACTCCGTGCTGCTGGCGGAGAACGGGCTGGACGCGGTCGAAATCTACGAGGAGAATCCCGACCAGATCGATCTTGTGCTGCTCGACATGATCATGCCGAAGGCGGGCGGTCACCAGACCTTCTACAAGATCCGCGCGATCGATCCCGAGGCGAAGATTCTGCTTTCGAGCGGATTTGTTTCCGAGGCGGAGGTGCACGATCTGCTCCAGCAGGGCGCGTGCGGATTCCTGCCGAAACCGCATCGCCTTCCCGCCGTCGCCCGCGCCATCCGGGAAGTGCTCGACAACGGCCGCATCGCCGGCTGAACCGCTTCCCATGGATGACTGGATCGAAATCAACCGCGACGAGCGGCATATCAAGCGGGAGCGCGCCAAGGCGCGTGAACTGCGCAACACCCCTTACTTTCAGGAACAGTTCCGCCGGGGCATCTGCCACTATTGCGGGAAGAATTTCCCGCCGGAGGAGCTGACGCTGGACCACATCGTGCCGGTGGCCCGCGGCGGACGCAGCACCCGGGGAAACCTGGTGGTCTGCTGTCGCGCCTGCAATCAGGAGAAGAAGTACCTCACTCCGGCGGAGATGATCCTCCGCCGTCTCGAAGCCGAAAACGGCGGAGAATAGGGTTCCGGCCGGTTCAGGCTTCGAAATCGAACTCCATCGCCCGGAGGAAGGCCATCGCCAGCGCGGTGTGGCCGACGTCATTGGGGTGCACCCGGTCCCACGAAATGAAACTGCTGTGGCGGCTCTGCAGAATCCGGTCGAAGGCGGCCTGCGTGTCGACGAAGATGGCGTGATGCTTTTCGGCGAGGCGGCGGCAGGCGGCCTGATAGCGGGCGATTTCGGCGCGCATGCGGTCCTGCAGATTGGTTTCGATGTAGAAGGGGGCCATGATGACCAGCCCGCCGGAGAGCAGGGGGCAGGTGCGGGTGAAGAGTTCGTCCAGCGTGGACTCATATTCATCGAGCAGGACATGTTGCTCCGGTTCGCAGGGGCTGTCGAACTGCCGCCAGACGTCGTTGATGCCGATCATCACCGAGAGCCAGTCGGGGTGGAGGTCGATCACGTCGGTCTGCCAGCGTGCCGCGAGGCGGCGGGCGGTGTCGCCGCTGACGCCGGTGTTGATGACGTTGATGCCGAGTTCGGGGTGGAGGGCGTTCACCATGCCCGAGACGATGTGCGGGTAGCCGCGGCCGAGGCGGTTGAAGAGAGTTCCCTGTGCGACCGGGCGTTCCCGTCCGACATCCGTGACCGAATCTCCGATGAAGAGCAGACGGTTCCCTTGCGAAAGTTTCATGATTTCATACTCCTGTGTTTCCGCTGAAAACAGCAGGAGTATACCATATCACGCCGCCGGAAAAATTCAATCCGTTTTTCTGCGACATTTCATCTGTGGCGGAGTGCGGCTGTTGAGGCGCCAGACGCTCGGCGCGAGGCCGGTCTGCTGTTTGAACACCCGGCTCAGGTGGAACTCGCTGGAGAAGCCGCAGAGTTCGGCGATCCGGTGCAGTCGAAGTTCGGTTCCGGCGAGGTAGTGAGTCGCCGCCTCCACCCGCATGCGTTGCAGCAGTGTGGTGAAGGAGCAGCCGAAGAGCTGTTTCACCAGCACGCTGGTGTGGGAGCTGGTAAGTTTCAGCTCCTGCGCAAGATCCGGCAGCCCGACCCGCCCGGCAAGGCGCGACTGCAGAAAGTCGCGGATCCGGGCACTGCGGAAGTCCGGGGTGTCCGCCAGCAGACCGCGGGCGCGGAGGCGGTGAAGCACCCCGTCGGCGCAGAGTTCCCCCAGAAGCAGAAGTGCCGCCTCCTCCGCCGGATTTGCAGGGGGCAGTTTCGCGTACTCGCTCCGGAACGGCTCCGGAAGTTCCGCCCCCGACCCCGCCTCGCTTCTCCACGCGCCGAGAAAGAGCATTCCATAATGGACCAGCTGTTCCCGCAGCGGGAAGACCAGCTGCCGGATTCCGAACGGACACTCCGAAACAAACGGCCCTGCCGCCTCGCGGCAGAACCGGCTCTGCCGGTGGCGGCAGTGTTCGATGCAGTGTTCGCTGAAGATCGCCGCGCAGGCGCCGATCTTCTTGTGGGAGGCGCGTTGCGGAGTGAAGAGCCGCCGCGCCTGGCGGAAATCGAAGATGCCGTCCAGCCCGAGGATGGTCAGCGGCTGTCCGGTGAGATGTTCGAACTCCGCCAGTTCCGCTTCCAGATGTTCCAGCTCCTCCATGGAATCGATTTTCTTTCCTGTTGATGTGGTGAAACCGTATCAATATATATGAAAATCCTGAAAAAAGCCATTCTTTTCCGGAGAAATCGTGATCTATTATGCGAGAGCACATTTCAGAACCGGGAGGATACGATGGAAGATGAACGTCAGAACCGCTGTCGGGCCGCGTTGAAGAGGTGGCTGAAATTCGCGTCGGACAATCTGCTGCGCCATGTCTCCGGCCATCCGGAGCTGGCGTACTACGGAACCGGCGAAAGCGCGCACTGGGCGGTGCAGAGCAATATGAATGTCGTCGCGGCGCTGGCGGTTGCCGGGGTGGAGGAAGCCGACCCCGCGATGGTGGAGCGGGCGCTCTCCCTCTTCCGCTACGCGATGCGGACCCACGTGACCGGCGATCTTGCCGCCACCGACGGCGCGCAGTGGGGACGCCACTGGATCAGTGTGCTCGGGGCCGAACGGATGACCCACGGCGTCAACGCGCTCGAACCGTACTTCACGGCGGAGGATCGGGAGCGTTACCGGGCATTCCGTTTCTCCGAGGCGGATTTTCTTCTGCGGGAGTACCCGGTGAAGGCGAACATGCTCAACTCCAGCGGCGAAAACCGTCCCGAATCGAACATCTGGAACGGCGGCTTCCTGTGGCGGGCGGCGCTCGACTATCCGGACGCGCCGGATGCCGCACTCTGGCGCGAAAAGGGGACCCGTTTTCTGCTCAACGGCATTTCGCACGCGCTCGACGCCGCGTCGGAACAGCGGTTCGACGGCCGGCCGCTGCGCGAGTGGCACGTCGGCTTCAACTTCACCCCGAACTATTCGCTCGACCACCACGGTTACATGAATGTCGGCTACAGCATCATCTGTCTTTCGAATCTGGCGATGCTGTATTTCAACTTCCGCGAGCGCGGGCAGAGGTTGCCGGAAGCGCTCTCTCTCCACGTCGATGATCTCTGGCGGACGGTGAAGAACTTCTTCTTCGACGACGGGCGGCTGTTGCGGATCGGCGGCGACACCCGGGCGCGCTACACCTACTGCCAGTGCTATGCGTTGCCCGCGCTGTGGCTGGCGGCTGAATTCCTGCGCGACGCCGACGCGGTGCGGCTCCGGGCTCGTTACCTCGAACTGCTGTTGCGGGAGCAGGCGTGCAACTGCGACGGCAGTTTCTACGGGGAGCGGCTCCGGGGCATCCGGGAGCAGTCGACCTACTACTACGCACGGCTGGAGTCCGATCCGGCGCTGGTACTGTCGCAGGATCTCCGCTGGCGGCGGTTCGCCGCTCTGCCGGAGCCGGCCGCGGAACCGCTGCCGGAGTGCCTGTGGAGCGATCCCTTCCACGGGGCTTATCTGCGGAAGAACCGGCGGGCGGTCCGCAGTTTCGTTCAGCGCGGCGCCGCCGGACCGGTGGCGCTCTGTCTCCCGGCCGATCGGAGCGATCTGGCCGAGTGGGAGGGCAACCTCTTCTGCCGGATTGGACTGCACCGGTGTGAGGTGCGCCAGGGGCGTTCCTCCGGGAGGGTGGGAGCGGATTGTTTCGTTCACTGCGGCTCGGTGACGTATGTGGAATCCCAGCCATACGGCGAGGGCGAGGGGCACTATCCGGTGGCGGAGAGCCGGTTTGCGGTCGCGGCGCTGCCCGACGGGCGGAGCATGCTGGTGCTGGAGCGGGTCGTGGTTTTGAAAGAGAGCACCTTTGACCGGGTGATTCCGGTCAATCTGCAGATTCCGAACGATCTCTACAACGGTTCCCGGCGGAGCTACTGGGCGGAACGGGAGTGCCGGGAGACGGCGGCACTCCCGGATGCGGCGGAGACGATCGACACCGGCTGCCGGAAACTGACGGTCGAGGGGCGTCTCACCGTCGCGGCACTGGGCGGCGTGGAGTCGCTGTGGATCTTCCGCCCGGCGGAGCGGGAAGCGGCGCTCCTGCACGCCCCGGCGCTGAAGTCGCTCTACATCGAGACGGTCGGCGGGGACGCGGGGGCGCCGTTCCGCCGGTATCCAGCCGGAACGGTTCTTGCCGACACGGCGACGGCGCTCGCGGTCGATGCGCCGGAAACCTTCGCCGCGGACGGGGAGTTTCTCTCCACGGCGGACGGAGTGCGCGGGGTGCGGATTCGCGGCGTCGACGGCGTGCAGTACCGGTTGCTGGCCAACTTCGGCGACGGGGAGGCCGAAGCGTCCGGCGTCTTGCTGGCGGCGGGCGAGGCGGTGCTGCAGCAAGAGGTTCCGGGAGGATTCGAGACTATCTGACTCCTTCTACTAAAAATAGTTATCTGCATTTTTATTTCTGCCAGGTAGAGTGATTCATCGGGCGCGCTTCGACGAGAATGGGGCATCCAACTCGTCGGAGTCGGAGCGCGCCCGGCGGGGAACTCGTGTTTTCTGCCCGGCTCCCGGCACCCCTTTCTGCGAACCATTCGCATTCCATTTCTGATCCCGCGGGGCTTCGCGCGGAATCGCATTGCGGTTTTTTCCGGAAAACTTCGGCGGCGCCCTTGCGTTTCGTTTCGCCGGTTGATATATTACCAGCTTGACAAACAATGGATTGGATATGCTGACGGAACTTTTTCTGGCCGGGCGCTATTTGAAGCCCAAGCGGAACGCGGTGTCGCTGATCACGCTTTCGAGCGTGCTCGGCGTGACGCTCGGCGTGGCGGTGCTGATGGTGGTGCTGGCGGTGATGACCGGATTCACCGACCTCATGAAGCAGAAGCTGGTGGAGACGCAGGCGCATTTTCAGGTGCGCGACCCGTGGCGGCGGGTGATCCGCGACCCGTCGGAGATCGTCGAGACGGTCCGGGCGGCGGGCGGCGACGCGGCGGCGGTGATTCAGTCGCCGGTGCTGGTGCAGCGGGGGCGCGAGCTCGACATGCAGCTGCTCCTCTTCGGCACCGGGGCGGAGGAACTGCGCAAACACCTTGAATTCGACACCGCGCTCCGGCGGGGAATGCTTTCGCTGGAGAAGAACGAGGCGATCATCAGCACCCACATGGCGGCGCGCTGGGGGGTGAAGGTGGGCGACAAGATTCTGCTGCACTCGCCGAAGCGGCTGACCAGTCTGGTCCGGTTCAAGCCGGATGGCGGCATGGAGATCAATCCGGACAGTTCCGCCTATCTGCCTTCGGAGTTCACCGTGACCGGCATCTACTCGATCGGCAAATATGACTTCGACCGGAGCGTGCTCTTCGTCGGAATCGACGACGCGGCCGAACTTCTCGACCTGCCGTGGGGCAGTGCGACCAGCGTCTTCGGCTGGGGGCCGGACCCGTTCGAGCAGAAGGAGCTTATCAAAACCCTGCGAGAAAAGCTCGGCAGCTACCGGGTCTCCACCTGGGAGGACGAGAACAAACAGCTGTTGAGCGTGCTGGCGGTGGAGAAGCGGATGATGTTCTTCCTGCTGATCTTCATCGTGCTGGTGGCGGCGTTCAGCATCACCAATACGCTGGTGACCTCGGTCTACCAGAAAACCCGCGAAATCGGGCTGTTGAAGGCGCTCGGCGCGGGGGACGGGGCGGTGACGCGGATTTTCGTACTGCAGGGGTTCCTGATCGGGGTGATCGGCAGCGGCGTCGGGACGTTGCTGGGGTGGCTGGTGATCCATTTCCGCAACGACATCATGCACTTCGTCTCGCGGGTGACCGGCACGGAACTCTTCCCGAAAGAGCTTTACTACTTCGACGAACTGCCCGCGCACATCGTGCCCGGGGACGTCGGTTTCATCATTGCGGCGTCGGTGATTCTCTGCACGCTGGGGGCGTTGCTCCCGGCGCTGCGGGCGGCGCTGCTCGATCCGGCAAAGGCATTGCGCTATGAGTGAGACGAACGAACCGATCATCGAGCTGGCCGATGTCCGGCGGAGCTACAGAATGGGCGATTCCGTGCTGGAGGTTCTGCGCGGAGTCAACTGGCGGGTGGAGCGCGGCGAGTGGGCCTGTCTGCTCGGCGCCTCCGGCAGCGGCAAGACGACGCTGCTCAATCTGATCGGCGCGCTGGAGAAGCCGGATTCCGGCACCATCCGGGTCGCCGGAACCGATCTGGCCGGACTCTCCCGCCGGGCGGCGGCGAAGTTCCGCAACCGGCGGATCGGCTTCGTGTTTCAGGCCTACCATCTTCTGCCGGAGCTGACGATTCTGGAGAATGTGATGCTTCCGGCCCGGTTTGCCGGGTTGGCGAAGCGTTCGGCGCGGGAACGGGCCGAAGCGCTGCTGGCGACGGTCGGACTCTCCGGACGGCTCCGCCACCGGCCGAGCGAACTCTCCGGCGGCGAACAGCAGCGGGCGGCGATCGCCCGGGCGCTGATCAACGAGCCGGAACTTCTGCTGGCGGATGAGCCGACCGGCAACCTTGACGGCCGGACCGGCAGCGGCATTCTCGAACTCTTCGCCGAACTCCGTTCGGAGCATCCGGAGCGTTCGATCGTGATGATCACCCACAACCGCGAGATCGCCGATCTGGCCGACCGGGTGGCGGAGCTCTCCGACGGCGTGCTCCGGAGCTGAGGGCGCCGCCGGATTCCTGTGGTGGAAATCAGTTCTGCGCCGCGTGTTTCCGCAGCAGGGTGAAGAGGTCGGCGAAGACCTGGTCGCGCTGGATGTGGGTGGCGACGCGCATCTCGTGGCGCCCGGCGGGGGCGTCGAGGTAGCGGCCGGAGTCGTCGAGCCGCGGCGCGGGGATGAGTTCCGAGCGGTATCCCTCCCGGCAGCGGAGCCAGCCGATGACGGAGATGTCCCAGATCACCTTGCTGGCGGCGAAGCCGTTTCCGATGAAGTCGCAGGTGCGGTTCAGCAGAAATTCTCCGATGGCGCCGGTGTCGGCGCAGAGCTCCCGCAGCTCCGCGGGGGTGGTGGCGAGCAGTTCGGCCACCGTGCAGCAGGGCACCTGCAGGAACGGCACGCCGGAGTCGAAGATCACCTGAGCCGCCGGAACATCCTGATAGAGATTGAATTCCCGGTTGTCCGGGTGATTGCGGTCGTGCCCGCCGAGCCAGACTACCACCAGGTCGCGGACGATCTCCGGGTCGAGCAGCAGAGCGGAGGCGACGTTGGTGATCGCTCCGATGGCGAAAACATAGAGCGCCTTCCCGGACTGGCGCTGTTCGCGGGCGAGCTCCACGATGCGGCGCGCGGCCGCGGAGTCGACCGGGGTGCGGCGGTTCGGCAGATAGCCGGTCGAACCGCGGAAGGCGAATCCCTCCGCCGGATGGTCGAGCAGGGCGAGAATCCGGCCGATCTCCTCGAAGCTCTTCTCCATGCCGTCGGCCGGACTGGTGGAGCGGGAGTTCAGGAACGGGGCCGCCGTCACGGCCCGGAGCCGGAGGGTTTCCGTCGCCAGCAGCGCGTAGGTGAGCGCGAACTGGTCGTCCACCTCGTTGAAGGTGTCGGTGTCGAGTACCGCGTCGACGAGTTCCGTCGGCAGGTCGAGCCGGGCCCGGCGCAGAGCCGGATCAAGTGCGGGGAAGGGAATGGAGTCCATAGCTGGTTTCCTCATGCTGCGGCCCGGTGTCATCCTCTCCGGCGGAGGCCGCCTGCCGCCGTCTCCGGTTAATATAGCGATGCTTTTTCACAAAACAACATAGTCAAGTAGAACAAAACAGGGATAATATAGCATAAAACAACGATATGAGGCATTGTCCGGCGGCGTTTCCCGGAAAGACGATAGCGGAAGAAATCCGGAGAATTCCACGGGAAATCCGGAAAGAGACTGGCAAAATTGCACTTTTGCCGATATATTTATGACGGAAGCATTGTGGTTGTTCAAACGGAGAGAGGACGGATGTTCCATTCCAGAGAGATCGTGACTGCCATCGAACTGGGCAGTTCGAAGATCTGCGTCCTGATCGGCGAGGCCGGAGAGGGGGGCCGGGTGAATATCATCGGGCGGGGCACCGCTCCAAGCGCCGGCGCCGTGGTCAAGGGCGAGATCTACAACATGGAAAAGGCGTTCGATCAGCTCGCCGCGGCGCTGGAGGAGGCGGACCGCAGCTCCAATCACGAGCTCGGCAACAGCCGGCTGGTGGTGGTGGTGGTGACCGGTTGCGGAATCGATTCCCATCAGGGGGTGGGGACGGTGTTCATCAAAAACGAACAGCACCGGGTCACCCAGAAGGAGCGGTTCGAAGCGCATGAGAACGCCAAGGTGCAGCATATCGCTCCGGACCGGGAGATCATCAACAGCTCCGAATCCTACTTCATGATCGACGGGCGGCCGGTGCGCAACCCGCTCGAACAGAATGCGCGCAAGCTGGACGCCTACGTCCATGTGGTGCACGCGGTGGCCTCCCGGCTGGAAAATTTCAGGACGATCGTCCGCGAATCCGGTTTCGAGGATTCGATGATGGAGGTCGCCTTCGCGCCGCTGGCGGCCGATTTCGGAATTCTCTCGGAGGAGGAGCGCGAACACGGCGTTCTGCTGATCGACCTCGGGGCCGGCACCACCGAATTCGATGTGGAATACAATTCGGGGATTCAGGCCTCGGGGGTGATTCAGGTCGGTTTCGACCATGTCTGCAACGACCTCTCCATCGGGCTGGATCTGCCGATCTCGCTCTGCCGGAAGATGATCGAAGACGGCTCCCTGGTGCGGGCCATGCGGGAGCGGCGCGACTGGCTCGAGTTTCCCCAGCCCGGCAGCGGCATGCGGAGAATTCCGCTGGTCTCGTTTGAAACCATCATCGATCTCCGGTTGCGTGAGATCTTCGAAATCGTCAAGAAGATGGTCGCGGACCGCGGCGCACTCAACAATCTCGACGCCGGCGGCGTCCTCACCGGCGGCGGCGCGCTCTTCGAACGGACCGCCGGCATTTTCCGCGAAGTGTTCGACCTCTCCTGCCGCATCGGCCAGCCGCTGGAGGCCGGCGGGGCGGTGATCGGCGTGGAAAATCCGCGCTACAGCACCGTGTGGGGGGCGTTGAAGATCGCCGCCTATTACAACGAACTTAATTCAGGCAACCGGGGCCGGGGAACGGTCGGCAACCTGATCGACGCGGCGGACGGGTTCCTCAGCCGGTTCCGCCGGAATTTGTCCAATTTGAAAGAAACAATCCGGATGTAGCCGATGGAGCAGCAGGGAAAACCGAAGGAGATCACGATTCTGGCGCTCGGCGGAGCCGGCTGCCGCATCCTGCGCGCGCTGGCCGAAGCCCCGGCGGCGCAGTCGCTGCGGCTTCTGGCGGCGGATACCGACGCGGAGAGTCTTGCCCGGTCCGGCGTCGCGGAGAACTGCCGCCTGCTGGCCGGCGCCCGCTGGCGCGGCGGCCGCGGCTGCGGCGGGAATGTGATCGACGGGCAGCGGGCGATGGCGCATGAGCGTTCCACGCTGGAGCAGATGCTCTCCGGCAGTGCGATGCTGATGGTGATCGGCGGGCTCGGCGGCGGCACCGCTTCCGGCGGCGTGCCGGTGGTGCTGAGCGTGGCCCGCAAGCTGGGAATTCCGACGATGTTTCTGATGACGCTGCCGTTCGCGCTGGAGGGGCACAGCAAGCGCCGGGTGGCGGAGGAGACCGTCAAGGGCGAACTGCTCGGCCTGGCCGACGCGGTGCTCTGTCTGCCCAACGATCTTCTGTTTTCGGTGCTGGAGGCGACCACGCCGCTGGCGGAGGCGTTCCGCCTGGCCGACCGGGAGGTGTCGCGTACGGTGCTGGCGCTGACCGCGGTTCTGCGGAACGGCAATCTGCTGGCGGCCGATTTCGGCGATTTCGTCAGCCTTCTGAAGCGGCGCAAGAGCTACTGCAGCATCGGTGTCGGCGTCTCGTCGGAGACGGATCCGTCGGTGCGGATCGACCGGGCGATGGAGGAGCTGTTGCACTCGCCGCTGCTCGGCGGGGCCGGGAAGCTCGGCGAGGCGGATGCGGTGATTCTGTCGCTGCTCGGCGGCCCGGAGCTTTCGATCGGCGAGACCAAGGCGGCGCTGGAGCTGGCGTCGCGCCAGGTGAAGCCGGAGGCGCGGGTGATCGTCGGTGCGGCGACGGCGGAGGAGTGGCGCGGGATGATTCAGCTCTGCGCGGTCACGGTCCGGCTCGACGCGGAGAACGAAATTGTCGAGGTGATGCACAAGAGCACGGAGCGTACGCCGAAGCGGAGTCGCGCGGCGGCGGCTCCGGAAGAGGACGCATCCCAGCTGACACTGCCGTTCCTGGAGACGGTTTCGAAGGGGATTATGGAGAACACCACGCCGGTGATCTGGAACGGCGAGGATCTCGATATTCCGACGTTCAAGCGGCGGAATACGGTTCTCGACAACGGGAAAACCGTGGTCGAATAGCCGTTTTTCAGGCGAAAAAAGCGCTTTGAGGCGGATTTTGCAAAAAAAACTGAAAAAATGATTTGCAAAACGCGGGGGAGCGAATATATTATGTCTCTGTTCTCGCGAGTTGGCGTGGTTCCAACGGCGGAATACGCTCGGGTGGCGGAATTGGCAGACGCGTATGGTTGAGGTCCATATGGAGTAATCCTTGGGGGTTCAAGTCCCCCCCCGAGTACCATGATAATAACGTTTTGCGCGACAGTCGCTGCAAAGCGATGAGGACGGCGGGTGGAAATCCGTCGCCTTTATTGTCGGGTAAGGTGTTTGTGCGAATGCCTACATAGCTCAGTCGGTAGAGCACATCCTTGGTAAGGATGAGGTCTCCGGTTCAAGTCCGGATGTAGGCTCCATGATATTTTGCCGATGCTGAAATAAAGTTGGAACACTAAAAAACCTTTCAGGAGGGAAAAATGGCTAAGGAAAAATTCGAAAGAACCAAGCCGCACGTCAATGTCGGTACGATCGGTCACGTCGACCACGGCAAGACCACTCTGACCGCCGCCATCACCATGGTGCTGAACAAGAAGTTCGGCGGCGAAGTCCGCAAATACGATGAAATCGACAACGCTCCGGAAGAGAAGGAGCGTGGTATCACCATCAATACCGCTCACGTGGAATACCAGACCGAGAAGCGTCACTACGCTCACGTTGACTGCCCCGGACACGCCGACTATGTGAAGAACATGATCACCGGCGCCGCGCAGATGGACGGTGCGATTCTGGTGATCGCCGCGACCGACGGCCCGATGGCCCAGACCCGCGAGCACGTGCTGCTGGCCCGTCAGGTGGGTGTGCCGGCGATCGTCGTCTTCATGAACAAGGTGGACCAGCTGGACGACCCCGAGCTGCTCGAGCTCGTTGAAATGGAAATCCGTGAGCTGCTCAACAGCTATGACTATCCCGGCGACGAGACCCCGATCATCAAAGGTTCCGCTCTGAAGGCGGTCGAGGCCGAGGGTGACCTGAACAATCCGGCGTCGCAGTGCATTCTCGAGCTCATGGATGCGGTTGACAACTTCATCCCCGAGCCGAAGCGCGATGTCGATCAGCCCTTCCTGATGCCGATCGAAGACGTGTTCTCGATTGAAGGCCGCGGCACCGTGGTGACCGGCCGTGTCGAGCGCGGAATCATCAAGCTCAACGACGAAGTTGAAATTGTCGGTATCAAACCGACGGTGAAGACCACCGTGACCGGTATTGAAATGTTCCGCAAGCTGCTCGATCAGGGCCAGGCCGGCGACAACATCGGCTGCCTGCTCCGCGGCACGAAGAAGGAAGATGTCGAGCGCGGCCAGGTGCTGGCGAAGCCGGGCAGCGTGACTCCGCACACCAAGTTCCGCGGCGAGATCTACGTTCTCTCCAAGGATGAGGGTGGCCGTCACACTCCGTTCTTCAACAACTACCGTCCGCAGTTCTACTTCCGTACGACTGACGTGACCGGCACGATCACCCTGAAGGAGGGTGTCGAAATGGTGATGCCCGGCGACAACACCACGATCACCGTGGAACTGATCGCCCCGATCGCCATGGAAAAGGGTCTGCGCTTCGCGATCCGTGAAGGCGGCCGCACGGTTGCTTCCGGCCGGGTTTCCGAAATCATCGAGTAATATCCGGATTCGGCACACGTCCCGGACCGTCGATTCCGGCGGTTCGGGATAATCATGTAAACTCAGGTAAGATTATGGCGCGTGAATTGGTTATTCTTGAGTGCACCGAGTGCAAACGCCGCAACTACACGACGATGAAAGAGAAGCGGAATACGCCGGAGCGCTTGGAAAAGAAAAAATACTGCAAATTCGAACGCAAGCACACGATTCATAAAGAGACGCGGTAAGCGGATTTCGAACAACAATTGACAGGAGAGTAGCTCAGTTGGCTAGAGCGGCGGTCTCCAAAACCGCAGGTCGTGAGTTCGAGCCTCACCTCTCCTGCCATTTTTCAGTTTATACAGACACAGGCAGGTAACGGAGAAAATGCAAGACAGTAAGAAGCGCGGTGGAAGTGCCGGAGAGATTGCCGGCGGCGTATCCTTTATGGGAAAAATTAGGCGCTTTATCTCCGAGACGATAGCCGAGCTGGGGCGGTGCACCTGGCCGAACCGGCAGCAGCTTTTCGAATCGACGGTGCTGGTGGTTGTGGCGATTGTGATCCTGGCGCTGTTTGTGGCCGGTGTTGATGAAGTGGCGCGGATAGTGATCCGGCTGGTCACGGTAGGCAGACTTTTTTAGGATTGGGGACGGATTATGAGCGAAGCTGTGGAGAATGGGAACGACAACCGCGGACAGTGGTTTGTCGTCCATACCCTTTCCGGACACGAGAACAAGGTGCGTGACACGCTGCTGCGTCAGATGCAGAGCGGCGATCAGGTGCCGGTTTACGATGCGTTCATTCCGACCGAAAAGGTGGTGGAGGTCCGTCAGGGTCGCAAGACGATCCGGGCGCGGCATCTTTTCCCGGGGTACATCTGGGTCCGGATGGATCTCTACGATGATCTCGGGATGATCAACGAAAAAGCGTGGTATTTTGTACGCAACGTCCAGGGGGTGCTCGGCTTCCTCGGCGGGACCAACAAGCCGACGCCGCTCTCGCAGCGGGAGGTGGATGAGATCATGCGTCCGGTGCAGGGCGGTGAGACCGACGTCAAGCCGAAGATCGCCTTTGAGATCGGTGAAGTGGTCCGCATCAAGGATGGAGCGTTTGAGAATTTCGAGGGTGCGATTCAGGAGATCGACAACGAGCGCGGCAAGTTGAAGCTGATGGTGTCGATTTTCGGTCGTTCCACCCCGGTCGAATTGGAGTTCTGGCAGGTCGAGCGGACCGTCTGACGGTTCTGCGCGATACTTTAGCAGTAAGGAAGATAGATTCTCTGGTGGCGGGGCACCTGCCAGTCCGGACCACCTCGGGATCGAAAAAGGAATTGTAATCATGGCAAAGAAGGTTACAGGCTTGATCCGGTTGCAGATTCCGGCAGGCGCAGCCAATCCGGCACCGCCGATCGGTCCGGCACTTGGTTCGGCCGGTTGCAACATCATGGAGTTCTGTAAGCAGTTCAATGCCGCCACTCAGTCTCAGAGCGGTATGATCATTCCTGTCGTGATCACGGTCTATCAGGACCGGTCGTTCACGTTCATCTGCAAGTCGCCCCCGGCTGCCGTTCTGGTGAAGAAGGCGGCGGGTGTGGCTTCCGGGGCGAAGAAGCCCGGCACGGAAAAGGCCGGCAAGATCACCCGGGCGCAGATCCGTGAAATCGTGCAGATCAAGAAGGAAGACATCAACGCCCGTGACGAGGAAGCGGCCATGCGCATCATCGAAGGCACCGCGCGCAGCATGGGAATCGAGGTGGTCGATGCGTAGAAGCAAGCTTTACAAGAAACAGGTGGAAGTTGCCGGTTTCGATGCTCAGAAGCGTTATTCCGTTTCGGAAGCGATCGCGCTGCTCAAGGGGATGCCCGGAGTGAAGTTCGATCAGACGGCGGAAGTGGCGTTCAAGCTGGGCGTGGATCCGCGCAAGTCCGACCAGACGGTGCGTGGAGCGGTTGCGCTTCCCCGCGGCACCGGCAAAACCGTCCGGGTGGCGGTGGTTGCCGACGGTCCTCTCGCGCAGGATGCGCGGGATGCCGGAGCTGATTTCGTCGGTTACGAGGATATCGTGGAGAAGATCAAGGGCGGCTGGCAGGATTTCGACATCCTGATTGCGACGCCGGATGCGATGCGTCTGGTTCGTCCCCTCGGTCGTCAGCTCGGTCCCCGCGGCCTGATGCCGAACCCGAAGACCGGTACTGTGACCGATCAGGTCGGCACGGCGGTTCGCGAGGCGAAGGCGGGTCGTGCGGAGTTCCGCGCGGATCGTGGCGCGTGCGTCCATGTTCCGTTCGGCAAGATGTCCTTTGAGGCGGATGCGCTCAAGGAGAACTTCGACGTGATTGTCGACGCGCTGAACAAGGCGAAGCCGACGACGGCGAAGGGTGCCTACATCCTCTCCTGCACGATTTCGGCGACGATGACTCCCGGAATCAAGATTAATGTCAAGGAACTGGTGAGGTCCAAAGAATGAGAAACGAAAAGCTTGTTCTGGTCAAACAGATCAGTGAGATGATCGGCGGCGCCGATTACGTGTATTTCGTCTCTTTTTCGGGACTCACCGTGAAGGAGCTTTCCGATCTTCGCAATCAGCTTGCGGCGCAGAATGCGACCTGCCACGTGTTGAAAAACACGCTGATCAAGAAGGCGGGCGAGCTGCTTAAGATCGACGGTCTGGACCAGATCGACCTTACTCTCGGGACCGCGATGGTTTCCGGTAAGGGCGATTGCAGTGCGGTCGCCAAACTGCTGGTCGACTACGGCAAGAAGAATGACAAGCTCGGCGCCAAGGGCGGCTACATGGATGGAGCGATCCTCTCCAAGGCCGAAATCGGCAGCCTGGCAGAACTGCCGTCGAAGCCCGTGCTTCAGGCGATGCTGCTCGGAGTGCTGCAGGCTCCGTCCCGGAACCTGGTCAGCGTTCTCAACGCCAAGGCTGCGAGCATCCTGAATGTGCTCAATGCGTATAAAGACAAAGTTGAAAAACAGTAAGTGAACTAAAGTTACGAATGGAGGCATTTAAGATGTCGGAAGAAAACAAAATGGAAGAGTTCGTCTCCTATGTCGAGAACCTGACCGTCCTGGAGCTTTCCAAGCTGGTCAAGACTCTGGAAGAGCGTCTGGGCGTCAGCGCCGCCGCTCCGGTTGCGGTTGCCGCCGCTCCGGCTGCTGCCGCCGCTGCTGCTCCGGCTGAGGAGAAGACCGAGTTTGATGTCATCCTGGCCGGTTTCGATGCCGCCAAGAAGGTTGCCATCATCAAGGAAGTCCGCGCGATCACCGGCCTCGGCCTGAAGGAAGCGAAGGACCTCGTCGAAGGTGCTCCGAAGGCGGTCAAGGAAGGCGCGCCGAAGGAAGAAGCCGACAAGATCAAGGCCCAGCTCGAAGCTGCCGGCGCCAAGGTCGAAGTCAAGTAATCCGGCTTGTTCCAGCAACGGTGGGAACGCATGGAAATGGGTTCCCTCCGTTGTCTGTTTCCGGATTCCGCGCATGAGAGATGCGCATTTTGGCCCGTCCGATTCTGATGTGGTTTTTTGTCTGAGCGGATTGCGGCCCCCCGGGTGCGGTGTGGTTTTTTGCCGATTCCCGGTTTCCTGAAAAAATTTTTACGAATTTGATTCGAATTCCCGAACTGTTGATGTGGTGTTTTATCGACAGGTCGGTTCTTTTGTCTCTTGACCATCGAGTTTTCCGCAGAAAACGGCGGATTGTGCTGTGAATCGCCGATTTTTTTTGCAAAAATTTTTACATAGTTCAATATACAACCAAACGAGCAGAGTATGACGAAACGAATTAATTTTGGGAAGCTCCGGGACGTTCTCGAAGTTCCGGATCTGATCGGCCTCCAGGTTGACTCCTACCGTGATTTCCTCCAGCGCGACGTGCCGCCGGCGGAGCGGAAGAATCAGGGGCTTCAGGAGGTGTTCAACGAGATTTTCCCGATCGAGAGCTTCGACAAGCAGATGTCGCTCGAGTTCGTCTCCTACGAGATCGGCGCGGCCAGCGAGCAGAAGGGCGACGTGGTCGACTGCATCAAGGACGGCAAGATTTACGATGCGCCGCTCTACGTCGATTTCCTGCTGAAGGTCAACGGCGCCGAGGTGCCGGAGCGGGTCTACATGGGCGACATTCCGATCATGACCGAGCAGGGCACCTTCGTCATCAACGGGGCTGAGCGGGTGATCATCAGCCAGCTGCACCGGTCGCCGGGCATCTGCTTTGAGAAGACCCGTCACACCTCCGGGCGGACGCTCTACTCCTACCGGATCATTCCGGACCGCGGCTCCTGGATGGATGTTCAGTTCGACATCAACGACTACATCTACATCTATCTGGACCGCCGCCGCCGCCGCCGGAAGTTCTACATCACGACCTTCCTCCGGGCGATCGGTTACCCGACCAACCGCGACATCCTCGCCGAGTGCTACGAGGTGAAGAAGCATTCGGTCTCTTCGCTGCTCAAGCAGAAGGATCTCTCCGGCTTCTATACGGTGGACGACATCACCACCGAGGACGATGTGCTGGTGATCGACGAACTGGTCCAGCTCACCGAAAACCACCTCAAGCAGCTGGTCGACGCCGGAATCCGCGAGGTGGAACTCGCCTACGTCGCCGAGGGGGACAACTACCTCATCGGCTGTCTGCGCAAAGATCCCGCCCGCAACGAGGAGGATGCCCTTAAGGAGATCTACCGGCGCATGCGTCCCGGCGATCCGCCGAACATCAACAACGCCAAACTGCTGATCAAGCGGCTCTTCTTCGACAACCGCCGGTACGACCTCGGCGCGGTCGGCCGCTACAAGCTCAATGAGCGGCTCAAGCAGGATATTCCGCTGACGCAGCGTACGCTCGACCCGAAGGATCTGATGGCGGCGACCAAGATGCTGATCAAGCTCCGTCACGTCGGCGGGCAGGTGGACGACATCGACCACCTCGGCGCGCGGCGCGTCCGCACCGTCGGCGAGCTGCTGCAGAACCAGTGCCGGGCCGGCCTGCTCCGCACCGAGCGGCTGATCCGCGAGCGCATGACCTTCGACGAGCAGAACGTCACGCCGTCGAAACTGATCAATCCGAAGGCGTTCGCCGGTGTGATCCGCGACTTCTTCGCCCGCAGCCAGCTGTCGCAGTTCATGGACCAGACCAACCCGCTGAGCGAGCTTACCAACAAGCGCCGTCTCTCCGCGCTCGGTCCCGGCGGTCTTTCGCGTGACCGCGCCGGATTCGAGGTGCGCGACGTGCACTCCAGCCACTACGGCCGGATCTGCCCGATCGAGACGCCGGAAGGTCCGAACATCGGTCTGATCAGCTCGATGTCGCTCTACGCGATCATCGACGAGTATGGATTCCTGGAAACCCCCTACCGCAAGGTGGTCGACGGTCAGGTGACCGATCAGATCGACTATCTGACCGCGGACAAGGAGGAGCAGTTCGTCATCGCGCAGGCCAACGCGCTGCTCGATGAGAACAACCGCTTCGTGCGTCCGATGATCATGAGCCGCTTCCACGGGGAGTCCGGCGAGCATCCGCGCGAAGAGGTGCAGTATATGGACGTTTCGCCGAAGCAGCTGGTCAGTGCGGCTGCCGGCATCATTCCGTTCCTGGAACACGACGACGCGAACCGCGCGCTGATGGGTTCGAACATGCAGCGCCAGGCGGTTCCGCTTCTGATGCCGGAGTCCCCCTACGTCGGGACCGGTCTGGAGGCCCGCATCGCCCGCGACTCCCGCGCGGTGGTGGTGGCGAAGGAGGACGGCATCGTGGCGGAGGTCTCCTCCAGCCATGTGCTTGTCACGCCGGACGGCAAACTGCCGGCGGAGGATGCCGACAAGAAGTCGTACCAGAATTACCGGCTTTACAAATATCTGCGCAGCAACGCAGGAACTTGCGTCAACCAGCGCCCGGTGGTCTCCCGCGGCGACGTGGTTCACAAGGGTGACGTGCTGGCCGACGGCGCCGCGACCCAGGGGGGCGAACTCGCCCTCGGCCGCAACGTGCTGGTGGCGTTCATGCCGTGGTGCGGATACAACTTCGAAGACGCGATCATCGTCAGCGAACGGCTGGTGAAGGAGGATGTTTACACCAGCATTCACGTGGACGAATTTGAAATCACCAGCCGCGAGACCAAGCTCGGGCCGGAAGAGATCACCCGCGATATTCCGAATGTGAGCGAGGACGCGCTGCGCAACCTCGACAGCCGCGGCGTCGTCTACGAGGGCGCCGAGGTCAAGCCGGGCGACATTCTGGTCGGCAAGATCACGCCGAAGAGCGAGACCGAGCTGGCGCCGGAAGAGCGTCTGCTGCGCGCCATCTTCGGGGAGAAGGCGGCGGATGTGAAGGATTCGAGCCTGATGGTTTCCAGCGGCAAGGGCGGTATCGTCATGGACATCCGCATTGAGTACGCCAAGGATGCCGCCCGGGCGAACATGACCAAGACCGAGGTTCGCCGCCAGGAGAAGATGATGCGGAACGACTACCGCGACGTCTACAACGGCCTGATCGAGGACCTCACCGCGCGGCTGTCGGATGTGATGCTCGGTGTCAAGCTGCCGTATCCGATCTTCGATATGTCGCCGTCGCGTGAGAACGCGGTGCTGATCAGCTCCAACCGCAAGGTCACCAAGAGTTCGATCCAGAAGCTGGCGACCCACTACGACTGCTGGAGCATGGAGGACTGCGAGCTCAAGAAGACGCTGACCGAGATCATTGACGGATTCATTCCGCAGTTCCAGGAGAACGAGGAGCGTCATCGCCGGATGGTGGACAACCTCGACGCCGCCGAAAACGGCGAAAACGGCGTGATCAAGCGGGTCAAGGTCTACGTCGGCTGCAAGCGCAAACTGCAGGTCGGTGACAAGATGGCCGGCCGTCACGGAAACAAGGGTATCGTTTCGCGGATTGTTCCGATTGAAGACATGCCGTTCCTCGAGGACGGCACTCCGGTGGACATCGTGCTGAACCCGCTCGGCGTGCCGAGCCGTATGAACATCGGGCAGGTGCTGGAAACCCACCTCGGCTGGGCGGCGAAGATGCTCGGAATCAAGGCGGCGACCCCGGTCTTCGACGGTATCAGCGAGAAGGAGATCATCGAGCTGATGAAGCAGGGCAACGAGGCCTTCACCAAGAAGGAAGGTCACGACTACCACTGGGGCTTCAAGCAGACCGAATCCGGCGAGTGGGTCTACGACGGCAAGGCGGATGTGTACGACGGGCGCACCGGCGACAAGTTCGACCAGCGCGTCATGGTCGGCCAGATCTACATGCTGAAGCTGGACCACCTGGTTGCGAACAAGATTCACGCCCGTGCGGTCGGTCCCTACTCGCTGGTGACGCAGCAGCCGCTGGGCGGTAAGGCGCAGCACGGCGGTCAGCGGTTCGGAGAAATGGAAGTGTGGGCGCTCGAAGCGTACGGAGCCGCCTACAACCTTCAGGAGATGCTGACCGTGAAGTCGGACGATGTGACCGGGCGCGCCCGGATTTACGAATCCATCGTCAAGGGGCAGAACGTGCTGGAAGCCGGGCGGCCGGAGTCCTTCAACGTGTTGTTGAAGGAGATGCAGAGCCTCGGGCTCGACATCCGCACCGTCAAGAAGACGTCCGAAAACTAATTCGAGGAGGAAGATACCTTGATTGACAATACTTATGCCTACCGGGAGCTGCTGGGCAAGAGCTCGGCGACTTCGTTCAGTGCGGTTTCGATCAATGTCGCGTCGCCGGAGGTGATCCGTTCGTGGTCGTTCGGCGAGGTGAAGACCCCGGAAACCATCAACTACCGGAGCTTCAAGCCGGAGAAGGGGGGACTCTTCTGCGAGCGCATCTTCGGACCCACCCGTGACTGGGAGTGCTACTGCGGCAAGTACAAGCGGGTCAAGCACAAGGGAATCGTCTGCGACCGCTGCGGCGTCGAAGTGACCCAGGCCAAAGTGCGCCGCGAGCGCATGGGGCACATCGAGCTGGCGGTGCCGGTTTCGCACATCTGGTTCTTCAAGTGCATGCCCAGCCGCATCGGTCTGGTGCTCGACATGACTGCGAAGTCGCTCGAGCATGTGATCTATTATGAAGAGTATGTGGTCACCGATCCGGGCGATACGCCGCTGCAGGTCGGTATGACCATGACCGAAATCGAATACCGCCAGGCGGTGGACGACTACGGCGACGCTTTCGTCGCCGAGATGGGCGCTCCGGCGATCAAGACGCTGCTCGAGCGGGTCGACCTGCCGGCGCTCAAGGCGGAGCTGGAGGTCAGCCTCGAAGGAACCCGGAACAAGGCGATCCGCAAGAAGCTGGCGAAGCGGCTGCGGCTGGTCGAAGGGTTCATGGCGAGCAATTCGCGTCCGGAGTGGATGATTCTGACGGTGCTGCCGGTGATTCCGCCGGATCTGCGCCCGCTGGTTCCGCTCGAGGGCGGCCGTTTCGCCACCAGCGACCTCAACGACCTCTACCGCCGCGTCATCAACCGGAACAACCGGCTCAAGACGCTGCTGTCGATCCGCACGCCGGAAGTGATCATCCGCAACGAAAAGCGCATGCTGCAGGAGGCGGTGGACTCGCTGCTGGACAACGGCCGTCACGGCCGCGCGGTGACCGGCGCCGGAAACCGTCCGCTGAAGAGCCTTTCGGATATGCTCAAAGGCAAGCAGGGCCGCTTCCGTCAGAACCTGCTCGGTAAGCGTGTCGACTACTCCGGCCGTTCGGTCATCGTCGTCGGCCCGGAACTGAAGATTCACCAGTGCGGACTGCCGAAGAAGATGGCGATGATCCTCTTCGAGCCCTTCATCATCCGGCACCTCAAGGGGCGCGGTTACGCGCACACCGTCCGCGGCGCCAAGAAGATGATCGAGCGCGGCGAGCCGGTGGTGTGGGATATCCTCGACGAAGTGACCAAGGGGCATCCGGTGATGCTGAACCGCGCGCCTACGCTGCACCGTCTGAGTATCCAGGCGTTCGACCCGGTGCTGATCGAAGGTTCGGCGCTGCGTCTGCACCCGCTGGTCTGTACCGCGTACAACGCGGACTTCGACGGCGACCAGATGGCGGTCCACGTGCCGCTGTCGAACGAGGCGCAGATGGAGACCAAGCTCTTGATGCTTGCGCCGAACAACATCTTCTCGCCCGCCAACGGCAAGCCGATCGCGTCGCCGACGCAGGACATCACGCTGGGCAGTTACTATCTCACCTGCGAACCGCGCAACAAGGACAAGGCCAAGCTCTATCGCGACTACTTTGAAGTGCTGTTCGCGATGCAGGCGGGGTTCCTGAAGATTCACGATGCGGTGAAGATTCCGAACCCGGACCTCGGCAAGGATACGCCGTACGGCGACAAGGAGAGCAAGTTCATCCTGACCACGCCCGGCCGCTGCATCTTCAACGAGATCTGGGACAAGCGTCTCGGTTTCTACAACCAGATCGCCAAGAAGAAGGAGCTGGGCCGTCTGATCAGCGATTCCTACAAGATTGCCGGCCACGAGGCGACGATCAAACTGCTGGACGATCTCAAGGACATGGGCTACCGTCACGCGACGCTGGCCGGTCTCTCGATTTCGATCGCGGACCTGCAGGTTCCGGAGAAGAAAGAGGAGATCATCGAGAACGCCCGCGCCCAGATCGACAACGTGCTCGAACAGTACAACAGCGGTCTGCTGACCGAGGGCGAGCGCCACAACAAGGTGATCGACATCTGGACGCAGGCGAGCAATGCGGTGGCGAACGAGCTGTTCGTCCGGCTGGAGACCGCGTCGCGTCGCGGCGAGATCAACCCGGTGTACGCGATGCTCGACTCCGGCGCGCGCGGCAGCAAGGATCAGATTCGTCAGCTCGCCGGTATGCGCGGACTGATGGCGAAACCGTCGGGCGACATCATCGAACGGCCGATTATTTCGAACTTCCGTGAAGGGCTGTCGGTGCTGGAATACTTCATCTCGACCCACGGCGCCCGCAAAGGTCTGGCCGACACCGCGCTGAAGACGGCGGACTCCGGTTACATGACCCGCCGTCTGGTCGACGTCGCGCAGGACATCATCTGCCGCGAGGCGGACTGCGGCACGACCAAGGGTGTCTGGACCAGCGCCATCATCGAGGGTGACGAGGTGATCATGCCGCTGCGCGACCGGATTCTCGGCCGGTTCAGCGCGCAGGACATCCGCGACCCCGCCTTTGCCGACGGCCGTCTGATCATCGCCGCCGGCGAGGAGTTCACGCCGGATATCGTCGACGTGATCGACAAGCGCGGCATCCAGCGGGTGCTGATCCGTTCGACGCTGACCTGCGAGACGCTGCACGGCGTCTGCGTCAAGTGCTACGGCCGGAACCTGGCGAGCGACCGGCAGGCGAAGGAGGGCGACGCGCTCGGCATCATTGCGGCGCAGTCGATCGGTGAGCCCGGTACGCAGCTGACGATGCGTACGTTCCACATCGGCGGAACGGCGTCGAGCGCCTACAAGCAGCCGGTGATTGCGGCGCGTCACGACGGTATGATCAAACTCATGAACGTGCGCACCATCAAGAACCAGAAGGGCAAGACCGTGGTCGTCAACAAGAACGGCTACGTGATCGTCTACGATCCGGAGGTGGCGAAGGCGGCGGAGAAGGCGGCCCGCGAACGGGCTCAGGTGGAGGCCGAAGCGCTCGGCACCGTCTACAACAAGGACTACGACTTCTGGTCGGATGCTCTCCGTGAGGCGGAGCTCGACCGTTACGAACTGGAAGCGGGCGCCGTGCTCGACAAGAACGACGGCGACACCGTCAAGGCGAACGAGGTGTTCGTGCAGTGGGAAGCGAACCACGTGCCGATCATCATCGAGGAAGCCGGTACGGTGGAGCTGCACGACCTGGTCGAAGGCGTGACGCTGCAGAAGCAGAAGCGCGGCGGTTCCGACCAGAGCACGGTGATGGAGCACCGCGAGGACCTGCATCCGCAGATTGTCATCGTGGGGGACGACGGTGCGTTTCTGGCGAACTATCCGCTGCCGGCCGGCGCGGTGCTGATGACCAAGGCGGGAGCGAAGGTGACCCCCGGTATGGTGGTGGCGCGTGTGCCGCGGCAGTCGGCGAAGAACAAGGACATCACCGGAGGTCTGCCGCGGATTGCGGAACTCTTCGAAGCGCGTGTTCCGAAGGATGTGGCGGAGATCGCCCGCATCGACGGTTACGTCGAAGTGGACAAGATGACCCGCGGTCGTCGTCAGCTGCTGATCCGGGATCCGGAGTCGGGGATGACCGAGGAGCACAACAACATTCCGGCGCACAAGCATCTCACGGTGAGCAAGGGGGACTTCGTCCGCAAGGGGCAGAAGCTGACCGAAGGTTCGATCGTTCCTCACACGCTGCTGGAGGTGTGCGGCATTCACGAGCTGCAGCGCCACCTGGTCGACGCGATCCAGCTGGTGTACCGTGCGCAGGGTGTGGAAATCAACGACAAGCACGTGGAGATCATCATCCGTCAGATGATGCAGAAGGTGCGGATCACCGAATCCGGCTCGACCGACTATCTGCCGGGCGAGCAGCTTGACCGGACCGAGTTCGACCGGGTCAACCGGGAGGTGATCGAGAAGGGCGGCAAGCCGGCGGAAGCCGAGCCGATCCTGCTGGGTATCACGAAGGCGGCTCTGGAGACGGAGAGCTTCATTTCGGCGGCGTCGTTCCAGGACACCACCCGGATTCTGACCGAAGCCGCCACGCTCGGGAAGGTGGACAATCTGACCGGGTTCAAGGAGAACGTGATCACCGGGCACCTGATTCCGGCGGGAACCGGGACGGAGCTCATGCAGTCGATCCGCCTGAAGTACCTCGGCACCGAGATCGAGGAGGAGCTGCCGACGCAGGAGCCGGAGCGCTCGGTCGAGGAGATTGCCGCCGCGTGGCGTGACACCGAACCGGATCACTCGAAGGTCGATTTCGGCGACGACGAGGAAGAGGGCGGAAGCCTGCCGGATGAGGCGCGGGAACTGGTTCCGGAACTGGGCGACGGATTCGAGGATTCCGCCGCGGACTTCGGAGAGGACTCCGGGGAGGATGAGTTCTGAGAACCGGCTGAAACCCGGGCCGGTGCTTCGGATTTCTCCCCTGCGGGGGAGGCCGGAGCACCGGAAAATTCGGTGTATTGAAACTTTTTTTGCCGAAAAAGCGCTTGAAATATTTGCAAAAAGTGTTTTGCGGTATTATTTTATGATTCTTTGATGTATGCCGAATGGAATCAACAGTCGTAATTTAAGTATAAAAGATTAGGAAGTTGTTATGCCGACAATCAACCAGCTGGTGCGTTTCGGACGCGAAGAGAAGGTCAAGAAAAGCAAATCCAAGGCGTTGAGCGCCTGCCCGCAGCGTCGCGGCGTCTGTCTGCAGGTCACCACCCGTACTCCGAAGAAGCCGAACTCCGCGTTGCGTAAAATCGCCCGTGTTCGTCTGACCAACGGGCAGGAAGTCACCGCGTATATCGGCGGTGAAGGTCACAACCTCCAGGAGCACTCGGTGGTTCTGGTCAAGGGCGGTCGTGTCCGTGACCTCCCCGGTGTGCGTTACCACATCGTGCGCGGCGCGCTCGACAGCCTCGGCGTGGACAAGCGCAAGCAGGGCCGTTCGAAGTACGGCGCCAAGCGGCCGAAGCCGGGCCAGGAAGCTGCCGCGGGCAAGGGGAAGAAGAAATAATCAGATTTTTTCAAATACATACTAGGGTACATAACAGATGAGAAGACGCAGAGCTGTCAAGCGGGAGCTTGTTCCCGACGTGAAGTACAACAGTGAACTGGTTGCCCGGCTGATCAACACGATCATGACCCGGGGCAAGAAGTCGACCGCCCAGAATATCGTTTACGGCGCGCTGGATGTGATCCAGAGCAAGAAGCCGGATATGCAGGCGATCGACGTTTTCATGCAGGCGCTGGAGAATGTCAAACCGAAGCTGGAAGTCAAGAGCCGCCGGGTCGGCGGTGCGACCTATCAGGTTCCGATCGAAGTCGATCCGGAGCGTCAGGTTGCGCTGGCCATGCGCTGGATCACCACCTATTCCCGCGGCCGCAAGGGCAAGTCGATGACCGAGTCCCTCGCCGGCGAGCTGCTGGATGCGTTCGACAACACCGGTGCTTCGATCAAGAAGAAAGAAGACACCTTCAAGATGGCGCAGGCGAACAAGGCGTTCGCCCATTACCGCTGGTAATCGACCGGGGCATTGACGATCATGAGCACTCAGATAGACAAGACTCAATTCCACGAGTCGCCCCACCGCAAGGTTTCGTTGAAGGATACCCGTAACATCGGCATCATGGCTCACATCGATGCCGGCAAGACCACGCTGACGGAGCGCATTCTCTTCTACTGCGGCGTGAACTACAAGATCGGCGATACCCACGAGGGTACCGCGACGATGGACTGGATGGAGCAGGAGCGCGAACGCGGTATCACGATCACCAGCGCCGCCACCACCTGCTATTGGAAAAATCACCGGATCAACATCATCGACACTCCCGGACACGTGGACTTCACGGCGGAAGTGGAGCGTTCGCTGCGCGTGCTCGACGGTGCGGTGGCGGTGTTCTGTTCGGTCGGCAAGGTGCAGCCCCAGAGCGAGACGGTCTGGCGTCAGGCGCAGAAATATCACGTGCCGATCGTCGCGCTGGTCAACAAGATGGACCGTACCGGCGCGGATTTCGAGGGTGTGGTCACCGAGATCAAGACCAAGCTCGGCGCGACTCCGGTTCCGTTGATTCTGCCGATCGGCAAAGAGGCCGATTTCAAGGGCGTCATCGACGTTCTCGAAGGCAAGGCGATCTATTTTGACGAAGCGAGCAACGGCGTCAAGATGACGACCGAGGAGCTCACCGGCGAGATGCTTGAGCGCCGGAACGAAGCCTACAACCATGTGATCGAGTGCGTCGCGGAAGTGGACGACGAGATCATGGAGCTCTTCCTGGCCGAAGAGCAGCCGACGCTCGAGCAGCTGCGCGCCGGAATCCGCCGCGCGACCTGCGCCGCCCGGATTGTTCCGGTGGCCTGCTGCACCGCGTTCAAGAACAAGGGTGTTCAGCCGCTGCTGGACATCGTGGTCGATTTCCTCCCGAGCCCGATCGATATCTGGGACATCAACGGAACCGACCCGGCGACCGGCGCGCCGCTGACCCGTCACGTCGGCGACCTGCAGCCGTTCGCGGCTCTGGTGTTCAAGATCATGACCGACCCGTTCGTCGGAAAACTGTACTACTTCCGGGTCTACTCCGGTGTGGCTTCGCAGGGTATGACGGTGCTGAATCCGCGTACCGGCAAGCGGGAGCGTCTCGGCCGTCTTCTGCAGATGCACGCCAACCAGCGCGAAGAGCATGAGGAGATCTTCTCCGGTGATATCGCGGCGGCGGTCGGCCTGAAGAACGTCACCACCGGTGACACGCTCTGCCTGGAGGACCAGCCGATCGTTCTGGAGTCGATGGTGTTCCCCGAGCCGGTGATCTCGATCGCGGTGGAGCCGAAGTCGTCGGGCGACCGCGACAAGCTCTCGAAGGGGCTGATCGCCCTCTCCGAAGAGGACCCGACCTTCCAGGTGCACTCCGACGAGGAGACCGGGCAGACGATCATCTCCGGTATGGGCGAGCTGCATCTTGAGATCATTCTGGACCGTCTGATCCGTGAGTTCAAGGTGGAAGCGAACACCGGCGCGCCGCAGGTTGCCTATCGTGAAGCACTCTGCGGACCGGCGGATTCGAATATGAAGTTTGTCCGTCAGTCCGGCGGTCGCGGCCAGTACGGTCACTGTATCATCAACCTGATTCCGGGTGAAAGCGGCAGCGGCATTATCTTTGAGAACAAGGTGGTCGGCGGCAACATTCCGAAGGAATTCATCAAGCCGATCGAGCAGGGTATTCGCGAAGCGGCGGCCTCCGGCGTGCTGGCGGGCTACCCGGTGATCGACTTCAAGGTCGAGCTGATCGACGGATCCTACCACCCGGTCGACTCTTCGGAAATGGCGTTCAAGATCGCCGGTTCGATGGCGTTCAAGGATGCGGCGAAGAAAGCGGGTCTGATGCTGCTTGAGCCGATCATGAAGGTGGAGCTGAATGCTCCGGATGAGAACACCGGCGACCTGATCGGCGACATCACCAGCCGTCGTGGTCAGATCGTGACCATCGATGCCGGGAGCAACGGCACCAGCCGCGTTCAGGCGAACATTCCTCTGGCGGAGCTGTTCGGGTATGCGACGGCGATTCGTTCGCTCTCCCGCGGGCGTGCCACCTATTCGATGGAACCGGCGCATTTCGAACGTGTTCCGAAACAAATCCAAGACAAAATTGTGGAGAAGAAATAAGCTATGGCTACGGGAAAAAACCAGCGTATCCGGATTCGGCTTCAGGCGTATGAGCACCGGATTCTGGATCAGTCGGTCAACGAGATTCTTGAAGCGGCGAAGCGCACCGGTTCCATGGTTGCCGGCCCGGTGCCGCTCCCGACCCGGATCGAGCGTTGGACGGTCAACCGTTCTCCGCACGTCAACAAGAAGTCGATGGAGCAGTTTGAAATCCGCACGCACAAGCGCATGCTGGATATCATCAATCCGACGGCGAAGACGGTGGATGAGCTCAAGAAGCTCAATCTGCCCGCCGGCGTGGACATTACGCTGAAGACTGGATTCTAAGGTAGAATCCATAGATACCAAGGTCCCCGACCGATTGGGGGCAAGTATCGAAATGATTTCTCACGAAAGGAGAAAAAATGAAAGGATTAATCGGTAAAAAGGTCGGAATGACGCAGGTCTACGACGAGAAGGGCGTGCTGATCCCGGTGACGGTGGTTCAGGCTGGTCCGTGTGTCGTGACCGGAGTCAAGACGGTCGAGCGCGACGGATACTCGGCGATTCAGCTGGGATTCGGGGAGCGCAAGGCGAAGAACGTGACGAAGGCCCGGGCCGGACATCTGGCCAAGGCGGGTGTGACCGGCGACAAGCTGCCTTCGGTTCTGCGCGAGATCCGTACTGCGGCGGGTGAGGAGACTCCGGCGCCGGGTTCGGTGGTGACTGCGGAAGTTTTCGCGGCGAATGACTATCTGGATGTGGTTGGAACGACCAAGGGACGCGGGTTCCAGGGTGTTGTCCGGCGGTACCGTTTCGGCGGCGGCCGCGCGAGCCATGGCGGTGCGTGGACTCGTCGTACGGGTTCGATCGGCTGCTGCGAATGGCCGGGCAACGTGATCAAGGGCAAGCGCATGCCGGGTCACATGGGCAATGCGCGGCGCACCGTGCAGAATCTGCAGGTCGTCCGGGTGATGGCGGAAGACAATGTGCTGCTGCTCAAGGGCGCGGTTCCCGGAGCGAATGGCGGCATTCTTGTGCTCCGGAGTGCGATCAAGAAGCCGGCCGCTAAGAAGTAACAGGTGAACAAGATGTCGAATACTTTGGATATCCTTGATTGCAAAGGCACCCGGGTCGGAGAGTATGTCATTCCGGAGGGTGTGATTGAGCTGGAGAAGGGCGAGCAGGCCGTGCATGACACGGTGACCGCCTATCTTGCCGGCCAGCGTGCCGGAACCGCCTGCACGAAGACGCGCGGCGAAGTTTCCGGAGGCGGCGCCAAGCCGTTCCGTCAGAAGGGTCTCGGCCGTGCCCGTGCGGGTTCGAGCCGGAGTCCGGTCTGGGTCGGCGGCGGTACGATTTTCGGACCCCGTCCGCGTTCGTTCGCGAAGAAGGTCAACAAGAAGGTGATCGTGCTGGCGCTGAAGCGTGCGTTTTCCGAGCGGATTGTCGAAGGTGACGTGATGGTGCTCGACAAGTTCGAGCTGGCGGACCACAAGACCCGGAACGCGGTGGCGATTCTGAAGAATCTGAACGTTGCCGATGATACGGTGATGGTTTCGCTGCCCGAGCTGGACGAGACCGCGATCTGCGCGACCGGGAACATTCCGAACCTGGTGCTCCGGAAGTCCGACACGGTCAATGTGTATGAACTTCTGCGCTTCAAGAAGCTCCTTTTCACGAAGGATGCTCTGGATGCGTTCATCCGGCGGCTGGCGTAAGGAGGAACTGAAATGAGAAGTGCGTTTGATATCATTATCGCGCCGGTGGTCACCGAGAAGTGCAATGCTCTGATGCAGGAGCAGAAATACACGTTCAAGGTGAAGGCGGATGCCGAGAAGGTCGAGATCGGTCGGGCGGTGGAAGAGCTGTTCAAGGTCAAGGTCAAGTCGGTGAATGTGATGAATTGTCAGGGCAAGGCGAAGCGTGCGGGCCGTTCCATGAAGATGGGGCGCCGCCCCGACTGGAAGAAGGCGGTCGTGACCTTGTCCGAAGGGACCATTGAAATTATCTAACGAGGGAGAATACAGAAATGGCGGTTAAAACTTTTAATCCCGTGACTCCCTCCCGGCGTCACATGGCGGTGATGGACTATTCGTCCACGCTGACCGCGAAGGCTCCGGAAAAGAGTCTGGTCAAGGGGAAGAAATCGACCGGCGGCCGCAACAACTACGGCCGGATCACGACTCGGTTCCGCGGCGCCGGCAACAAGCGCTGCTACCGGATGGTGGATTTCCTCCGCAACAAGGAAGGTGTGCCGGCGAAGGTGGTTTCGATCGAATACGATCCGAACCGCACGGCCAACATTGCGCTGATCTCCTATGCGGACGGTGAAAAGTCTTACATCCTCGCGCCGGTCGGCCTCAAGGTCGGCGACGTGGTGATGAACGGGCCGAAGTCCGAGCTCAAGCCGGGCAACTGGCTGAAGCTGAAGGATATTCCGGTCGGCATCAACGTCTGCTGCATCGAGCTTCAGCCCGGTCGCGGCGCCAAGCTGGTGCGTTCCGCCGGACAGGTGGCGACGCTCCGCGGCAAGGAAGAGACCTACGCGCAGATCAAGCTGCCGTCGGGCGAAGTCCGGATGATCCATGTGGACTGCCGCGCGATGATCGGCCAGATCGGCAACCTCGATCTCATGAACGTGAAGATGGGCAAGGCGGGCAAGAAGCGCTACAAGGGCTTCCGGCCGCATGTCCGCGGCGTTGCGATGAACCCGGTCGACCACCCGATGGGTGGTGGTGAAGGGCGCACCTCCGGCGGCGGCCATCCGGTTTCGCCGTGGGGCCAGCTGGCCAAGGGCAAGCGGACCCGCAATCCGAAGAAGACTTCGAAGAACTTCATTGTGGAACGGAGGAAGAAGTAATGGCCAGATCGATTAAAAAGGGGCCGTTCGTGGATCAGTATCTGATCGACAAAGTCGAGAAGATGGGCAAGCAGAAGGTTGCGATCAAGACCTGGTCGCGCCGTTCGATGATCATTCCTGATTTCGTCGGTCACACCTTCAACGTCCACAACGGGAAATCCTTCGTTCCGGTGTTCATCACCGAGAACATGGTCGGGCACAAGCTCGGCGAGTTTGCGATGACCCGTGCGTTCAAGGAGCACGGTGTGGTTTCCGGTAAGTAATTTCCGGCAGCCTGCGAAAAAGTCCCGGTCCGGATCCTGAGGGATTCCGGCCGGGATTTTTCTTTTCGGGGGATTCCGCATTGAAAAACGCGGGTTTTGTGGTATTTTATTATAGTTTCACAAACGGTTTAATCTTCATATCCGGGAGTTATAGCAATGTCTGGAATTTTTAAAGCGTATGATATCCGCGGCATTTATCCGACCGAGATCAATGCCGACGTCGCGGAGGCGATCGGGCGGGCTTACATCGAGTTCACCGGCGCGAAGAAGGTGGCGGTGGGGCGCGATATGCGTCCGCACTCCCTGCCGCTGTTCGAGGGGCTGTCGCGCGGCATGCTCGCGCAGGGGGCGGATGTGATCGATCTCGGGCTGGTTTCGACGCCGATGAGCTACTTTGCCAACGGCACGCTGAAGGTGGACGGCAGTGTGATGATCACCGCCAGCCACAATCCGGGCGAATGGAACGGCTTCAAACTCTGCCTGGCGAACGCGGTTCCGATCTCCGGCGCGACCGGAATCATGGAGATTCAGAAGATCGCCGAGGCGAAATCGTGGCGCAAGGTCGATCAACCGGGCACGCTGTCGACCTATGACATCGCGCCGGAATACGGCAAGTTCCTCCGCTCGTTCGCGCAGATGGACCGCAAGCTCAAGGTGGTGGTCGATTACGCCAATGCGATGGGGCTCTACGAGATTGCCGGAATCACCGATCTTTATGACATTGTTCCGCTCTACGACACGCTGGACGGCACCTTCCCGAACCACGAAGCGAACCCGTTGCACATCGAGACGCTCGATGCGATCCGGGCGAAGGTGCGCGAGGTCGGGGCGGATTTCGGCGCCGCGTTCGACGGGGATGCCGACCGCTGCGGCTTTATCGACGACCAGGGCGAAGTGATTCCGATGGATCTTTTCACCGCGCTGATTGCGCAGGACATTCTCTCCCGCGGACCGGCGACCATCCTCTACGATCTGCGCAGCAGCCGTGCGGTGCCGGAGTGCATCGAAGCGAACGGCGGCAAGGCGATCCGTTCGCGGGTGGGCCACGCTTTCATCAAGGCGCAGATGCGCGAGAACGACGCGGTTTTCGCCGGCGAGCTCTCCGGCCACTACTACTTCAAGCAGAACTTCACCGCCGAGTCGCAGGGGCTGGCGATGATCATGCTGTCGAACCTGATCTGCAAGAAGAACAAACCGGTGCACGAGCTGGTGCAGCCGCTGCGCAAGTATTTCTCCAGCGGCGAGATCAATTCGAAGGTGGCGGATGTCAAGCCGATTCTGGATACGATCCGCGCCCGTTACGCCGACGGGAACATGTTCGAGCTGGATGGAATCTCTTCGGAGTATCCCCGCTGGTGGTTCAACGTCCGCAGCTCGAATACGGAACCGCTTCTGCGGCTGATTGTCGAGGCGGACACCCGGGAGCTGATGGAAGAGAAGCGTGACGAACTCTTGAAGATCATCCGCGGTTGAGTGCCGCGGGAAACCATACAGAAAGGGAGGACAGGAAAATGAAACAGATGTTGGTGTCGCTTTTCGGGGCCGCGCTGGCGGTCGGCATGCTGGCCGGCTGTGGAGACGGCGTGGATGAGAACAAGACTCCGGAGCAGATCAAGGCGGAAGTCGTCAACCTGGATGCCGCGGCGATCCAGAAGCAGATCGACGCCTACACGAAGGTGATCGAGGAGAAGAGCAAGGAACTGGCCAAGGTGATGGATCAGATCAAAGAGATTCCGCTCACCGAGCAGCTCGGCGACAAGGCCAAGGGGCTTCAGGCGAGCGCTGCCGATCTGGGCCGCGAAATCAACAAGCTCAAGGAAAACCTCGAAGCGTATGTCGAGGGCCTGAAGGCGAAGGCGGACAAGTAACGGACGCTCTTCCGGCGGGAATTCCTTCCTGTTGAGGGGGAATTCCCGTTGAAATGCAAAATGACGGGGAAATGGCGGAAAAGTGCCGGATGGGATTCCGCTGTTTTTCGAGGGGGAGGATTCATGGAGGAACTGCTGGATATTTACGATGATTCCGGAGTCCGCATCGGGCTGGCCTCCCGCCGTCTCTGCCACGGCAACCCCACGTTGCTCCACCATACCAGCCATGTGATCGTCATCCATCCGGACCGGGAGCATCTCCTGCTCCAGAAACGTTCGCTCTCCAAGGACATTCAGCCGGGGAAGTGGGACACCGCCGTCGGCGGCCATCTCGATCCCGGTGAGGACTATCTGGCCGGAGCACGCCGGGAGCTGGCCGAAGAGCTGGGCGTTACCGGCGAAGTCGAACTGCGGCACCTCTTCGATTCGCAGATCCGCAACGAGATCGAATCGGAGGATACCCGGGTGTTCGCGATCGTCCACCCCGGGCCGTTCCGGTTCCAGCGCGAGGAGATCGACGAGGTGCGGTTCTGGAGTTTCGAGGAGTTGCGCAATCCGGCGAACTTCGGGGAGTTCACCCCGAATCTGGTGGCGGAATTACGGCTCTTTTTCGAAGGGAATTACCTGTGACGCCGCCCGTACCCACCGCGAATTCCCCGTTCCGGCGCGCGGTGCTCCGCTTCTGGAGCGACTGGCCCGCCCGGCTGGGCGTGGCGGGGATTCTGATGCTTCTTCTGCCGGCACTGGCCGCGCCGGTGCTGGCCAACGGCCGGCCGCTGTTCCTGCGGAGCGAAGCGCGGGGCGTGGAGTTCCCTTTCCTTCGCACCTTTTTTGCTCCGGACAGCTCCGAATATCTGGTCGAACAGCTGTTCAACTACGCATTCGCCGCCCTGTTGCTTTGGGGGGTGCTGCAACTTGTCCGCTGGCGGAAACTGCGGCGGATTCTTCTGGCCTTTCTGCTGATTCTGCTGATTTTCCCTTTCGTTCTGACGAAGCCGAAGCTGGATAAGACCGATTTCCGCAAGCTGGTGGAACGTACCGGGGCGACGGCAGTCTTCGCGCCGATTCCCTATGGACCGTTTGAAATAGTCACCACTCCCTACGCGAAGCCGGGGCGGAAACACTGGCTCGGCGCCGACGAGATCGGCCGCGACGTCGCCGCCCGGATGATTTACGGCGCGCGCGCCTCGCTCGCAGTCGGATTGCTCTCCACCGCAATCGCCCTGGCGATCGGCACGATGGTGGGGCTGATGGCCGGATTTTACCGCGGCTGGTTCGACCTCATCACGATGCGGGTGGTGGAGATCATGCTCTGTTTCCCCACCTTTCTGCTGTTGTTGATCCTGATGTCGATCTTGAAGGATCACAAATTCGAGCAGTCGATTCTGGTGGTGATCGCCGTGATCGGATTGACCGGCTGGATCGGACTGGCGTTTCTGGTGCGCGGCGAGGTGCTCAAGCAGCGGGCGCTGCCCTATATCTTAAGCTGCGAGGTTGCCGGGCTGCCGGCGTATCGCACGATGCTGGTCCACCTGCTGCCGAACATCACCGGACCGATTCTGATCAGCTTCACCTTCGGGGTGGCCGGGGCGATTCTCGCTGAGAGCGGGCTGAGTTTTCTCGGCTTCGGCGTACAGCCGCCGACGGCGAGCTGGGGCGGCCTGCTCCGGCAGGCGTTCGACAATCCGCTGAGCTACTGGCATCTCACCTTCTTCCCCGGGCTCGCCCTCTTCATCGCGGTGATGGCGTTCAACTTCACCGGCGAAGGACTGCGGAAGGCGCTGGCGCCGCGCTAGGCGGGGAATGTCCCTGCCAGGCTGTTGCTGGAGAGAAACCGGGCGCGGAACTTCACGTGCTGAAACTCGAGTGCGGGATTTTCAATCCGGCCGACGATCATTTCCGCGGCTTTCCGGCCGAATTCCGGCTGGCGGAGGTCGGCGGTGAGCACCGCTTCCGGCAACAGACGGAGCAGGGGCAGATTGTCCACGCCGGAGATCGCGAGACCGTCGCTGGAGATGCCGCGGCGGCGCAGTTCGGTGAGGAAATTGGCGGCGCTTTGATCGTTCATGCAGCAAACGGCGTCCGGCCGCTCCTCCCGGTTCCGGAAGAGTTCGCAGAAGGCGTCGCGCTGTTCCCGGGATGCCTCCGGAAGACAGCAGAACTCGGGGCGTATCGCGAGGCGGCAGCGCTTCATGCCGAGCCGGAACCCCGCCTCTCGCTCGGCCGCGGCGGCCGGATGGACGTCGTCTCCGTAGAGGGCGAATCTGCGACAGCCGCGGCGGTAGAGCTCCTGCACGATCCGCGAGAGGGCGGCGGCGTTGCCGAACTCCAGCAGACTGGCGTCGCGCACCCCTTCCGGGAGACGGACCAGGTAGAGGGTGGGAATTCCGCTCTGCTCCAGCTCCCGGAATGCGGCGAGCCCGGGGTGCTCCGGATCGGGATAGATGACGATTCCGGCCGGGCGGCGTTCGAGAATCCCCGCCATCAGCCGCTCCTGCGCGACTGTGCCGCCGGTGAGCGGAATTACCATCGGGAAGTAGTTCAGCTCCACCGCGCGGCGGCAGAAGTGCTCCATCGCCAGGCTGAAGAAGTCGATGCTGCCGCAGACGAAGGGGATCTCCCGCCGGATCGCCCCCGGAACCGCCCGCACCACGGTGCCGACGCCGTTGCGGCGGCCGATCACCCCCTCCTGCTCCAGCTCGGCGAGGGCGCGGCGGAGGGTGGGGCGGCTGACCCCGAATTCGGCGGCGAGCGCATTCTCCCCCGGCAGCATGTCGCCGGGGGAGAGCTGGTGAATCCGGTTCTCGAGCTCCCCCTTCAGCCGGGGGAAGATGTTCCGGCGCGGCATGACACGGCCCGGACTACTTCGACCGGGAGACCACTTCGCCCGGCGCGGTGCAGCTGCCCGCGGAGAGACTGCGGCCCGGATAGATCGCGGTGTGGATTCCGGTGTGGACGTTCTCGCCGATGATCGCGCCGAACTTGCGCCGGCCGGTGTCGAGGAACTCCTGGTTCTCCAGCCAGCGGTGGTTGCGGCCGTCGTGGCGGAGGTTGGAGATGATCGTGCCCGCGCCGAAGTTGACGTTGTTGCAGATCACCGAATCGCCCGCGTAGCTCAGGTGGCCGACGCTCACCTTGTCGCCGAGGATCGAATTCTTGATCTCCACCGCCTGCCCGACGTGGCAGCGGTCGCCGATCGAAGTGTTGCCGCGGATGTAGCAGTTCGGGCCGATCTTGCAGTCGCGCCCGATGATGACGTTGCCCTCGATGTAGACGCCGGGCAGGATCACGCTGTTCTCCCCGAGGCTGACGAAGCCGTCGATCGTCGCGCCGGCGCGGATGGTGCCGCGGATGTCGTTGTGATCCATCGCCGCCATGAGCGTTTCGTTGAGCGCGAGCAGATCCCACGGGTGGCGGATCCGCACCGAAGCGGTGTCGAACGGCAGTTCCGATGTTCCGGCGTGCCCAGGGCGGCTCACTTCGACCAATACCGCACCGTCGGAGAGGTCGCGCACCACGCAGTTGCCGGTGGAACCGGCGAGCACGGCGGCGAATTCCGGCGAGGGGAGAAAGTCGCCGCGCACCTTGATGAGAAGGTCGCCGGCGGATTCCGGAAACCGGCTCCGGATCCGTTCCGCAATCGGAGTTCCGGCCACCTTGATCGAACCGACTTCGGCGGTGATCGGCCAGAGGCTGGCAACCTGGACGGGGAGAATTTCGATGGTCATGATTTCGCCCTCCTGTCAGTTGAGTTCCTGTTCCGCGACGGCGCAGAGACGGGTGATCCAGGTGTCGACGTCCCCGGAGGCCTCCGCCTCCACCAGCACGCGGATTTTGCTTTCGGTGCCGGAGTAGCGCACGATGGTCCGGCCGGAGTTGCCGAGTGCGCGGCGGCACTCCTCCATCGCCGCCGGCAGCAGCGAGAGCTGGTCGAACGGCACCTTGCGCGCCACCGGGAAGGAGCGGATCTCCTGCGGAAACACCTTCATGAATCCGGCCAGTTCCGCCAGCGGTTTCCCGGTGCGGACCATCAGCCCGAGCACATGCAGTGCCGAAAGGATGCCGTCGCCGGTGGTCGCGTAGTCCATGAAGATGATGTGGCCGGACTGTTCGCCGCCGACGTTGAAATTGCCTTCGCGCATCCGTTCGATCACGTAGCGGTCGCCGACGTCGGTCACCTCCACCCGGATTCCGGCCTGCTCCATCGCGCGGTGGAGTCCGAGATTGCTCATGCCGGTCACCACCACGGCGTTGTTGGAGAGGCGGCCGTGCTGTTTGAAATCGATCGCCAGCATGCCGATGATGCGGTCGCCGTTGACCTCGTTGCCGTCGGCGTCGCAGAAGATCACCCGGTCGGCGTCGCCGTCGAGGGCGATGCCGCAGTCGGCGCCGTGCTCACGGACCAGCCGGCCGATGTTCTCCGGATGGAGCGCGCCGCAGTTGTCGTTGATGTTCAATCCATTGGGATGGACCGCCGTCTCGATCACCTCCGCGCCGAGTTCCCGGAAGATCGGCGGCGCGATCGAATAGGCGGCTCCGTTGGCGCAGTCGAGCACGATCTTGAGGCCGCGCAGGCTGAGGTTGCGGATGGAGCCTTTGGCAAACTCGATGTAACGGCCCCGGGCGTCGTCGATGCGGTAGCCCTTGCCGATTTTTTCGTAAGGCACGCGTTCGCCGTCAACCTGGTCGGCGAAGATCTCCTTTTCGATCTCCAGCTCCACCTCGTCCGGCAGTTTGAAGCCGTCGGAGGCGAAAATTTTGATCCCGTTGTCGGAGGCGGGGTTGTGGCTGGCGGTGATCATGATGCCGCAGGCGGCGCCCATCGACTTGGTGAGGTGGGCCACCGCGGGGGTGGGCATGGGACCCACGGCGAGGACATCCATCCCCATGCTGAGCAATCCGCTGGTGAGGGCGTTTTCCAGCATGTAGCCGGAGATCCGGGTGTCCTTGCCGAGCACGACCCGTTTGCGGCCGGTTCCGGCGCCGGCGCCGAGAACCTTCGCGGTGGCTTTGCCGACCAGAAGAGCCAGTTCCGGAGTGATCGGGTAGCAGTTCGCCTTGCCGCGGATTCCATCGGTTCCGAACAGTTTTTTCATGTGCAGTATCCTCCTTTTGAAAAATTACGACTTCATGGCGAGGTTGACGGCGAAGGTGCGGAGCGCCAGTTCCTCGCTGACATTGAACCGCAGGGTGAAGAGCAGCTCTTCCGCCTCGCGCCGGAAGAGTTCCGCCTGTTCCGGGGTGAGGGGCGGCAGCCGGAGCCCGGCGAACAGCTCCGGGTTGGCCAGATCGGCGGGATTCACCCCCTGGGCGACCAGCTCCAGCTGGGCGCAGAAGGTGCGGATCGTCTCCAGAAAGAGTCCCCGCTCCTTCATGTAGGCGCCGGCCGCCGCGTCATCGACGAGGGCGCGGGTCCGTTTGAGCAGACCGGGGTCGCCCGCCTGTTCGGCGGCGGCGAGCCGCGGCGCCCACTCTTCGGCGACCCGGGCGGCGGCGTCGGCCGAAAGTCCGGCGGCAATCCGGATCAGCGCTCCGGCACCGGCTTCGGCGGCGGCCAGGTCACCGCGCGATTCAAAACAGAGTCCGGCCAGTGCCGCGCACACCGCCTCCTTCCCCGCGAAATCGAATTCGCAGTGGTTGGTCAGCAGCGGCACCAGCTGACAGCGCGACCGGGTGGTCGGCAGCAGTGCCGAGGGGTTCCCCGTCGTCAGAATCAGCAGTGTCTGCGGCGGCGGTTCTTCCAGCGTCTTGAGCAGAGCGTTCTGGGACTCGGCGTTCATGCGGTCGGCGTCGCAGATGATCCCGACCTTGCAGTTGCCGCCGCCGGTGCTGGTCAGGTGAAACTGCTCTTCGAAGAAACGCAGTGTGTTCGGCTCCGGTTTCCCGCGGTCGCCGATTTTGATCTGGTACATTTTGCCGACCGGAGTGAGAAAATAGAGCTCCGGATAGCTCCCCTCCTCCAGACTGCGGCAGACCCGGCAGACGGTGCAGGGGCGGCCGTCGCGGCTCTCCGGACAGGCGGCGAGCTGCGCGAGCGCGATGGCGAACTCCTTCCGGAGCGTCTCGTTGTCGGCGTGGAGCAGAAAGGCGTGGGAGAGGCGGTTCCGCTTCCGGGCGTTCTCCAGGTGGCCTACGAGCTCCGGATAGCGGGCGCGGTATGTGTCATAAAGCGGCATCGACGATCTCCAGAATCCGCCGGTGAATCTGTTCGGCCGGAGCGTCGGCGTTCACCACCCGGACCCGTTCCGGCTCCGCCTCGGCGATCTTGAGGAATCCGGCCCGCACCCGGCGGTGAAAATCAAGTTTCTCCTCTTCAAACCGGTCATGTTCGCCCCGGGTCTCCTCCCGCTCCCGCGCCCGGGCGAACCCGACCTCCGGGGGCAGGTCGAGCAGGATGGTCAAATCCGGAATGCACTCTGCCGCGGCCAGTTCGTTGAGCGAATCGATCACCTGCGACTCCATGCCGCGCGCGCCGCCCTGATAGGCGGTGGTCGAGTCGAAGAAGCGGTCGCAGAGCACCACCTTCCCCGCCGCCAGCGCCGGGCGGATCACTTCGCGCACATGCTGGGAGCGCGCCGCCTCGATCAGCAGAAGTTCGGTGGTGGGGTGGAGTTTCTCCGGCCCCTCGTAGTTCTTGACCACGGCCCGGAGCCGTTCGGCCAGCGGGGTTCCGCCCGGTTCGCGGGTGAGGACGCACGCGTGGCCCCGCGCTTCGAGTTCATCGCGCAGGAGCCGGATCTGGGTGCTTTTGCCCGCCCCCTCCGGCCCTTCAAAGGTGATGAACCAGCCTGGATGGATATGTTTCAACCGTTTCTTCATAGGAAATCCCACTTTTTTTCCATCAAAGAATGTAGCGCCATTTGCCGTAAAGTTCAAATGGTGGTATATTTCAGAATGTAATTTTTTCTAACTTTAAGCAATCCGGTGTGGAAAATGGCAAAAGAACTGACTCGTGACACCTATCTCTCCAAAAACGTCGGGGATTTCCCGGCGGAACTCACCCTCTGCGGCCGCCGTTACGTCAAAGTGGACGACCTCCGCTACGGCACCAATCCGCACCAGGCGGCGAGCTACTACAAGCCGGCGGACACGGTTTCGGTCATCGGCGATATGGAGATCCTCAAGAACGGCAAGAGCGGTCTTTCGCAGACCAACCTCGAAGACATCTCCTACGCGCTCAACATCGTCAAGTTCTTCGACACCCCCGCCTGCGCGGTGATGAAGCACGTCAACCCCTCCGGCGCGGCGGTGGGCCGCCCCGGCGAGTCGCTGCTGTCGGTCTACCTGAAGGCGCGTGACGCCGACGCCCGCGCGGCCTTCGGCAGCTCGATCGCCTTCAACCGCGAGGTCGACGCCGACACCGCCCGCGAAATCATGTCCACCTTCGTCGAATGCGTGGTCGCCCCCGGATTCGCTCCCGGCGTGCTCGACATCTTCAACGACGGCGAGACCTACAAGCTCAACCGGCACATCCGGATCATCCGTTGCGGCGACCTCTCCCGGCTGCCCCGTTTCGTCGGCGAGGCGAAGCCGGAGCACAACACGATCAAAGTGCTGGGCGACGGGTCGCTGGTGATCGCTCAGCCGCTGATGACGTCGCTGCGGAGCGTCGCCGATCTGGTGCCCGCCGAGGCGGAGAACAAGCGGTGCGGCCATCAGGTTTCCGCCGTCGCCGCGACCGAGGAGCAGAAGCGCGATCTGCTCTTCGCCTGGTACGTCAATCTGAGCGTCCGTTCCAACGGCGTGGTGATCGTCAAGGACGGGCAGACCCTTTCGGTCGGCACCGGCGAGCAGGACCGCGTCGGCGCGATCGAGCAGGCGATTGCCAAATTCCGCCAGAAGTACACCGGCGAGGGGACGCTTCAGAATTCGGTGATGTCCAGCGACGGTTTCTTCCCCTTCGAAGACGGCGTCGAAACGGCGGCGGCCGCCGGAGTCACCGCGATCATCGCCCCCTCCGGTTCGCTGCGGGACGCGGATGTGATCAAGCGCGCCAACGAACTCGGCGTCGCGCTCTATCACGCGCCGGAACGGATCTTTTCGCACCATTGATTTGCCGGATAGAACGTCAGAACGTTAGAACAATAAGGAGATCTCCCCATGCCGGACCAGAATGAGAAAAACCGCAAGCTCAACGCCGAACTCTCCCGCGCCCTAATGAACGATGTCGAACGGCTCGAACTCGGATTCGCCACCTACTGGCGCCAGATCGCCGCGGTCGCCGTGATTGCCGCCATCGTCGTGGCGCTGATCTTCTGGGGCTTCAGCTACTCCCGCCGGTCGGCCCGCGAAGCCGCGTTTACCCTGGCCGATGCTTCGACGGTGACCGAACTTACTGCCGCGCTCGACAAATATGGCGACAAGCCCGGTGCGGCGGCGGCCCGTTTCCGCCTGGCCAAACTGCGGATCGACGCGAAGGAGTATGCCGCCGCGCTCGAAGATCTGCGCACGCTGATCGCCTCCGCTCCGGCGGAGCCGCTGCTGGGCAACGCCCGCCTTGCGGAAGCCTATCTGCTGGAAATCATGGATAAACCGGAGACCGCCGCCGGATTGTTCGCCGAACTCGGCCGTTCGATGGATCTCTCTTCCACCTTGCGTGCCGAAGCCAATTTCAACGCCGGCCGTCTCTTCATCAAGCTCAAGAAGTTCGATGACGCCGCGGCGGCGCTCAACCGTGCGGTGAATCCGGACCGGCAGAGCGCTGCGGCCTGGTGCAGCATGGCGCATTCGCTGCTGCTGGCGCTGGAGAGCGGGGATTTCGGCCCCTACAAGCCGGCGGCGAAGCTCTGAACGGACGTTTATGGAGCTGACCCGGAAAACCGAATCGCTGCTGCGTTCGCTCCGCACCCGCCACGGCCGCCGGAAATCCGGCTGCTGTCTCTGTGAGGGGGTGCGGGCGACGGGGGAGCTTTTTCTGCGCCGTCCCGAACTGGTGCGCTTCACCGTGGCGACCGAACGCGGCGCGGCGGCGATGGGGAACATTCCGGGGGAACTCTGCATCGTCACCGAGGAGAAGTTCGCGGAATTTTCGGCGACGGTCAACTCGCAGGGGGTGCTGGCGGTCGCTTCGGTGCCGCCGGAGCCGGGGTGCGATCAGCCGCCGCGAGATCCCTTTCTGCTCGCGCTCGACCGGCTCGGCGACCCGGGCAATTTCGGCACCATCTGCCGCACGCTGCGTTCGACCGGACTTACGGAGTTGTGGTACACCCGCGGTTCGGTCGATCCCTACGGGGACAAGGCGGTGCGCTCGGCGCTCGGCGCCCAGTTTGCGCTGTCGCTGCGCAGCTTTGAAAATCTCGAGGTACTGCGGGAACAGGCGGCGCGCTTCGGGTATCCGACGGTCTACCTCACCGACCCGCACACCGGCGAGGACTGTTTCCGCTGTTCCGGCCTCTTCGACCGCTCGGTGGTGGTGATCGGCGCGGAGGCCGACGGCGTTTCGACGCTCGATGGAGCCGCGCGCGTCACCATCCCGATGCCGGGCAACTACGAGTCGCTCAACGCCGCGCAGGCCGCGACGGTGTTTCTGTTTGAATATGTCCGGCGCATCACCGCTCCGGCTCCCGGGGGAATCCTTTCATGAATCTCTGGTATCTGATCGATCTCTTTGCTTTTCTCGGCGGCGCGGTTGCCACACTGCTCGCCACACCGGTTTTTCAGTGGATCGCCATGAAGACCGATTTTCTGGACCGGCCGCAGGCGAACCACAAGGGGCACGGCCGCCCCACGCCCCTGCTCGGCGGTGCGGCGATGTTCACCGGCTGGATTCTCTGCATCGGCGGCGGCCTCCTGCTGGCGCACTGGGGGAGGATTCCCTTCTTTTCCGAAGTGATTTCCGACTATCTTGACGGGATCAGCTACGCCGCGCCCCAGCTGGGATTCATCGTCCTCGGGGCGTTTCTTTCGGTGATTCTCGGCCTGATCGATGACAAGTGGGCGATGTCGGCGGCGGTGAAGTTCGGCGGGCAGTTCCTGATTGCGCTGCTCGCGGCGACGCTCGGCGGGGTGCGGGTCAACATCTTTCTGGACAACGCCGTTCTGACCACCGCCGTCTCGGTCTTCTGGATCATGCTTTTGATGAATTCGATCAACTTCTTCGACAACATGGATGGCCTCGCCGTCGGAACCATCGCCATCGCAATGGGCTTTTTCACCGTCATTGCGGCATTGAACCAGCAGTTCTTCATCGCGGTCTTCTCGGCGCTGACCTGCGGTGTCTGCTGCGGCTTCTGGTTCTACAACTTCAATCCGGCGGTGATCTTCATGGGGGATTCCGGGAGCCATTTCCTCGGGTACATGGCGGCGGTGATCTCCGCCGGAGTCACCTATTTCGGGATCGACTTCTCGCTGTCGCGCTTCCCGATTCTGATGCCGCTGTTCATTCTGGCGCTGCCGCTGTTCGACACGGCGATGGTGGTGCTGATCCGCACCCGCAACCATAAGCCGTTCTGGATCGGCGACCACAACCACATTTCGCACCGGTTTGTCCGTATGGGGCTGAGCCGCAAGCAGGCGGTGATGCTGGTGCATCTGATGGCGCTGACCATCGGGCTGGGAATTCTGCCGGTCTTCTGGGGGGATTTCCGCACGGCGGCGATTCTCGTGGTGCAGGCGCTGCTGCTGCTCGGCATCATCACCATTCTGCAGTTTACGCTCGGCAACCGGCAGGAGACGAGGGAGACGCCCGTGGCTCCGGCCGGAGACCGGAAAGAGACGAAGTTGTAAGCGTGCAATTTTCCCCGCCGGATTGTTAATTCTCCGTTAAGAGATCTGTTTCTTCCTTTATTTCCGCCGCAAACGCATTATATTGTTATATCGGATTCTTACAGGCGGGGGAGGTCCCTTCGGACTTTCCGCCCTCCGGAAAGAGGTGACGTCCGATGAAAACAGAAGGAAATGAATCATGAGTGGATGCGGATTCCTATCGATGCCCATGGCGATGTTGATCCTGTTGCTGGCCGCGCTGGCGGGAGGTTACTGGCTGGGGCGTCGTCCGCGCAGGGAGGGAGATCGAACCATCTCCGGCGGCAGTCCGGATGAGGAGCCGGAGGTCGCTTCGCCGGCGACGGCTGTCGCTTCGGATCCGGCTGGAATTGCGCCGGTGAGTTCGAATCTCTACGATTTTGAGACGCTCTCGTCGCTGTCGGTTGCCGGAAACTGGCAGTTGAAGCTGGAGTGCAACGCGCCGGAGAACTACTGCCGGGTGACGGCGGAGAGCTCCCTCTGGAAGGAGATCAAGGTGGAGATGCTTCCGGCCGGGCTGGCGATCCGCTATACCGGCAAGCGCCGTCCGACGCTGCCGATGACGATCGAAATCCGTACCAAAGGGCAGCCGTCGCAGCTGAAAGGCCGGGGCGCCAACACGATGACGGTGGAGCATGCGCACGGCAATCAGTTCTCCTGCAAGGTTTCCGACGGCGGCCGGCTGCTGCTGCCGGAGGCGGAGCTGGATGAATTCAAGCTCAAATTGAGCGGTTCGGCGCGGGCGGAGATCGGAGGGGAGTTCACCCGGGCGGACCTGGATATTTCCGGCTCGAGTTCCGCGAAGTGTTCCGGCAAGGTGCGTCGGGTGGATACCGCGGTCAGTGGCGCCTCGCGGCTGGAGCTGGCTTCGGCGGTGCGGGCGGATCTGGAGGTCTCCGGTGCCAGCCGGGTGAAGATCGACGTCGCCGAGCGGCTGGAGGGGGATGTCTCCGGCGCTTCGACGGTACACTACTCCGGCGCGGTGAAGAAGCCCGTGTTGCGGGTTTCCGGTTCCTCCCGTGCCGAGCGTGAAGAAGAGTAACTTCGGTACTTTATTTCACCGCCTCTTCCGATTTTCGGAACGGGGCGGTTTTTGTTTTCCGGCTTCTGCGGTGCGCGGGTGGAATGGGGGAGGATAGACGGAACTTCCGTGCGGGAATGATGCCGTGGGTGCTGGAGGGCCGGTCGCCCTCAGACCTCCCCGGATGGGCGAGGGCAGTACCGTGGCGGGAAATTCCAACTTCTGCGGTGCGCGGTCGGTGCGGAGGCGGAATGCTGAACTTCCGTGCGGGAATGTTGCTCGCGGGAGCTGGAGGGCCGGTCGCCCTCCAGACCTCCTCGCCCGTGAGAAGACCAAAGTCGGTTGATACTGATCCGCACGCGGCCCTCGCGGGCCTTACTTGTCGGGCTTCGCCCGCCAACTCCTCAATCGCCGGAGGGGCTGCGCTCGACTCCGTTCGACTGCGTCGCAATTGCTCCTTGCTGCTTTGCGTTTCGCAAAGCAGTTCTTTCACATGCGCTCGCGGCGCTGACCGCGCTTGTTCCCGTGAGAAAGCCGGGTTGCGGTGGAAATACTGACCGCGCTTGTTCCCGTGAGAAAGCCGGGTTGCGGGTGGAAATACTGACTGCGCTTATTCCCGTGAGAAAGCCGGATTGCGGAGGGAATACAGGCCGGGCTTGTGCCCGCAAGACGACCGTGCTTGAACAGGGTGTGGGCCTGGTCGTAAAGACATTTTCAGCGGCGCTGGACCGTGCTCCGTGCACAGTCCAGGCCGCAATGGATCTATTTCGAAGTGACGTTGGCGGAGTTGACGATCCAGACCGGTTTCAGCCCCGAGAAGCCGAGGTTGGCGCCGGGCGTCTTATCGCCGTATGCGGTACGGGTCAGGCGGTTGTCCTGCAGCTTCACCCCGTCGGCGGCGAAGAGGAAGATTCCGGCTGCCGGGCAGTTTTCAATGCTGTTCCCGGTGATCGTGATGTTCCGGTTCCCCTTGAAGGGGCTGGTGTAATCCTCCAGCCGCGCAAAGACGCTGATCGCTCCGTTGGCGTAGGAGTCAGGCTGCAGCATCATGTTGCGGCCGACGTCGCGGATCACGTTGTTCCGGATTTGGATGTTCTCCACCCAGCCCGCTTCGCGCCAGTAGCCGTACTCGGCGCCGGCAGTGATCGCCGCATGTTTGATCCGCTCGAACCGGTTGTTTTCGATCACGCCGTCGGAAGCCATGATCCGGAGCCCCCGGCCGCGGTGATCGTGAAAGTAGGAGTCCCGGATCTCAAACCCGTTCGCCCCGATCGCCGGAATGTCGAAGAACTGCCCCTCCTTGACCGCCGTTCCGCCCGGGGCGAGCTTGACTTCGTAGGCGGTCCAGTCCCGCAGGCCGTCGCCGCGGTTGAAGTAGAATTTCTTCAAGGTCTCCCGGTCGTATTTCCGCGGGGACGGGCGGAAGCTTTCGATGACCGCTTCCCCGATGACCGAGTAGTCGGAGGGATCGAGCAGCCGGAGTTTGTCGCCGGGGCGGATGATCCGGGGGAATCCTTCCGCCTTGTAGGGGCGCAGCGTGTCGAACGTGGTTCCGTTCAGCACCCGGACCACCGGCAGCGCCACCGAGTGGAGGTTGACCGAATCGTCGCCCATGAACGAGAAGTCGCAGTTCACCAGTTTCGGGCCGCGGCGGATGTAGGCGTAGTTCAGCCCGTCGGCACAGGTGGAGAGCAGACGGTCCGCCTTCGCCCCCTCCGGGCGGGGGCCGCGGGTGAGCTTCACATTGACCAGCTCGTCGCCGCCTTCGCTGAAGCGGTTGCAGAAGCCGAGGCTCGGGCAGGTGTAGATGGTGAGGTTCTCAAACCGGATCGGACCGCAGGCGGTCAGATAGACCGCGCCGTTCTTCCGCATGTTCAGCGCCAGCTTGTCCCCCGGCGCGAGGGCGGGTTCCGGCTTGTTGGCGCGGAACCGGCCGTGGCGGGCGTCGAGGATCTCCGTCTTGCCGTAGAGGTCGGCGGCCTCCAGCTTCCAGCTCTTCCCATCCTTCTGGAAGAGGTGCGGGTGGCCCACCGCATACGCCGCGGTCAGATCCGGATATCCCTCGTCGATGGTGAATTCGATCTGCCGACAGTCCGGGGAGACCGCGGTGATCACCCCCTGCGTGAACGGGAGCGGATCGTAATCGATCGTCAGATTTTTCACCGTCGTGTTGCGGCAGCCGTTCAGCCGGAGTGCGTGGACCGGCCGGGTCATCACCAGCTTTGCGCCGTTGCCGTCGATGGTGACGCCGTCGAGTTTGCGCAGTTCGATCGTCTTTGCCGAGCGGTACTCCGGCCGGGTGAGTTTTACCACCTTCTTCCCGGCGGCAATCTGGGCGTTGATCTCCTTTTGCAGTTCCGACTGCGCGGCAGTCAGCACGGTTCCTGCCAGCAGAGACAGAATTGCGAACGTGAATTTTTTCATCGGGTGGTAGCTCCTTTTTTGACGATTCCGGCCGGGGTGGCCTCATATTGTTTCAAGCGGTCGTAGATCTTCCAGACCGATTCGGGCAACTTGGAGCCGATCCGCTGTGAACGGCGGTTGACGGCATGGGGATTCTCGCTCGACTTGCGGCCGGTAAGCTGGAATTCTTCCGTCTTCGAATTGCGGTCCAGCTGAAGTTTCGTCAATTCCGGCGAGGTGCCGGGCACCTCCGGCTTCCCCCGGAACCAGTGGCCGGCCGTCGGCGCGTAACGGTTCCCGGCCAGGCGGATGCGCCGCGCCGTCGGCTGATCGGGCAGCTTCACGTAGTAGCGGGCGAAGCCGCGCAACAGCGATTTCTCCACGCTCAGAGCACCGGTGGAGAAGCGCGATTCCAGTGAGATGAATCCGGTGCCGTTCTGCATCGTGCAACCGAAGAAGGTCAGCGTGCCTGCGCTCAGCGTCGCCAGATTGTTTTTTCTGTTGCCGATCAGCGTGCAGTTGTTGAACAGGATTTTCGACCGTCCATGCTGCCAGATCAGCTCCGCCGGTTCCGCGTCGGCGATCAGGCACTCGTCGAAAAGGGCCGACGCGTCGTCGCTCAGAAAGACCGCCGCCTCGAAGGTGCTGTCGATCAGCACGCACCGCTGATAGGTGCCGCTGCTCTGGCCGACGTTGCAGACCGCGGAGCTCGCGCAGTTCACCGCGCCGCACGCCTCGTAGTAGACGTCGCTCGCGTCGTGGATCGACATCCCCTGACCGCAACTGTTGTAGGCGAGGCAGTTGACATACATCGCATGTTTCGGCGTTTCCGCCGCGTCGAAGCCGTCGTTCCACGAGAACATCACCGTGAAGTTGCGCACGATCGTGTGACTGCGGTGGATGTAGAAGCCGTAGTTGGCGGGAAGCTGGATCTTGAGATCGGCAAGCTGTTTCCCGGCGGGGAGATGGTAGAGCACCTTGCGTTCCTTCTTGTTCCACCAGAATCCGTTGGGGGTTTTCTCCAGCGATTCCCGGTCGAGCAGGTTCGGGGCGGCCTCCCCGTCCACGAACCAGATCTGGGTGCCCGGCAGCCAGTAGTTCTTGCTCATATCCCGGCGGAAGAAGTTGCTCATCGGGTCGAAGGGGAGCGAATAGATTCCCTCCGCTTCGCGTTTCCACGCCTCCGCCGGAATCACCGCGAGACCGGAGATCACTGCGCCGTTCCCTTCCACCACCAGCGGCTGTTCCGCCGTGCCGCCGCGAAGCAGTCGCAGTCCGCGCGGCTTCCCCGGGCCGTCGTAGGGGAGCGAATAAGGGGTGCCGGTGTTGACGACTTCGATGCGTCCGCTGGTTTGAACCAGCTTGCAGGCGCGTTCGATCGAGGCGAGCGGTTTCTCCCGGGAGCCGTCGTTGGCGTCGTCCCCCTTGAGATTGTCCACGTAGAGAGTCGGTGCCGCCGTCAAAAGAAGAGCTTCCGCGAGGCAGGCGATGGCGAGAATGCGTTTCATAAAAAACCTCAATCTTTGAATGTCGGCAGGAAGTAACGGTCGATCTTATCCGTGATCTGATAGACGTAGATCGCGTTGCGCGCCGAAGTCACATGCCCATCCACGAACGACAGATTGGCGCTCCCGGAGTGGCGGGAATCGAGCATATGCGGGCAGTTGTCATAGACGGTTTTCGAACGCGAGAGGGAGGAGACGCCGATCGGCCGCCCTTCGTAATCTTCCCGCAGGGCGGGAGTCCCTGTGTTGCCGGCACCCAGCACGGCATCTCCCAGCAGGATCGTCTCCGAGGCGCGCCGGGTGACACGCAGCGGGAACAGTTTGAGTTTGTAGATCTCTTCTGCATCGTCCGGGAGATAATAGTAAGTGGCACCGCTCTTGCAGTTTGTTCCGAAATACCGGTTCATACCGTACTGACAGCCCCGGACCCAGTAGTTACCGTCGCTGTCAAATTTCTCCCGCAGCAGATCCAGAGCTCCGTAATAGGTGGTTGCGCTCGGGCAGTAGAACATCTTCGGCTGTGCATAGCCTGCCCGCCAGAGAGTCCGGGACCAGACGTGATTGAGGCCGTTGTACTTCTGGCTGACCGGAGCGTACCCGTTGAAGTCGTCGGAATAGGAGAGCACGCTCATTGAAAGCTGTTTGATCTTGCTGATGCACTCCGTCGACCGCGCCCGTTCCCGCGCCTTGTTCAAGGCCGGCAGCAGCATGGCCGCCAGGATGGCAATGATCGCAATTACGATGAGCAATTCGATCAAAGTAAATTGTCGGCACGCGGTTCTGGCCGCGCGGGAAAGAGAAATGGTTTTTTCTGAACTCATCGACGGATCCTTTCCTGTATGAAATTATGGTTTTCTGTTGAAATCCGATCTTACTGCACTATATCCCGCCCGGAATTGTGACGAGAATCACGAGACGGCAATCAGCTCCGGTCTGACAAAGACATTGCCCGGCTTCCAGTCCGCCGGGGCATTCAGGCGGGCGAGCAGCCGCCCGGTCATGCACCGCCCGATCTCGTTGTTCCGTTTGTCCACCGTGAGCGGCGGAGTGTAACTCTCAAACTGCTTCCAGCCGCTGAAGGCGATTTTGTTGTCGTACCCTGCGATCACAACATCCTTGCCGGGCGTTTTCCCCAGCAGATGGAGTGCCGCCGCCAGAATCGGCACATCCCAGTCGGTCTTGGTCAGCAGTGCGTCGGGGGAATTCCCGCCCGGCCCGAACTCATCCAGCAGATAGCCTGCCGCCAGCCGGACCTCCTCCCGGAACCGGCTTTCGCTCCAGGCGTCTCCGTCGTCGTAATGCCGCCCCCAGTAAGCATTTTCCGGGAGCGGACGCGGTTCCAGACCGGCTTCCCGCATGGCGGTGCAGTAACCGCGGAAACGGTCGGCAACCCAGTATTCCTGGCGATTGGCCGGCAGGTAGCAGAGAACGCGCCGGCAGCCGCGCCGGATCAGCTCCGCCGTCAACAGCCGGGCCCCCTCGGCGTGATCCGGCAGCACATGATCGACCCGCGGGAAGAGTGTCTTGTGAACCGACGCCACCGTCGGCAGGCCGGATTCGGCCAGTTGGCGCGCCGCCGCATCGAATTCCGGCGTGGGGTGGGCGGAAGAGAAAAAGAGCGCGCCTCCGGGGCGGATCTGCGTCAGTTCCTCCAATTCACCGCTGGTCAGCCGGGAGCCGTTGAGCCAGAGCGAGTGCATGTTCTGCGCCATCAGTTCCTCGAGTGCACCCGCCTGAATGGCGTCCATGAAGCCGGAATTGCGCTTGCGGATGGCGTCGTCCTTGTCGGTGGAGCTGAAGAGGATAACCGTCCGGTTCATCAGGGAGGTGCCCCGCGCGGCGGGGCGGGAGACCACGTGCATCCGGCGCCCCCGCTTCTCCAGAATGCCGCGTGCGGCGAGCTCCGCCAGCCCGGAGCGGACCGTGCCGCGTGCGACGCCGAACCGTTCCGCCAGCAGATTCTCCGCCGGAACCTCCGCATCCGGCGGCAGTTCCTGTTTCCGGATCAGTTGCAATACATTCCGGATCACCTGCTCGCGCGGAGAACATGTTGTATCGTTTGTATAATTCATGTACAACCTGCAAGGTTAAATCTACATTAATTATACAATATTCGATGGGCCATGTCAACCCCTCCGGAAAAAAATATTGAAAAAAAGGGTCCCGGCGGAGCAGGCCGCCGGGACCGGGCGATGAGGATGGCTGGCTCCCATGTCGTCAAGGGAATCCATGCTTTGGAAGACCATTTGTCAATATTCCGCCGGAGTGCGGATCATCCGGTATGAGCTTGGTGCGTTCTGAGCCGGTTCCGTCGAATCTTTCGGTTGAAATCTTCGCAAAGCACCGGCCGGCGACCGCCGAAGAACGGAAACCGGAAAGCGGGGACTCGTTCCGGCAGAAGTGAAATCCCCGGGCAGGCATGGTTATTCGGTCAGGCGCAGAGGGCCGAGACTGGAGGGTGCGGCGGCCCAGCCGCGGACTTGAGTCGGAAAGAGCGAAAGCGGCAAATAGGCGGCTCCATCGGTTCCGGTTGCGGGAATGTTCCGGGAACGAAGCTCCGGGGCGGAGAGCCGCTCGTAGCGGAGCAGGTTGCCGCGCAGCCGTTTGCCGTTGCCGGGGCGGAACGGCGCGAGGACTTCCCACGGAATTGCCAGCTCGACGGTCCAGACCAGCCGTCCGGCGGCGATCTGCCGGATGGTGACGGCGGATTTCAGGCCGGAAATGTCATAAGAGGTGGCAACTTCGAGGCGGTTGTCCCGGTTCCAGCGCACGAGCGCGTCGTAGATTACACCGTTGGGGGCGATGGAGAGTTCGAGCAGACGGTTCCCAGCGGGAAGGGCGAGCATCAGTTCGCAAATCTCGCTTTCATAGAGAGGATCGTCGCGCTTGGCGAAGCGGGTTTCGACTGCGTCGGTGGAACAGACGAAGGCGGCGTAAAGGTACTTTTCGTCCCACAGCAGCCGCACGATCGTCAGGTAGTTTTCGACGATCAGGTTGTTGAGCTTGCCGTTGTGGTCGCCAAGGTTGTACGGCACGGCGCGGTCGAACCACAGGGATTCGAGCTTGCCGTCGATGACCGGCAAAACGGCGGTGCGGCGCAGTTCCGCTTCTTCGAAGAGCCGCGCGCCCGAAACTGTGGCGGCGTAGAACAGCAATAGCAAAACCAGATTTTTCATCGCTGCTTCTCCCCGGCGAACCGGATCGACTGCTCCGCTCCGGGAGCGGCGAAGCGGAAACTGCCGTCGCCGGCAGCTTCGACCGGATAGGGGCGATGAGAGGGCAGCGCCTCGGCGTCGCCGGTTATGCCCGGCAGCCGGACGTTCCACGGTTCGGCGGAAGCCCCGCCGTTCGGATTGGCGAGCCCCTCTTCTCCGACGAAGCCGTAGCTCGCGGCAGTGATGCCGCGCCGGTTGGCGATGAGGATCGAATCGGAATTGGAGACGGCGGCCAGCAGTTTCCCGTCGAGCTTCAGCTCTCTGCCGCCCCAGAGGATCCATTTACCGGAGCGGGTGACCGCCGCAAAACCGTCGGGACGCAGTGCTTTGACCTCGACTTCCATGCCGTTCGGCGCTTCGAAGACGATGTCGAGCGGGCCGCCGGAATCGGTGTTGCCGATCACGACGACGGAGGGCCACACGCTGGCGCGGAATCCGGCCGGATCGATCCGGTGATGCAGCATCCGTTCGGTTGCGGCTTCACCGATCACGTCGTTGGCCTCAAATTCCTGCTGGAGCAGCGGCCAGTAAGGAAGTTCGCCGCGCATCGTGTAACCCTGGCTGGTTCCGTACAGCCGTCGCATCACACGCATGCCGTCGAAGGTCAGGCGGTTGTTGCCGTCGATTCCCATCAGATTGAAGAATTTATCGCCGTAGACCAATTCATTGAGCGGAATATAGGTGGTACCTTTTTCGAGCTTGAGGTTTTTCGCGTCGAAGAAGCCGCGCGGATAGGCTTCGGCGAAATCGTAGCTGTCGAGATACTGCTCCTGCCCGTCCTCGGTGCCGATTATCCAAGCGGGGTCTTCGGCTCGGATCTGATGGAACGCCTCCTTGTAGGCGCGGAAGTTGCTGTCTTTTCCGTAGTATTCGTACCCGGCGAGGTCATTGAAGTCGAGATAAGGGCTGGAGCCACCGATCTGGTCGACGAAAATACCGCCGTAGATGGCATATTTTTTAAAGTGGTCGAAGGTGTTCCGATTGCCCGGCAGGATGAACTGCGGCGAAACCATCCGCAGCCGCGAACCGCTCCAGAAGCTGAAAGGCTGGATTTCGCCGTTGAGCTGGCGGACCGACTGGGTGATCCGGTAGGTGTCGGACTCCTCGTCGAAGTTGATCGGATTCATATAGTAGGTGACCGGGCTGCGGTTTGCGCGGGTGAACGCCGCGAACTTTTCAAAGGCAGCGTTGCCGCCGTTGCGTTCCGAGACCGGGAAAAGGTCCGGGTACCCGACGTCGAAGGCCCCCCACCAGCCGTCGTAACGGTAGGCGGGCTTCACACCGTACTGGGTTTCGAGGCTGCGGATGAATTTCTCCGCGTCAGCGAAGCCGACGGAGAGTTTGGCCCGCTCTTTTTTGACCGCCAGCGGCACATGTTTATTGCCGCCGAACGCTTCAAATCCGGCGATTTTGACTTTGCCGTCGAAGACCGCGTTGGCGAGGGCGGGACGGGCGGCGAGCTTTTCCGCAGCGGAAACCTGTGCCCACGGCTGTTTTCGCGCCCAGTCGGCGTAGACCGCCGCGAAGTCGTGGTAGTCGCATTTGCCGAACGGGACGAATACGTAGGGGAAGGGCAGTTCGTAGCGCCCCGAGCCGTCGAGCCAGGGCCGTTCGCGCCAGCCCAGCACGAGTTTGCCGTCGCGTTCTTTGCCGTGGGAGGCGAATTTCAAAAAGCCGAGCGCATCCTCCACATACCAGAGCAATCCGGCGTCGGGCGTGTAATGGCCCATGAACTGCATCCACATATGGCCGGGGGCGGGGCGTTCCACATAGTTTTTGATGAGGTCGCCGCGCAGCAACTGCCCGTAGCGGTAGGGCCAGACGATCCGGCTGTCCGGAGTGGCGGCCAGTCCTCCGATGCGGCCGATCACCAGATTCGGCGTGCCGGTCCACCCTTTCGGCGATTCGATCGTGTAGGTCAGGTTCAGCCGGTCGCCGGATTCGGGAATCGCGTAGCGGAAGGTGATGCTTGCCCTGCCGCACCGATAGGTGCGGGTGGCGGAGTCGGCGGTCTCCGAGCTTGCGGTCAGCACGGCGTTGGCGGAATTGTAGGTTTTGCCGCCGAACTGGAATTCCCAGAAGCGGACGGAGGGAATCCGGATGGTCGCCCCGTCACGCTCCAGAAATTCCGGGTTGCCGTCGGCGGCGAAGCCGACCCGGATCGCTTTTCCCCGCAACACCGCCGGTTTCGGCCGTCGGTTCACACTCAGCTCCGGCGGGGCGAAGGTGCCGTGCTCTTTCGTGGCGAAAGCCTGCACCTGAGAACTTTCCGTCCGGCGCACCAGCAGGAAAGTGACAGCCTTTCCTCTGTTGGCATTCAGGAACTCCGTTAGGGCAGCGGAGTCGAATCGCAGCTTGTCGCCCGGTTTGGCGTTGGCCAGGAGCGTGGCGTCTCCGACCGGAATCACTCCCTCCGGGGGAGGAACGTCACGGCCGACCGGAAAGTTGTTTTTGACGCCGGGAGCGTTTGCGAAGGTTACGGCGTTCTCCTGCCATTCCGGTGTGCCGACAGCGTAGAGCCGGAAATCGTATTTCCAGCGGTTGCTCTGTGCCCCCTGGCTGGAGAGCGTCAGCGTAATCCGGGAGTCGGTCACCGGCTCGGCGAGCCTGGAGAGATCAAAGCGGAAGAGCGCACAGCGGGTCAGCGCCGGTGCGGAATTCTGATCGCGTTTGATCATCATCTCCGGCTGCTTGCCGAAATTCCGGTTCCGCTTGCTGAATTCAAGTCCGGCGTCGGCCCCGCCGTCGGCGGTGGTGAGTATTGTCGCGGCGGCCAATGCCGAGCCGAAACCGAGCAGTAAAATGGAAAGCTGTGTTTTCATCGGGAACTTCTCCTGTCATCAGTTGGCAAAGCCGGGAACGGTCCAGCGGACGCCGTACATGCCGACCTCCGGCTGGCCGAGACTGCGGACGCTGTTGTCCGTAAAGGCGACATTGGCCTGCCTGGCGTGGCGCAGAATGATCGACTTCGGAGCGCCGCCGTATGCCATGTCCTGGTATTTGTCCACTTCGCCGTTACGGTCGAGGTAGTGGCTCTGGCGGTAGTTTGCATCGGCTCCGCCCGCCCGCTGCGAGTCAGCGACCAGAACCCAGCGCGAGGGATGCCGGATCTGGCTGAGCTTCTGGCGCAGCCCGTTGGCGTCGCGGCCGGGGGGGAGATTTCTGATCTGTTCGATATCCACCTGCGCCAGGCCGTAGACCTCATGGACCTGGGAGTTGTCGGCTATGTCTCGGAATACAAACGGCTCCGAGGCGGGACAGACGAAAACCGACGCCTTGCCGTCCACCGGTTTCGGCAGGTAATTCTGGCCGATTTTAATATCCCAGCCGGAAATTACCATCCACCATTTGCCGTAGTTCTTCTGGTTGCCTACCCACTGGATCGGCGGCAACCAGTCGTTGAAATCTCCCGCGTAGAGCATCAAGCCGTTGCCGACCTGTTTCAGATTGTTGACACAGGTGGTCGCCCGGGCCCTGTCCCGTGCGGAGTTCAGCGCCGGAAGCAGCATCGCGGCGAGGATCGCAATAATCGCTATTACTACTAACAATTCAATCAAAGTGAATTTCTTCCGCATATTGCCTGCCTTTCTATTTTGAGGGGTTGTTTGCTAGGGAACGCTCTTTGACGGATTCGCCGGGCCGAATCACATCCGAAGCGGCACTTCGATAAAGCAGTCGGTCGGGTTGCGGGTGGCTTCCGAGATAGTGGCCGAAGATTTGACGGATCATCGGAGCCGGATCGGGCATATCCACCGTGGTCAGGGAGGGAATGGCCATGCGGGCCTCCTCGGTTTCCCCCCAGCTGACCACAGAAATGTCCTCCGGTACCCGGATCGCGTGTTCGTGGAAGCAGCGCAACGCGGCGCGGGCAATCGGCGTGGTCAGGCAGAACAGGGCATCGGCATCGAGTTCGCCACGTGCGATCACGCCGTTGAGCACATCGTAAGCGTGGGGCATTGACCATACGAACGGGGCGACCGGGTCGTTGTGGAGCCGCCCTGTGCAACCGTGTTTTTTCAGTGAGGCGCGCCATTGGGCGATGCGGGCGTCTACGGTGGGACTGGCGGGCTGCGTGTTGAGGCAGTCGATCCGGCGATGGCCGCGTTCGTACAGATATCGGATAAGTTCGTCGATGGCGGCGGGATTGAGTCCGTCCAGACAGCGGATGCCGTACCGGGTCAGGTCGTGGAAAAGCGTGACCAGACGGTCGGACAGCTTTCTTAGTTTTTCCAGAAACAGAGGATCCGCGCTGTCGAACTGCAGGAAGATCAGGTCGAACCCCCCGGCAAGTCCTTCGTACAACAGCGGATCGGCATCATGACAGTAGACGATCTCGCGGAAGCTGCATGCGAACTCTCCCGCCGTTTTGCAGATTGCGTTGCGCCAGACAGAATCGGATGTCACGTTGATCGGGTGGATGAATGCCACCTTCATTGCACTTCGCAGAGAGCCGGGACGATTGCAGATTTCGAGGCGGCTGTTGTCGGCACGGTACAAGACACCGTCAGTGATCAGCTTCTGCACCGCCTGCCGTGCGGTCAGGTAGCTGACACCGATCTCCGCCGCGAGTTTCGGAACTCCGGGCATCGCGCAGAAATTGTAGTCACCGTTTTCGATCCGCCGTTTCAGTTGCTCGGCGATTTGGACATATTTGAGTTGCGGAGCCATCCGATTATCTCCAATTTTTTGTATATACAGTTAAATATATATAATATTAAAAAAAATGCAATGAGAAAAACGGAAAAAATCGAAAATTTTTTGATCTTTCTGATTTCGGAGTATTTTCCCTGGTGCGTATCGGGAATGTAAGTCCTTTGGGGGACGCAATAAAAACGGCCCGGCGGAATTGTCCACCGGGCCGCAATCACAGCTGGAACATCAGCGGCGGTTGCCGAAGATGCGCAGGATGTAGAGGAAGAGGTTGATGAAGTCGAGATAGAGCTCCAGCGCGCCGAAGATCGCGAGCTTTTTCCCGAGGTCCGCCTCCACGTCGCCATCCTCCACCGCGAAGGAGAGCTGTTTGATCTTCTGAATGTCCCACGCGGTCAGGCCGACGAAAATCGCCACCCCGGCGTAGCTGATGAAGAGCGACACCGTCGAATTGGTCCAGAACATGTTGACGAGTGTCGCGAGAATCAGCCCCCAGAGCGCCATGCCGCAGAGGCCGCCGATGCCGGAGAGATCCCGTTTGGTCAGCCAGCCGAAGAGGCCGACGCCGCCGAAGGTGCCGCTGGTGACGAAGAAGGTCGCGTAGATCGAACTCGGTTCGTAGGCAAGAAAGATCCACGAAAGCGTCAGCCCGTTCAGCACCGCGAAGAGCAGAAATCCCAGCGTGGCGACGGTGGCCGAGATCCGGTTGATCGCGGCGCTCAGCCCGATCACCACCCCCAGCTCCAGCAGAATCAGCAAGAGATAGGTGCCCTGGTTGGCCAGCACGAATTCGCTCATCGACGAATGGGCGATTCCGTAACTGATCGCCCCGGTCACGGCGAGTCCTGCGGTCATCCAGCCGAAAACGCGGTTGATGAAGCCGCTCTGGGTCAGGCCCCGGCTGATCTCTGCTCCCAGAGCCGCCGGCGCGCGGTCGTAATTGTCATTCATGTCGTTCCTCCTCATGTTGTAATGGTATGTTCTCACTATACATGAAGTTTGAGAAAAATCAAAAGCAACTCGAAAAAAATCGCCGGTTCAAATGTTTTTTTCACGAAATCGGGCAAAATCTGCCGTTTTTTGAAAAAAAAATCAATTATCCGCTTGCAGTTGAGAGCTGTTTTGCGTATAATTATGAGCGTACATCTCATGTTTTCCTGGACGGGGGGTGCCGGATGAAAGTGAAGTTCCGCTGTGTCGATTGCCGCCAGAAATACAGTTTTGATGCCGATCCCGGCGAAGAGATTCGCTTCCGCTGCCGCCTGTGCGGCGCGGTGCAGACCTTCGTCGTGCCCGAGGAGCCGGCGGAGGAGAATCCAGAGTCAACTCCCGCCCCGGCCCCGGCTCCGGCCGCGCCGCCGCCGGTCGGGTTGAAACCTCGTTCCGTTCCGCCGCCGATCGGGTTGAAGCCGCCGGCTGTTCCGCTGTCGGGCGGCGAGGAGAAGCGGGAGGGGGCCCGCGCAATTCCCGCTCTCCGGCTGCCGCCACGGCCTCAGATCGTGGGAACGCCGCCGGCGGAGGAGGCGCCAGAAGAAGAGGTCTCGGCCCCGGCTCCGGCCGTGCCGCCGCCGGAAACCCCGCCTCCGCCGCCGCCCGCGCCTCTGCCATTCCCGAAATCCGGATTTGTCCCGCCGCCTTCTGCGGCGCCTCCGTCGCCGCGCGAGGAGGATGAGGTGAGTGCGGAACCGCCGGAACCGGATATCCCGACCGTACAGTACGACGTGGACCGGAGCCGCGATTTCAATCCGCACACCGGGGAGATCGTGCGCAAGTCGATCAAATGGACCTTCCGGGCGGCGCTGCTGGTCCTGCTTCTCTGGGGCGGCTGGTTCGTCTACGGCCGCTACTTCGACCCCGCCGGGCGGATCGCCTGGAAGAAGGAGATGCCGATTCCCACCTTCCACCTGATCGAAAATCGCGACGGCAAACTCACCTTCCTCGCCGGCGGCACCGTGTGGCAGGTGAACAGCGCCGACGGCACCGCGGAGAAACGCTCCGAAACCCCGCGGCTCAACTGGTATCAGGAGAAGGGCGCCATGTGGCCGGTCGGAAAGAGCGCCGCCCTCTTCGGCCGGGAGAATCAGCTCGCCCGTTTCGACTTCTCCGGCAAACTCGTCTGGGAGAAGTCGTTCGAAGCTGATATCACCGACGTTTCCGTCGGCGACCGGGCTGTACTGGTCCGCACCGTCAAGTCGCAGTTGCGTTCCAATCCGCGCAACCAGTTCGACTTCGAATACATCCGGACCCGGCGGCTGATCAACCTCGCCGACGGGGCCGTTCTGCAGGAGCATACCGGCAAGCAGGAGGAGCTGTTTCTGCAGGAGTTCCTGCTCGGCGCGCAGCTGTTCCGCATCGAACCCGCCGGAAAGGCGGGGGAGGAGAAGGGAATCCGCATGATCGTGGCCGATCCGCTCTCCAGTAAGGAGGCGTGGCGCCTCACCACCGCCGACCGCTTCACCTGGGGGCCGGTTCTGAGCGGGGAACTGCTGCTTTTCAAACTCCGGGAAACGCTCCATGCGCTTCGCGCCTCCGACGGGGCAAAGAGGTGGAGCCTGAAAAAGATCGGAGATTTCTGCGGCTTCGTGCCCGGCCGGGAAGGGAAGGAGGGCTATTTCTCCGACGCCGAATCCCTCTGCCGCGTGGACCTCGCCGCCGGGCGCGAAGTGTGGCGGAAGCCGCTGGCCGGCCGGGTGCTCACCGGCATCACCGCCGACCGCGTCTATCTGGAAGGCGCCACCGAAGAGGTGGAGAACCCGGTCGAGGAGAAGGAGCGCAAACTCCCGAACGCCTACGAGAAACTTGCGAAGGAGGATGTGGTCATCCGCCAGATCCTGCAGACGCCGCGCCGGCCGTCCGTGCGGATCAAGCGCACCCTCGCCTGCCTCGACGCCGCGACCGGGGAGGAGCTCTGGTTGAAACCGGAAATTCAGGGCGAACTCATCGCCGACGGAACACGCGCCCTGATCTACTGGGACTCCGCCTCCAGCGGCGTGCTTTCGATGGTCAACCAGAGCAATGTGGGCTACACGATGCTCGAACAGCTCTCCCTCTCCTCCGGCGGCCGCCGCTATCTGCGCAAGGATGAGATCGCCGTCGCCGAACCGAAAATCATCTGCGGCGACAAGCTGCTGGCCGCCTACTACGACCGGGCGAGCGGGCCGGAATCCCCGAAGATCGGACTCGCCGCCTTTCTGCTCAAGGAGTGACGCTGTGGAGGAGCATGCCGGACAGATCCCGCCGGAGTGGCCGGAGCTTCGGGCGGAGGCGGAAGCCCGCGCCGCGGAGATCGTATCCGGACTGCTCTCGCGCGACAACCCGTTTCTCTGCTGCGTCCACCCGGAGGAGGCCGCCGCCTCCTGCCGCCGTTGCGGCCGGCCGCTCTGTTTCCGCTGTTTCTCCGACTCCTACCCCGAACTGCTCTGTCCGGACTGCCGCACCCTGCAGCATCGGCGCGAACTGATCCGGGGCGGAATCCGCGCGCTCCGGCTGCCGGTGCTCTGGGTGATGCTCTGCGTCATCCTCTCCGGAACGGTCTATCTGGCCGGATTCAACAATCCTTCGCTCGAAGGGATGGTGCGCCGGGACGCCCGGCGGCGCTGGTTTCAGCAGGAGGCGCCGCGCCTCTGCCTGATGCGGGCGGCGCGCGAATACCGCCGGGCGGAGAAGCTCCGCCGCGACGGCGACGGGGAACGCGCCGCGGTCTGGGCGGCGCACAGCGCCCGGGATTTCTCCGACTCCGCCCGGCTCTGGCACGATGCGCCGGTCTATCCGATTCTGCGGTTCGGCGAGGCGAATGCGATGGCGCTCTGCGGGGAACGGGAGGCGGCGCGGCGGCTGCTGGCGGCGATCAAAGTTCCGATGGAGCACCCGCTCACTCCCGCGCTCCGTTTCCGCCAGGGGGAGTGGGCGGAGGAGTGCGGCGACGGGGAGGCGGCGAAGGAGTTTTTCCGTGCGTCGCTCTCCGCCGCCATCCGGCTCAAGCAGAATTCGCTCAACCAGTTTCTCGACCACTATCTCACCAATCCGGTCGAGGGAAGCACCTTCTTCACCGTTCTCTACACCTGCAACGGTTCGATGGTGTATGAGGAGGTGATGGAAAAACTTCTGCCCCGCCGGGAGCTGGATTTCCCGGAACTGGAAATGGAGCGCCGTCTGAGAGCAACCGCCGATCACGTGGAGAAGGCGGTCGAAACAATAGAAGAGAGCCGCCGGGGGGACGGCGAGTTCCGGGTGGAGCAGCCCGGAGAAGAGGATTTCATCGTGGAACGGAGGCCGTAAATGTTTGTATTTCTTCCTTACCGGGCCGACGACGACGAATATGCATTCGAGCGGAAACCGTGGCTGACCTGGTGCATTCTGGCGCTCTGCATCGCGATCTACATCGCGATGGCGTATGGACTCTCCGAACAGCAGATCGAACACCTCTACTACGAATTCGGCTGCGTCCCCTCCGAATTCCACTGGTGGACGATCTTCAGTTGCACTTTGCTCCACGGCAGTGTCGGCCACCTGATCGGAAATATGTTTTTCTTCTTCATCTACGCGCCGATGTGCGAGAAGGCGTTCGGTCACGGCCGCTTTCTCCTGCTCTATCTGCTGGGGGCGGCGGCCAGCATGGGCGGTCATTTGCTGATGACGCCGGTCTTCTATCGCGACATCCCCTGCATCGGCGCGTCGGGGGCGATCTCGGCGGTGCTCGGCGCGTTTCTGGTCGCCTTCCCGACGGTCCGGATCAAGTCGGTCTTCGTCGTGCTGATCTTCTTTCCGCGGCCGGTGGTTCTTTCGCTGCCCGCCTGGCTCGTGCTCGGGTGCTGGTTCCTGATGCAGATCTTCTACAGTTTGAATGTATTCGGCGGTGCGGTCGAGGTCGCCTTCTGGGCCCATGTCGCCGGATTCGCCGCCGGGGCGCTGATCGGCAGCGGCTATCTCTGGATCGACCGCTGGAAACAGAAGCTCGATATCGCCGACTGTCTCCGCCGTCTCAACACCGGCATCGCCGTCGATCCGGAGGATCTCCGCTGGCTCAACGCCAACGGCTACATCGACTCCGCGCTGCTCGAAGCGCTGACCACCACCGACGACGAGCTCGCCTTCGTACGGCTCAACACACAGCTCCGCCTCGGCCGGCGCGCACGCGACGACGGCAAGGTGATCCTCTGCTACTACCGGCTCCTCCGCCGCGTTCCTCCGGAGGAGATCAACGGCGACATCCACGCGGCGGCGATGCGTTCGGCGCTCTCGCTTCGTGCGGCGGGCATCGCCGGGTACGCCGGATTTCAAGCGCTCGTCCGCCACGACGAGACCGCACCGCTTCCCGGGGTGATTCTGGAGGCGCTCGCCGAAGCCTGCGAACTGCGCGGCGACGACGACGGTGCGGGCGAACTCCGGCGGTTCGCCGCCGAACTTTCCTGACAGATCGTGCTGATTTTCTTTCAAAAAGTGAAGGTTTATCCGCCGGAACGCGATATAGTATATAGAAGAAAGCTTTCCGGAGGGGTTCCGGAACCGCAGGGCAAGTCGAGAGAGGAAATCGGGTATGGAGAATTTATACGCCGCCGACCAGAAGAAGGATTTGGAAGAGCTGTTCCGCGCACCGGGTGCGCTCTATCGCGACACGCCGTTCTGGGCGTGGAACTGCAAACTGGACCGGGAGCAGATCCGCCGCCAGATCGCCGCGTTCCGCGAGATGGGGATGGGGGGCTTTCACATGCACGCGCGTACCGGGCTGGCCACCGCCTATCTCGGTCCGGAGTTCATGTCGATGGTCCGGGAATGCGTCGACGTTGCGAAGCGCGATTCGATGCTTGCCTGGCTCTACGACGAGGACCGCTGGCCCTCCGGCGCGGCGGGCGGCATCGTCACGCGCGAGCCGAAGTTCCGCGCCCGTTATCTGCTCTTCACCCCCAACCGGCGCACGGAAGCGCCCGACGCGGCCAACGACAACTCCGGGAAGCTGCTCGGCTGCTATGCGGTCCGGTTCGACGCCGATGGTTGTCTCGCCGAATCCCGGATGATCGGCGAGGAGGAGGCTCCGGGCGAAGGGTTCGAAAAATTCTACCTCTACCGGATGGTTCGAGGCAAAGAGAGCTGGTTCAACGATGAAACCTACGTCGACACGCTCAACCCCGCCGCCATCCGCCGCTTTGTCGAGGTGACCCACGAGGCGTATGCAAAATGTGCCGGGGAGGAGTTCGGGCGGACGGTTCCGGCGATTTTTACCGACGAACCGCAGTTTTCCTTCAAGTCGGTCCTCAAGTTCGCCGGTGAGCGGAAGGATGTGATCCTGCCCTACACCGACGACCTGCCGGAGAGCTACCGGGCCGCCTACGGCGCGGAGTTTCTGCCGACTCTGCCGGAACTGGTCTGGGAGCTGCCCGGCGGCGCCTGGTCGCTTGCCCGCTACCGCTACCATGACCATGTGGCGGAACGGTTCGCCGCCGCCTTCGCCGACACCATCGGCGAGTGGTGCGAGGCGCACAACCTGAGGCTGACCGGCCATATGATGTCGGAGCCGACGCTCGAATCCCAGACCTCGGCGCTCGGCGAGGCGATGCGCAGCTACCGCTCCTTTCAGCTGCCCGGCATCGACATGCTCTGTGACTGGATGGAATTTACCACCGCCAAACAGGCGCAGAGCGCCTCGCACCAGTACGGTTGCGGCGGCGTGCTGAGCGAACTCTACGGCGTCACCGACTGGGACTGCGACTTCACCGTCTACAAGGGGCAAGGGGACTGGCAGGCCGCGCTCGGTGTGACGGTACGGGTTCCCCACCTTGCCTGGATGTCGATGGCGGGGGAGGCGAAGCGCGATTATCCCGCCTCGATCGCCTGGCAGTCCCCGTGGTGGAAGCGCTACCGGCTCATCAGCGACCACTTCGCCCGGGTCGATGCCGCGCTGACCCGGGGGGCGCCGCAGGTCCGCGTCGGAGTGATCCACCCGGTCGAATCCTACTGGATGGTCTATGGGCCGCAGGATCAGACCGCCCGCCGGAGAAGTCAGATTTCGGAGGGATTTGAAAATACCGTCTCCTGGCTGCTCGACGGACTGGTGGATTTCGATCTCATCGCGGAGTCCCTGCTCCCCTCGCAGTCGCCGGTTCAGCTGGGGAAACATTTCATCGTCGGCCGCATGGCCTACGACCTGATCGTGGTGCCGCCGGGCATCACGATGCGTTCGACCACGATCGACCGGCTGGAGAGCTTCGTCGCCGCCGGCGGCAAGGTGATCTTCGCCGGCGATGTGGCGGTCTGCTGCGACGCGGTGCTCTCCGACCGGCCGGCAAAGCTGGCGGAGAAGTGCCGCCGGATCGACTTCTCCCGCACCGCGTTACTCGACGCTGTCGAGGAGTGCCGCGACGTCAAGGTGGTTCGGCAGGATGGGTATCCGGCGGAAAAACTGCTCTATCAGATGCGCCGGGACGGGGAAAAACGCATTCTCTTTCTCGTCAACACCGAGCGGGCGGGGGAGATCCGTCCGCTCCGCGTGATGATTCGCGGCGCCTGGCAGCTCCGGCTGTTCGACACACACAGCGGAGCGGTCACGCCGGTCGAGGCTCGGCAGGAAAACGGCTGGACCATTGTGGAAAACGACTTCCCTCCGCACGGCCATCTGCTGCTGGAACTTCTCCCTTCCAGTGAAAGCGTCGGCCGGCCGCTGCCCCGGATTGTCGCCGGAGAGGCGGAGGTGGAGGCCGCCACCGTCGGGTTCCTCCGCGGCACGATGCCGGTAACGCTCGACGAACCCAATGTGCTGGTGCTCGACCTGCCCGAGTGGCGGCTCGCGGGCGAGGCGGCGTGGCGGCCGCGGGAGGAGATCCTCCGGGCGGACGATCAGATCCGCGACCTGCTCGGACTTCGGCGGCGCGGCGGTCAGATTGTTCAGCCGTGGGCGCAGGCGGCCTCCGGCGAACCGGCGGGGCGGGTGGAGCTCCGTTTCACGGTGGAGGCGACCTGTGACCTCGCGGCGCCCGAACTGGCGTTCGAGCCGCCGGCGGAACCGTTCGAAATCGAATGGGATGGTCAGCCGGTAGCGTTTCACGACAGTGGATTCTGGACGGATGAGTGCGTGCGCAAAACCCCGTTCCCGGCGATTGCGGCCGGGAAACACGAGCTGATTTTCCGCTGTGACTACTCCGCCCGGAGCGGGCTCGAACGCTTCTACCTGCTGGGCGATTTCGGTGTCGAGGTCCGCGGGGACGAGACGCGGCTGACTGCGCCGGTCCGCGAACTGCACTGGGGCGACATCGCCGCGCAGGGGCTCCCCTTCTACGGCGGGAACGTGACCTACCACGCGACCGTTGACCTGCCCGCCGGCGGCCCCTGCCGGTTGCGGATTCCGGGGCGGTACCACATGCCGGAGGCGCTGCGCGGCAACCTGGCGGTCCGCGAGGTGCCGTACGCCGGATTCCACGGCACGCTGATCGAGGTCGCCGTGGACGGCAGGGAGGCCGGCGCGATCGCGTTTGCTCCGTTCGAATGCCCGCTCGGGGAGCTCGCCGCCGGGCGTCACGCGGTTGACCTCACCCTCTATGGCCACCGGGCGAATTCGTTCGGGGTGATCCACCTCGCCTTCCGGATTCCGTGGATCGGACCGCAGGCGTGGCGGACCCGGGGGGATCAGTTCTGCTATGAATACCGGCTTCGTCCGCTGGGCATTGCGACGGCTCCGCGGATTCTCCGGGAGTGCTGACGCCGTACCGGAAAAAAGGGGGAGGTTTTTCGATGGGAAACGCTCCCCCTTTTTTTTGCTTTTCACAAAAATGTGAAAAAAAATCGCGCAAAAAGCGGAAAAGAATTTGAATTTTTCATCAATGTATTATACCGTATAGAAGTAAAGGCAGATCAGGTTATATGCCTTGACGAAAAACAATAAAAAAAGGGGTTCGATAATGGTATTCGTATATGGAGCATTGATGTTCCTGGCGCTGGCCGGCATGATCGTGTGCAGTAAGAAACAGAAGACCAATCCGGCCATGCAGCCGATCGCCTTCGTGCTCTTCATCGTGGTCGTGATCGGTGCGATCATGCTGCTCAAGGAGATGGAGATCTTCGGCAACAGCAACAGCAGCCTGCTCAGCAATGAGCTGAAGTTCTACTCTTCGCAGGGGTACAAGGTCGGCAAGTATTTCGCGCAGAACGACGCCGGCAAGAAGGTCCTGTTCGTGGTCGAGCCCGAGCTGGTCAACAGCGAGAACATCAAGGGGCTGGTCGAAGCGTTCTCCGAGGGGTACGGCTCGAACAATGTGGTGATCGATACCGTTGTCCTGCCCGGCAATCAGGCCGAGGCGCCGATGCCGCTCTACATGATGATGAAGGCGAAGGACTTCGATGCTCTGCTTGAGAAGCATCCCGATGTTCAGATTGTGGTCAACACGATCGGTCTGCCGAGCGACCTGCACAAGATGAAGTATTGGAAGGCCAAGAAGGATGCCCGTCCGGCGCTCTTCCTGCTCGGCATGCCCTCCGGCCGCATCGACGGTCTTGCCGAGGCGATTGCCAGCGGCGACATCGCCGGAATCGTGACCTCCAATCCGCAGGCGAAGTATGACGTCAAGGCTCCGAGCGATCCGGAAGAGGCGTTCGACATCCGCTACATCCTGATCAACAAGGACAATGTCGAACAGAACAAGGGCAATCTCCTGAACTGATTCGATATCGTTCGATCTGAAAAAGCGTCGTCGCAAATGCGGCGGCGCTTTTTTGCTTTTTCCGCCTTCGAAAAATATGGAAATGAGGGGTTGTTCCTCTTTTTTGCGGTTGAATTTTCTCTTTCTGCTTGTAATCGGAGCGAGTTAGATGTATATTTTAGAGATTATACCGAGAGATTACCCAACCCCAAAACATAGTTCGGAGGATTTCAAAATCATGACGAAACAACTTAACGCGATCCCGACCGCGAATGAAAAGCTGGTCAAGTGGGTCCAGAGCTGGGTCGAGCTGTGCAAGCCCGACGCCGTTTACTGGTGTGACGGTTCCCGCGAGGAGTACGACCGTCTCTGCAACGAGCTGGTTGAGTCCGGGCTCGCCATCCGTCTGAATCCGGCCAAGCGCCCGAACAGCCTGCTGTTCCGCTCCGACCCGTCCGACGTGGCGCGTGTCGAGGCCCGTACCTTCATCGCCTCCAAGAAGCAGGAAGATGCCGGCCCGACCAACAACTGGATCGACCCCGTCGAACTCAAGAAGACCATGACCGCGCTCTATGACGGCTGCATGAAGGGCCGCACGATGTACGTGATCCCCTTCTCGATGGGCCCGGTCGGTTCGAACATCGCCAAGATCGGCGTCGAGATCACCGACTCCGCGTACGTTGTGATCAACATGGAAATTATGACCCGCGTCGGCACCAAGGTTCTTGAAGTGCTCGGCAAGGATGGCGAATTTGTTCCCTGCGTCCACTCCGTCGGCAAGCCGCTCGCCCCCGGCGAGAGCGATCACGGCATCTGGCCGTGCGCGCCGATGGACAAGAAGTACATCGCGCACTTCCCCGAAACCCGCGAAATCTGGTCCTACGGCTCCGGTTACGGCGGCAACGCTCTGCTCGGCAAGAAGTGCCTGGCGCTGCGTATTGCGACGGTTCAGGCCCGCGACGAGGGCTGGATGGCGGAGCACATGCTCATCCTCAAGCTGACCAATCCGAAGGGCGAAGTCAAGTATGTCACCGGCGCGTTCCCGTCGGCCTGCGGCAAGACCAACCTGGCCATGCTGATCCCGACCATTCCGGGCTGGAAGGTCGAGACCGTCGGCGACGATATCGCCTGGATGAAGTTCGACGACAAGGGCTATCTGCGTGCGATCAACCCGGAAGCCGGTTTCTTCGGCGTCGCGCCCGGCACCAGCATGAAGTCCAACAAGAACGCCATGCTCTCCTGCGCGAAGGACACCATCTTCACCAACGTCGCGCTCACCGATGACGGCGATGTCTGGTGGGAAGGCATCGGCTACGATGCGCCGGATCACCTGATCGACTGGAAGGGCAACGACTGGAAGCCCGGTATGGTCGATGCCGACGGCAAGCCGGTGAAGGCCGCTCACCCGAACGCCCGTTTCACCGCCCGCGCCTGCAACTGCCCGGCGATCGCTCCGGAGTGGGAAGATCCTGCCGGTGTGCCGATCTCCGCGTTCCTCTTCGGCGGCCGTCGTCCTTCGACCCTGCCGCTGATCTACCAGGCCAAGAGCTGGGAACACGGCGTCTTCATCGGTTCGACGGTCGGTTCCGAAGTGACCGCCGCCGCGCTCGACGTCAAGGCCGGCACTGTCCGCCGCGACCCGTTCGCCATGCTGCCGTTCTGCGGCTACAACATGGGGGACTACTTCAAGCACTGGCTCGATATCGGCAAGGCCGGCGCCGCCAAGGGCAACCTGCCGAAGATTTTCTGCGTGAACTGGTTCCGCAAGAATGCCGAAGGCAAGTTCATGTGGCCGGGCTTCGGTGACAACAGCCGCGTGCTCGCGTGGGTCTTCGACCGCTGCGACAACGCCGGAAAATACAAGGATACTCCGATCGGCATCATGCCGACCGAGGACGCCATCGATCTTACCGGAATCGAGGATGAGGTCAGCAAGGCCGATCTCGCCGAACTGCTCAAGGTCGATGTCGAGGGCTGGAAGAACGAGCTGGCGATGATCAAGGAACACTACAAGAAGTTCGCCGGTCATCTGCCTGCTGAGCTCACGGAACAGCTCGAAGAGCTCGAGGCGCGTCTGAAGTAACATTCAGCATACGCAAAGAGGCAAATACCCCGGATGGCATCAACGCCTTCCGGGGTATTTTTTTTTGTACGAAACAAGGAGGCGTGGAGCCCTCCCGGTGTCTTTAAACGTCCCGATGGTATTCCCCTTGCGAAAATCGGCCCACTGCTTTGAGGGGGCTGTTTCAAGCAAAAAAAACGGAACTCTCGTTTGAGAGTTCCGCTTTTTAAAGATCGAAAGCTGTGAAGTTATTCCGCTTTCGGAGCCTCTTCGGCTTTCGGAGCTTCCGCCTTCGGAGCTTCGGCCTTGGGAGCCTCTTCCGCCTTCGGAGCTTCCGGAGCGACGCCGGCTTCGACCAGCTGGAGAATGCACATCTCCGCCGAGTCGCCGCGGCGCTTGCCGAGCTTCAGGATGCGGGTGTAACCGCCGTTGCGCCCCTCATAGCCCGGAGCGATCTCGTCGAAGAGACGCTTGACCGCGCCCTTGTCGCGCAGTTTGGAGACCGCCAGACGACGGCGGTGCAGGTCACCCTTCTTGCCGATGGTGATCAGCTTCTCCGCGAAACGGCGCGCTTCCTTGGCCTTCACCAGCGTGGTTTCAATCTTCCCGCTGAGGAAGAGGCTGCTGACCATGTTCGCCAGCATCGCGCGGCGATGGGAGCTGGACCGACCGACTTTAAACGTAGCTACTCTATGACGCATGATTACTTGGTCTCCTCAACTTCGGACCGGACCCGGACCGATTCCGCTTCGAGGGCGGACATCAGACGGTCGCTGAGGCTCATGCCCAGCTCCAACCCGAGCTTTTCAATTTTTTCCTTGATTTCATCCAGCGACTTCTTGCCGAAGTTCCGGTATTTGAGCATCCGGCTCTCCGTCTTGGTGCAGAGTTCGCCGATCAGCTTGATATTGGCGCTGTTCAGGCAGTTCATCGCCCGGACCGAAAGATCCAGAATTTCGACGTCATGCGACAGCAGCTTGAACATCTTGGTCTCTTCCTCGGTGAGAACCACATCCTTCTCCACCACCTGGTTGCCCATGAAGGGCTGCAGGTGATCGCGCAGAATCCGGGCCGCCTCTTCCAGTGCATTCTGGGGGCTGATCCGCCCGTCGGTCCAGATTTCGAGCTCGAGGCTGTCCATTTCGGTCTCTTCGCCGACGCGGGCGGCACCCACCTGGTAGTTCACCCGGGTCACCGGGCTGAACAGGCAGTCGACCGGAATCGTCCCGATCGAACGGGGCGCGGTATTCTTTTCCGCCGGGAGATATCCTTTGCCGCTGATCACTTCGATCTCGGCGCGGAACGGCAGCGACTTATCCAGCGTGCAGATCACCTGGTCGGGGTTGAGCACCTCGACCGTGCTGTCGCAGACGATGTCCGCCGCGGTGACCTTGCCTGCCTTGTCCTTGCGGATCTCCAGGGTTTTCGGCCCGTCGGCATGCAGATTCAGACGCACACACTTGAGATTGAGCACGATCTCGGTGATGTCTTCCACCACATTGTCCAGAGAGTCGAACTCGTGCTTCGCTCCGTCAATACGGACCGAACAGATCGCCGCACCTTCCAGCGAGGAGAGCAATACCCGGCGCAGCGAATTTCCCAGCGTATGACCGAATCCGCTCTGGAACGGAGCCGCGATGAATTTCGCGTAATTTTCAGTCGCACTCGCATCGTCCACAACGATCGACTTGGGCATCGGAAAACCGATTGCAGCAGTCATATTTATCCTCCAAATTCATTATGCTTTTCAGCACATTTTCCAACAAGCACTTCCGGCTCTCCCGGCAGAACTGAAACAACCTGTGCGGCTGAACCGCAGCCGGCCGTTCCGCCCGGGAGGCCGCCCCTACCGGACCCTCGTCAGACCCGGCGACGCTTCGGAGGACGGCAGCCGTTGTGCGGAACCGGCGTGATGTCCTTGATCGTGCTGATTTCCAGCCCCGCGGCGGCAATCCCGCGGACGGCGGATTCGCGGCCGGCACCCGGCCCTTTGATGCGGACTTCCACTTCCTTCATGCCGAGGAGCTGCGCCTTCTTGGCCGCATCTCCGGCGATCACCTGAGCCGCATACGCGGTGCTCTTGCGGGAGCCCTTGAAACCGTTCTTGCCGCCGGTGGACCAGCACAGCACATTGCCGTGCAGGTCGGTGAAGGTCACCTTCGTATTGTTGAACGTCGCCAGGACGTAGGCAATGCCGGACGGAACATAACGGCCGCTTTTGCCGCGCTGTTTCGGAGCTGCGGCGGGAGTGCTTTCCGCAGCCGGAGCCTCCGCAACCGCCTCATTATTCTTCACTTCTTCAGCCATGATATTGTATTTCCTACATTAAAACAATCTGGTCATTCTCATTCCCGGCAGCGGGATTTCATGCTGCCGACGGATTCCGGAGGGCCTCAGCCCTTGGCGGCCAGACGACGCTGGGTTTTGTCGCGGATGGCGCCGATCGTAATCTTCTTGCCCTTGCGGGTACGAGCATTGGTTTTGGTGCGCTGGCCGCGAACCGGCAGGTTCCGGCGGTGACGCACGCCGCGGTAACAGTTGATCTGCTGCAGCCGGCGGATGTCGGCGGAGATCTGGCGGCGGAGGTCGCCTTCCACCGTCAGGTCATCCTGAAGAATCTTGGTGATCTTGGCAATCTGATCCGGAGTGAGATCCTTTGCCTTGAGGTTGCGGTCGATACCGACCTTCTCAATGATTTCCAGCGCCAGCGCCGGACCGATGCCGTAGAGATAGCGCAGCGAAAATTCGACACGCTTGTTGCCCGGGATGTCAACACCAATGATACGAGGCATAACTCTCTTCCCTCAGTTAACGTTTATCTTTGTTCAAACCTGTGTCAGCCCTGCCGCTGCTTGTGGCGCGCATCCCGGGAACAGATGACCCGGATCGTGCCGTTACGCTTGATGATCTGGCAAAATTCGCATCTGCGCTTTACCGATGCCCTCACTTTCATGATTCTACCTCACTCTCGCTTGAAAGCTTTTTTCTCTCCGCGGAATCCGCAGAAACAAACACAAGCCGAGCGCCATTCCGCCCCTCCCGCGAAAAACGCGGAAACAGCCAGAAAACAACACTAAGCTTGAGACCTTTTGCGAGCCACGCCGTCACGAGCGGTGGAAAGTCGATATGAAAGCGCTCCCGCATAATTTTTGACTTTCTAAAATAGTGCGTCCGGCGCGAAAATGCAAATAAAATCCCTTCTTTTTTTGCAAAATCTTCACTTTTTCCGGGAATTGCATGGCGCCGTCAGCGCCGTATCAATTCGTAGAACAGCGCCGGCTCCTTCGCCAGAGTACCGGAATCCAGCTCCAGAATCAGTTTTCCCGCCTTGCCGGTCACCGGCAGTTCCGCAACTCTCTCTCCGTTCAGCTTCAATGCATACGCGCGAAATTCCGCCCGGTCGGGGCGGTCGATCGTCAGACGGAAACGCCCGGTCCTCACCAGAACCGGCAGAGTTCCGATCGCCTCCAGCGTCGTCTCCTCCTCATCGGAGAATCGCATGCCGCTGTTGCGGGCATCGGTGGCGATGACCGCGAGGAGCCGGTCCGCTTTGCGAATCGGCGCGTCTTCCAGCGAGAGAAGCGTAACGGAGGCGGGGACCGAACAGCGTTCAATGGTCAAGGCATCCAGCTTCACCGGATGATCGGTCTTCAGAACCGCCCCTTCCAGCCGGGCTGTCCGGACGGCAAGTTCCGCGGTTTTTACATTCATTGCGACCTCTTCCGTGTCGCTCTCATACAGGCTGCAGGCGGGATTGCTGCGGTTCCCCGGACGGAGGATCCCGTGCTTTTTCAGCAGAGCGCAATACCGCTCCAGCCCCGCGGTGCCGCGGGTTGCCTTGATCTCCTCAAACATGTCGCTGCCGCCGGTTTGGGCGGTACCGTCCGGCGTGATGCGCAGATCCGCGTTGACCGGAGCCCTGTACCTGCCGGCGAATGAAAGGCCGATCCGGCTCCAGATCCACATGCGCGAAAGTTCATCCGGAATCGCCCCCATCGCCCGGCCGCCAAATGCAAACTCTTCGGAAATTGGAATTTCCACCGTATGAGGAGAGGGGCGAATGTCCCCGCGCAGATAACTGAAGGCGGTGACCAGTTCCGAGGCTCGTCCGACAGGATCGTGCCCCACCTGAAAACTGACGAGCGCATCCCCGTAAAGCACCGCCTGATTGCAGTGACAGGCAATGCCGTTCCAGTTCTGCAGTGAGGCGCAGGCTCCGTAAATCAATCCCTGCTCATGCCGGTAACGGTTCCAGAAGACAAATCCGAATTCGGTAATCAGATAGGGACGGTCGAGCCAGCGTGCCGTGCTCTGACGCTTGACCGCACTGCCACCTTCCGCAAGAGGACTTTTCTGGTTGAGAGTGATTCCACGGGAGCCGCCGTAACCGGACGGGTGCGCATGATAGCCGTGCATGGTGATGACCGGCATCTCCGCTCGGGCCGGTAGATGGACCAGCCGGGTGGCCATATCCCACTGCGTGGTCAGCCCTCGGTATCCGATCCGCGCCGTCTCCCGCTGGTAAAACCGGGTCATTTCCAGCTCCCGTTCCGCCTGAAACCGGGTCATGTCGATCCCGGCCGGGGTATCGGTGCGGGCGACTTTGAAACTCACGCCCGGCACTTGGGCAAACGAACCAGCCGGCGGCAGCACTACATCGCCGCACCGCCCCTGCCAGGCGGCGTACAACGCGGAATAGGAACCGTATTTCCGCTGCAGAAATTCGACCCAGAGCGGCTGAAACGCATCGGCATAGTCGCGCAGATCGAGCCGGATATCCTGTTCATTGTAGTACTGAAACAGAGCAAGAACCGGATCATCCTTCAATGCGGTGCCGGTATAGGGGTTCCTGTGCGTCAGGATCTTGGAGACTCCGGCGGTCCAGTTGCGGCGCCGGGCCGGATTGACAAACATCTGCACCTTGGCGCTGTTCGAATGGCGCGCCGCGATCGACAATCCGACCTCGCTGGAAAATCCGACGAAAGAGACCAGACCATCCAGATTGATGTAGATGCCGTTTTTCTTCAGCAGATAGATGAAGTAGTCAAGCCGGTCCTGCGCCTCCGGGTCGAATTCAATTTCATCGGCGGTTTCCGGCAGTGGAAAGGAGTCCTGATTCTTCAACGCCGCTCCCCGGCCGGGACCGACCAGGAAGCGCCCCGGCCCGTGAATCCGCACCATATTGTATCCCTGCCGGACGATGGTTTCGACGAGGGCTTCCACTTCCGTGTGGCTCATGTACTGCATGCCGATTGTGCTGCCGGGCAGAAGTTGAATGGAGAAAAAACGCAGTTCCTGCTCCGGTCTCTTCTCGAAAACGAGCCGTCCGGCGGCGTCGACCGTCACCCGGCCCCAGGTCCCCGCGGGAGAACGGTCGACAAGGCCGGAGAGGTCGAGCGCCGACCCCGCCTTCACCGCCAGATCCGAGGTGTCCACCGGGCGCCATTCCCTGCCGGCTCTGGTTTCGTAAAACGCGGGGCGGGCAACCGCATCGGTAACATCCGTCACCCGGATCGGCCCGAAATCGATTCTGGCGCCCGGCGGAACCTCCCGGAACAGAATCTGCGGCAGAGACAGTGCCTCCCGGGCCTCCGAAGTGATTACAAAACTCAGGCGATGCTTCTTCCAGCTGGCGGGAATGTCGAACGTCTGCGACCGGGCGCGATGCGAATAGGGCGGAGCTGAATCGGCGGCCTGCAGTTCCGCGCGGCAGGGCTGAGAGCTGCGCACTTCAAACTCGATTTCAATTTTCCGGCCTTTCCGCAACGGAATTTCCGAGCGGAAGGTGAGAACCACCGGATAGTTCCCCGGCTTCTTCGGGATCTCAACTTCCAGTACCGGATTGCCGGAGGAATCGCGCAATGGATCGAAGGAAAGCCGGCCGCCGTTTCGAATTGCCACAGCGGCGTCCGGTTTTTCGAACGTCCACTCCCGCAGCAACCGGGGCCCTGCCGCCGCCGACGACAATACAGTGCCCAGGACAAGAAATAAGAGGAATCGTTTCAGTGCCGTCCCATAATTCTTTGAAATCGTCATTCTAACCACCCTATTTGAGCC
>OIWQ01000082.1_pt1 | contig 112737 bp, 88 predicted proteins | sample 1587571 | NCBI WGS metagenome assembly OIWQ01 (sample SAMEA3888910, study PRJEB22519) | human gut metagenome | biome: human gut; feature: human-associated habitat; material: faeces | place: Denmark | collected 2010
TGGCCGGACGCATAAGCGCCATCCCCTCCATGCCGCAGCGCAAAGCCACGAACAGCAGGTAGGCAGGAGCGCCCCAGATGATCGCCCGCAGGTATTGCCCCGTCATGAGCCCGAGAGCCCCCTCAACGCCCATATCGGCGAGATGGAACGATACCAGATACACGATAAGGATGAGCGGAACCGAAATGAACAGCGCCATCCAGATACCCTGCCGCATGACGTGCCCTGCATGTGTTCGCCGCTCCGCATGGACCCAGCCCCGCGAAGCTGCGCCACGCACGGCGTAACCGCGAGCAGCAGCCCCTGCCCGAACAGGACGAGCGGAACCCAGAGCGACCCGGCCAGCGCCACAGCCGCCATATCCACCGCCCCCACCCGGCCTGTCATGACCATATCCACAAACCCCATTGAAATCATGGCGATCTGCGCCAAAAGGGCTGGAACGGCAAGAGTAAGCTGCGTTTTCATTTCAGTGAGATAGGCTCGACGCTTCGTAGACATGAAAGACCTCAAAAAGGAAAAAAGGAGAAAGACAACCCTCCTTGAAACACTGTCTCAAGGAGGGTCGGCGGACTATAACTGGAACAGATAAAAAGGCAATCGCTTCTCATGCCCGAGAAAGCGGAAAAAAGGCGTTTCGATGTTTAAATCGGAGCTCCCCTTCCACCGAAAAAAGGGGCGCTCCAATCCGGGCGCCCCTTTTTCGGGTCAAACGCTCAGATCATCAGTAGGCTGAACCTTGCGGCCTGCGGTCAACAGCAGCGCGAAGCAAATCAGCGCTATGGCGATACCCACGATATTGGACAGCTCGTAGGACATGCCGAAGCCCATCGTCTTCTCAAAGCAGATATACACGGCGCTCACGGCCGTCATGAAGCAAGCGGGCACGGAGGCAATCCAATGGAACTTGCCGCGATGCAGCAAGTAGGCGGCCGCAGCCCACAACATGATGGCGGCGAGGGCCTGGTTGGCAAATCCGAAGTAACGCCACAGCATCCCAAAGGGAATGAAGTTCAAAGCGACGCCCACGACAAACAGCGGGACGGCTATCATCAGGCGGTTCTTGTGCGGGCGCTGATCATAGCCGATAGCGTCGGCAATGGTCAAACGGGCAGCACGGAAGGCCGTATCGCCGGATGTCACGGGCAGCACCACAACGCCGAGGACGGCAAGGGCGCCACCGAACACGCCAAGCAGTTCCACGGAGATGTTGTTCACGACCAGCGCGGCGTTCCCCTTGGGGCCGAGGGCGGCGGCAAGAGCGGCCGTATCGGAGTAGAAGGACATGCCGAGGGTCACCCAGATAAGCCCGATAACGCCTTCCGCAATCATCGCACCGTAAAAGATCTTACGGCCATGCTTTTCGTTGTTGATGCACCGGGCCATCAGCGGAGACTGCGTGGCATGGAAGCCGGAGCAAGCGCCGCAGGCGATGGTAATGAACACCAGCGGCCAGGCGGGCAGGCCGGAGGGGCTATGCATGGTCCATTCGATGTTGCTGTAGAAGGTGTACCCCTTGAAGGCCAGAGCGCCCAGCAGCCCAACGGCCATGAACACCAGCAGTACAGCGAAGAACGGATAGACGCGGCCGATGATCTTGTCCACGGGCAGAATAGTGGCAAGGAAGTAGTACGCAAAGATGATCGCCACAAAGAGCATACTGTGCATACCGGTCAACTGGGACAGCAGGCCGGCGGGCCCCGCCACGAAGACCACGCCCACCAGAATGAGCAGCACGACGGCGAACACGCGCATGAGCTTCTTGATGAGGTCGCCGAGGTTGTACCCGACGATATCCGGCACGGACTTGCCGTTATAGCGGACGGACAACATCCCCGAGAAGTAGTCATGTACGGCACCGGCGAACACGCATCCGATTACGACCCACAGGAGAGCTATGGGACCGTAGAGGGCACCAAGGATCGGCCCGAAGACGGGGCCAAGACCGGCAATGTTCAGCAGCTGGATCAGAAACACCTTGGTAGGGCTCATCTCCACATAGTCCACACCGTCAGGCATTTTGCAGGCAGGCGTGGGGCGGTTGGGATCAGGCCCGAACACCTTTTCCACAATGGCGCCATACACACAATACCCAGCCAGCAGCCCTGCCAGGGCCAACACAAAATACATCCATGAAGGCATACAATTCCCCCTCTAAACGTGAGTGTTACGGAACACCCTCCCTTACGGCAAGGAGATTGCTCCACTACCGCAGAAGTCTAATCCCGGCGTTCTTTCCGAGTCAAGGGGAGAAGTGCTTTTTGCGCAATAGGATACAAAACCAGTCCGTATGCTTTGGGATCCACGCGTTGCACGGTCAGAAATCCTCTCCAGAGCCCGTGCAGCGCGTCAAATATAAAAAGAGAAGGGAGCCGAAACTCCCTCCTCATCAAAACTAACCGGAATCGGCGTCAGCCGACTTCAATTAGAAGGTGTACTGCAAGGTCACAGCACCGCGATAGATGTTGTCCTTGTAGCTGTTAGCATTCTTCCACACGTCTTCATTGAGATCAAGGTTGATCCAGCCGAGTTCGACGCCGAGGGTCAGATCCTTGTAGATCTTGTACTGGGTGTCGAAGTTGACTTCCCAAGCCTTGTCGGCGGTGGTCAGGTACAGGCCATCATTGGAGTCAAGGGACGCCCAACCGCTGCGCACCATTTCGGTGTTGTTGGTACCCTTGACGAAACCGACGCGGAAGATGTGCGTCAGGTCTTCCATGAAGGAGATGTCCTTCGCCTGCAAGTACACGCCCATGGTCCCGGTGTTGGACAGACCGATCATATCGCAGGAATCACGACCGAAGTTATCGTCATAGCCGTAGGAAGAAGCGGTCCAAGAACCTTCAACGGTAGGCATACGTTCGGAACCGTTGTACGCATTGCTGTCGTCACCGGAAGCATACCAGAACAGGACGCCAGGGGTGAAGTAATCCATCTTGTATTCGCCAAGGATGGAAGCGAACCAACCAGCACGTTCCATATCGAAGTTTTTATTGTCCGCAGCCCGATAAGAGCCCATATCAACGCTACCATAAGCGGCGTCAAGAGCGAAACGGAAGGGATCAAAATAGGTCAGTTCGGAAGCGACGCCCGCCCACCAAGCATTACCGTGGCGGTCATAGTTTCCAACAGCCAAGCCATTACCCATGGCAGGCAGCAGACGATCAGCCATCGTGACACCATTCTGCCCAGAGGCCGGAGATGCACTCGGGAGGCTATCACGGCCAATAGCGCCATACATGCCCCACGGGGTCACCTTCACGCCGTCAAAGGTCATGGGCACAGTCAGACCGACGAAGTCCATAGCGTCGCTGTACTGCTTAACGCTGTTGGAACCCGCATTGTCATTCTCAGCGCGGAGCCAGAAGAGGCTGGCGCCCACGTTCTCGGTGAACTGACCGGAAAGGGTGATACCAGCGCCGTCAGCAGCTCCGCCGCCGAGGATGGGGCTGTTGGAGATGAAACCGGGCAGGCTGAAGTTCTGGAGACCCATACGGACCTTGGCGTCGGTCTGGGGGATCACCCAGTCAACGTAGCTGTAACGGACCTTGATGATCTTGCCGTCGGTACCGAGGGAAGCGCCGTCATTGGACTTGCCCCAGTTCTGGTCGCCCATTTCGAGGAACAAAACACCCTTCAGGGATTCGGAAGCGATGACGTCGATCTGGGTACGCAGACGCTGTTTCGCGGTGAAGTTATCCTTGCCGGAATGCTTGGCAAAGGTCTGGTCACCCAACTGCCAAGTAAACGTCCAGTTGCCCTTGGCCTTGATATCAGCAGCCTGAGAACCAGCAGCAGCGCCGAGCACGAGGCCGGCAGCAAGAAGCAGAGTCACGATGCGCTTCATTTGTATTCCTTCCTTCTTAAATAAAATTCCTTGATCGACGAACACAGGACAATCCAGTGTTCGCGTTTCTTTTCTCATAACTCTAAACCGAGATCAACCCTTTTTGTAAAAAAATTTAAACTTCGTGATTCTCACCCCTCTCAAACAGGCCAAAAAGGCAAAATCCCTGTACCGTCCCTCAAGGCCGGCGTGGTTTACCCCCTCCGAAAAGCAGGGCTTGACGGGACGGCACAAGTACGCAAATAGTCGCATGGTACGGTTGCTCAACGCTCCCGCCTCGCATCCGCAGACCTCTTTTTAAGGATAGACGCATGGGTTTCTTCTCAAGTATCAAACGGCTGTGGTCATCGAATAAAACTGCTGAAACTCCGGAAACGCCGCAGGCTCCGGCGGAGGAAGCACTGGCCGCTCCGCAGCCAGCGGAAACGGAAGACGGCGCATCTCACGAAGAATCTTCCGTTTCCGACGCGCCACAATCTCCTGTGGAGGTTGTGGAAAAACTGCCGGAAACGGCAGCCGCAGAGCAGCAACAGGCCGATCTGGAAATGGATCAGCTCGCTGCCGGACAATCTCTTGAACCGGACGGGCAAGCTCCCGCACCTGCGGCTGCCGCCCAACCTGCCCCTCAGCCCGACGCCCCGAAGGAACCTTCCGGATGGCGCGATACGCTGCTGCTTACCCTCCGGGAAGCCGAACCGCGCCTGTCCGTGTGGCTGTCCATCGCTCTGGAAGATCTCGGACCCGACGCACGCACGGGCGACGAACTCTGGGAGCGTGTCCGCTTCCTTTTGACAGCCCTTGGAGCCCCGGAGAACGAAGCCGATGCCTTCGTCGCCGACTTCGCCGCATGGGCCGCGCGCATGGAATACGAAGAAGTGGCGGACTTCCGTTCGGAACTGCAGTACCGCCTCGCCCTTGCTCTCGATCTTGAGGACGAAGAGGATGAACGCAACCGCATTTTCCTCAAGCTGCATCAAGGGCTGGAACGGACCCGTGAACAGCTCGGCAAAGGGCTCTCCACCCTCTTCGCCAGCCACGGCGACCTGTCCGCCGACTTCTGGGACGAATTGGAAGAACTCTTCATTATGGCGGACATGGGCGTCGAAGCCGCGACCGAGCTGTGCAAACGCCTCAAGTCCCGCGCGCGTGCCGCTTCCGCGACCACTCCCGAGGAACTTCGTCCTCTCCTCGCCGCGGAGCTGGAAGATTTCATTCTCGCGGTCAACCGCACGAAGATGACCGGCGTGCTCTGCCAGGCCAAAGTGCCGGGCGAACAGGGGCTCCGCGCCCTCCGGCTCGCCGTCGCCATCGAAGCGGAGGCGCGCCGCTACAACGAACAATACGGCTTCAAGTTCGCCCCCTGCACCCAGAGCGAACTGAACTAGGAAAAACCGACGGGAGGGCGTGTCGCCATGATCGCGGAAGCGAAAGCCGTTTCGAAACTCAACCTTTACCTCAAGGTGACCGCGCGGCGGCCGGACCGCTACCACGATCTGGAAACCCTCTTTCTGCCGCTCGGGTACCCCGCCGACCGCATCACGATCGACTTTGACGCGGCTCCCGGCATCCGGCTGAGCAGTTCGCTCGCCGGCCTGCCGGAGAATCTCGAGAATCTCGCCGGCCGTGCGGCACTCGCCTACGCCGACGCCGCCGGGATTTCTCCCACCTGGTCGATCCATATCGAAAAGCAGATTCCGGTGGCCGCCGGGATGGGCGGCGGCAGCGCCGACGCGGGGACGGTACTTTCTCTGCTCGCCGCGCATTACGGCAGGGTTGCGCACGACGACCTCGCGGCACTCGCGCTCACCCTCGGGGCGGATGTGCCCTATTTCCTCTCGCCCCGTGCCGCAACGGCGACCGGCGTGGGGGACCGGATTGCTCCGATTGACGGAATCCTCACGGTACCGCTTCTGCTGGTGGTCAATCCGCACTTCCCCGTGAGCGCGAAGTGGGCCTACACCAACCTCGACCGCTCCCGGATCGGCGAGGATTCGGAACAGCGGCTTCCGCGGCTGATCGCGGCGCTCCGCGCCGGCGATGCCGAAAGTGTTGCCCGACTGCTGCACAACGATCTTGCATTCGCTCTCTACGAAAAGTTCCCGATGCTGCGGCAGTTGCGGGAGTTCATGAACGCCAACGGCGCGCTCAACTCCCAGATCACCGGCAGCGGGCCGACGATGTTCGCAATCTGCCGGACGCAGGAGGAGCGGACCCGCCTCGCCGCGCGTCTGCGCGAAACATTTTCCTCTGAAACGATAACGGTCTTCGAAGAGATTCCGACCGGTATTCTGGAGATATCCCGATGAAACAGGCTTTTTTTCTCGACCGCGACGGCGTCATCAACGTCGAGGTCGACTACCTTTCCGACCCGGACAAGGCGGAACTGATTCCCGGCGTTCCGGAAGCGCTCCGTGAAATCCACGCGCACGGCTTCCTCGCCATCGTGGTGACCAACCAGTCCGGCGTCGCGCGCGGCATGTACACGCAAAACGAGGTGAATGCCGTCCACCGCCGGATTGACGAACTGCTCGCCGCCGCCGGAGCGAAGGTGGATGGCTGGTACTTCTGCCCCCATCACCCGAAGCACACCGGCCCCTGCGACTGCCGGAAACCCGCTCCCGGCATGCTGCTGCAGGCGGCGCGGGAGCATGAAATCGATCTGGCGAACTCGGTGATGGTCGGCGACCGCCTCAGCGACCTCGAAGCGGGGCGCGCCGCCGGCTGCCGTACCGTCTGGCTGGTCAAGACCGGCTACGGCGCCGAAGTGGTCCGCACCACCGATCTTACCGGCGTCAATGTGGCGGAGGATCTCGCCGACGCGGTCCGCTGTACGTTTGCCGGGGAGGCGTGATCCATCATGGCCTATTTGCGCAACCTCGCTCTGTTCGGCGCCTTCATCGCCGGTTACTTCTGCCCGTGGGCGGCCTCGCTGAACTGGCTGATCCGCTGGCTGATCGTCGGAATGATGTTCATGGTGATGTTGCAGGTGAAGTTCACCGTACGCTCCATCCGGGTGCACCATCTCATCATCCTGCTCGCCAACATCGCCGTCGGCATGGGCGGCTGGGGGATCTTCATGCTCGCCGGGAACCGGGAGCTGGCCGAAGTGGCCTTCTTCACCGGCATCACGCCGACCGCCACCGCGGCGCCGGTGATCGTCGGACTGCTCGGCGAACGGGTGGATTACGCGGTCAGCGCCTTTCTCGCGACCAACCTCGGGATGGCGGTGCTTTTCCCCTTCCTGATTCCGATTGCGATCGGCAATCCGGCGCCGACGGTCTTCGCCGACGTGATCGGCAGCCTCTGCATCGTGGTGGGGATTCCGGTCGCGCTGGCGGTTCCGCTCCGCAAACTCTATCCTGCGGCGACGGAGCTGCCGAAACGGTGCAAGAATCTCTCGTTCTTCACCTGGGTGGCGGCAATCTTCCTCATCATCGCCAATGCTTCGCAGTTCCTGCGCGAACAGCAGGCGAACCTGCCGCCGGGCATCCTGTGGAAAATCGCCGTCGTCTCGCTGCTCATCTGCATCGTCAACTTCGCCGGCGGCCGGATGATCGGCGGGAAGAAGTTCTTCCGCGAATCCAGCCAGGTGCTCGGGCAGAAGAACACCACGCTCACGATCTTTCTCGCGATCATCTACGCCAATCCCCTGATCGCGCTCGGACCGACCTTCTACGTCATCTGGCACAATGGATGGAACGCCTGGCAGCTCCAGATGCGCACCTTCCGTGAACGAAAGAAACGACGCCGCGTCACGCTGTTGAAAAAACCCCAGGGGAACGTCTGATGGAATACTTTCATGCCCTTTCCCTCGCTTTTCTGGAGATGACCTTTCTCTTCGTCGGCCTCTCCCTCCTCTACAATCAGCGCAGCGCGATCGGGCAGGCGCCGTTTCACATGGCGCTCGGGGTATTGCTGCTCTTCGCCCATCTGGTCGCCGCGGCCGACATCCGGGCGACGCTGGCGGGAACCCTCGATTTCCCCATCGGTCCGATCGTCATTTTCCTGCCGCTGATGGCGGCGTTTCTGATGGTCTACATCATTGACGGCACCCTCGCCGCACAACGGATCATTCTCGGCGTCGTCGCCCTCTACGGGCTCTACCTCTATCTGGGGGAGATCACCCGGCTCCAGTGCAACTGGCTCGGCTTCTCCATCACCGCCGGACTGCCCGGAGCCACCCTCGACCGCCTGCTCGGCGCCAGCCGCGCGTCGATGAACGTCACCGCTTTGTCGCGTCTGCTGGACTTCTTCCTGCTGCCCATCGTCTTCACCCGGTGCAAGAACTACGGAATCAACCGCTTCTTCTCGATTCTGCTGGCCTTTTATGCCGCGCATCTGGTCGGAGCGCTCCTCCGGCAGCTGGTGCTGACCCTGCTCGGGCTTCCGGCGGAGCTCATCGACGGCGAATTTCTCGCCCGGGCCATCGCCGAACTCTGGCTCGCCGCCCTGCTGAGCATCTATCTGGCGAAAATCGAAAAGGATGTCCGCACCGGCGAAAAAAGTCCGCTGGATATCCTCTTCGCCTTTTTCGGCAGTTACGGCCGCTCGAAGGAGCTGGAGGCCCACCTGCGTGAATGGGAGAACCGCTACCAGCTGGTGCTGGAAAATGCCGGAGAACTGATCCTCATGACCGACGAGGAGGGGCGAATCGTCGACGCCAACCTCTCCGCGGTGAAACTGCTCGGGGCGGAATCGGCGGCTTCGCTGGAGAAGCGGCCGCTCTTTCCGCGGCTCCGGGTGATTTCGCCCCCCGAGTTCCAACTGGACCGGGTTCCTGCGGCGCCGGTCCGTTTCCGCTGTATCCTCGACGAGCAGAGTTCCCGCGCCGTCACGCTGGCCTGTACGCTATCGCCGATCCGGTTGCGCGGCCAGACCCTGCTGGTGCTGATCGGCAGCGACATCACCGAAGAGACCCGGCTGGCGGCGGAGAAGGAGCGGCTCTCCGAACAGCTCACCCACTCCCAGCGGATTGAATCCCTCGGTCTTCTCGCCGGTGGAATCGCTCACGACTTCAACAACTACATTCACGCCATCCTCGGCCATGTCGATGTCATCACATTGCTCTATCCGCCGGAAAATCCGGAGGTGACCGCCCATCTGGAGAAGATCTCCGGCATCGCCGAACAGGCGGGGCACCTCACCAGCCAGCTGCTCGGATTCGCCCGCAAGGGGAAATACCGGGTGACCGACGTGGACATCCGCAAAACCATCGAGAGCAGCCTCGCTCTGCTCGGCCCGAACAAGCGGCAGGTGGAGATCTCCTTCCGCACGATTCCCGGTATGCCGACCGTCCGTGCGGACAGTCTGCAGCTTCAGCAGGTTCTGCTCAATTTGATGCTCAACGCGATCGACGCGATGGAGCAGAACGAGGGCGAACAGCGGCTGACCCTCTTCGCCGGTCCGGCCACGGAAGCACCGCTCCCCTTCTCGCCGCCCGCCGATCATCCCGGCGCCCGCCCGGAGGATTACATCTTCATTCAGGTTGCCGACAACGGCTGCGGTATGGATCACGCCACGATAGAGAAGGCGTTCGAGCCGTTTTTCACCACCAAACCGGTCGGCCGCGGCACCGGCATGGGACTGGCGATGGTTTACGGCACCGTCTCCCACCACCAGGGGTGGATCCAGCTGGAAAGCACTCCCGGAGCCGGTTCGAACTTCTGCATTTTCCTGCCCTGCTCCGGCCCGGCGGATTCGCAGGAGAAACCATAAGATGCCGCCGCTGGAGGTCGTTTCGCAGCATCATGAAGTGCTGCGGGCGTGGTGCCGCCATCGGCGGACGGTCGAAACTCCGCCGGTCGCGGTGACCTTCGACCATCACACCGACACGCTGCCGGCCTTCTCGCGCGCCGCCTCCAGCGAAGCGGAGCGTGAATCCTGGATCGCCGAATTCGACTGGCGGAGCGATGCGTCGGTGGAAGCCGCGCTCCGGCGTCTCCGGCACGACGAACATCTCGATCTGGCCCTTCGCGGCGGCGTGATTTCGCGCTCGATCGTCATTGCGCATTCCACGGAAAACGTCATCACAGAATCGTTGAATCCCCGCATCCGGGTCGCCGCCGACGTCACGTGGCCGGAGCTCAACTGCCTGCTCAACCATCCGGAGGAGTTCCGGCCGCGCGCCTCCCGGGTCTTCGAGAGCGACTTTCTGGCAGAGCGTTTCGCCGAAGCGGAATTCCATCCCGAAGATACGCCGGGATTTCTCTTCGACCTCGACCTCGACTATCTGCTGACCAGGAAGGCTCTCGCGCCCACAGACGGCACATGGTTGCGGTATCTGCTCAACTCCGCCGCACTGGTGACCGCGTCGCGCGAAGAGGAGTGGCTGCGCCTGCTGAGGCTCGATGCGGAACTCACTCCGGAGTTTCTGCTGCATCAGCTCCGGCTCCGGATTGCCGAAGCAGACGTGTAAGAGCATCCTCCAGCGTCAGCCGCGCCAGCTCTCCATGAGGAGAGACCGGGAGCTTCGCCAATGCCCGCAACCCCTCCCGCAACGCCCTCTCCGACCGGAGCACGCCACAGGAGCGGTCGAGGATCGCCCCGATTGCCGGGAAGAGTTCCGGCGGTGTGGCGGTCACATCCATCGTTTCCACCGTGGCCGCGCCCGCGGGATATCCGGTTGACTGTGCGGCGGCAAACCTCCCCGCCGACGCTCCGGCAATCCGGCCGAAGACCAGCACTTCCAGCCCGGCGTTGCCGCCGAGCCGGTCGCATCCGTGGAGGTTGCCGATACACTCTCCGGCGGCGAAGAGACCGGGAACGGCGGTCGATCCATCCGGTTCGATCCGGATTCCGCCGAGCGTGGTGTGCGCTCCCGGCTTCACCTCGAAGAAGAGTTCGCGAAACGACCGGGCGAACCGGCGAAACTTCCGGTAATATCCCGGATATTTCCGGGCGAACTCCGCCTCATCGACGCCGCTGAAATCGTAGCGGATTCCGCCGTGCGCCCACCCCCGCCCCGCCGCGAGCGCCTCCGCGATGCGCCGGGCGAGTTCCCGTTTGCACGGAACCGGTTCGCCGAGCGCCAACAGGGAGTTGCCCTCCCGGTCGAGCAGGCGTGCCCCGGCGTTCAGCACGGTGGTGATGACCGGAAATCCGCACAGCGCTTCCGGATAGACCGTGACGGTCGGCTCGTACTGCACCAGCCCGAGCCCATCCAGCGCCGCACCGGCGGAACGGGCGAAAAGCAGGGCGTCGCCGCGCAGAAGTTTGTTCCAGCTGCTGAACCGCCACAGTCCGGCAAAGCCGCCTCCGGCGAGCAGAACGGCGGAACAATGAACCGTTTCGCCGTCGGCAAAACGCGCTCCGGCGACCCGCCCCTCCCGCAACAGCAATGCCGACACCCGCCGCCGTTCCGGCGTGACGCCGAGGCGGCGGAGCACCTCCCGCCCGGTGGAGGTGCCGCAATGAACCACCCGGGGGCAGCTCGTTCCGGCCGCGCGCAGAGTATCGTAAGCGCCGTCCGGCGTCCGGTCGAATGCGATGCCGAGCGCCTCGAGGCGGTGCAGTTCCGGCAATGCGCGGTCGGCGAGCACACGCGCCAGACGGGGATCCCCCTCCCCGTTCGCATTGCGGAGCGTGTCGTCGAAAAACCGCTCCGGAGAGTCCTCCTGTTCCACCGGTGCGGAGAATCCCATCACCTCCGAGGAGGCCCCTCTCCCCGCATCGACGACGCGGACCGCAAGGCGGGGGAAGCGCTCCGCCAGCTCCGCCGCCGCGGAACAGCCCGCAAGCCCTCCGCCGACGATGAGCACGTCACACCGATTCACACCTCCCATACCGCACCCCGGGCAGTGGAACCGACATTGCGCGAGAAGAGCCGCAGAAACTTGTGGTGGCCGGTTCCGTCGAACTGCCAGCTCCAGCGTCGCCGCCGTTCGGCGAGAAGCTCCGGCGCGACCTCCAGATCGAGGCGGCGGTCATCCAGATCGATGACGACCCGGTCACCGTTTTCGACCAGCGCCAGCGGACTGCCGAGCGCCGCCTCCGGCGAGAGGTAGCCGATCGACAGTCCGCTGCTGCCGCCGGAAAAGCGGCCGTCGGTGATGATCGCCACCTTGTCCGCCAGCCCCATCCCCTTGAGCTCCTTCTGGAAGGGATAGGCGGTGGTGCCGAACCGCGCCCGCGGCCCCAGATAGCGCAGAATCAGCGCCTCGCCTCCCTGAATCTTCCCGCCGTGGAGCGCTTCGAGCGCCTGATCGAGGGTGTCGAACACCAGCGCGGGTCCTGAGAAACGGCGCATCGACTCCGGCACCGCCGCCTCCTTGACGATTCCGCCCTCCGGAGCGAGAGTGCCGTAGAGGACAAAGAGTGCGCCGTTGGCGGCGGCGGGTTTCTCCAGCGTGGTGATGACCCGCGGATCGAAGTTCACCGCGTCGGCGTAGTTCTCTTGCAGTGTCTTCCCGGTGACGGTGAGCGCGTCTCCGTGGAGCAGCGGCAGGAGTTCCGCAAAGAGCGCGCGTGAGCCGCCCGCCCGGTCGATGTCCTGAAAATGCCACGGCCCGCTCGGCGATGAGGCGACCAGGAGCGGCACCTTCCGGCTCGCCTCGTCGAAAAGCTTCCACCATTCGCCGGAAAGCCCCGCCTCGGTGGCGATGGCGGGCAGATGAAGCAGCAGATTGGTCGAACCGGCCGTCGCCATCGTTTCGCGGATGGCGTTCTCCACCGCATCACGGGTGATGATCTTCCGCGCGGTGATTCCCGCTCGCAGCAGCTCCATCACCTGCCGTCCGGCCCGGTAGGCGATCTGGAGCAGTTCCGAACTGTGGGCGCTCGCGGTGGCGTTCCCCGGCAATGACATGCCGAGCGCCTCCGCCGCGAGACACATGCTGTTGGCGGTGGTCATCACGCCGCAGGCGCCGCAGGGACCGTACATGGCGGCGACCTCCCGCTCGGCGCGGGCGCGGTCGTAGCTGCCGTCGAGCGCCTTGCCGACATGATCGGTAAGTTCGATGTAGTTGGCGGAGCTCCCGTCCAGATAGGGCATCGGCATGTAGCCGCCGGTCACCACCACCGCCGGAATATCGAGCCGCGCCGCCGCCATCAAATGGCCCGGCACGATCGAATCGCAGGTCGAGAGCAGTACCATCGCGTCGAACATGTTGCTCTCCACCGTGAGTTCGACCTCGTCGGCGATGAGGTTGCGGCTGGGCAGCTCCACGTACTTCGGATCGCGCAGTACCATGCCGTCGCAGATTCCGGTGGTCATCATTTCGAACGGCAGCCCGCCCGCCTCGCGGATTCCCTGCTTGACCCGTTCGCTCAGCGTCCGGAGGTGGACGTGGCCCGGATTGTACTCATTCCAGCTGTTGATGACCGCCACGATCGGCCGGTCGAACTCCTGTTCGGTGTAACCCATGCCGCGGACGAGTCCGCGCCGGCACTCCCGGGCCAGCCCGTAACTCCAGTTGCTGCGGCAGGAACAGAATTTTTCTTCCATCTTGCACTCCTTCCGGCGAAATCCGGCCGGTTCAGTTGAAACTTTCGATCATGCCCGACACCGACTGCCCGCCGTCGACGCCGATGGTCTGGCCGACGATGAACTTCGCCTTCTCGTCGTCAGCCAGAAAAACCGCGAGATGAGCGATATCCTCCGGCCGTCCGAAGACCCCCGCCGGAATCTTCCGCAGAAACGCCTGCCGCTCCTCCGGCGTGTAACGGAATTCGGTGAGCGGAGAGGCGATGAAGCCGGGCGCGATGCCATTGACGTTGATGCCGTGCTCGATCAGTTCGACGCCGAGCGCCTCCGTGAGCATGTTCAGCCCCGCCTTGGCCGGTCCGTAGGGAATCATCTTCCGCCGCACCCAGGTGACCCGGCTGTGGATCGAACTGATGTTGATGATTTTACCCGGAATGCGGTTGTCGATCATGTTCTTCGCCGCCAGCCGGGCACAGCAGGCCGCCGCACCGAGATTGAAGCGGATCTGCGCATCCCAGTACTCCATCGGCATATCTTCGAAGCCGCCCGGCGGAATCACCTGCGCGCCGCCGACGTTGTTGACCAGCACGTGAATCCGGCCGCCAAACCGGTCGAGAAACTCCCGGAACAGCCGTTCACACTCGCCGTAATCGCTGACATCCGCCTTGAAGAGCTCCGCCTCGACGCCGCACTCCCGACAGCGGGCGAGCGTCCGGGCCGCCCCCTCCTCATCCCGGTGGAAATTGATGCCGACGTTACAGCCGGAACGGGCGAACTCCACCGCCGTCGCCGCACCGATTCCCTTCGATGCTCCGGTGACCAGAACATTTCTTCTATTCGACATAAAAATATCTCCTTTGCCTGGTAAAATCATTATTTTAATCGCATACGATTTAATTATACACCCAATCCGCATCGAATGCAAATTGCCAAAAAGGACAATCAGAAGAATTTTTCGTAGGCGAGCCGGATGACGCCCAGCGCGGACTGCGCGTCTCCGAGCGTGGTGATGGCAATTTTCATGCCGCGGCGCCGATCCTCCGGCACCAGACGCTTCAGGCGGCGGAGCACCGCATTATAAAGATAGCCCTCCTCGCGGCTCTGCCCGCCGGAGAAGATGAGCGCATCCGGCTGATACATCTGAATCAGCCCCGCAATGCCGACCGCGTCACAGGCGGCGGCGCGATTCAGCAATGCGATGGCCCGGCGATCCCCCGCCGCCGCCGCAAGATCGATCGCCGCCGCATTCTGCCAGAGAGGATACGCCGGATCGTTCTCGTGCCGCCGCCGGGCGATGGCGGCGAGAGAACGCGCCCCCGCAAACGCCTCCAGACAGCCGCGGTAACCGCAGACGCAGAGCTCCCGGTTGCCGGGGATGTAGAGGTGACCGATGTATCCGGCCGGACGGTCCGGCCGGCTGACGATCAGCTGATGCTGTGCGATGATCGCCGCACCAATGCCGACCCCGAGTCCGACGGTGACGAGGTCGCCGGTTCCGGCGGCGGTACCGAATTTGTACTCCGCCCAGGCGGCAGCGGCCTGCGTGGTAATGACGCAGGCGGGGACACCGAACTCCCGCTCAACCTCCGCGCGGACCGGGAGGTTCGCTCCCCAGCGAATCCCCATGTTTCCAGCCGAAACCACCACCCCCGTATCCGGGTCGGCATTCGCCGAAACGGCCAGCCCGATCAGCCGGAGCTTCGCCGCATCGAGACGGCTCTCCGCGAGCGAACTGCGGATAAATGCAAAAAGATGGCGAAAAAACGCCTCCTTCCCCGTATAGGGCGGCGTAGCGATCTTCCGGTAATAGAGCCGGTTGAAACCGAGATCAGTAAAGAGAATCCGCCACGATTCCCCGCCGAGATCCAGCCCGGCGAACAGCGCAGAATCGAGATTGAGCGCCAGCGGCAATGCCGGCCGCCCGCGGCCGCTCGGCGCCTCGCGCCGCGCAAAGATCGTGCGGTCGGCCAGCAGAGAATCCACCGTTTTGCACACGGTGGCGCAGGCGAGACCGGTCGCGTTCTCAATCGACTTCTTGGTCGCCTCGCCCCGCCCCGCGCGGACGGCGTCAAGCACTCTGATTCGAATTCTGTCGCTCATCGTTTCTTTCCATAAACGGCCACGGTCCAGCACGCAAGAAAGAGCTTCTCCGGGCGGCCGCAGCCGATCTTTTCCAGCAGGCGGCGGGCGATTTCCGGCACAGACCGGATTCCTGCTTCCACCGCCTCCCCTATGAGTATATCATACTTTTCGGAAAATGAAAGCGACTCCTCCAGAAATGATCGAACTTTTTCCGCTCCGTGAAGCACCGGCGGGAAGGGTTCGAAGCGGTGCCCCGCCACCAGCACCTCCGCCGGGAGCGCCATCAGCCGCTGCAGCGACTCCCGGTAGGCCGCAGGATCCATGATGAGCGCGATCCCCTGCCCCCATGTGCCGTTGCCCTGCACGGAATCGCCGGTTATCAGCAACCGCTGTTCCGGTGCGAAGAACGCCACCGCGTCAGAATCATGCCCGGGAGCAGGAATCAGCCGGAGTCCGCCGACCATTTCGTCAGCTTCGATCAGAAAATCCGGTTCCACCCCCTCCAGCACGGCGGGCGGCGCCGGGCTCTCCTCCGGAAATTTCGCCCGGATCGCCCGGCTGTAGAAGAGCGGCCGCCGGAGCTTATCCGCCCCCGCAGCATAGACGCCGAACTTCGCCCGATGCGCCAGCTCCCGCAACCGCGCATGTCCGCCGATGTGATCCCCGTGACAATGAGTGCAGAACACGAAGTCGAGATCGTCCGGCGTCAGCCCCAGCTGTGCCAGCGCGGGAATGATGCACCCATCCACCACAGCGGCAGTGATTCCGGAGTCGATCAGCGAAATTCCCGCCGCATTGCGGATCAGCGTCACCCCCGCCGGCGGACCACCGGTCGGCGTGAACAGCACATCACAGCCGGGAACGATCGATTCAAACTGATTTTTCAAAATATCCTCCTGTTCCTGGTTGACAAAAAAGAGCTTCTGATCTATAATATAATCGCTGATGATTTAATTCAAGTAAAAAACAGGAGATTTTCGATGAATTCCGCCAGAGAAACCGCTGCCAATGCCGAAGCGTTCCGCCGCCTTGTCGAATCGCGCCCCGTCCTGACCGGGATGGCCCGCGCCGGCGAGGTGATTCCGGGAATGAAGCCCAACACGGTCCTGCATTCCGGGCCGGAGATCGAATTCTCCGCCATGCGCGGTGCGCACCGGCAGGGCATCGTGGGCGCCCTCCTCTTCGAGGGAATCGCCCGCGATGAAACGGAGGCCGTCGGCATGATCGAGGCTGGAGAAATCGAAATCCGCGCCGCGAACGACTTCAACTCCGGCGCCCCCGGCAGCGGCATCACGTCCAGCTCGATGGCGGTGCTGGTCGTCGAGGAGAAAACAAGCGGAATCCGCGCCTTCGCCCCTCCGATCGAGGGCGTACAGGGCGGCGGTCTCGGCGGCTGGGGCGTCTGCAATCCAGCCATCCGGGAGAATCTCCGGAGCATCGCCGGCGTCATCGCACCCCTTTTCTCCCGCGTGCTCGCCTCCTGCGGCGGCATCGACGTCAAGGCGCTCTTCGCCGAAGGGGTGACCATGGGGGATGAGGAACACACCCGGCAGGTCGCCACCGACGCCCTCTTTTTCGCCCAAATGGCGGCGGCCTCCGCTTCCGCCGGACTGACCGCGGAGGAGCGCTGCACTCTGCTCGACTACCTCGGCAGCTGCCGGAGATTCGTCCACCACATCGGCTGTGCAACGGCGGTGGCCGCCCTCAAAAGCGCCGCCCATGTGGAGCACTCCACGATGGTGACCGCGATGGGGGGCAACGGCGTCGAATTCGGAATCAAACTCTCCGGCCGCGGCGAGCAGTGGTTCACCGCCCCCTCCCCCACCTTCACCGGGCGGTACTTCTCGCCGGAATACAGCGACCGCGACTCCTCGCCGTGGCTCGGCGACAGCAGCAACGTCGAAGCGTTCGGGCTGGGCGGCATGGCGGCGGGCGCGGCTCCGATTCTGATCCGGAGCCGGGGCGGCGACGTCGCGACGGGCGCGGCGCAGACCGCGGAGATGGCGAAGATCTGCCTCGGAGAAAATCCGCAGTTCATCATTCCCATGCTGGACGGCCGCCGCGTCCCCTGCGGCATCGATGCGCGCAAGGTGCTCGAAACCGGCATCCTGCCGATGATGCACGGCGGCATCCTCTCCCGCGAAGGGGGCCAGATCGGCGTGGGATACGCCAGAACTCCGCTGGAGTGTTTCCGCCGCGCGCTGAATTGACCGACAAAAAGTTGCATTTTCTCCGGAGAACGGTATAGTAAATAAAAACACAATCTACGGAGAAAAACCATGGCCCGGATCATCACGCTCGGTTCCCTCAATCTGGATTTCACCTATCAGCTGCCCAAACCGCTGGAGGTCGGGGAAACGCTCTCTTCGCTCTCCTACCGCTGCGGCGCAGGCGGCAAGGGCGCCAACCAGTCGATCGCCGCCGCGCGCGCCGGCGCTGAGGTGTACCATGCCGGGAGAATCGGCCACGACGGCGCCCTGCTCCGCCGCACGCTCGCGGATTCCGGCGTCAAGCTCGACTTCCTCGAGGAGGTCGAAACACCGACCGGGCACGCCGTGGTGCTGATCAATGACGCGGGGGATAATTCGATCGTCCTCTACGGCGGCGCCAACCGGACGATCGACGAAACCTTCATCGACCGGGTGACCTCCGCCGCAAACCCGGGGGATATCCTCCTGCTGCAGAATGAGGTCACCTGCATCAGTCACGCGATGGAAGCGGGCAGAAAGGCCGGAATGCGGGTCGCCTTCAACTTCGCGCCGTTCGATCCGAAACTCGCGCCGGAACTGCCGCTTTCGCTGTGCGACTTCCTCTTCCTCAACCGGATCGAAGCGGGAGGCATCGCCGGGAAAAGCGATGTGGAGGAGATTCTCGAGACCCTCTCCCGCCGCTTCCCCGAAACCGAACTCGTGCTCACCCTCGGCCCGGAAGGCGCCGTCGCGCTCACGCCAGCCGGAGAGCGGTTCCACGCCGACTCCCCCCGCGTCGAGGTGGTCGAAACCACTGCGGCGGGCGACACCTTCATCGGCTACTATCTCGCCGCCGTTCTCGACGGGTTCGACACCGGCAGAGCGCTGGAACGGGCCTGCCGCGCCGCCGCGCTCTGCTGTTCGCGGGCCGGCGCGGCGGAATCGATTCCCACCCGCGCCGAACTCGACCGTTGAATGAGGATTACCGGCGGGCCGCCTCCACGGCCTGCCGCGCTTCGCGGAACGCCGCCAGCGCCTCGGGGAACGGCGTGAGCACCCGCTCCAGCACCCCCTGGACGAACGAGATGCACATACCGTAGTTGGTCACCGGCACCCCGGCACGCGCCGCCGCCTGAATCCGCGAAAGCACCTCCCGGCGGTTGAGCATACAGCCGCCGCAGTGGATGACCAGCTTGTATTCGGAGAGATTCTCCGGGTAATCCCGCCCGGCGCTCACATCGACCTGCAGTCCCTCCCCGGCGTAACGGCGCAGCCAGCGGGGAATCTTCACCCGCCCGATGTCATCCGAAACCGCGTGGTGCGAACACGCTTCCGCAATCAGCACCTTGTCGGTCGGTTTGAGTGCCGCGATGGCCGCCGCGCCGCGCGCCATCAGAATCATATCGCCCTTCAGGCGGGCGAACAGAATCGAAAAGGTGGTACAGGGAACCTCCGGGGGCGTATCCGCCACCATTTTATCCACCACCTGCGAGTCGCAGACCGCGAGGTCCGGCGGCGTCTTCAGCCGGGCGAGCATCGCCGGGTATTCCCGCTCCTTGACCACCAGCGCCGCGGTGTCCGCGTCGAGCGCGTCGCGGATCGTCTGCACCTGCGGCAGAATCAGCCGCCCCTTCGGCGCCTCCAGATCGATCGGCACGATGAGCGCGGCCAGTCCTCCCGGCGGCAGCAGGTCGCCGATCAGCGGCGGAACCGCGAGAAAATCCTCCGGACAGCAGTCGATCAGAGCACGTTTGAAATCGGCCACACACGCTTCACGCCGCGCTGGAGAGAGATTGTCCGCCACCGCCACCGAGGAGATTCCCTTCTCATGCAGCAGCTTCAGGAAGGCGGCATCCGGCGCGCGCAAATCGGCTTTGCCGACGACGGCGACGACCGGAATTTTCCGTTCCTTCGCCTCGGAGAGAATCCGCTCCTCGGGCGCGCCCCACACGCCTGCCTCGCAAAGAATCACCACGATGTCGGCCCGGGTGAACACCCGCATGGTCCGTTTGATCCGTTCCGCGCCGAGCTCGCTGGTGTCGTCGATTCCGGCGGTGTCGAGAAAGACCACCGGCCCGAGCGGCAGAAGCTCCATCGTCTTCTCCACCACGTCGGTGGTGGTGCCGGGAATCGGTGAAGTGATGGCGGCCTGCTGGCCGGAGATCATATTGAGAAAGCTGGATTTTCCGACATTGGTGCGGCCGAAGAGAGCGATATGCAACCGCATTGACTTGGGTACGGTTTCCATGATTTTGACTCCTTATATTTCAGGGAGAATCAGCCGCGGCGGCACATTCCGCCGCACGACCTCTCCGTTATTTGCGGACAACCGCGTCCCGGAGCCGCCGGAACCTCCGGCGCCAAACCGCCTGCTCCCGGCGCGAAAGGATCAGGAAAAAGACCGCCGCAATCCCCGCCGGGACCACCAGAAAAACAGTACGGTCGAATTCGCGCAGCAGATATGCTCCGCCCGCGGCTCCGGCGATAAAACAGAGAATGACACCGTAATAGTGCAGCGCCTTGTGAAGTTCTCCCCGGTCCCGTTCGAACACCGAGCGGAACAGGGCATCGGTGCCGCTGCGCAGATTCCCGGTGCACATGGTTGAAGCGAACGGCAGCCCCCGCACCCGCCGGAAGGTCTGCACCTGCATCGCGCAGACGAACGAGATCACCCCGTTCACCAGAAAATCGAATTTTCCCTCCGGAATGAAGCAGACCGGAACAAGACAGAGAAACTCCAGCAGAATCACCGTCTGATGCCATGAGAACCGCCGCGCCGCCGGAAGGCTTCGATGGATCAGGTCTGCGACAAAGATACCGAACGCGTAACAGAGAATGGCGAGCAGGTACCTCGAACATTCAGCCCAGTGCAGGTTGGAGAGGTGAAAACCGAACAGCACCATGTTGCCGGTCACCGCGTTGGCGAAGACCCGCCCCCGGCAGAGGTAGGTGTAGATATCCAGAAAGCCGCCGGCGATGCTTAAAACGCAGGCCGCGGTCAATCGTTCCGCATTTGACGAAGTATTCTCCATGATTCCGAACGCTCCTGCATTTGGATAAAATACACCCTCGCAGGGCAAAGTTCAATCAGACAACAGAACTTTCTCCACCATCAACACCACATTTTTTCAGAAAAAAATCGTGTCTCCTCTTGACACATTTTCTTTTTTATCGTATAATTAATACGGATAAGCAAACAAGGACAGAGCGATACATGACACAACGGGAGCTGGCAAAAACCCTCAACATCACCCAGGCGGCAGTGTCGATGGCGCTGAAGGGATCGCCGCGAATTTCGCCGGAAGTGCGGGAATCCGTGCGGAAGCTGGCGGAAAATTCGGGGTACCGGCTGAATCTGGCCGGGCAGATGTTGCGGCGGAACCGTTCCAACGTCATCGGAACCATTTTTCCCCGGCTGACCAACCTCTACTATGCGGAACTGTTTCAGGAGATCCAGCAGCAGCTTCAGCCGCATGGTTACATCCTCTCGCTCACTCCGGCGGAAACCGCGGAAGAACTGCATCGCGCCGTGGCCAATTTGCAGCAAATGCATGTCGCAGGCGTAATCAGCAGTGCCTATCAGACAGAACCGCTCCTCCCGCTCAAGGAAGCCGGCATCGCCCTGGTGCTCTGCGGCGGTTACAAACGGGTGGAAATCGGCGCCAGTCAGATCCTGCCCGACTATCATCAACCGATTCTTATGCTGACGCGCCGCCTGATTGCCGATGGGCGCCGTCACATCGCCTTCTTCGGCGCCGACATTCCGGAGGAACAGCGTTACAACGCCTATCTCACCGTCCTGCAGGAAGCAGGGCTGACACCATTGCCGATTTTTCTGCCCCGTTCTACAGCCTCTGGATACATGGATTCCGCATTCGATGCGGTGCGGCACCACCTTCTGGAACACCCGGAAACCGATGCAATCATCGCGCACCACGACGAGCTTGCGCTGGTGGCACGGCGCGCCATCCTGCAGACCGGCCGCGCCATTCCGCAGGAGGTCGCTCTCACCGGGTTCGACAACATTTCCATCGGCAGATACGTCACCCCCTCGCTGACCACGGTGGAACAACCGCAGAAACAGATTGCCCGCTCGATTATTCACGAACTGCTGGAATCCATGAAGGATCCCGGTCACCGGGAGTTCATCTCCATTCCATGCCGCCTGGTCATCCGCGAATCCATTTAAATTTTGTATTTTATTTATACGGATAAGCAAAAATGAAGATCCAACAATTCACCAACACAAAGGAGGCCACCATGCAGTCAGAAAGAAGAAGATTTTTTACGCTGATCGAACTCCTCATCGTAATCGCGATTATCGCGATTCTGGCAGCGATGCTGCTGCCGGCGCTGAACAAGGCGCGGGAACGGGCGCGCGGCGCCGCCTGTGCCTCGAACTTGAAACAGCTCACTACCCATCTGCAACTGTACCTTGCCGACTATCGAGATGACTTCTGTTTTCTAGAGGAAAACAGCTCCTACCAGAGCATTCATGGCTGGAGCTATTATCTGAACGGGAAAAGAGTTGAACTGGAAAACAAAACCTATTTCTGCCCCTCTCTCGCCAGAATACCGGATGAATACAATCCGACAAACTACACATATGGATTCGCGTTTTCCAGCAACAACAATCAGTACCTCATGCCGTATCAGTGGACAAGTCTCCTCATCGGCTCCAGCCGCTTCCGGGTCCTTCACGGCAGAAAGATCAAAATTCCGGGGCGAACCATTATTTTTTCAGATTCCCGCAAAACAAATTCCGAATATGGCGGACTTTACCTGCAATATCACTCCGGATTGAGCTACGGTTTTGCCAACAACCACGGTCAGACCGGAAACATCGCCTACTTTGACGGCCATGTCGCCTCATCCACCCCGCGCGAATACGGCGATCATGTCATTCAATTCTACAAAGACGCCACCAACGCGACAGTGACCGAGGTCTTTTATGTAAATCCGGTCGGATTTGCCGCCAAAGCGAACAACTGAGGGAGACGTGCCCATGAAAAAAACAGTTGTCGTACTCCTCGCGGCAGTCGGGCTGTTCTGTTCCGCCGGAACCGCCCGGATCGATCTCATCTCCGGGAACGCCGGACTTCGCGCAATCTCCACCGCCCCCGGCGTCTCCGGAAAAAACATGAACTGGCTGCCTCCGGAAAAGGCAAAGCGGATGCTCTACTTCCAGCAACGCAACAACTGCGACGAATGGTCAACCATGAAGTTCTCCTTCGTCGCCGACCGCGACGCCACGGTACGGATCACCCTTCGCGGCCCCTATCGGGTCACACCGCAGAAGAAACGGCTGCCCGCCGCCGTTTTCTACGATGAACTCCGCATCGATGACAAGTCCGCGCCGAACGGCGGCTTCGAACCCGGAGAAAACGCCGGGCGCCGCTGGAACCATCTCATTGCCGACCGCGGCCTGGCGGCGTCCGGCAATGGGGTCCTGCGAGTGACGCACGACGATCCGGAATCCTTCTCTCTGCGGGTCAAGGCGGGGAAACCGGTTCAAATCGAAGTGCTCCACCGGGATGCCGGTTTGCTCGAACCCGGTCCTGACGTGACGCCGCTTCCGCTGGGGAAATGGGCGAACCGCGCCTTCGCCGACCAGACCGCAGGAGACGGCAGGGGCGGCTGGAGCGATCAGGGGGAACAGAGCCTGCGCGGAATCGTTCCGCAACGCTCTTACGGCGGCATGGAGTTCGCGATTCCCGCCTCCGGCAACGCCGTCGTCACGATGGATTCTCCGCACGACCGGACCGGAGTGAAAAGCTTCACTCTCACCCTGGAGAGCCCGCAAAAACACGCCTTTCTCTATCTGCTTCACGCCGCCGCCTGGGTCGCCACGGTTCCCGGGGAAAAACTCGGCAATGTTACCGTGCAGTATGTGGATGGCTCCGAGAGCCGTTTCTCCGTGGAAAACGGCAGAAACATCTGCGACTGGTGGTTCCTGACGGCGCTTCCCCATGCCAAAGCGGTTTACCGGCAGAACCGGGAAGAAGGACGAGGCGGCTTCCTGCTGACCCGGTTTCCGCTTGCACAAAAAGAGGTGAAACAGGTTCGCTTCGATACACAGGGGAAAGGGATCTGGCTGATCGTCGGCGCCTCGCTCTCCAGCCGTGACGTTCCGGTACAGACGAAACAGAAAGAGTACCGTTTCACCGCGCCACGTTGGAAACAGGCGGATATGCAACAGCTCGACATCATCGCAGGATCCGCGCTCGATCTGAGCGGGAGGAAACGCTTCTCACCCGAAAAGGACGGCGCCATGCAGATCACCAGGGACGGAGCGGTCACCTTCCGGACACAGGAAGGCAGACCGGTTCGTCTGATCGGCTTCAATGCCTTCCCCAGCCTCTACCGGATGAAGGGGAAAACCAGAGAGGAAGTCCACCGGACGATCGACCGCTGTCTGGAACAGGCAAAACGGATGGGGTACGACTACTTCCGCACCAATTTTCTCCTCGACCGCGATCCGTTTCAAGGGGCGACGGCGGACTTTGAATTCCAGCCCGAGTATCTCGACCGCCTCGACTATCTGGTCGCCGCCTGCCGCCGATACGGGCTCTACATCTACGGAACCACCGCGAGCTACCAGCTGGGGCGGAAGGCGTGGAACACCCCTTTCCAGCAACGCGCTGTACTCAAGAATGAAACCCTGTTCGGAGTGCCGGAACGCCGGGCGGAATGGAAGAAGCTCATCGTGAAACTTCTAACCCATGTGAACCCGTACACCGGGCTTGCGTACAAAGACGATCCGGCCTTTCTCTGCTTCGAATTCTACAACGAACAGGAGATCAGTCTGCAAAGTCTGCTCCGCGCTCCGGAGAGTTTCCCTGTCTCTACTTTATCCTTCATCAACGCGAAATTCATCCGTTTTCTGGAGGAGAAATACAAAACACCGCAACAGCTCTCCCGGTGCTGGGGGACGCCGGTCGGAAATTTTTCAGAGGTGAAATTCCACTCCGGCAAGTTCATCGGCAACCGGGCCTTCGCCGGCGACTGGCAGCTCTTCTGCATGAAGAACGCCGCCGCGTGTCTCGATTTCTTCAACGACGTCATGCGGGAGATCGGTTGCAACAGATACGTTTCACAGTACAATTTCCTCCCGTCAATCGCTTTTTCCCGGGTGAGGGCGGAGAAAACCCACATCGTTTCGATGAACACCTACTTCCGCCATCCGTCGAAGATGATGAGCAAAGGTTCCGTCGTCCGGCAGGACAGCTCCCTGAGCAGCAGCGGCGGCGAATATTTCAAAAAGGCGGCCTCCTGCCGGATCGCCGGAATGCCGCTCTTTGTCTCCGAATACAACCACTGCTACTGGAACCAGTACGAATATGAGGGAGGAATCTTTTTCCCCGCCTACAGTGCATTGCAGAATTTCGCCGGAATCACCGTGCACCAGAGCCCGGTGATGGAGGAGAACCGGCCGCTCCGGCTGGAAAACTTCCGGGTGGCGACCAGTCCGACCAAACGGGCGAACGAATTTCTGGCAATGTCGCTCTTCCGCCGCGGTGACGTGCTAAGTTCGCCGCATCGGGTGGAACTGGTCTACCCGGCGAAATTCTTCCAAGGCGGCATCGCCGGGGCGGGTGCTGTCAACACGGAACAATCCACGCTTGCGTTTCTCACCGGAGTCGCGCTGCGTTTTCCGGAACTTCCAGAACGACAGGAGAAGAAAGCGGAACTCTCATTTCAGCCCGAACAATCCGCTGCGATTCACTCCGGGGCATGGTCCAGTTCGATAGAGAACAGCAGTTCCGGCCGCCTTGCCGACAGCGTCGCGAAGCTTCGGATCGCCGGAATTCTGCCGAAAAACAATCCGACCGATGTCGCGATACAGTACTTTGTCTCCGACACCGGGGAGCTTTCGCTCGACACAAAGGCCCGGCGGCTGAAGGTGGTCACTCCGAAGACGGAAGCGGTAATCCTGAAGCCGGATGATAACAACATTGCACTCCGGCAACTGACGGTGCACTCCGTCGACACCGGCTGTGCCGCAGCAGTCACCTCACTTGACAACCTTCCATTGACGGAGAGTTGTCATATGATGTTCGTACTCAACACCAACTCGGTTTCGGAAGGGCTGGTGCTTTCCGGCGACCGCAACACGCTCATCGAGCCGGGGAAGAACGCCCCGCCACGAATGGAGACCGCCCGGCTCCGCGTTTCGCTCCGGTGCACGGACAAGAATTGGAAGCTCTATCCGCTGAGTCTGAGCGGCGAGCGCCGGAAGCCGCTGCCGGTCATGCGGCGGGCCGATGGAATTGCATTCCGGCTCGACACTGCGGCCCTGTCCAACGGGCCCACCCCCTTCTTTGAACTGACAGAAGAATAGAAGCTCTCCCCAAAAACCGGGCACTCCCCGCATCCCCCTTGCGATGCTCTCCCCCGGGAAAGGGAGAGCTTTTTTGGGGCCCCATTTCCGCACTCCGAAAAAAAACAAAAAATAAGAGAAACACCCTTGCTTCGTCAGGATACCTAACGTATAATAAAAATAGACTAAGCAGAAATGACGGGGTTGCAATGCAGAGAAAAGCTCAGAAACGCGATCAGCTTTACGAAACGCTGAAAGCGGCCATTTCCGGCGGACAGTACGCTTCCGGAAGCCGCCTGCCGAAAGAGGTGGAGTTCGCCGCAGAGCTCGGCGTCTCCCGCAAGACGCTCCGCCACGCATTGGAACGGCTCGAAAACGATCACCTGATCGAACGCATCAGAAGCAAAGGGACCTTTGTCCGGTTCCGCCGCTACCTCGTGCTGGCCGACAACAATCAAGACCTCTGCATGCCCTATAACTACATCATTCCGGGGATCATCCGGACGGCGGAACGGATGGGGACGGCCGTATCCATCTGTGCCTTTTCCACCTTCGAAAACCTGACGGAACAGCAGGTTATCGACAGCATCACCCGACAGAATGCCGGCTGTATCGTCATCACCAACAAAATCGATGAAAACACACGCATCTATCAGCAGTTGAAGCATCTGCCGCTGCCGGTCGTTCTGGCGCACGGCCATCTGGAAGACCACAGCTTCACCGGCTGGCCCACCGTCGCCTACGACGAACAGGCGGCATGGCGCGCGGCGTTTCTTCATCTGAAAGCACTGGGGCACCGAAGAGTCGCGGCCGGCTGTCATCGCGCCGATCTGCAGGAGATCCGCGGCTGGCGGCGGGATGCCTTTCTCGCCATGACAGCGGAAATCGGCCTCGATCCGGACCCGGCCCTGCTCTTCTCCATGAATGTGAGAGGAGAAGACGCCGACCCGGTCATTCACCGCCTCTTCCGGGAACAGAAACCGCCGACCGCCATTGTCTGTTACAGCGATTTCTGGGCTCCGTACCTTTACCGGAGCCTCGAGAAGATGAACCTGCGCATTCCGGACGATGTCTCCGTCATGGGATTCTGCGGAGCACCGGTGGGGCGTTACCTCTCCCCCAATCTCTCCACCATCGACCTGCAGTACGAAAAAACCGGCGAACTCGCCCTGCGGATGCTGCTGGACCACTCGCATCCGTTGCTGGAAGTCGTCGACTTCAAGCTGGAATCACGGGGAAGCACCCGACCCGTTGCTCGATAAAACCAAATCAGGGAAAGGAGTTCATTATGAAAATAATTCAGTTCCACCTGCACGGCATACGGCCGTCGCCATCCGGCGCGGGGAAACGGATTTCCCCATTTACGTTGATCGAACTTCTCATCGTTATCGCCATCATCACCATTCTCGCTGCCATGCTCATGCCGGCACTGAACAAGGCGCGGGCAAGGGCGAAGAACGCCTCCTGCTCGAGCAACCTCAAGAACATCGGTCTGGCCTTCTTCTCCTACGGCAGCGATTTCAGCGATTACATGGTTCTGCCCTGTCAGGCGGATATTCCCGGTCAGGGGAGCTATGACACCGACCGCTGGCACATGGTCCTCTGGGACCACGGGTATCTGAAGATGAACAAAGTCTTCTACTGCCCGGAAGCGGCGGCTCTGGGCAAGGTGAACTACGGCGACGATCACTCGCTCTCCTGGTGGAAAACCGGGAACGTCTACGGCGTCAACCGGGCGACGTTCATCTATAACTGGAGCATCACCCGAAGGATCAAACTCACGGAAATACGACGTCCCTCCCGCCGGATCTACGCCGCGGACTCCATCAACGGAGTGGAAGGCACCAACTATATGAAACACACCCTTGACGTCTCCCGGACAAGCACGACCAACGGCGTCTATTACCCCTATCACAACATGAACTGCAACATGCTCTGGGTGGATGGTCATGTCTCCGCCCTGAAAGCGGCGAATCCCACCCGCACGGGAGTGTGGGATGCCCTCCCCGTGAATCCGAAATACACGACCGGATGGGGGAAAACGCTTTATCTCTACAACGACTGAATATGGAAAGATCTGCGATGAAAACATTACCTTCCGTTTCCCTTCTTCTGCTCGCTTTCTGCACCATGCTCGGTGCGGCGGAGGAAGCCTCAAAACCGCTGTTCCACTTCGCCGATATGCAAACCGGCATCCGGAAAATGGGGAAAAGCCACTATGAAATCAAGGATGGGAAACTCCGTCTCGAGGTTCCCGCCGGCAGTCCGAAGTGGTCGGGAATTCTGTTGAAAAATCCCGACGGCAGCGGCTTCTCCACGAAAGGATACTCCGCCGTCGCCTTCGACGTTCGCAATCTGGGCGACAGCTTCTCCGGAGAACTTCAGGTGGAACTCATCTGTCTCGGAACGAACGGGAAATGGCGTTACCGCAGCAAAGGCGGCGTCGCGCTTCGCAAGGGAGAGAGTTTTCCGTGCCGGGTCCCCTTCTACCGGGACTGCGGCGGCACGCTCAAAGACCCGATGCTGCGTACGGGGATCTACAAATCGCCCGACGGCTACCCGGGAGCCGCCGAAAGCCAGCGCAGCCATCAGGACCGAATCGACGAAATCCGCATCTTCGTCAATTCGGTCGGCTGGCCGGGGGTCGAACACCGCTTCGAGCTGTCGGATCTCCGGCTGGAAAATCCGGTTCCGCCTCTGAATCCGGAACTGTCCGACCCGGCGAAATTCTTCCCCTGCATCGACACCTTCGGGCAGTACAAGCATGCGAAACATCGCAACCTGATCCATTCCGATCAGGAACTGCGCGAAAGTGCCCGGCGGGAAATGCAGATTCTCCAGAACAGAAAACCGAATCCGGAACGCACCATCTACGGCGGCTGGGCAAACGGCCCCGATTTCCCCGCCACCGGCCACTTTTACCCGCTGAAATATCAGGGCAAATGGTATCTGGTCGATCCGACAGGGAAACTCTTCTGGGGGCACGGCATTCAGGGAATCCGCTGGGTGGACACCACCCCCATCACCCGTCGCGAACACTGGTTCGAAACACTTCCCCCCAAAGATGATCCGCTCTACGCCCCCTGCTGGCTGACGGAACGCAGCGGGGCCGCCTGGTATGCGAAAACCGGCGGGAAACTGACCTCCTTCAACTACAATCTGCGCAATCTGATCGCCAAATACGGCAAGGAGTACCCGCAGGGGTTCATCCGGACCACCGCGCTGCGGCTGCCCGCCTGGGGGATCAATCTCATCGGCGTCAACAGCTATCTGCCGCTGACCCGCGACGCGAAAATCCCCTACATCCACAATCCAGCCGGGAAACGGGTCAAACTCAACAACGGCAAAGGGGTCTTCTTCGACGTCTTCGATCCGGGCTATGCGCGTGATCTGAAGGCGGAACTCACCGGGCGGTACGGTTTCACACTCAACGATCCCTACTGCATCGGCTACTGCATCGACAACGAGGTCAAATGGGGGACGACGACCCGCTTTGCCGAGGATGTCGTCCGCTCTCCCGCTTCGCAGTGTGCGAAAAAGGTCTTTCTGGAACAGCTCCAAAAACGCTATCACAACGACCTGAACGCCTTCAATCAGGCGTGGGGGAGCGATTTGAAGAGCTGGAACGACTTCCTCAACCGGACGGCTCTGCCCGCAACCGGACGAGGCAAACGCGACCTTGCGGCCTTCAACGACGAGATTATCCGCACCTACTTCAAGGTCAATCGCGAAGTTTTGAAAGAGTGCGCGCCGCACAAGCTCTATCTCGGCTCCAGAATGCACGACTATCCGGTCCGGGTCATGCGCCTCGCCGCGCCTTATCTGGACGTCATCTCGCTGAATTTGTACCGCCATTCGGTCGCGGATCTCTCCCTGCCGAAGCCGCTGGATAAGCCGGTCCTCGTCACCGAATACCACTTCGGCCTGATGGATGGCGGCATCCCGGCCGGCGGCATCCAGTCCTGCGGCTCGCGGGCGGACCGGAAACACGCCTACTCCCGCTATGTGGAAAGCGCGCTCTCCAACCCGTACGTCATCGGCGTCACCTATTTTCAGTGGCTGAACCAGAGCGCCGTCGGCCGCTATCAGGACGGCGAAAACTTCTATTGCGGATTCGTCGACGTCACCGACCGCCCCGAACCGGAACTGGTCTAAGCCGCAACCGAACTCGGCCAACAGCTCTACCGCTATCGGACCGGCGGCGTTCCGGCCGGCAACTGAACTGCGGGAAGCGGCAGGACGACCGGCGTGGCCCGGGAATCCTGCCGCGTTTTTCCGCGGAAATGCTCCATCACGGCGTCTCCTGTTGCACACGCGTTCCCCTCTCCCGTCTCCTCTCCGGAGGAACGGATCGCTTCCTCCGTTTCCCCCCGTTGATTTGTTTCATACAATCCCGGATTATTGCAGTTTACACCCCCGCGGCGCGACAGTATATTACCGCACAGCACAAAATCATCCAGGGAAACACAGATGAAGAAACTTCGCGTCATCCAGGTCGGCACCGCCCCCATGGTGCACTCCGCCCACGCGGCAATCGCCCTGCGCGGTCTGCCGGAAACATTTCAGCTGGAGGGTATCGTCGAAGAGAATCCGGAGTTCCGTTGCCGCGCCGCCGAAAACAGCGCCTTCGCCGGACTTCCGTTTCTCACCTGGGAGGAGGCACTCCGCCGCCGCCCCGACGCCTTCGTAATCGAGACCGACGAGCATCAGCTGGTCGCCAATGCGATCCGTTCTCTGGAGGCGGGATTCCCCACCTACATGGATAAGCCGGGCAGTGAAGATCAGGCGCAGTTCCGGAAAATGTGCCGCCTCGCCGCCGAAAAAAAACTGGTGCTCTCCCTGGGATACATGTTCCGCCACAATCCCGCCGTTCTCCACGCGCTGGAACTGAAAAAAGCGGGGAAACTGGGCGAAATCTTCAGCGTGGAAGCGCAGATGAGCGGCTGCAACGACGCCGGATATCACCGGACACTGCCGCGCTTCCGCGGCGGCATGATGTACTATCTCGGCTGTCACATGATCGACATGATCGTCCATTTCTGCGGCTTCCCGGAGGAGGTCATTCCGCTCAATGCCCGCACGCTCAGCCGCGGCGTCGACTGCGTCGACTTCGGCTTCTGCGCCTATCGCTACGCCCACGGCGTCTCCTTCGTCAAAACATGCGCCTCGGAGGTCAACGGCGTCAACCGCCGCTCCATCGTCATCAACGGCACCAACGGCACCTTTGAAATCCGCCCGATCGAGGTTCCGCGGGGCGATGGATACGACGACACCTTCGCCCGCGTCACGCTGGAGAATTCACACCCCTTTTCCGACGGCAGCACCGCCCTCACCTTTCCGCCTCACCGGCGTTACGACGGCCTCTTTCTGAATTTCGCCCGCTATGTCCGCAAAGAGGCGGAAAATCCCTACACGCCGGAATATGAGGAGAAGCTGCACGACCTGATCCTGCGCTCCTGTCCCCCCCGTGCCTGAAACCGTGCGGAGCAAAAATTCCGCCCCGCTTATTGCTTTTTCTCTCTCCCCGGTGTATTGTAAACCACCATCTAGTTACGCAAGGAGAAGAATCCACCATGAAAATTACGTTTCTCGGAACGGCGGCGGCGGAGGGCATCCCCGCCCTCTGGTGCGAATGCCCCATATGCCAACAGGCGAAAGAGCTGGGCGGAAAGGATTTCCGCTGCCGGTGCAGCTATCTTATCGATTCCGACACCATGGTGGATTTCGGGCCGGACGCCTTCCGGCAGGTTGCCGATTTCAAGATCGACCTCACAAAACTCGCCCGGGTCATCTTCACCCATCCGCATGAAGACCATCTGGCGCCGACGGAATTCACCTGGCGCCGCGCCCCCTGGTTCAGTCAGGTCTCCCATGAATTGACCGTCATCGGCGCCCCCAGCATCTTCTGCACCATCATCGCCTTCGCGGCCACCCACTGCAACGCCATCTACGATCTGCGGGATCTCCGTCTGCGCCCCGTCGCCGTCGATCCCGGCCGTTGGCTCCAGGACGGGGACATCGAACTTCTGCCGCTGCGCGCCAACCACTGCCCCGGCCAGAACGGCATGATCTATGTCATCCGCCGCGGCGGCAGGAATTTCCTGCTGGCGAACGACACCGGCTACCTCGCGGAATCGGAATGGGAGTGTCTGAAAGGAGTCCGGCTCGATCTGGTTTCGATCGATTGCACCTGCGCCTTCGGCTCCCCCGACCTGCGGGACAACCACATGGGGGTCAACACCGTGCTCGCCTTCCGTGACCGGCTTGCAGAACTCGGCTGTCTTACCCCGGAATCCAGAGTCTTCGTCAACCATTTCTCCCACAACGGGAAAGCGCTCCACTCCGATCTGGAAGCCTTCTTCCTGCCCCGCGGCATCGGAGTCGCCTTCGACGGAATGTGCGTGGAGCTCTGAACGCATCCGCAAAACAAAAAAAAAACGCCGCATCCAGCGTAACACCGGGTGCGGCGGATTTTTTTCGTCGGCTCAGAAGTTGTGACAGACCAGACCGTCACGGAGCTTCGGCTCAAACCAGGTCGACTTGGGCGGCATGATCGCGCCGGCGTCGGCAATCGCCATCAACTGCTCCACCGTGGTCGGATACATCGAAAACGCAATCGCATACCGGCCGGAATTCACCAGCTTCTCCAATTCGCCGATCCCGCGGATGCCGCCGATGAAGTCGATTTCACGGCTCGTGCGCGGGTCTTCAATACCGAGAATCGGCGCCAGAATGTTGTCCTGCAGAATGCTGACATCCAGACGCTCGATGACGCCGAGCGAAGCGATGTCGAATTTCGGCCGGGCCAGATACCACTCGTGCGCCATGTAGAACTTGAACTCCCCGGAGTGCTCCACTTCCCCGTCCTCGGCGGGAGTAATCTGAAACTTCTCCCCCACCAATGTCAGGAATCCGGCCGGGCTGTTCCCGTTCAGCGAACGCACCACCCGGTTGTAGGGAAGAATCCGCAGCTGGGTCGCCGGAAACGCAACCGTCAGGAAGTAGTTGTAATCCTCTTTCCCGGTGTGATTCGGGTTCTTCGGGGCACACTCCGCGGCAGTCCGCGCCGCGGCCGCACTGCGATGGTGGCCATCGGCGATGTAGAAGACCGGCACGAGGTCGGCAAAGAGCTTCGACAGCTTCCGGCTGACCTCCTCATCCAGCCGCCAGAGCGTATGACGCACGCCGTCCGGAGCGGTGAAGTCGAAGAGCGGCTCCCGGGCGGTCTCCTCGTCGATCAGCGCGTCGATCTCCTTCTGATCCCGGTAGGTGAAAAACGCCGGGCCGGTGTGGGAACGCAGCTCCATCACGTGGCGGGTCCGGTCATCCTCCTTGTCCTGCCGGGTCTTTTCATGCTTCTTGATGACGCCGGAACGGTACTCCTCGGCGGAAGCCGCGCCGAGCACGCCGGTCTGCGCCCGCCCGTTCATCACCAGACGGTAGACGTAGAGATGCTCCCCCTTGTCGAGCGTCAGCGGAACCTCGCGGCAGAAACGCTGAAACGCCGCGGCCGCCTGCGCATACACCCGCTCGTCATGCAGATCGATTCCCGGCTCCAGATCGATTTCCGGGCGCGACACGTGCAGAAAGGACCAGGGATTCCCCTTCGCCAGCTCGGCGGCTTCGCGGGAATTGACCACATCGTAGGGAACCGCGGCGACGGCGGCGGCCCGCTCGACCGACGGCAGCAGACCGTGGAACGGCAGCAATTGAGCCATGATTTACCTCACTTGTTATTCTAGATTCCTTCTCTCCCCGACCCGGGGAAGATGTCTTCAAGTTTCTGAAGAGTTCCACTCCAGTGCGCCATCCGGACAATCCGGCTGTGGACGCACTCACCGCCGCCGAGCTCGCACTCCCCGCGCGGACGCACGCCGCCGCAGGGACCGTTCGACAACCGTTTGGGACAATTCTCCGTGCAGACAAACTGCGTCAGCGGCAGTCGGCAGCGGGCACAGGTCCGGCAGCCGGCAAGGAGTTTCTTGAGCAGCCGCCCGTTTGCCGCACGCTGCCGGTCCGCGTGGGCGAACAGGAAACGGCGCAACAGGAATCCGAACTTCTCCCCGCCGGAAATTTTCGGCTCTCCGATATCGTGCGGTTCCGGCATTCCCTTCTCCGGATAAGGCCGGCGCAACATACAGTCGTACAGATAAAAACTGCTGTCGTACGGCGCCATCTCCGTCTGAGCCAGGTAGGAGTTGTACTCCTCGATCCACTGCTCGAAGCTGGTGAATTCCCGCAACGCTCCGGCGATTCGTTCGGCCGCAATCTTCGCCCGCCCGGGCAGCTCCGCCCCCGCCAGCTGGATGCCGCTGTATCCGAGCAGTCGACAGCCGGCGGCCTGCAGCTCCAGACGGCGAAGCTGAGCCGCTTCAAACTGATTGACCGAATAGTGAAGCTCCTTTTCCAGAATCTTCCGGAAGTCGCTCGAGATGTTGATCCCCGGATACTCCCCGGCCAGAATGCGCTCCACCTTGTCCGGCGTGAGCAGCACCAGCCGCGCAATCATCGGGTAGAAGAGGCTCCGCCCGATGAAGTACCAGCGCAGCGACTGCAGTTTCAACATATCCCACCCCGCCTGCGTCACGATGAACGACGCGCCGGAGTTGATCTTTTTGACCAGCTTGAAGTATTGCCCCATCAGCGTGTAAGGCGTGTACTGAAACGGATTCACCGTCGCCCCGGTGAAAAATCCGACATCGCCGGTCCCGTTGCCGAGCATCCGGAGAATTTCGACGCTCTCGGTAAAGGTGCGGCGCCGGCAGTCGCGCACCGTATCGCCCGGAACCGCGCTGCCGGTAACCGGCACGATGTTGCAGTTGCCCGCGTTGGCGGCGATGGTCGCGAGATTGTGCACCTCCTCCGGCGTCGTATCGCGCCCGGAGAGGTAGATCACATGACGATCGCGATTCTCCGGAGAGAGCGCGCTGGCGTATTCCGCCGCCCGCCAGACGTCGAGGTTGTGATAGCGGTCGGAGATCGCCAGTGCGGCGTTGACCCCCTCGATGCCGAGAACGGCGGATTCCAGCGCGGCCAGCCGCTCGGCGCTCGCCGCCGGATCGTTGTCCCGCCCCGGCGAGGCGTTTTCAATCAGCAGGACGAATTCGCCCCGGTTCAGCGCGTCGCGAAACCGGTTGCCGTGTTTCGCAAAGTTGATTTCAAGTTGCAGATCTCTCATGATTCGCTTTCCAATTCCTGTTCCAGCAGCTGTTCGGTCTCCCGGCGGCCCGGATCAAAGAGGAAAAAGAAGCCGCCGACCAGGTTGAAGAACAGTACGATCGCCGTGTAAATAAGCTGCCCCGTCTTCGCATCCCCCACCGCGACGCCCCCCGCGGCGAGAATGGTGATCGTCGCCACGTCGCGCCCGCCGATTCCGGAGGGGAAGAGCGGAATCAGCCCGACGATGTTGCCGATCGTCGTCGCCACAATCAGCGTAAAAAGCGGCACTTCAATGCCGAGACCGATCAACAGAATGAAAAAGGTCATCGAGGTCATCAGATGAATGAAGAAGACGCTGAGCACCGTCAGCAGAGACAGCTCCTTCCAGGCGTGGCGGTAGGTGTCGGTCGCCCGGGTGAGCCGGGTCACCATGCCGCCGGAAATCCGGTCTCCCCAGTGCATCAGACGCCCGAACAGCGGCAGACGCTCCAGCAGCCGGTGGAAAAAGATCACACAACTGGCTCCGAGTCCGGCCAGGCAGAGCGCGGCAAGTCCGAGAATCAGCAGCTCGCGCATTCCATCGGTGAGATTCAACCCGGGCACGTCGATCCGCATGAGCAGCGGCACCGCCGGCCCCAGCAGAATCAGAGCCAGCACGAAGAGCGCAATCATGCCGACGATGCGGTCCATGAGGATGGTGAAAGCACCCTCCATTCTCTCCCCCGCCCGTGAACGCTTCGTCAGCACCCCCATCTTCACCACGTCGCCGCCGATCGCGCCGCCGGGGATCACCAGCGAGAAGAAATACCCCTGCATGGTCAAGGAAAGCGCCTCAAAGCCGCTCAGTTTCACCTGAAGAATCCGGGTGAGCCGATGCCACCGCCAGGTGCAGACGAGCATGTGAAAGAGATACACCGCCAGCGCCGGCAACAGATATGCGTACTGGAAATTCCGGAACCCGTCGAGAATCTCCGTCGGATTGCGCAGAATCAGGTAGGCGACAATTCCCCCCGCTATGGCGAGTTTGGCAAAAAACCAGAAGAATTTTTTCAGTCGTGCAAAGTAACTCATTTCCGTCGGTGGCCGCATTATCCCGTCATATAAAATAGCACGTTTTTCCCGCTTCGGCAATCCCCGGAAAGAGAGTTTTCCGATACTTTCCCGAAGAGGATCAGCAACTGATGTGTTCGGTAATATCGGCGCCGAGCCCGGTAAGCTTCTCCACGAGATTTTCATAGCCGCGGTAGATCACCTCCGCCGAATGGATCGTGCTCTCGCCGCGGGCGCAGAGCGCGGCGATCACCATCGCCATCCCGGCCCGGATATCGGGGCTGGACATGGTCACCGCGTGCAGCTGCGCCTTCCCGGTAATCACCACCCGGTGCGGATCGCAGACGATCGCATTCGCCCCCATGCTGATCAGCCGGTCGGCGAAATAGATGCGGCTTTCGAACATCTTCTCGAAAAACATCACCGTTCCGCGGCTCTGCGTCGCGGCGACGATCGTACAGCTCATCATATCCGACGGATACTGCGGCCAGGGACCGTCGGAAATCTGCGGAATGTGCCCCCCGAAATCGCATTCAACATGCGGCTCCTGCCCGCCCGGCAGAAAAATCCGGTCGGAATGGAGTTCCATCGTAATGCCGAGCCGTTCGAAGACGCGGCGGAGCATCCAGTAGTGGCGCGGCACCGTTCCGTGCACGGTGATCTCGCCTCCCGCCGCGGCGGCGAGCGCGAGAAAACTGCCGGCCTCGATGTGATCCCCGACGACGGTGTATTCGGTGCCGTGCAGACGCTCCACCCCGTCGATCTCCACGGTGTTGCTGCCGGCGCCGGAAATCTTCGCCCCCATGGCATTGAGCAGTTTCGCCAGGTCGAGCACATGCGGTTCACAGGCGGCGTTGTAAAGGGTGGTTCTCCCCTTCGCGGTGGCGGCGGCGATCAAAATCTGCTCGGTCGCGGTCACACTCGCCTCGTCGAGGAAGAGTTCGCGCCCGGCCAGTCCGGAAGGCGCGTCGAAGCAGTAGGTGTCGATGCCGGACATCTCCGCTCCCAGCTTGATGAGCCCGTAAAAATGGCCGTCGAGCCGGCGCCGCCCGATCACATCCCCCCCGGGCGGATAGAGTTCGGCCCGGCCGCAACGGGCGAGCAGAGGAGCGGCAAAGAGGATGCTGGTGCGGTTCCGCGCACACATCTCCTTCGGCACGCAGGTGGTCCGGATTTTCGAACAGCGGAACCGCAGAATATGGTTTTCGAAGGAAAACTCCGCCCCGAGTTCTCCGGCGATATCGAGCATGGTGCGCACGTCGAGAATGTCCGGCACGTTGCGCAGCACCACCTCCTCGTCCGTGAGCAGCAGTGCCGCGATCATCGGCAGAGCCGCGTTTTTGTTGCCGGAAACCGTCACGGAGCCGCGAATATCGGCTCCGCCCTTCACTACCAGACTGCGCATGAATCCTCCCGCATCACATACATTTTTCTGCATCTTTAAACTATAGGCCGCCGGAGCTCAAAATGCAAACTTCACCGGAGGAGATTTCCACAATTTCAGAAAAGCGTGCAAAAAGGACCGCTCCGCGTTTGCAAAATGTTCAGGGTTGCATTAAGTTATTGAAAACCTAACTTTTCTGCGGGGAAACTGTATATGAAACGTGAAGATACGACCAGAGTGTGGCGGACTTTGTTCGAAGTGACGGACTGGATGCGGAACATCAATGCCGGGTTGATCGATCAGACCTTTCTCAATCTCACCTTCAACCAGCTGCGGATGATCAAGATCGTCTATGTCCTCAACCGGGAGTTTCCGGAAGGCGTCACCCTCAAGGTCCTCGCGGAATCGCTCAATATCACTCCGGCCGCCGCCTCGGAGATGGTCGATGCGCTGGTCCGCAAGGACGTGCTCTGCCGCGACCACAACCCGCAGGACCGCCGCGCGGTGGCGATCCGCCTCGCAGAGAACTGCCGCAAACGCTTTCTGGAGGGGGAAAAGAACTTCGACCATGTCACGGCGGACTTTCTGAACACCCTCTCCGAAGAGCGGCGGAACAGCTTTCTCAGCGGGCTGGAAGCGCTGCACAACTTCCTCGCCGCCCGCCGGAACTGATTCTCTCCACTGTCGTTTGCCTCTCACCGCAGAAGGAAGTTCGCTCCCCCCCCACGGAAATTCAACAGAACGGCAGAGATTCCAGCCGGAAGGAGTCCCGCTCCTCCGGCGAATAGAAGACCTTCATCAGAAACAGCCCCTGCGGCGGAGCGGTTTCCGGCGCAACAGAGCGGTCGCACGCTTCCAGAATCCGGCGGACATCCGCGGGCGTGAGTTTTCCGGCGCCTGCCGCCTCAAGCGTCCCCATCAGACAGCGGATCATCTTGTAGAGAAAACCGTTGCCGACGAAGGTCACGCAGCAGAACTGCCCGAACTCCTGCACCTCAATCCGGTAGATGGTCCGCACCGCCTCCTCGATCATGCTCCGCTCCACCACGAAACTGGAGTAGTCGTGCGTCCCGGTGAGCATCGGTGCGGCGGCGCGGAGTTTCTCCACATCAATCCGGTGAATCGGCCGCCAGGTGTACCGGTCGGTGAAGGGGGAAGGCTCCCCGAGATTGAGCACGTAGGTGTAGGCTTTCCCCAGCGCGTCGTAGCGGGCGTGAAACTCCAGAGGCATCTCCCGGATGCTCCGCAGTTTGATGTCCGGCGGCAGCAGCCGGTTGGCCGCCCGCATCACCTTTTCCGGCGGAATTTCCGGCCGGACCGGCGTGAGATAGGAGGCGGCGAACCGCTGTGCATGCACTCCGGCATCGGTGCGGCTGCTGCCGATCAGGTGAATCGGCAGCCCGGCGTACAATTTGGAAAGCACCTCCTGCACCCGCTGCTGCACGGCGACACAGTGCGGCTGAATCTGCCAGCCGCTGTAATTGGTGCCGTCGTAGGCGATCTCCAGAAGATAGCGGTGCGACGGCTCGTAGGGGGTGGATTCCAGACTCATATGATACTCTCCGCAACCGAGTTCCAGAAGAGCATCCCCTCCTCGGTCAGCCGGATGCGATGCGATGAGATTTCGAAGAAGGAGTCGGAGGTCTTCGAAGCGGCCTTCCGCGCCGCCTCCACCCGGCGGTGCCAGGAGTCGGCGTCCGGAACGCTCTTCCAGAGCTTCGGCGTCCAGCCGTTCGTGGTCCGCAGATTGATGATGAAGATCTCGTTGAGGCGATCCTCCAGCGGAATCTCATCGAATTCCGGCACCGACCGGCGCAGCCAGCTGCGGATCGACTCCGGCTGGATCGAACGTTTTTTGCCGTCGAAACTGGCGGCGGCGGGTCCGAACCCCTTCAGCAGGCCGCCGCGCCAGACATTGACGTTGTGCCGGCACTCGCCGTTTTTCTTCGCGTAGTTGCTGATCTCGTAGCGGTGAAATCCGGCCGCTTCGGCAAGCTCGCCCGCCTTCTTCCACATCTTCACGGAATCCTCTTCATCCGGAATGAGCCGGTCGCTGAGCCGGGCCCCCTCCTCCGGGGTCAGATTGTAGCAGGAAACATGGTCCGCACCGGTGGCGAACGCCTCTTCCAGATCGTGCCGGAAATCGGCCCCCTTCTGCCCCGGAATCGCGTAGATGAGGTCACAGTTCCAATGCGGAAACTTCGCCTCCGCAATGAGTTCAATCGCCTGCCGGAGCGCCTTCTGACAGCAGTCGCGCCCGAGCGTATCGCGGAACTTCGGCCGGAACGACTGCACACCGAGGCTGATCCGGTTGGCAAAACTGCGGATCAGCTGCACCTTCTCCCGGTCGAGCGTCTCCGGGTTCGCCTCGATCGAAATTTCAGTCGTCTTCTCCGGTTTCAACCGCTTCTCAATCGCCCGGAACAACCGCTCCAGCTGCGCGGTGGAAAGCAGTGTCGGCGTGCCCCCCCCGAAGTTGATGGTTTCGCAGGGCCCCACCGGCTCGTACTCTTCCAGATCGGATTCAATTCGATCGAGGTAGCGGCCGATCATGCGGGGGGTCGGGTGGGGTTCGGAATAGAAAGCGCAGTAACCGCACTTGCTCCGGCAGAAAGGGACATGAAAATAGTAGTTCACTCTGTCATTAATCCGGCTGATGTAAAGTTGACCAGGTATTCGATTCCCGCCGCCAGCGCGGCATCGGGGAAATCGAACTTCGAATTGTGCAGCGCCGGGCAGTTCTCCCCCGTGCCCAGCTTCACGTAAACGCCGGGATATCGCTGCAGATAATAGGCAAAATCCTCCGCCTCCATCGATGAGGCGGCAAGTTCGACGAACCGCTCATCGCCGACCGTCTCCCGGATGACCCGGCGGGCGAGCGCCGTCGGCTCCGGAGCATTGAGCGTCACCGGGTAGGCGAGCCGGTAGTCGATTTCACAGCGTGTCCGGTGCGCCCGCGAAACCGCTTCGACCACCTCGCGCAACCCCGTCTCCAGCGCCGCGGCGACCTTCATGTCGAGCGCGCGCGCCGTGCCCTCAAGCACCACCTCATCGGGAATCACGTTGGCCAGTTCGCCGCCGGCAATCCGGCAGACGCTGAGCACCGCGGCCTGCTGCGGATCGATCCGCCGGGAGACCACGCTCTGCAGTTCAACGACAATTGCCGCCGCCGCCACCACCGGGTCGATCGCCTGATGGGGACGGCTGCTGTGCCCTCCCCTGCCCCGGATCGTCACCTTGAAGTGAGCACACGACGCCATCATCGCTCCATTTCGCAACGCCAGCACGCCGACCGGCAGTCCGGGCATGCCATGAAGCGCGGTCACCAGATCGGCGCGCGGATTCTCCAGCGCACCGGCCTCGATGAGATCGCGCCCCATCGCCCGGTTCTCCTCCCCCGGCTGCCAGACGAAACGGACACTGCCGTCAAAACTGTCGCGCCGCGAGGCGAGCAGCTCCGCCGCCCCCATCACCATCGCCGCGTGGCCGTCGTGGCCGCAGGCGTGCATCCTGCCGTCGTGACGGGAGGCGTAGGCGGCGCCGGTTTCCTCATGGACCCGCAGAGCATCGATATCCGCCCGGAGTGTGACGTTCCGCCCGGGCCCGCGCCCGTGCAGAATCGCCACCACATCGGTGCCGAGAAACGGCGGCAACACCTCCAGATCCAGCCCGGCCAGCCGTTCCCGGATGGCGCGCGCGGTCTCGAACTCCGCCCCCGCCATCTCCGGTATCCGGTGCAGGGCGTGGCGGAATTCGATGATTCCGGGGAGGATTTCCGCAAGAGTCCGCATCATTCGTGATAGACGATCTTTCCGCCGACCATGGTCAGCTTGACGCGGCACTGGACCTCCCAGCCGTCAAACGGAGTGTTGCGCGAATTCGACTTGAACTTCTCCTTGTCGATCGTGTAGTGCTCCTCCGGGTCGAATACGACCAGGTCGGCGGGATTCCCCTCCGCCAGGCTGTAGTTCTCCATGCCGAGGATCTCCGCCGGGCCCGCGGTGAACTTCTTCACCAGCTCCGGCAGGGAGATCACCCCCTTGGCCACCAGTTCGCCGTAGGTGAGCGGCAACGCGGTCTCCAGACCGATGATACCGAACGGCGCCTCGTCGAACTCCACCATCTTGGCGGTCATCGTGTGCGGCGCGTGGTCGGTGGCGATCGCGGTGATCGTGCCGTCGGCCACCCCTTCGATCAGCGCCAGCCGGTCCTCTTCGGAACGCAGCGGCGGATTCATCTTGTAGTTGGTGTCGTACTTCTTGATGCACTCGTCGGTCAGCGTCAAATGGTGCGGCGTCGCTTCGCCGGTGACCGGAATGCCCTTGGCGCGGGCGTTCCGCAACAGTTCGACGCTCTCCTTGACGCTGACATGCTGCATGTGGATCTTCCAGCCGACGTTGCGCGCCAGAATGATGTTGCGCGCGACCATCAGCTCCTCGGCCGCGCCGGAGATCCCCATCATACCGAGCAGAACCGACCATTTGCCTTCGTGCATGACGCCGCCCGCGGCAAGGCATTTATCCTCGCAATGGTCGAGAATCGGCAGATTGAACGATTTTGCGTACTCCACCACATGACGCATCAGCGCATGGTTCTGGATGCAGCGGCCGTCGTCGCTCAGAGCCACCACGCCCGCCGCCTTCAGCGAACCGATGCCGGCCATCTCTTCGCCGGCGTAGTTCTTCGTCATACAGCCGCAGGGGAGGACACGCACCACCCCTTTCTGCGCGGCGGTCTGACGGAGATATTCGATCGCGCCGGCGGTATCCGCGGGCGGATTGGTGTTCGGCATGGCGACCACCGAGGTGAATCCTCCGGCGGCGGCGGCGGCGGTGCCGCTGGCGATGGTTTCCGCCATGTTGTTCCCGGGCTGACGCAGGTGGACGTGCAGATCGATGAATCCGGGGGCGAGCACCTTGCCGGCGAGATCGATCTGCTCCGCATTGCGGAGGGAGGCGGGTTCGACGAAACGGCCGTCGGCGACGCCGATGTCTCCGGAGGCGTCGATATTGCGGACCGGGTCGATGACCCGGGCGTTGCGGAAGATGTAGTTTTTCATTTTTTCACGCACCCCGATACGAGAAAGAGCACCGCCATGCGCACGGCGAGCCCGTTGGTTACCTGTTCGAGAATCACCGAATTCGGCCCGTCGGCCACCTCACTGGTGAGTTCAACATCGCGGTTGATCGGCCCGGGATGCATAATCAGGGCATCCGGCTTCATCAACTTGAGGGTTTCCCGGTTGATTCCGAAGAACTTCGCGTACTCCCCGGTGCTCGGGAAGAATCCGGCGGTCTGCCGCTCATGCTGAATGCGCAGGAGATTGACCACATCAGCATCGGCGAGCGCATCGCGCAGATTGTGGCAGACCCGCACGCCGACCTCCTCGAATTCGCGCGGCACCAGCGTCGAAGGCCCGGCGAAGGTGACGTTGGCTCCGAGTTTGAGCAGTCCCCACATGTTGCTGCGGGCGACCCGGCTGTGGAGAATGTCGCCGACGATGGCGACGTTCAACCCCTTGATCCGCCCCTTCTTCTCCCGGATGGTGAAGATGTCGAGCAGCGCCTGGGTCGGATGGCTGTGGGCGCCGTCTCCGGCGTTGACCACGCCGCATTTGAGATGCTTGGCGATGAAATCCTGCGCGCCGGGGGCGGAGTGGCGCATCACCACCAGATCCACCTGAAGCGCTTCGATGTTGCGCACCGTATCGAGCAGCGTCTCACCCTTGCGGAGACTGCTCACGGCGGCCTGCATGTTGACGATGTCGGCGCTGAGCCGCTGTTCGGCGAGTTCAAACGAGACCCGGGTGCGGGTGCTCGGTTCGACGAAGAAGTTCACGACGGTCATGCCGCGCAGCGCGGGCACCTTCTTGACCTTGCGCTGCGAAACCTTCTTGAACTCTTCGGCGGTGTCGAGGATGAAGGTGATCTCCTCGGCGCTCAGGTCATAGAGACTGAGCAGGTCTTTTCTGGTCCACTCCATTTGCCGCTTGCTTTCGTTTATGCCTGTTTCCAGTTGACTTCGTAGATTCCGGCCTCATCTCCATCCTCGTCGAAGAGAACGGAGACCTTGTGCTCATCGGGGAGCAGGATTTGACGGCCGACATAGTCCGCCCGGATCGGATACTCCGGATTGCCGCGGTCGACCAGCACGGCCAGCCGAATCAGTTCGGGCCGGCCGTAGTCGGTGATCGCATCGAGCGCGGCGCGGATGGTCCGGCCGGTGGAGAGCACGTCGTCCACCAGGATAATCCGGGTGCCGGTGACGTCGAACGGGATCACCGTCTCGCGGATCAGCGGCAGACCGCTGCGCAAGCCGACGTCGTCGCGGTACATGGAGATGTCCAGCTTGCCGAGCCGCGGACGCCGGCCGGTGCGGTGCTCGATCACGTCGCAGATCCGTTCCGCCAGCGGAACCCCCTGTTTGTAAAGGCCGATCAATGCGAACGAGTCCGGGTCTCCCCCGCAGAAATCCCGCTGGATTTCCGCCGCCATCCGGTCGATGTCCGCACACATCTCGACCGGTGGATACAGCAGTTTTTTGAGCGTCATGAATCACTCCGGTTTGAATGAAAATCGCTTTTAGAAAATATACCACTTTTTCGCGGCAATTGCAAAACGATTTCCACCGATTTTCTTCATCAGAACCGGAGAAGCCGACTCAGCCGGAAATCTCGTTCTGCATGGCGACCAGATGGTCCGCGCCGTACATTTTGCGCAGTCGCGGCTTTTCGATCTTGCCGGTGGGATTGCGGGGCACCGGAGCGAAGAAGATCTTCCGGGGGCGCTGATAACGCGGAAGCTCGAGACAGAAGGAGGCGAGTTCCTCCTCCGTGAGCGTTGCCCCCTCCTTGATCTCGATGATCGCGGCGGCGATTTCGCCGAGACGGGGATCCGGCAGACCGATCACCGCCGCATCCTTCACCGCCGGGTGGCGCCGGAGGAAGTCCTCGATCTGCACCGGATAGAGATTCTCTCCTCCCGTGATGATCACATCCTTCTTGCGGTCCACCAGATAGATGAATCCATCCTCGGACTCCTGCGCCATGTCGCCGGTGAAGAGCCAGCCGTCTTCGAGCACTTCGCGGGTGGCTTTTTCATCCTTGTAGTAACACTTCATCACCCCGTCGCCCTTGACCGCCAGTTCGCCGACAGTGCCGCGCGGAACCGGGCGATGGTTTTCATCGACGATCTTCGTCTGCCAGCCGTAACCGGCCACGCCGATGGCGCCGACATGATCGATGTTTTCGATTCCGAGATGGACGGCTCCGGGGCCGATGGATTCGCTCAATCCGTAGTTGGTGTCGTAGTCGTGATGCGGGAAGATCGCTTTCCACCGCTTAATGAGACTCGGCGGCACCGGCTGGGCGCCGATGTGCATCAGCCGCCACTGATCGAGATGGAACTCCTCCAGCTTGATGTCGCCGCGCTCGATCGCGTCGAGAATATCCTGCGCCCAGGGCACCAGCAGCCAGACGACCGTGCAGTGCTCCTCGGAGACGGCGCTTAAGATCCATTCCGGCCGGGTGCCGCGCAGCAGGACCGCGCGCCCGCCGACCAGCAGACTGCCGAACCAGTGCATCTTCGCACCGGTGTGGTAGAGCGGCGGGATGCAGAGAAAGGTGTCCTCGCGGGTCTGCCGGTGGTGGTTCTGTTCGACCCGGCAGGCGTGCATCAGACTGCGGTGGGTGTGGAGAATCGCCTTCGGGAACCCGGTCGTCCCCGAAGAGAAGTAGATCGCCGCGTCGTCGTCATCGGTGAGAGGGATCGCCGGGGATTTGCTCGAACAGTAGGAGGCCAGATTGTAGTAGGGTTCCGCGAAGGAGGGGCACTCCTCGCCGACATAGAGCAGAGTCTTCACGCGGGGAATCCGGTCGCAGATATCCTCGATGCGCCCGACGAACTCCAGCCCGAAGACCAGAACATCGACGTCGGCGAGATCGAGACAGTAGCGGATTTCGTCGGCGGTATAGCGGAAATTCAACGGCACGGCGGTGGCGCCGCATTTGAGGATGCCGAAGTAGATCGGCAGCCATTCGAGACAGTTCATCAGCAGGATCGCCACCTTGCTCCCCCGGTGGATGTGCCGGGTCAGCAGCAGATTGGCCATGCGGTTCGCCTTGCGGTCGAACTCCTCCCAGGTAAGTTCGGTGCGGAAGGAGTCGTTCCGGCTCGGTTCGATAAGAGAGTACTCGCGCCAGGTGACGTGCCGTTTTTCCAGCTCCTGCGGATTGAGTTCGACGAGAGCGACATCGTTCCCGTACAGTTTTGCATTCTTCTCCAAAATATCCGTAATCGGCATCGCCTTTCCCTCGCTTTCCCGCCGGATTCTGCCCGTTGCGCAACCGTGCGGCGAAGCGTTCCACTCCGCGCCCGCCGCCGCTGACGAAAATCTGTTAATATACCATACTGTCGCAGGAAAATCAAGCGGGACCGGCATTCCCCGGGAATCGGCGACTTTTTCCCGCCCCTCCCCTTGATTTCCCGCGGGGAAACGGTATTGTAAACAAAAAGCATTCCGGAGGAAACAGGATGGATCTGGTCAACGTCGCAAACAAGGTGAAACAGCTCCGGCATCAGCAGAAACTCACCATCGACCAGCTGGCCGCCCGCACCGGGCTGAGCAAAGGATACATCTCCCGGCTGGAAAATTTCCGCACCGGGGCCTCCCTTCGCGCGCTCAACCTGATCGCCGCGGCGCTCGGCGTCGAAATGATCGAGCTGTTCCGCCGGGAGAACGCCTGTCCGGAATATGTGTTCGGCCGCCTCGACGACGGGGAGTTCATCGACCGCAACCAGGCCGGAGAGTACGGCATCCGCTACTTCGCCCTCGCCTTCGAAAAAACCGACCGCAGAATGGATCCTTTCCTGATCGAATACCGCCCGAGCGACAAACAGCGGGAACTTCTTCAGCACGACAGCCAGGAGTTCTTCGTCGTCCTGGAGGGCGAAGTCGACTACGCCATCGGCAGCAGCGACAACCGCCGCCGGATGAAGAAGGGCGACACCCTCTATCTTGACGCCCACCTGCCGCATGGCGCGACGCTCGCGCCGGGCTGTGACTATGCGGCAGCCCTGGTGATCTATCACTGAAAACAGAAAAGGCGGCGTTGCCGCCGCCTCCGTATTCCCTGCCGTTCTCAGTCGAGCAGATGCTCCTCTTCGAGCAGCTGGATGACCCGCTCGCCGATCTTCGCCGCGGGAATCACCTCATCCGCCGCCCCGCCGATGGCGGAAGCAGGGAACTCCGGATTACGCCAGAGCTGGAAGCAGTCGGTCAGCACGCCGTCGAGATTTTTGCGGCACCCCTGGAACCCGAACCGGGACACCTCGTGCGCGGTGCAGGAGTTGGGGCAGCCGGAGAAGTGCAGCATCTCAATAAGTTTCGTCGCCAGAACCGGCTTCTTTTCCGGATGTTCCGCAAAATAGCGGTCGAGCGCTTCTGCGACGAGCGCGCCGTACTTCGGCGTATCGAGCACGCCGATCTTGCAGACCGTGGCGCCGATGCAGCAGTCGAGCTGACCGGCGAAGGTGGAAAAGCAGAGATCGAACGGCAGTTTGCGCAACGCCCGGTAGAGGTGCGGCAGTGCGGAACGGTGCAGGGCCGGCAGAATGACGTTCTGCTCGAAAGTAAGCCGGACCGCCGGAACTCCAAACGTTTCAATCACGCCGGTCATCGCGGCGAACTCCTCCGGAGAAAGCACGCCGCGCGGCACAAAGAGCGTGACCGCGACGACATCGGCCCCAAACCGGGTCGGAGCAACCGCGATCCTGCGCCAGGCGGCGAATTCCGGATCGGCGTCCAGAGAGTTGTCCGCCTCGAACCGCTTCACCGTCTTCCCATACGCCCAGTCGGCCGGGAACTCCGGCGGCACCGGATACGCCCCGGCATCGATCTTGTCGTAATATTCATGGTAGAGCCGGATGAACTCCGCCTCGCCGAGACGCTTGACAATGAAGCGAATCCGGGCGCGGTTCCGGTTGGTGCGGTCGCCGTGCTCGCTGAAGAGTTCGACCATCGCACGGGCGGCGGGCACGATTTTTTCGGCGGGCAGGAAGTCGAAAAGCGGAACTCCGGTGGTGGATTCCCGACCGAAACCGCCGCCGCCGTAGACGGCGAATCCCCGCCGGCCGGCCTCATCGGTCGCGGCGACAAATCCGAGATCCTGCCGGAGCGCGAGCGCAGCATCCTCCCGGGTGGCAAAGCCGATTTTGATCTTGCGCGGCAGATGGAAAGCGATATCCCAGTCGAACACCGCCTCCGTGAGGAAACGGGCGTAGGGCGCAAGATCGAAGGAGCCGTCAGCGGCGATGCCGCCCATCGCCGTGATGGCGATGTTGCGGAAGGTGTCGCCGCCACCGCCGCGGAACGGCAGTCCGTTGGCCGTGCAGCGCCGGATCACTTCGATCGAATTGAGCGGCGAGACATCGTGGAGCTGGATGTTCTGACGAGTGGAGATGTGCGCGAACTTCGCGCCGCTTTCCTGAACCAGATCGCGGAGAAATCTCAGTTTTTCCAGCGGAATTTCACCGCCGACCAGGCGGATGCGGTTCATGAATGCGCCGTTGCGCTGCTGATAGACGCCGAACGGCGCGCCGAACGGTTTGAATGCCGCAGGTTCCAGTTCGCCGGCGGCGAACTTCCCCAGGGCGTCGATCAATCCGGATTGAGCTTCGATGATGTGTTCGAGATTCATATGCAAACTCTCCTTCACGAGGTGCCGCAGAATGCGGAGTTATCCTGTTCTATTAATGTAACAACACTTTCGCAAAAATGCAACAGAAATCCGCTGTTTTCCGGTCTCAACAGACGCTTCCGCCCAGTCCGGCGGAGATGGCACAAGCGGCGGCGACCACCTCGCGCGCCAGTTCGTCCACATGGTCGCGCAGATAGAGTTCCGAACCGGAGACGCTGATCCCGGCGCGCACCTCGTCTGCGGCATGGAACACCGGCGCGGCTACGCAGAAGACCCCGCGCTCATGTTCGCAGTCGTCGACGGCATACCCCGCCCGCCGGATCTTCTCCAGCTCCCGCCGCAGCGCCTCCGCCGCGGTGATCGTCGCCGGAGTGAACGGCTCGAAACGGATCGTCTCCAGCAACCGCACCAGCTTCGGTTCCGGCAGAAAGGCGAGAATCACCTTCCCCACGCCGGTGCAGTAGAGCGGCCCGGCACTGCCGACCAGCGAAGCCATCCGCACGGAACGGCTGCCTTCCACCTTGTCCACATAGACGATATGATCCCCCTGAAGCTCGGCAAGGTGAACCGTCTCGCCGGTCCGTTCCGAAAGGGCGGCGAGCGCCGGATGCGCCACCCGCGCCAGAGGATTCTGCCGCTGTGCCAGCGCGCCCAGCCGGAGCGCCGCCGCCCCCAGCGTCAGCCTGCCGGCGGAACGGCGCAGATATCCCCGTTCCACCAGAAACTTCGCCATCCGAAACAGCGTGCTCTCCGGCATGCCCAGCTCCGTCGCCAGCGTTTTCGCCGCCACCCCCTCCGGATGCCGCCCCGCCGCCTCAATGACGTCAAACACCTTGCTCAAACTCTTTTCGCCGTTTTTCACTGCCGCCACCTCTTGTATTTATCTCCCGGATAAGATATATTAAAATATTGAGAATGCAATCTCACAATATGAGAATTTTTTATTTTTTTTCAATCCAATGCAAGGAGGCAAAGCGATGAAAGATGGGTACCTGGTCGGTTTTGGAGAGGTGATGCTCCGCCTCTGTCCGCCGGAGCGGAAACGGTTTGCGCAGGCGCTCCCGGGGCAGCTGGAGGCGACCTTCGGCGGCGGCGAAGCGAATGTCTGCGCCTCGCTGGCGATGCTCGGGGCAAAATCCCGGTATCTTACCGCGCTGCCGGAAAATCCGGTCTCCGCCGCGTTCGCCGCCCAGCTCCGCGGCCTCAAGGTGGATGTGGATCACATTCTCTACACCAAATCGGGGCGGATGGGGGTCTACTATGCGGAACACGGCGCGGCCCAGCGCGGTTCGAACGTGGTGTACGACCGGGAAAATTCGGTGATCTCCCTGCTCGGTCCGGAGGCCTACGACTTCCCGTCGATGCTGGCAAACGCCAGCCATCTGCACATCACCGGCATCACCCCCTCCCTGAGTGAAAAGGCATATCTCACCACGCTCGAGCTGGTGAAATACGCCTCATCGCAGGGAATCAACATCTCCTGCGACCTCAACTTCCGCAAGAAGCTCTGGAAGTGGCGCCCGGGAACCGCGCCGCGGGAACTCGCCGCCGAGTGCATGGGGAAAATCGTCCCCTATGTCAACTGGATCATCTGCAACGAAGAGGACGCTTCCGACGTCTTCGGCATCGCCAGCGAAAGCAGTTCGATCGAAGAGGGGAAAATCGACGCGGAAGGCTACTGCGGCGTGGCCCGCCGTCTGCTGGAACGATTCCCGAAGGCGGAGTATGTCGCGATCACGCTGCGCGAAAGCTATTCGGCCAACCACAACAACTGGGGCGCGATGCTCTACAGCCGCGCGGAAGGCAAGGCGTTCTTCGCGCCGAACGATGCAAACGACGAATACCATCCCTACGAGATCCGGAACATCGTGGACCGGTTCGGCGGCGGCGACTCCTTCGGCGCGGGGCTGATCTACGCGCTGCACAGCGAGGAGTACCGCGACCCGGCGACGGCGATCCGCTTCGCGGCGGCGGCAAGCTGCCTCAAACACACGATCCACGGCGACTACAACTACGTCTCACTCGCCGAGGTGGTCAATTTGATGAACGGCAGCGGTTCGGGCCGTGTCATGCGGTAATATGGGAAAGGAGAAAATCCGATGAGTTTTGCAGAGAAGTTGCAGAAGTGTCCGCTGATCGCGATTCTGCGCGGCATCACGCCGGCGGAGATCGACGCGGTCTGCGAGGTGCTGTATGAGTCCGGCTTCCGGATGCTGGAGATTCCGCTCAACTCGCCCGATGCGCTCGAGAGCATCCGCCGGGCGGCGAACCGGTGGCACGAGGGGGAAAAGATGCTAATCGGCGCCGGAACGGTGCTCAGCGCGGCCGATGTCGAGCGCGTGGCGGCGGCAGGCGGGAGGTTCATCATCTCGCCGGACACCAACGAGGCGGTGATCCGCGCGACGAAGCGGGCGGGACTTGTTTCGATGCCGGGCTTTTTCACCGCAAGCGAAGGCTTTGCGGCACTGCGGGCCGGAGCGGATTATCTGAAGCTCTTTCCGGCGGGAGCGCTGGGTCCGGGGTACGTCAAGGATCTGAAGGCGGTAATCAAGGCGCCGATCATGGCGGTCGGCGGAGTGAATCCGGAAAATCTTCACGACTTTCTGAAGGTGTGCGCCGGAGCCGGGATCGGTTCCAACCTCTACAAACCCGGCCGGAGTCTGGAGGAAATCCGGGAAACCGCCTGCCAGCTGGTAAATCAGCTCTGAGGAATCGGGGAGAGAGAAAAATCGTCGATTTTTGTAACAGAAATCACGATTTTTCTCTGATTTGAGCTTGACAAAACCTCATTTTCTGCTATATTAGACGTATCAACAACGTTGCGGGGTGGAGCAGTGGTAGCTCGTCAGGCTCATAACCTGAAGGCCGTAGGTTCGATTCCTACCCCCGCTACCAATTTCCCGATTTCAACCGGCCAAAACTGACCGGTTTTTTATGCCGTTTTTTTGTGATAATGGTTTGGCATCCTCGCAAAATGCCTGTATAGTAATAGAGAAAGCAAGTAAAACGCAACTGGAGACTTCCGCTTGAGCGAACCAGCACCCGAAGAGAACGACCGACGAAGCAGCAGGAAGGCGGCTGTGCTCTGCCTTCTGTTGCTCTCCGCCCTCTTCTTCCTCCCGGGAAGCCGCGATGAACTCTCCTCGCGGCCGGCGGCTCTTTTTCCACAGTCCTCTCCGGTTGCGTTGTCCGCGGATCTCTCCGGCGAACCGGATGTTCAGGCTCTGCCCCGCGATCTCCGGAGCGGCTCCTGCCGCACGGTGGCTCCACTCAAGCTGAAGCCCCGCACCCATTTCCCGCTGCGCGCGGTGTTTGCGGCGGATTTTTGCCCATGCGTGATGCAGGAAGAGGATGTACCTCATCCATGCGGAAGAAGTTTCGCCGGGATTCCGGCGCTTTCCGACATTCTCAACGATTCGGTGCCGGTCCGGGCGGGGCCGGCGGCGAAGCTGTGCTCTTCACCTCTCCCGGCGCTGTCCTGACTGCACTGCATTCGATTCCGCGGAATGGACTCCGGGAGAAAATCCGGATCCATCTAGAATTCACGCAGGGATTTTACATGCAGGAAAAACAGTTTCCCTCTTCCAAACGTTCCGTAAAAGAGTATTTACGCATTCTTTCATGCGGCTTCATCATGGGAGCCGCCGATGTCGTGCCGGGCGTCTCCGGCGGAACCATGGCCTTCATCCTCGGCATTTACGACGAACTCATCGAATCGATCCGCCGTTTCACCGGGAAGGAGTGTTTCTCCATGCTGTTCCGCTTTCAGCTCCGCCGGGCAGTGCAGACGCTTCCGTGGCCTTTTCTCGCCACTCTCGGGCTGGGAATTCTGGCGGCCATTGCGCTCTTCTCCACCCCGATCCGCTGGATGCTGGAGCATCGGCTGGCGCTGATCCTCGCCTTTTTCTTCGGGCTGGTGCTCGCCTCCGCCGTCGCGGTTTTGCCGCGGGTCAAGCGCTGGAGTGCCGGGCGGTTCGTCGCCCTGATCGCCGGAACTGCCGCCGGTTGGCTGATCGTCGGCCTGCCGCTGCTGCAGAATCCGCCGGACTCCCCGTTCTATCTCATCCTCTGCGGCGCCGTCGCCATCTGCGCGATGATCCTGCCCGGGATCTCCGGCAGTTTCATCCTCCTTCTGATGGGGAAGTATCACGAGGTGCTCAACGCGGTCCACGAGTTGAAGAGCGGCGTCAATTTCGGTGAAAATCTCCTCACACTGGCGCTGTTTGTTCTCGGAATCGTCCTCGGCATCTCGTGGTTCATCCGGCTGCTCGGCTACCTGCTGCGCCGCTTTCATGACCTCACCATCGCCGTGCTGATCGGGTTCATGCTCGGTTCTCTGCGCAAGGTGTGGCCGTGGAAACTCGGCGACAGCATCGAAAACGAAAACATCCTGCCGTCCGCCTTCGACAACACCTTTTTTCTGGCGCTTCTGCTCGGTGCGGCCGGCTTCGCGCTGGTACTGCTGATCGAACGCTTTGCCGGGAGGAAGGAAGAGGCCGCTTTGACCGCCGGAATGCCATCGGAATAACCCGTACCATCGCCCCAACCAAAGAGAAACCACGCCGACAACCGGCGTGAAATAAAACAATCAACAGAAGGAAATCGTATGTTTACACTGGTTGCCGCCGTCGCGGTCGCAATGGGAATCTCATTTTTATGCTCCATCATGGAGGCGGCTCTGCTCAGCCTGAATCCCGGGAAACTGGCGATTCTGAGCAAGCGCCGTCCGAAGGTCGGCAAGATCTGCGAGGCGCTGAAAAGCGACATCGAGAAGCCGATTGCGGTGATTCTCATTTTGAACACCGCGGCGCACACCTTCGGCGCGGCGATCGCCGGAGCGCAGTTCGACAGCCTCTACGGGAGCGACTATATCTGGCTCTTTTCGCTGATCTTCACCGTGCTGATGGTGCAGTACACCGAAATTCTGCCGAAGACGCTCGGCGTGCGTTTCAACGCCTTCATCGTCGCCCACACCGCGCGTCTGCTCAAACTTTCCATCGCGCTTCTGACGCCGGTTATCTGGCTGGTTCACTTCGTCAACCGCCCATTCGAAGGGAAGGAGGAGGAAGAGGACACCGGCGCGGCCATGGAGGAGGAGCTCGACGCTCTCGCCTCGATGGCCCGCGAGGCGAAACACATCACGGTCGCGCAGGAGCTGGCGATTCAGCAGATTCCCGACCTGAAGGAGGATAAGATCCGCCAGCTGATGGTCCCCCGGGAGGAGATAGTCAGCCTGACCGACGACATGTCGCGCGAAGAGGTTCTGCAGACGGCCCGCCGGTGCCTGCACTCCCGCTACCCGGTCCGTTCCGCCGCGGAGCCGGAACGGTTCATCGGCGTCCTGGAGCTCCGTCAGCTGCTGTTTCACGACGGCGACTGGCGGAAACTGCTCCTGCCGGCGCAGGTGATCCCGGCGGACGAAGCGCAGCTCCATCTGGCAGAGAACAGCGAAAAGCTCGACTCCCGTCTGCTGCTGGTCAAGGATTCCGGCGGAAGCATCGTCGGAATGATCACCACCACCGACCTCTTCATGAAACTCTTCCGCAAGGTCGATCCGGCGACGGAACGCACGGCGGAGTGTGAGAGCGTCGCCCTCTGACCGTTCGCTTCCCCGCCGGAGAAAGTCAGCGGCGCGCGACCGCGTCGGCGACCCGGCGGGTAAGCTCGTCGAACCGGAGCGTCGTCCGGCGGTTCGCATCCAGATAAAACCGGATCAGTTCCGCCCGGAGTTCCTCATTCAGCTTCATCGCCGCAAACAGCGTCGCGAGGTCGCGGACGATCTCCCGGGCGAACAGCCGCTCCGGCAGCGGGCAGAAGAAGGCGCTGGTCACGTCGATCCAGAGGAGTTCCGGCGCCGCCTCCCCTTCCTGCTTCCGCCACAACAGATTGTTCGGCAGAAAGCCGCGGTGGGTGCAGTGCGCCTCATGCATCTTCGCCAGATGCCGGAGGTTGCCGCGCAGAAATTCATCGCGCAGCTCGCTCTCCCGTTCGGCGGCGCCGCCGGGGAGGAATGCGCGCCCGTCCCGGAACCCCTCCGCGAATTCCGTCACCAGGAAGGAGCGCCGCAGAATCCGGCCGTCGCGGAAATCGCCGCAACCGAGCAGACGCGCCACCGGGATGCCGATCGCCGCAAGGCCGCGGTAGTTGGCCGCCTCCCGGGCGTTTTTCGAATAGTGAACCGCGTAAAAGAGCGGCCGGGAGCTGTAGCTGCACTTGTAGATGACCGTCTTCGGCCCCGCCGGAGTTTCCATCCGGCACTTCCAGACCTCCTTGTGGCGGGTCTTCCAGATGCACTCCGCACCGTCAAGGCCGCCCGGGGAAAGGATCTGCTCCAGCGCCGTCTCAAATTCCGGCGCCGCCCAGCGCCAGGAGCCGGAAAGTTTCGCCCCCATCTCATGCAGCATATTGCGCTTCGCCTCCCGGTAGAGCCGCCGGGTTCCGTCAAAATCGTTCACATCAGGCCTCATCGTTGCATCGTGTTTTCCGCGGGATAATTTACCACCGCCGCCGGGAAAATACAACCGGGCCGCCTGCGGAACCCCTCTTCCCGAAGCAAAAAAGTTCCGTTCCCGTCAAGTTCCGGTTGACAAACCGCGCTTCCCACGGTATGTTACACCCCATGAAACGAAAACTCGCCATCTGCACCCGCTATTCCCGGCAGGGGGCCTCCAGCCGCCTGCGCTATTACCTCTACGCCCCGGCGTTGAAGGCGGCGGGCTTTGAAACGGAGTTCCACCCGTTCTTCGGGGGGCGCTACCTGCGGAATCTCTACTCCGGCGGCGGCAAATCGCACCTGCTCGCCGGAGCCGCGCTGGCGAAACGGCTGGCGCTCGCCCCCCTCCTCCCGGAGCGGCTGCTGATCGAATACGAACTGCTGCCGGAGCTGTCGTATTCCGTGGAATCTTTGTTGCTCGGCCGTCGCCGGTACGTGCTCAATTTCGACGACAACGTCTGGGAGAAATATGCCGCGCGTCCCCGCCTCGCCGGGAAATATGACGCGCTCTGCCGCCATGCGGCGGGGGTGATCGCCGCCAACGACTTTCTGCTCGAACGGATCCGGCCGCTCAACGCCAACACGATCAAAATTCCCACCGTGGTCGATCAGCAGGAATACGTTCCGACGACGGAGAAGTTCCCCCGTTTCACCGTCGTGTGGATCGGCACTCCGGTCACCTACGCCTTTCTGGAACAGCAAGCGGAAACGCTCCGGGCCATGGCCCGGGCGGTTGAATTCGAACTTCTGGTCGTCGCAGGCAGACAGCTGGAGGCGCGGGCAATTCCGGGCGTGCCGATGCGCTTTGTCGACTGGAGCACCGAAACCGAAGCGGAACTCCTCGCCCGCAGCCACGCCGGCATCATGCCGCTGCCGGAAGAGGATCCCTTCGCCCGCGGCAAATCGGCCTTCAAACTGATCCAGTACCGTGCGGCGGGGATTCCGGCCATCGCCAGCCCGGTCGGGGAAAACCGCACGATGATCGTCCCGGGGGAAACCGGGTTTCTCGCCCGCACTCCGGAGGAGTGGGTTTCCGCCCTGCGCACCCTGCACGACGACGAAGGTGCACGGCTCCGCATGGGGCGCCGCGCCCGCGAACTCGCCGCAGAGTGCTCCCTCCAGAAATACGCGCCCGTTCTGACCGCGTTTCTGGAGAAGACGCTCGGTTGAGCGGCTCTGCTACTTCCCGTTCCCGGCTTCGAATCCGGCAAGTTTTTCCGCCAGTTCAAACAACCCCAGGAAGGTGTAGTTCGGGCGGTAGGAGAAGCGTTTCAGATCCTCCGGAGCGGTCACGCCGCTGAAGAGCAGCGCGGTGTCGATCTCCGCTTCAACGCCGGCGAGGATGTCGGTATCCATCCGGTCGCCGATGATCATCGCCTCGCCGGGATCGACGTCGAGTCGCCCGACGGCGCGGCGCATCATCACCGGGTTGGGTTTGCCGACAAAATAGGCCTTCATCCCGGTCGCCAGTTCAATCGGGGCGATCAGCGCGCCGTTGCCGGGCACGATTCCCGCCTCGGTCGGCCCGGTCAAATCCGGACAGGTGCCGATCAGCTTCGCCCCCTTCTGAATCAGGAAAACCGCCTTCTCAATCCGCTCGTAGCTGTAGGAGCGGGTCTCGCCGAAGACGATGTAATCCGGATCGGTGTCGTTCATCGAAATGCCGCGTTCGTAGAGCGCGTTGTACAACCCCGCTTCGCCGATGACGTAGGCGGTGCATCCGGGGTGCTGCCGCGAAAGAAATTCGGCGGTGGCGAGCGCGCTGGTGTAGAAGCGGTTCTCCGGCAGATCGATCCCCATGCGAATCAGTTTTTCCCGCAGTTCGCGCGGGGTGCGTTCGCTCGCGTTGGTCAGAAAGATGAATTTCTTGTTGTGCCGGGTCATCCAGTCGACGAACTCCTTCGCCCCCGGCAGCAGCTGGTTTCCGTGGTAGACGACGCCATCCATATCGAGAATGAAGGCGGACTTGTTGAAAATCTTATCCATGAAATGCTCCTCTCTTTCCGTGGAGGATAATATATCATGCCCCGGCGGCCATTTCCACTCAGGAATGTCCTCCGCACCGCTCCCGGCAGAAAAAACGGGCGCCCGGCAATCATTCCGGACGCCCGCTTTGCGGAATCCCCGTTACTTCTTTCGCGAGAAGATATCCTTGAACTGGTCGATTCCGCTCTTGATCTCCTGTGAAAGCCCTTCGCCGCTCTTCTGAAGGGAACTGCCCAGATCCTTCAGGTAGTCGGTCGCGGCGACCGCTTTGGAGATGGAGACAATCAGCTGAGCATAGAGTTCCTGAAAGGTCTCTCCCATCGTCTTCCCCTCGCCGACATCGGTCATCTCGATGGGCGGGAGCGGAATATCCGCCGTGGTCTTGAGCACATTCGACGAGAGCGAGACCCGGCTGTCGGAAACCTGGAAGAGACGGATCACCAGCTGTTTTTCGGAAGCGCTCTCCGCCTCCTCCGCCTCGGCCGGCGTCTGCTCTTCCGCCGGCTCCGCATCGCCGGTTCCGGCGAACTGCTCGACGTTCTCCTGAATATCGGTGAGATTGCTGGAACCGTCAAGACGCATCTCGAAATCCACCCGCATGCCGGAGACGCTCACTTCGAAAATCTCGATTTTCGAGGAAAAAATCGAACCGGGATTCAGGCGGACCACCACCTTTTCCACCCGGAACGCTTCCGGATTCTGATACCCTTCCGGATTTCCCACCCGGAAACCGGTAATTTCCGCACTTCCGCCGAAGAGCGAGCTGGAAAACGCGTCCAGTTCCACCTTCGTCCCGGTCACCATCGAGCCGACCCGGGTCACCGCCTGTTTCACGATGACATCCCGGCAGATCAGCGCAACAGCCAGCACCACCACCAGCCCGATCAGAAAGATGCCGAGCCATTTGAACAGCCGCTTCCGGCGGCGCGGCTTCCGCTCCCCGTTTTCTTCCGCAGGAGTGTTCGATTCCGGTGCGGCAACGGCGCTCTCCTGTTCTTCCGGAACGGCCGCGTTCTCGATTCCCTCATTTTCCTTCATACTACTTCACTCCATATTTTGCCGCCATCTTCGCGAGAGCGGCCTGTTGTTTTTCGCTGAAGCGACGCCCGGCGGCGTACTGCTTGGCCAGTGATTCGTAAAATGCTTTGTCGTCGTAGGTGAACCGGCCCCGTTTCACCGGTTCCGCCCACTGCGTCACCGCTTTCAACCCCTCCAGCAGACGTTCCGTCTCGGGAGAGGCGACGGGAGCGGCGGCCGCCTCTCCGGCAACAGCGCCCTCCCCCGCGGCCGGAGCCTCAGCCGCCCCGGTTCCGAGAAGCCGGTCGACCAGCGCCGGATCGGTGAGCTCCCCGTGGTACTTCTGCGCCATCTTGCGCAGAGCGCCGAGCTGTTTTTCGGAAAGCGCACGCCCGGAAAGCGCCTGTTTCCGCAGCGAGTCGAAGAATTTCCTGTCGTCGTAACTGAACCGGCCCCGTTTGGTCACCGGCTCGAAATTCACCTTGTCGAATGCGGCGAACAGCGCAGGATACTCCGCCGACGCACAAGCCGCCTCGGCACGATCCCGCTTCTCCTCGCGTTCGGCCCGGAGAACCACCGCCGCCTCCACCGCGCTCCGCAACTTCTCCGGCAATGCGTTCAACCCGGCTTCGAGCTGGCTGGCATATTTCGCCGCCAGGCTGATCAGCGCCTGGTACTGCCGGGCGGTGATTTTGCCGTCGGCATCGAACTTCTCCCGCAGAGAACGGCAGAATTTGCCATCGTCGTAGGTGCGTTTCCCCACCTTCTGCGCCGCCTCGAACGTGACGTGATCGAAGAGCGACAACAGCGCCTCCGCCTCGTCCGCCGGCGGCAGGTCGCTGTTCTTCGCCGCCTCCAGCCACGGAACGAACTGCGCGTAAAAGTCCGCCATCATGTCGGTCCAGCCGACCTTGCCCTCCTCGACCTCGTCGAGCTGCTGCTCCATCCGGGCGGTGAAGCCGATGTCGAAGAGCGCCGGGAGTTTCTCCACCAGAAAATCACAGACCGAAAATCCCAGTTCCGTCGGCACCAGCTTGCCCTGCTCGCGCGACACATATTTGCGGTCCTGAATCGTGCGCAGAATGGTCGCATAGGTCGAAGGACGGCCGATACCGTTCTCCTCAAGCTCCTTGATGAGAGCCGCCTCCGAGTAGCGCGGCGGCGGCTCGGTAAACTTCTGCTCCTTCTCCACATCGTGAATCGTCAGCGGCTGAGTCTCCCGCAGTTTCCCCAGCACCTCCGCCTCGCGCGTCTCATCCTTCCGTTTGGAGACCTCCTCGTACACCTTCGAAAACCCCGGGAACACCGGCACCGTCGCCGTCGCCCGGAAGGTGTAGTTCCGCGCATCCGCCCCGGCGATACCGACATCCACCGTCGTCAGGTTCTGAACCGCCGGCGTCATCTGACTGGCGACGAACCGGCGCCAGATCAGCGAATAGAGTTTGAGCTGCATCGGGTCGAGATAGGGGGCCATCGCCTCCGGAGTCCGCCGCACGTCGGTCGGCCGGATCGCCTCGTGCGCCTCCTGCGCGGCCGCCTTGTTCTTGTAATAGTTGAACTTCTGCGGGGCGAAGGCTTCGCCGTAGTTTTCCCGGATGAACGCCGCCGCCGCAATCTGCGCCTCGCGGGCGATGGTCACCGAGTCGGTACGCATATAGGTGATGAGACCGACCGCACCGCCTTCGCCGATGTCCATGCCCTCGTACAGCTGTTGCGCATAGCGCATCGTGTTGGTCGCCGAGTAGTGCAGCGAAACGTTCGCCGCCTGCTGCAGCGTGCTGGTGGTGAACGGCGCCGGCGCAAAGCGGCGGCGTTCGCTCACCGTCACCGAAGAGACCTGCGGCACGTCGCCGTGCAGAACTGCCTCCAGCAGTTTCGCGGCATCCTCTCCGGAGCCGATCCGGAACTCCTTCGCATCGATCTTGAAGAGCCGCGCGGAAAATTTCTCGCCGGATTCCGTCTGGAACACCGCGGAGAAGACCCAGTACTCCTCCGGCGTGAACGCGCCGATCGCCCGTTCCCGCTCGACCACCAGCCGCAACGCGACCGACTGGACCCGTCCGGCACTGCTGCCCTTTTCCACCCGCGACCAGAGCAGCGGACTCACCTGATAGCCGACGATGCGGTCCAGCACCCGGCGGGCCTGCTGGGCATCGACCAGATTGCGGTTGATCTCCCCCTTCTCCTGGAGCGCCCGCTCGATTGCACCGCGGGTGATCTCGTGGAAGCTCACCCGATAGAACGGCGCCTTGGTGCTCTTGTCGAGCACCTCCTCCAGATGCCAGGCGATCGCCTCTCCTTCGCGGTCAGGGTCGGGGGCGAGGTAAATTTCATCGGCCTTCTTCGCCGCGGCGCGCAGGTCGCGAACCACCGCCTTGCTCCGTGCGGTATCGACATACTGCGGCGCAAAGCCGTGTGCGATATCGATGCCGAACTCCCGCTCCGGCAGGTCGCGAATGTGCCCCATCGAGGCCATGATCGCATACTCTTTCCCCAGCATCCGCCCGATGGTGCGGGCCTTGGTCGGGGACTCCACTATCAACAACTTGGACATTCTGTATCACTCCCGGGAACTGACTCCCCTCCTGAAACATTCACAACGCGCTTCTCGCGCGCGTACGCACATACATAGGAATACTCTAGCGCCGAAATGCCTGCCTTGTCAAGTCCCATCCGCTTTTTTTTGCCAATTATCATTCGCACACGGGAAAATCCGTGCTATATTATTCGAGACAGAACAGGAGGAGAACGCAATGAATCCAACCGCAGACATCGGAGTGATCGGGCTGGCCGTCATGGGCGAAAATCTCGCGCTCAACTTTGCGAGCCGCAACTTCACCACCGCCGTATACAACCGTACCACCGCCAGAGTCGACGCCTTCATGGCGGAGCGTGCCGCAGGGAAACCGCTGATCGGCTGCCGTTCGATCGAGGCGTTTGCCGCCGCACTGAAACGCCCCCGCAAAATCCTGCTGATGGTCAAGGCGGGCGAAGCGGTCGACGCCTGCATCTCCTCCCTGCTGCCGGTGCTCGAACCGGGCGACATCGTGATGGATGGCGGCAACAGCTTCTACGCCGACACCGTGCGCCGGGAAAAAGAGCTGGCAAAAGCCGGCATCCGCTATCTCGGCGTCGGCATCTCCGGCGGCGAAGAGGGCGCCCTCCACGGCCCCTCGCTGATGCCCGGCGGCGACGCCTCCGCCTGGCCGGAGGTGGAGCCGATGTTGAAGGCGATCGCCGCGAAAGTGGACGGCAACACCCCCTGCTGCGAATGGATCGGGCCCGGCGGTTCCGGCCACTACGTTAAAATGGTGCACAACGGAATCGAATACGCCGACATGCAGCTCATCGCCGAAACCTACGGGTATCTGCGCGACCGGCTCCATCTGGATGCTGAAAAAATTCAGGCGGTCTTCGAAGCGTGGCGGCGCGGCCCGCTCGCCGGCTACCTCATCGACATCACCGCGGAGATTCTGAAGGTCCGCGACGCCGGAAGCGGCAAACTGCTGCTCGACCTGATCCTGGACGCCCCCGGGCAGAAGGGCACCGGCCGCTGGACCAGCGAGACCGCGCTGGAAACCGGCACGCCGGTGCCGACGCTCACCCAGGCGGTCTACCAGCGGAACCTGGATGCGGCCAAGGAGCTCCGGCAGACCGGCAGCCGCCTCCTTGCCCCCCCGGAAGAGGCGGAACCCTACCCGGAAGAGGAACAGGAAGAGGTCATCGACGCTCTGGAATCGGCCCTGTACTGTTCGAAAATCTGCGCCTACGCGCAGGGATTCGAACTGCTCAAGGCGGCGGAACAGCGGTTCAACTGGCCGCTCCACTACGGCGAAATCGCCCTGCTCTGGCGCGGCGGCTGCATCATTCGCGCCGATTTCCTCGGGGAGATCAAAAAAGCCTACGACCGCAATCCGGAGCTGGAAAATCTGATGTTCGACGACTACTTCCGCACCGAACTCGACAACGGCCAGGAGGGGTGGCGGCTCATCGCCGCCGATGCGCTGCTCTCCGGCGTGGCCATGCCGGCCATGTTTTCGGCGGTCGGGTATTACGACAGCCGCCGACGCGCGGATTCCCCGAGCAACCTCATCCAGGCGCAGCGCGACTTCTTCGGCGCGCACACCTTTGAACGCAAAGACCGCCCGCGGGGCGAATTCTTCCACCACGAATGGAACCAACCGGGAGCTGAATTATGAGATCGATGCTGTTGACCACCCTCGCCTTCTCCGCCGCGCTGGCATTTCTCGCCGGCTGCGCCACTGCGGAGCCGGAGATGGAATCCCCCGCCGACATCACCGTCGCCGAACTGGAGACGAAGATGCGCCATGCGATGGATCCCGACGGCCGCTACGCCAAAGCCAAAACCTTCATCCAGCGTCAGATCGTTCTGACCGAACGGTTTCTCGATGACCCGGAAGAACAGGTTGCCGAAGTAAAATTCGAGCGCCCCGACAACTTCCGCCTCACCACGCTGGAAGACAACGTCCCGGTCACCGGCCTGATCGTCAACGGCAAAAACGGCTGGGTGGTGGATTATTCCGGGAAAAAGATCACCGAACTCACCCCGGAACAGCTCGACCAGCTGAAGGTGCTCTCGGGGACCTCCAATCCGGATAACTCGCTCACCCGCGCTCTCCGCGACATCCGCCTCACCCTCTGCCGTGTCGGGGAGCAGGAGTATTACAAGGTGACCGGCCTGAGCCAAAATGGCGGGAATCCGGTCGAAATCTACATCGACAAAAATGATTTTCTCATCCGCCGGATCAAAGCGGTGTTCCAGATCGGGTCGCGGTCACTTCGCTACGATTCGACCATCCAGCGCTATTCCCTCTACGAGGGGGTGATGATTCCGGCGGAGACCACCGTCGTCCAGAATGGCTTGAAACAGACGACACGGGTGGTTTACTACAAGCTGGATGCAGTGATTCCGGCATCGGATTTCCGCCCGCCGGTACTCTGAGCGGAAATCCCTGCCCGACGCCGTTTCCTCCTGCTGGAGAAACGGCGTTTTTTCTACCGGTGAATGTCGACCACCTTGCCGTCGAAGAGATCGACGATCTCGTGGATGAGCGGATCCTGCAGCGCCTCCACCAGCGCCTGCGGCTGATCGTTGGCGATGCTGTGACGATGTTTGCGTCCGCCGGGAGCGGTCCGGGATTCCGCGATCTCCGGCGCAGGAGACGGCGACACGAGGGCCGACGCATCGGAAGGAATCTCCGGATATGAGCTGCCGGCCCCGGCACCATCTGCCGCGGGCTCCGCGGGAATCTCCGGATACGGGCTGGATTGTTCCGGCTCCCCCTCTTCGGGAATCGGTTCCGGCGCAACCTCCGGCTCCGCGGGGATCTCCGGATACGAGCCGGTTTGTTCCGGCTTCTTCTCGTCGGCAACCGGCGCAGCTTCCGGTTCCGGCGCAACTTCCGGCTCCGCGGGGATCTCCGGATACGAGCCGGTTTGTTCCGGCTTCTTCCCGTCGGGAACTGACGCAGCTTCCGGTTCCGGCGCAACTTCCGGCTCTGCGGGAATCTCCGGATACGGGCCGGATTGTTCCGGCTTCTTCTCATCGGCAACTGGCGCAACATCCGGCTCCGGCGCAACTTCCGGCTGGGGGGCCGGCTTCGCCTTTTCCTCTTCCGCGGGCGCTGTCTGCGGCACCTTCTCTTCGGCAACCCGTTCCGAGACAGACGGCAGCGGCTCAATGGAGGGAGCCGCAACCGGCACTTTTCCCGCCGGGAGCTGATCGAGAAACTTGAGTTCACCGGCAGTGCGAAGCTGATTCAGCCGCGCCAGCAGGTCGTCAATCCGCACCGCGTGCGCCTCGCGCATCGCCTTGAGCAAAATCGTCTCCAGATAGACCTGTTTGTTCAGAGCGTCGTGCAGAATGCGCCCCACCGGAGCAATGGTTTCAAGCAGAATCTGGATGGTATCCGGCTTGACCAGCGCCCCGAGGCGGCGAAACCGTTCGATCATCTCCGGGCTCTCATCGAGCAGTTCGCCCGGGTCGCGCAGAATCGTACAGAGCTGTACCGCGCGCACCGCGCTTAAGAGATCGTCGAACAGCGTCTCCAGATTTTTCCCCTTCTTCGACAACCGGGCGATGATGGAAACCACTTCGCCGGGCTGATTCCGGAGCATCGCCACCAGCAACGCATCCAGATCGGCATGGTCGGTCAGACCGAAGAGCGACAGCACCTGTTCGCCGGTGATGGTCGAGCCATCCCCCTGCGAGAAAAAGGCGATCATCTGGTCGAGCAGTGACTGCGCATCGCGCATTCCGCCTTCGGCCGCCCGCGCAATCGCGTTGATCGCGCCGTCGTTGATCCCCACTTTTTCGGTCTCGCAGATCAGCTTCAGCCGCTCGGCGATCAACCGGGTCGGAATCGGAAGAAGATCGAAACGCTGACAGCGGGAGATGATCGTCGGCAGCACCTGGTGCACTTCGGTGGTCGCGAAGATGAATTTGACATGCGGCGGCGGTTCTTCCACCGTCTTGAGCAGGACGTTCCACGCCTGCTTCGAAAGCATATGGACTTCGTCGATGATGTAGATCTTGTAGCGGCCGTTGACCGGCTGGGTGAGCACATCCTCGGCGAGTTCGCGCATATCGCCGGTGGTGTTGCGGCTGGCGGCGTCCACCTCCAGCACATCAAGGTTGCGCTCCTCGGCAATCGCCCGGCAGGATTCACACCGGCAGCACGGCTCCCCCTGCTGCGGATCGAGACAGTTCATCGCCTTGGCGAAAATACGCGCGAGTGTGGTCTTGCCGACGCCCCGCGGCCCGACGAAGAGGTAGGCGTGCGCAGTCCGGTCGCTGAGAATTTCATTGCGCAGTGTCCGAACCACATGTTCCTGCCCGACCACGTCGGAGAATCGCTGCGGACGCCATTTGCGGGCGATGACCTGATATTCGCTCATGAACGGGCCCCTTCCCGCGCGGCTTCGACCGCCTGGCGCTGAATTTCGAAAATCTGCCGCAGTCCGTGTTCGGCAAGGTCGAGCAGTTCATTGAGCTGCGCCCGCGAGAAGGGCTCCCCCTCGGCGGTGCCCTGCACCTCGACCAGCTTCCCGGAAGCGGTCATCACCACATTCATATCCACCTCGGCCCGGGAATCCTCGGCGTAGCAGAGATCGAGCACCGGAACGCCGTCGACAATGCCGACGCTGACCGCGGCGACGCTCTCACGGAACGGATTCTCGGGGAAAACGCTCCCCGCCCCGCGTTTCCCGGCCAGAGCCAGCGCCACCGCCGCCCCGGTGATTCCGGCACAGCGGGTGCCGCCGTCGGCGTCGATCACGTCGCAGTCGAGCGAAACGGTGTTCTCCCCGACCTTCAGGAGGTCGACCGACATGCGAAGCGAACGGCCGATCAGCCGCTGAATCTCCACCGTGCGCCCGCCCTGCTTGCCCGCGCTCGCCTCGCGGCGCATCCGCTCGTGCGTGGAGGCAGGCAGCATTCCATACTCGCAGGTGACCCAGCCGCCGGGAACCTTCTGCGCCTTCATCCACGGCGGAACCTTGGCGTCGACGCTGGCGGCACAGACCACCCGGGTGTTGCCGCAGGAGATCAGTACCGAAGCGAGCGGGTGCGAAAGATAGTCCGGGGTGATGATGATCGGCCGGAGCTCATCCGGCGCACGTCCGTCGATACGGGTCATAAAAAAATCCTCCCTGCCACTGCGGCCCGGCTCTGCCGGGATAAAAAAAGAGTCGCCCGGCCAGATGACCCGTGGCCTGTCAAAAAATCGCGTAGAGCTGCTTGGTTCCCCACCTGACTCGGTTGGCACTTTTGACAACGCACGGGGTCCGGCCCGGCGACAACTGTTGATTCGATTGTCTTCTTACAGTACTCTATTTTTTGAAAAATTCAAGCAGCAAACCGAGTTCTTTGCGCAAATTTTTCCGCTCCACCACGCGGTCGATCAATCCCTTTTCCAGCAGAAACTCCGCCGTCTGAAAACCTTCCGGCAGTTTCGAATTGGTCGTCTCCTGAATCACCCGCGGACCGGCAAAGCCGATCATCGCACCCGGTTCGGCGATGATCACGTCGCCCACCGCCGCAAACGAGGCGGTCACACCGCCGTAGGTCGGGTTGGTCAGAATCGCAAAGTAGGGCAGCCCCGCTTCCGCATGACGCTCGAGAACCGCGCAGGTCTTCGGCATCTGCATCAAGCTGAGGATCCCCTCCTGCATGCGCGCGCCGCCGGACGCGGTCACGATCACCACCGGCAGTTTCTCCGCCGTGGCCCGCTCGACCATCCGGGCGATCTTTTCGCCGACCACCGAGCCCATCGAGGCGCCCATAAAGCGGAAATCCATCACGCCGAGCATATAGGGATGTCCGTCGAGCCGGGCGGAACCGCAGACGATCGCGTCGTTGAGCGAGGTTTTCTTCACATTCTCCTCCAGCCGGGCGCTGTAGGGCTTCGAATCGGTGAACCCGAGCGAGTCGATCGACTTGAGGCCGCGATCCATCTCAACGAAGCTGTCCGGATCGGTGAGCGAAACAATCCGGGCATGCGCGCTCATCGGCAGATGGCAGTTGCAGTACCAGCAGACCAGAAGATTGTCATGAAGCCGGTCGGTATAGAGCGTCTGGCCGCAGTTCTTGCACTTGACCCACGAACCATCCGGGATCACCATTTTGCGCTCACCGCTGGTCGGCATGCGCAACGTCGAATATTTCCCGCTGCTGAACAAAGACATAAAAAACGTAACTCCCGTTAACCGCGATTGAATCCGTCGGCCTTGACTCTCTCCGCCGACACCAGTTCCAGATGCAATATCCAATTGTTTAATATACTCTTTGTCCGAAAAAATTCAATTGCTTTTCTGCAATATTCCTGGGATTTGCTCCGGCGGCAGGGTGCGTTTCCTCTCCTCAACCGATGAGCGACGTGCCGATTCCCAGCAGTGAACCGAGCTGGAAGACGACCAGAGTGACAAGGTAGGCGAGCGCAAACAACCCGCCCGCTTCCGCCACCGCCATCTTCCAGGAGTTCATCTCGCGCCGGATGATCGCCAGCGTCGCCAGACACGGTACCGACAGGAGGCAGAAGAGCATGATGCAGAACGCCTGCAGCGGCGTGTAGTTCCGGACCAGCTGTTCCCGGAGCGGCACCGACTCCTCATCCGCCTCCCCCTCCGCATAGAGGATGCCGAGCTGCGAGACGAACACCTCCTTCGCCGCCAGCGCGCCGATACAGGCGGTGGTCAGCTTCCAGTCGAATCCGATGGGGCGGAAGAACGGTTCCAGCGCATGTCCGACCCGGCCGGAGATGGTGTACTCCATCTGTTCGGCCAGCCGGGCATTCTCCAGCGCGGCGGCCGACTCGGCATCGTGGTTCTTCTGCGCCAATTCGATTGCGGCGTCGTAGTTCCGGGAAAACTCCCGCTTCTCCGGCCAGGTGTTGCAGAAGTAGAGGATGAGGCTGGTCAGAAGAATGATCGAGCCCGCCTTCCGCACATACATCTTCCCGCGATCCCACATGTGCAGAAGCAGACTGCGCAACGTCGGCATCCGGTAGGGCGGCAGTTCCATGAGATAGATCTCCCCCTCCCCCCGGAAGAGCGTCGACTTCATCAACCGCGCCGCAACGAGCGCAATCACCACGCCGATCAGGTAGATCAGCCACATGACGAACGCCTGGTACTTCGCGGCGAAGAAGGCCGGCACGATCAACGCATAGATCGGCAGCCGCGCCCCGCAGCTCATCAGCGGCAGTACCATGATCGTGGTCTTGCGGTCCCGTTCGGACTCGATGCAGCGGGTCGCCATGATCGCCGGAACCGTACAGCCGAAACCGAGCACCAGCGGCACAAAGGAGCGCCCCTGCAGCCCGAACCGGCGCATCACGCCATCCATCACGAACGCCGCCCGCGCCATGTATCCGGAATCCTCCAGAATCGCAATCGCAAAGAAGAGAAAGAGAATGTTCGGCAGAAAGACCAGCACCCCGCCGACGCCGGCAATCACCCCGTCGGTGAGCAGGGAGCGCAGATAGGGGAACGCCGATTCCGGCCAGATGCTCTTCACCGCGTCGGAAAGCATGGCAAATCCATCTTCGATGTATCCCATCAGAGGATCGGCGCAGGTAAAGGTGAACCAGAAGGTGAGGTAGATGATCAGAAAAAAGAGCGGCAGACCGAAATATTTGTTGGTCATCACCACATCGATCCGGTCGGAAATTTCGCGCCGCCGCTCGCTGGTTGCGGAAATCGCCTCACGGCAGGCGCCCGCCAGCATCGCATAACGGCGGTCGGCCAGAAAGGTGTCGGTGTCGATCGCGTGTTTTTGCCGGAGATGACGGATCTGCGTTTCCACTTCGTCGCGGACGGGGGCGAACTCCTCCATCCGTCCGACGCAGGAATCGTGTTCGAGCAGTTTGACCGCGAAGAAGCGGGAGGGAATGTGGCGGTAACGCTCCACGCCGAGCGCGTCGATCCGGGCGGCGACCGCGGCCAGCGCCTGATCGATATCCTGCCCGTAGGAGAGCCGCGGAGAACCGTGCTCATCGAGTTTCGTCAGCGTGTCTGCAAGTTTTTCCAGCAGGAGCGTCACTCCGCCGGAGCGGTTGCCGACCGTCCGGACGATGGGCGAACCGAAAAAGGCTTCCAGCTTCGGAATGTCGAACTTCATCCCCTTCTTCTCCGCATCGTCGCTCATGTTGAAGACGAGCAGCATCGGGATGTGCAACTCAGCCAGCTGGGTGGTGAGGTAGAGACTGCGCCGGGGAATCGTGCTGTCGATCACGTTCACAATGAGATCGATTCCCGGCCGGGTCAGTTCCTGAAACACCACCTCCTCTTCGGGCGAACCGGAGGAGAGCGAATAGACGCCGGGCAGGTCGATCAGTTTGATTTTCATGCCGTTGAGGAAAAAACTGCCCGACTTGCTCTCCACCGTCACGCCAGGGTAGTTGCCGACATGCTGGCGCGCGCCGGTGAGCGCGTTGAAGATGCAGGTTTTGCCGCAGTTGGGATTTCCGGCCAGGGCGATGGTGAACTCCTGTTTCATCGTGCGGCGTCCTTTTCTTTCATCATGATGCAGGCGGCGTCATCGCGGTGGAGCGCCATGCTGGTATCCATCACCCGGATGCGGAGCAGACCGCCGAAGGGAGCGTGAGCCTCCATCAGCAGCTCCACGCCGGGAATCAGGCCGACGTCGGCGAACTTCCTTCGCCCGCGCCACTCCGGCAGCACGCGTAGAATGGTGGCGGTGGTTCCGACCGGCAGATCCGCCAGGGTCATCGGCCGCGTACCGGTGCGGTACTCCCGAAGCTTCCCCGGGGCGGAACCGCATCCGCAGGAACACTTCTTCGATTCAGACATGTTTCACTCTCCTGTTTCGGAATTGACAATCATTTTATCCGGAACGGATTGCGTTCCGGCAAGCGTCTCGTGCAGATGATGGCGCAGCGCCGCACAATCCGGCCGGGACTCAATCGCCAGGGTCAGAGTCCGGACGGCCTGAACCGCCCGCTCATCCACTTCATGTTCGATCCGGCAGGCCAGCCGGTTGGCCGCCCCGGGCGGCAGCAGCAGAATGTGCTGAAAAAAATGGCGCAGGATCCCGTGTTTTTTCAACACATCCTCCGCCAGGCGCCGCCCCAATGGCGTCAGCAGTACCGGCATGTTCGGCTCGTAATCCAGACAGCCGCGGGCGGCAAGCTGTTTCAGCGCACTGGTCACCGACGGCATTTTCACATTGAGCCGCCGGGCGACATCCCGCGCATGGGCATGGCCATGCTCCTCGATCAAAAGGGCGATGGTCTCAAGATAATCCTCCATGTGCGAGCTCATCGGTTCGTTCGACATGATTTCTCCCTTAAAAATTAGAATAAGCTAATTTTGTACTCAAAAAAAATTCCGCCATCGCAGATTGACAAAACTAATATAGCCGCAAAACGGAAATTTTCAATTAGCTAAATCTAATATTGTGGCTTTTTCTTCTTTCTCTGTCAAACTCCAGTTCTCCGGAATATTCCGGGATGGATAGGAGGGCCGCCCCCATTGCCGTCAGAGGTTCCGGTAGGAATTGAGCGAGCCGGGCCCTCTTTCTGCGAAGGAAAGACTCCGGCAATCCGTTTCCATCGCAGAATGCAGAAACCGCCCCGCTCACGGCTCCAGTGCTCCAGACTCCACATCTGCCTTGCCGGATTGACAATCCATTCGTAATAGTGGGGACGCCGGCAATCCGGACGCATGAACAACTCCAGAGAATCGGCTTCATGCATTTTTCGCCCGGAATTCCTCGCCGCACCGTTGAAAGAGATGATCTCAGAATCGCAAAAATATCCTGCTGCATAAAATCTGTCATCATACCAGCCGACGAGCCAGAACGAGCCATTCTCCGCCACCTTTTGCATGGAATCCAACGGATACTCTCCGGAGAAGCGAAAGGCCGCCGCGACTTCATCTGCGGAGAGAACGCCGTCGATGACAGGCGCCTTTTTCAAGCGCGGCACCTCCAGGGTACGGCGAGGTTCCCGCCAGTGAAGGCCGCGTTGAATTCTGGCGTGATATTCGGCCAGAACTTTGATCGCAGCCGCTTCATCCCCGGGAACCTTTCCCCGCAACACCTCCTGTTCACGCCGGCACTGCCAGAGCCAGTTGCCGGCAAATTCGGCCGGAGTTCCCCGGCATCTGCGCCACCAGAACTCCGTATCGAGCATCTGCCGCGCCGCACATTCTTCACGGGTCACACCGAGCAGATCATGATAGCGGAAGGGAAGAATGTAGTAGCGCATGGCGTGAATTCCCGCGGGAGAGAGCGCGCTGCCCCTCCAGCTGGTTTCCGTCAGCCACGGCGCAGACAATGGATTGGGTTTGTGCTCCAATGGCTTTTGCGGCGGGAGCCGACGGCCGACTCCCAGTACCGGTCATGCATGTGAAGCCACGGGCTGGATGCACCTTCCAGCGACTGGTAACAAGATTGCTGCATCTCAAGCACCCGCAGATGGCGATCGTGATTCGGCCAGCGATGCACCCGCCCTTCTTCCCATCGATAGTCGGCAGGGAAGAGCGACGATAGGAACGATGAGGTGCTCCGGTCTCCTGCATGCGCCCCCCATACCAGGAGATCAGCTTCTGCACCTGCGGATGAAAGCCTCACGCTTCGAGCTGGAAAAGCGCGAAGCGCGGGAACTCCGGCAACCGCAGTGAAACACCGCCCGGAACCGGTTCGGCGCTCCCCTCCCCCGCGGCCAGACGCCAGTGCCGCTCCTCCGCTTCGGGGAAGTGCGTGAGAGCGAATTTCCCCGCCTCCGGCGCCCCCAGCTCCCGGAAGGCGATCAGCCAGCCGCCGGTGGAAACCAGTCCGGTCAGCGCCTTCCCGTCCGGCGCCGCGCCGACCGGATAGATTTCGCCGCCCAGAATCGTGTCGCGGTGGCGCCGCCACAGCTCCAGTAGCGGACGAATCCGGCCGCAAATCTCCTCCGGCACCGTCGACGGCGCAAACCAGAGCAGTGGATTGGCGAAGAACGCAATCGCCACCCAGTATTCGACCGGATAGAGGTCCGGCTGCGGCATGCCTTTCTTTTCGTAGAAGGAGCGGCGGATGTCCGACGGGCTCGGAATCTCCACCTGCAGCAGCTGCGGACGCATCACCCGCGCCAGCTGCCAGAGGCTCCGCAGCGTCTTCTCCGGATGGTACCCCAGCCCCCACTCGTGGCAGACGTAGCGGTTCTCGAGGAAAATGTTGCCGTACTCCACCATCCGGAAGTATCCGGGCCGCTGCCCGGCGGTGGTGTCAAGGTTGAAGTAGACCCGCCCGCCGGTCGCCTCGCGCACCGAACGAAGCAGTGCCTCCAGATTGCGCTCCGCCTCGCAGGTGCGGATCTTCACGCCGTCGATCTTGAAGAAGCGGAAGTTCCACCTCCGATGGAAGTCGAGCAGAAATTCCCGGAACTCCTCCCAGTCGCGGAACTCCACGTTGCTCGACGGCGCACACCAGAGCGCCAGCTCCACTCCGGACTGCTCCGCCACCGGCAGAAGACCGGCAAAGGTGCCGTGCAGCCGCTCTTCGGAGATCTTCCAGAACGCCGGGGTCAGATGCTCGTTGACGTTGATCAGCCGCCCCAGCCCCTCCCCCTGCTGCCAGGTGTCGTCGATCTGGTAGCATTCGGCTCCGCAGACGGCGGCGGCGGCGATTTCACAGCGCAGAAACTCCTCGCCGACCAGCTCGCGGAACCGGCCGCACCCCCACGGGTTGACCATCGCCACATGGGTTTCCGGCGCAGTCGGGAACCGCCCCCGCAGGTAGGCTTTGAGGCGGCAGTCGCGCTCGACTTCGTCGGCGGCAAGGATCGTCACACTGCGGCCGGATTCGATCTCCACGCCGGGTGACAGCTCCCACGGCGCCGCATTCCACACGCAGGAGCGGAGCCGCCGGTCACGCACCTCGAAATCGAACTCCGCCCAGTCGCGCCGCTCACTGCTCGGTGAGCTCTCCTGCAGAACCAGCACGCCGGCTCCCGCTCCATTGCGGCACCAAAGCAGATTGCCGCGGAAGAACTCCTCGCCGGGCAACGCCGGGTGATCGAGCAGAAGATCGTCGTGAACATCGGTCCGGGCAACCGGTTCCAGCGAACGCTCCGGCGCGAAGCCGGGCGCGAGCCGGAATCCATCCACCGCGCCGGAACGCTGTTCCACCGGCAGAAAATCGTTGGCGGCACGCATCTCATCGCGGTACGACCAGTAGAGGTTCGGCATCACCCGGCTCAGAATCGCGGCCCGCACACCGACCGCCGGAACTCCCGGATAGAGAAAGTAGGTCAGCCGGAACCGCACCTGCTGAACCGGTTCGAAGAGCGTCACCTCCGCCTCCAGATGGCCCGCCTCCGCCCAGCCTGCCGGAACACACTTCGCCGTAACCTCTTGCCGCTGAAAGACGATGTCGTACGCTCCGGGCGGCGTGATTCCGGCGAACGAGAGGTCGCTGCCCGGCTCCTCCGGGTCGGCGAATTCCAGATCAAGGTCGGTCCGCCGGAATGAAACCGTTTCCGGACAGCCTTTGAAAAAATCGACGGTTCGTGAAACAAGAGAATTCTCCAGCACCAGTCTGCGGCCGTCGAACCGGATGACGGCATCCATAAGTTCGGCAAGGATTTTCTCCGACATCATCTGCTCCTTTTTCGGTGAATCAAACATGAATTTCTCCCAATATACACGCCGCCCGGAGCGATTGCAAGAGTCCGGCGGAGATTTGACTTTTCCCGCCCGGCGTGTATGGTAAAAGGCAAACAAACGAAAGGATACATCATGAAGAAATCGATTCTTTTTCATTCGGCGGCGGCCGCCGCATTCGCCGCATTTCTGCTTCTCCCCGGCTGCGGAACCGGCGGTGACGCCCCGGAGTATCCCCTGAACAACACCAGCTGGGTGCTCGATCTCTACACACTGCCGGAACCACCGGACCCCGCCTCGCGCCCGCTGCGGCCGATCACACTGCTGATCAACGAAGAGAACCGTACCTCCGGCAATGCGGGAGTCAACCGCTACACCGGCAGCGCCACCATCGATCTTGATGCAGGCAAAGTGCAGTTCGGCCCGCAGGCGACCACCCGCATGGCCGGTCCCGGCTTGAAGAGCGAACGCACCTATCTGGATGCGCTCGCCGCCGCCAGATCCTTCCGCATCGACGGCAGAATTCTCACGCTGTTCGGCGAGGACGGTACGCCGCTGGCGAAATTCATCGCGCACACCCCCGACGCGCCCCGCAATCCGCCCTCTTCGCAGAAGTGAGACGGATTCTGATCGTCGGCTGCTGCGGCGCCGGAAAAACCACCCTTGCGAACGAGCTGTCAAAGCGGCTCAATCTGCCGGTCGTCCACCTCGACCGGCTCTGGTGGAATCCCGGCTGGATCGAATCCACTCCGGAGAAGTTCGACGCCCGGCTTGCCGCGGAACTCCTCCGCGAATGCTGGATCATCGACGGGAACTACAAGCGCACCCTCGCCGAGCGGCTGAGGTACGCCGACACCGTTCTCCTCCTCGCCTATTCGCGCACCCGGTGCCTGTGGCAGATCTTCCGGCGGCTCCGTGAATTCCACGGGCGAACCCGCCCGGACCTCGCCGACGGCTGTCCGGAACGGATCGACGGGGAGTTCCTCCGCTTCGTCTGGAACTTCAACCGCCGTGTCCTGCCGGAAGTCCGGCAGATTCTCGCACAGCGCCCCGCCGGATGCACGCTCCGCGAATTCCATACTCCGGCGGAGACGGAACGTTTTCTCTCCTCCCTGCCCCCGGCACGCTGAAACCGGAATACAAAAAGCCCGCCGGAAGGCGGAATCCGAAGAGTTCCACCACTCCGGCGGGCGGGAGGGTCAGCGGTTTTTCTTCAACCCGATGTCGAAGTTGAGCAGCAGCGCAGTGCGCGCCGCGATGTTGTCCAGCCGGTCGGTCACCTGCCGGAGCACGCCGACCAGCGCGATGAAGATCACTCCGGTCTCGGCGGTGCAGTCCCCCTTGCTCAGATGCTCGAGATGGGAATCCTCGAGCTTCGCCGCCTGCCGCCGGATCTCCTCGGCGCGATGGCGGGCGGAGTCGGCCCGTTCCGGAGAAATCTCATCCAGAGCAGCAAGCACATCCTGCGCCATCGCCTCGATCGATGCGAAAAACTGCCGCAGCTCCTTCTCCGGTTTGCGCCCGAACTTCTCATGGAACCCGGCCAGCCGGTCCGCCTGATTGATGACACCCGACGCATAATCGGCGAGCCGCTCCGCATCGTTGGTGCAGTGGAGCAGTACCGGCAGCGCCTGCGCCTCCTGCGAGGAAAGCGTGTGCTGCATCAACGCGGTCAAGTAAGCGGTGATCTCCTCCTGCATCTTGTCTACCTTGTGTTCCCGGCGCGTCCACTCCTCGCGGCGCGCGGTGTCGATCCGCCCCTCGAAGATGCCGTCGGCCATGGTCTTTGAAACCAGATTCCACGCGCCGCGGGTCATCGTGCGGAGCTGGAAGAGCGCCTGCTGCAACGCCACCGGCGGATTTTCCAGCAGATAGGGATCCAGCTTGGTGTACTTCACCTTCTTCTTCCGGACCGGAATCAGCTTTTCGCAGAGGTGCGCCATCTGCGTCACGAAAGGCAGCAGAATCAGCGCGGTCAGCACATTGAACAAGGTGTGCGCGTTGGCGATGTGGCGCGGCACATTCTGCGCCACCGCCGCGAAGGCGTCGCCCGGCGTGATCCAGTCAACCAACTGGAAGAATGCCGGAATGCCGCTTTCCCCCAACGGAACGTAGAAGAAGATCACCATCACCGTCGTGCCGAAGACGTTGAACAGCGTGTGCGCCAGCGCCGCCTGCTTCGCCACCCGGTTCGCCGGAATCGCCGCCAGCTGTGCGGTCACCGTCGTACCGATGTTGGCGCCGAGCACCAGCGGCATCGCGGTGTAGAGGTTGATCAGCCCGCCCGCGCCGAGCGCGATGATGATGCCGGTCGAAGCCGAACTCGACTGAATGATCATCGTCACCACCAGCCCGATCAGGAGCGCCCCCAGCACCGCGCCGAACGGCATCACCCCGTCGACCGGCGTGCAGTCGAACCGTTCGAAGAGCCGGATGACCGACGGGAACGACCCGATCGAGGTGAGTTCTTCACTCATGATCGACATGCCGAAGAAGAGGAAGCCGAATCCGAGCACGGTTTCCCCGATGCCGCGGATGCCGCGCCAGGTGATGAAGTAGAGCAGCAGTCCGGCGATGATCGCAGGCATCGCCAGCGCCCCCACGTCGAAGGAGACGATCTGCGCGGTCACCGTCGTACCGATGTTGGTGCCGAAGATGATTCCGATCGCCTGCGAGAGGTTCAGCAACCCGGCGTTGATGAAGCCGATCACCATCACCGTACTCGCGCTGGAGGATTGAATCACCGCGGTCACACCCGCCCCGGCGAGCAGCGCCACCACCCGGTTGCGGGAGAAGAAGCGCAGAATGCTCTTCATCCGCTCGCCGGCGACCTTCTGCAGACCGTCGCTCATCATCTGCATGCCCCAGACGAAGATCGCCAGCCCGGCAAAGGCATTCAGCATCAGCATCCAGAAGTTCATGCCGAGCACTTCGACCGAAATGCCGCGCGAGAGCAGGCCGCCGTCAGTGTCGGCGGGTTTGACGTCGATCCGGTAGCTTCCGGTACCGCCGTTGAGCATCACGCCGGTACTGGCGACGCCGTTTTCATCGGTTTCCGCCACCGGCGAGGTCAGTTTTGCGGATTTTCCGCCCGCGGGCTGACTGACCAGATCGAAGAAGACCCGCCGCCCCGCCGCCGGACGGCCGTCGGTGCCGTAAAGCTGCACGGAAACCGGTTCCGGAAGCATCGCGCCGGCGGCCCCCTCCTGCCGGTTCCCGCGGACGGAAACACCGGAGATGAAGCGGACCGTCACCGCGCGCTCCTCCGCGCCGACCGGGATGAGCCGAAGGTATTGATCCCCCACCTGCTTCCCCGCCCGGACCGGAATGCGGATGGTTCCGCCGGCGTCGCTCTCAAACTCGCTCTTCTCCAGAACCAGATCGGAATCCTGCTCCGGCACAGCGAGCAGTTTCACCCCCGCCGCCGGACGGCGGCTGCCGCTGCCGCCGAGCAGGCCGCGCTCCTGCGGCCCCTGCAGTTCGATCACCAGCGGTCCGGGGAACATCTCCCCGGGCCGTGCACAGCTCTCCGCGCCCCGCACGACATTGACCCGCTCCACCCGGACCGGGCTCTCGTCGCGACAGCCGGCGGAAAACACTCCCACGAGCGCGGCGGCGAAAAGAATTCCGGCCGCGCGCGTCCTCCAGCAGTTTCTGAAACGTCTCATTTATCGATGATTCACTCCTATTTTGCGATGCCACGCCACCACCATCGGACTGGCCAGAAAGACCGACGAATAGGTTCCGATGACGATGCCCAGCATCATGACTAATACGAAATCGTTGATGACAATGCCGCCGAAGCAGAACATCACCGCCACCACCAGGAAGGTGGTCACGCTGGTGAGCAGCGTCCGGCTGAGCGTCCGATTGATCGCGGCGTCGATCAAAGTGTGAAAGTTTTCTCCCGGGTAAAGTTTCGCATCCTCGCGGATCCGGTCGAAGATCACGATGGTGTCGTTGATCGAATAGCCGATGATCGTCAGCAATGCCGCGACGACCGGCAGCGACAGTTCGCGCCCCATCAGGATGAAGATGCCGAGCGAAACGATCACGTCGTGCACCAGTGCGATGGTGCCCGCCGCCGCGAAGGTAAGTTCAAACCGTAGCGTCACGTAGATGCTCATGCCGATCAAAGCCAGCACAATCGCCAGAACCGAACTCTTCGTCGCCTCCAGCCCGACCAGTCCGCCGACGGTGGTCGCTTCGCCGTTGGCGAGCTTGAGCTGCGGGAACGCCTGCATGAGCATCCGGCTCACCCGGTCGTTCAGGCCGAAGGCGGCCTCCCCTTCCGTCCCCGCCTCCGCCGAACGGTCGCGGATCAGGATCTCCAGCTTGCGATTGTCCCCCGCCGACGGATTCGACTTGTAGCCGACCCGGACGTTGGAGTCGATGGAGGAAAGCACCTTCTCGATCTCTCCGACCGGAACCTGTTCGGCGTAGGAATAGCTCAGCCGGGTGCCGCCGGTGAAGTCGACGCCGAGCATCCGCTCGCCCTTGACCGCAAAGAGCAGAATGCTCCCCGCCACCAGCACGCCGGAGCAGAGAAACGCCCACTTCGCCTGCTTCAGGAACTGAAAATGCGGATGCGAAAAGACGTGGCACATCCGCAGCGTCTTCCAGTGGAAGAAACGGAGCATATAGTCGAAGATCAGCCGGGTCATGAACACCGCAGTGAAGAGACTCGCCAGAAGTCCGATCGCCAGACTTACCGCGAACCCTTTCACCGGCCCGTTGCCGAAGTACATCAGAATCACCGCGCAGAGCAGTGTGGTCAAATTGCCGTCCAGCACGGCGGAGAAGGCCTTTTCATACCCGAGATTGACCGCGCTGGCCAATGTCTTGCCGGCATTCAGCTCCTCGCGGATGCGTTCGAAGACCAGTACGTTGGCGTCGACCGCCATGCCGAGGGTGAGGATGATTCCGGCGATGCCGGGCATGGTCATCGTCGCACCGAACGCGGCCATCGCACCGAGGATGAGCACCACGTTGACCGCCAGCGCCGCCACCGCGATCACCCCCGCCCGGAAGTAGTAGATGCACATGAAAGCCGTGAGCAGCACCATCGCGAGGATTCCGGCGAAGATGCCGTTGTTCACGTTGTCCGCGCCGAGCGACGGAGCGGTGTCGAAGACCGCGTTGACCTTGATCTGGAAGGGGAAACTTCCGCTGGTCAGGGCGTCGGCGATATTCTGGGCCTCCTCGTTGGAGAAACGGCCGGAGATCTCCGCACTGCCGCCGGTGATGCTCCCCTGGATCACCGGAGCACAGTAGAGTTCACCGTCGAGCACGATCGCCAGCCGCCGGCCGATGTTCCGGCTGGTCACTTCGCCGAACCGCTGTGCACCGGCGGAGTTGAAGAGGAGCGAAATCTTGGTCTGACCGAACTGGTCGCGCACCGGGCGCGCCTCGGCGATCGAACGGCCGTCCATCTCAGGCCGCCGGGCGATCAGAAGATATTCGGTCACGGCGCCGCGTTCGTCGCGGGCGGCCATCACCTCGTATCCGGGCGGCGGCATGAACGCTTCCGGATGAGCCGGGTCGTAGCTCCGCATCAGGGTGTCGTTCTCCGGATGAACCAGCCGGAACGCTAGTTTGCAGCTCATCCGGATCAGATCGAGCAGTTTATCCTTCTCGTCGCGCGAGACGATCGGCGCCTTGAGCGAAACCGCCCGGCTGCCGAACGGGGTGATCTCCGACTCGAAGATGTTCTGCGTTTCGAGCCGCTTGCGGAGCGTTTCAATCGCCTGGTCGCGGTAGCGGTTGAATTCGGACTCCATGCGCGCCTCCATCTCGGCGCGGTCCTTCGCACCGCCCTCCGCCGCGAAACCGGCGAGCAGTTCCCGGTCGGGAATCAGCTCCAGCACGAATTCGACGCCGCCGTTGAGGTCGAGTCCGAGGCGGATGGAACCGGCCGCCTCCTTGCGGACCAGCGCGATCACGTCGGCGTTTCCGGCGAGGTCGCTCCCCTTGACCAGCGGCACGAGGTCCACCTTCGCGTTGCCGGCGGCCTCCAGCAGAGCGACCGCCTGGTTGAGATCAGGGCGCTGCTGTTGCAGTTTGCGGGCCTCTTCGACCAGCCCGGCCGCGACCGGGTCGTCGGCGTTTTTCAGTGTTTTACGGAATGTTTCATAAAAATCGCGCGGCGTCAACGGGTGGATCGACAGTGCGAAGATCGCAATCACCGCGACGATGACAAAAGTTCTCAGTTTCAGAAATTTTCCTTCCATGACAGTTGCCTTCTTTGCATGGCGGCGGAGAGAAGCACACGGAAAAGGTGCAATTGGGAATTACTCCGCCTGGATTGTCTACCAGAAGAGACGGCGGCGCAGTTGCGCCCGGCAAGGAGATGCGCGGCAACGGGAACGGCTCCGCATCTTCTGCGAAGCTGTTCAAAGAAGAAAGAAGGAGCGATGATTCCGCCCGGATTTCGCCGCCGCGCTCACGCGCAGGGGCCGGCCCGGGCCTCGATAACGGTTGCCAGCCGCACCGGACAGGGGGAAACCCCTTCGACGACACCGCAGAAACCGGCGCGACGACCGGTGTCGAACCGCAGAAACCGGCAAACCGCCGGGCAATCCCCGCAGAAGCGGGCCGGATGAAGGCGGGACTGGTGCTGCGAACGCAGCTGAAGCCCGGCCACACCGGAGAGGTCCGGCAGACGGGAGTGGAACTCCCAGTGGTCATTGAGCGGCTCCCCGGAGAGCGGGAGAAATGCGGCAACGTCGGCGGCAACCGGTTCCGTCACTGTGGAGGAGCGTTCCGCCACCGCGTTGTCAGCATCGCCCGCGGCCGCGAGAAACAGGGCAACAAGCGTGAAAAGGGTAAAGAGAATATACTTCTTCACTGCCGTCGTCGCCCCCGGTGGAATTTGAAAGAATCCGCTTCCATTCTGTATCTATAAATAATATACCTCCTGTCCGTCGTTTTTTCAACCGGCGGACAGGAGGCAGGAGAGATTCGGGCGAACCGAACGCCGTGGATCAGCGGAAGAAACGCGGGTCGATCTCGCTGCGGAGCGCCTCGAAGAGTTCATCGGTCATCGCCTGAATCTCATCGAGACCGAGCTTCGACTGCGTGTTCGGGTCGGCGGCGATCGCGTGGAAGATCGCCCGGCGGTCGCAATTGAGCGCCCCCTGCGCCCCCATGAGCTGGACGTTGATCATGCCGCGGTTGAGACAGGCGAGCTGCTCGGGGTAGTTTTCGATCCGGCAGGGGAAGATGCCGCCGCCGTTGACCAGGCAGGGGACCTCGACGGAGCACTCCGGCGGAAGCGACGGCATCAGGCCATGGTTCATCACGTTGAGGTTGGCGGTGAACGAATGGTTCTTCTCAATCGCCGCGATCACCTGCACGCCGTATTCGGCGCTCGGCGTAAGGTCGATCTCCTTGGTTCCGGCGAGGTAGGCCTTGAGGTCGTTCTCGTTGCGAACCTGAAGCCCCTTGCAGAGGACAACCGACGCCCCGGAAACGCCGGAACTCATCGTATTCCAGTCAAGCCCGTCCTCGATCTTCGGGAAGTCGTTGCTGCAGAACTTGTCAATGAGATCCTGACGCTTGCGGATGTAGGGGATGTATTCGCTGCCGTGGCCGCTCGACTCGGTCGGGAAGTAGCCGAAGTGGCGGAAGATTTCAAACCGCACCTTGTCGCGCTTGTAGATCTCCGGAACGTCGAGGCACTTCTTCAACTCCGGATAGAGGTCGCGCCCGTCGGCTTCCAGCTTGAGCATGAACGCCTGATGGTTGACTCCGGCGGCGAAGAAGTGCAGTTTCTCATACGGCACCTTGAGCCAGTCGGCAATCTGTTTCGAGGTGTGCTGGACGCTGTGGCAGAGACCGATCACTTTGACCGTCTTCGCCCGGCGGGAGAGCGCGATGGTGTTCATCGACATCGGGTTGACGTAGTTGAGCAGATAGGCGCCGGGGCACTCCTCCTCCATCACATCGAGCACTTCAAAGAGGTCGCGCAACGTGCGCAGCCCGCGGAAGACGCCGCCGGGCCCGAGGGTGTCGGAAACCACCTGATCGACTCCGTACTTCATCGGGATGCTGTACTCCAGCTCCTGATGGTGGATCGTGCCGCAGCGGAAGATGGTGATGACGTAGTCCGCGCCACGGACCGCCTGCCGCAGATCGGTAGTGGTTTCCGGATGGAATTCGACACCGATTTTTTTGGCGATCAACCCGCCGATGGTGGCGGCGTGGGCGAGCCGCCCGGCATCGATGTCCATCAAAGTAAGCTGATAATGACGCAGCTCTTCATCCAGCAGAATGTCCTTCATGAAATTCTGCGAAAAAATCACGCCGCCGGCTCCGACAAGAACGATCTTCGACATGCTGTCACTCCTTTTTCTTGCATTTCTGAATTGCATTTTTGCGGTGCTGTGTTATACTATATCTCATAGAACATCAAGTTGACAATAAAAATTTTGCGTTAAAAATAGCACTTTTGGAGCAAAAGATATGCCGGAGCGGAAACGACATCCCGGCCGGATGGGAGTCCATCGGGCGGACCCCAACACCCTGCAGAACATTCCACTGCCGATCTACCCGCGCTCCCTCGGGAACTTTCTGGTGCCGGGTGATTACGTCGAGCTGGTTCCGGCCGGGACAAAGAACTTCGTGCAGTTCTTCTGGTGCGTCGACGGCGAAGGGGAGTTTGAACTTGAAGGCACGCCGGTAACGGTGCGCGCCGGCGACTGCTTCTACCATCTGCCGATGGAACCGCACGTTCACCGCGCCCATTCGAATCTGTGGGAGTACCGCTGGGTCGCGTTCGACGGGCCGTTCGCGCGGGAGTTCATGCTCTCCTACCAGTACCCGCGCACCGCGTTCCACGCCGGAGCCTGTCCGCACGAGCTCTTCCTCGAACTGGAAACCTGGATGCGCGAAATGAGTCCCTACAGCTGGCGGCAGATGGTGGCGATCATCTGCGCCCTCCTCGCCCGCGCGGGCGGCAGGAACGACGACACCACCCGGGAGGGACGGGTGGTCAACGAGGCAATCCGCGTCTGCCGGGAGCGTTTCTCCGACCCGGATCTCAACGTCAACCGCCTCGCCGACGAACTGGCGATGGACCGTTCCACCCTGCGCCGCATCTTCAAACAGCAAATGTGCATGACCCCGTCGGACTATCTGGCGAAACTGCGGATTCAGCACGCCCTTTCGCTGCTGGATCAGACCCGGCTGCCGCTTGCAGAGGTGGCGGACCGCTCCGGATTTTCCGACGTCAGCTACTTCTGCCGGGTGATTCGCCGCGCCGTCGGCGTCAGTCCCGGCAGCTTCCGCGCCCATTGACGGTGCCGGTCTTCCCCTGATAAAAAAAAGAGAAAAAAATCGCAGCACCGCCTTGTATTCCGAAAAAACCGTCACTATATTACCTTAAAAATAAATAAGACGAGGAGTGCACATGGCGCGGAAAACGATTTTCCATTCCCTTCTCGGAGAGCTCGAGCAGCGCATCGGCCGCCTGCCGGCGGGCACCATCCTCCCGGCGGAGCAGACGCTCGCCGACGAGTACGGCGTGAGCAAGCCGACATTGCGGCGGGCGCTCGCGGAACTCGCAGAGCACGGCCTCATCGCCAAGGAGAACGGCATCGGCAGCGTGGTCATCGGTGCGAGAAGCGCCATGCGGCGTGAACTCATCTTTTTGTGCAACAACCTCAACTTCTACTCCACCACCCTCTCGACATTCGCCGCCAGAGTGCGGCAGGAGAACTATTTTCTCTCCATCGTGCCGCTCGACGGCGACGCCTTCACCCAGGAGCAGATCATCCGGACCGCCATCGAGCAATCCCCTTACGGCATCGCGGTTTCCGCCGACCAGACCCACAACGATCTGCCGATCTACCGGGAGCTGGCCTCCGGCCCCATTCCCACCGTGTTCCTCTGCCGGCTGCCCGGCGGCGTGGAGAGCGGTTCCCTGGCCATCATCGACAACCGGCGGGAGTTCTGCCGGATCGTCCAGCACCTCTATCGCGAAGGGTGCCGCAGATTCGCCTTCTTCACCGATATCCCGCCTTCGGTCGAGGTGGTGCAGGAGCGTTTTGCCGGCTTCCTCGACGGCATGCGCCGCTGTCGGCTGAAGCCGCAGGAAACCCTGCTCTGCCTCCACCCGGAACAGCAACAGGAGTTCCTGCTCCGCTTCACCGGCCCCGGCGCCCCCGACGCAGTCTGCTGCCACAACGACCGGAGCGCGCTGGAACTTATGAAACTGTTAAGAATCAGAGGGATCGACTATTCCAATATTCGCTTTACCGGATACGACAACCTCTCACTGCTGCGCTTTCTCCCTCAGAAACTGCTCACCGCGGAACTGCCGCTCGCCGAACTGGGCAAGGCCGCGGCGGAAATCCTTCTGCGCCAGATCGAAAATCGAAGTTTCAAGCCGGTCTGCAAACGGCTTCCCGCAAGAATCAAGGAGAGTTAAGGCACTTTTTTACCGCAACCTTTAAAATAAAAAATATAAAATCATCAATCAAAAAGTCGATTTGCGGCCCAAACGACACAACAGGGAGGTTGAATTTATGAAACAGAGTTTCCGTTCCGCCATGTTCACGCTTATTGAACTCCTGATCGTCGTCGCCATTATCGCGATTCTGGCGGCCCTGCTGCTGCCGGCGCTCAACAAGGCACGGGACCGCGCCCGGACCATCAACTGCCTCAACAATCAGAAGGAACTCGCCCGGGTCATGCACTTTTACGCGAACGACTACAACAACTACAGCATCGCCACCCAGAGCAGCAAACCGTGGCCGAACTGGCTGGTCGATTACCGTTACGTCAGAACGCTTCGTGAACCGTTCCTCTTTTGCCCGACTCTCAAAGATCTCTCCATGAACAACAGCGCACCGCAGTGGCGCACCTACGGCCACAACTACATCGCCTGGGAAGATCATCATAAATTCTGGGTGGAACGGGGATTCGGCCGGTTCGCAATCATCAACGGCGGCGACCTCTACCTCCATCTCGCAGGCATCAAAAAGCCGTCGCAACTGCCCCACTTCGCCGACACGGTCAACCTCAACTTCTCCCCGCCGCTGGGCAGCTGGATGTGCCCGCTGCGCAATCAGAACGGTATGGAGATGATCTCCTACCACCACGCAGGGCGCAGCAACATCGTCTTTATCGACGGGCATGCTGCCACACATTCGCCGCAGGAAACCAAAGAATTCGGCGCCCTGCGAGGCGCGATCAACGGCGTGGGCAACCTGTTGTAATCCGTCAATGAATGGAGAAGCCATATGCGTTTGAAATGTTCTTTTCTTTCCGCCTGTCTCATCGTTTCCTGCGGCCTCTCCGCCGGAACGCTGGACTTTGCCAAACTGTCTCCGACGGAACTTGTCCTGCCGCTCCAGGCAAAAGGACAGAGCGTCGAAGCCGGCACCGCCGGCGGCCGCCCGGCGCTCCTCCTAGAGTGGAACTGCGGTGAGGCCCGCTGGTTCAGCCTCAACTGCAAACGCTCTCCGCGTCTACCGGAGTTCGACCGCGCAGAGTTCTCGCTGGAGTTTTTCCGACCGCAGGGGTCAACCGTCCGCCGGGCAAGTCTCCTGCTGGCCGACCGTGACAACGAGGTCTTCCAGCTCACCACGCCGCTTCCCGCCGGAGAAAGCGGCTGGAAAACGGTAAAATTCACTCTTGACCCCAAAGCGATCCAGGGGAATGTCTGGGGCGGGAAAAGGAAGAACCGCATTCCGGACTTTCCGCTCCGCATCGCAGGCGTCACCTGCAGCTATGCCGCGACGCAGGGAATCGAATCCGCCGCACTGGGGCAGCTGACCTGGGAGCTCTCCCCCGGAACCCCTCCGGAAGCCCCCTCCGCCGTCGCACTGCCGCCGGGGCGGGAGCTGGTCGATTTCAGCACCCTTCTCGATTCAGAAATCAATCCCCGGCTCGGCACGAAGCCGGTGACGGCACAGTGCGGTTCCTTCGACGGCCGCCCGGGCCTCGCCCTCCGCCGGCAGGATCCCACCTCTCCCCGGGTCGCCCTCGGGCTGTTGCAGAAACTGGAACTCCCGGAATTCGACCGCGCGGAACTCACCCTGGAACTTTACCGCCCGACAGGTTCCGCCGCGGGCGGCGCCGCCGTCACCGTCTCCGACCGGAACGGCCGATACACCTCGCTCTACACCCCGCTCCCCCGGGCGAAGGGAGGATGGGAGACGCTCCGCTTTCCTCTGAATCACCAGAAGCTCACGAAGACCATTCAGGGGAAGCTCCATCCTCCGGCCTTTCCGCTGCGGCTCCAGAGCGTCGTCTGCAACTCCCGGCCGCCAAAGGAGGATGCCCCCATCGTTCTGGGGAAACTCATGATTCACACGCTTTCCGCTCCGCTGGAAGCGTCGGTGGAGACCGGTGACGAACTGCAGCTGGTCCTGCCGGGCAAAGAGAAGCAGGTCCGCCTCCAGCTGCGCAATCCCGGCACCGCGCCCCGGAGCGTCACCGCCGCCCTCCGCCTGTTCGACCCGGACGACCGGCTCCTGCTGGAAAAGAGCGGCGAATTCCAGATCGCCGGAGCCGCCGTACAGGCCATCCCCCTCCCCCCTCCGGAACGGTTCGGCGTCTACACCGTCAAACTCACGCTGAAAGAGAAGGATTCGCTCCGTCACGAGACATTGCGCTACGCCCGGCTCGATCCCGCCGGAACGACGCAAGGCGGCGTCGACGGATTTCTCTTCGGCATCTGTTCCCACCTTCAGCGCTACCCCGCCGAAGAGCGGCGGAGAATGGCGCGCGCCGCCGCACTGTGCGGCGCCAAACTGCTGCGGGTTTCACTGGAATCGCACCGGATTCAGCCGCGGCACGGCGAGTGGACCTTCGGCACCTATGATCACATTGCAAAACTTCTGCGGGAATATCAGATTGAATTCGCCCCCATCTTTCTCAATCTCCCCTCCTGGGCGGTCGCGGCGGACTACCGTCAGGCGGTGAAGAGCAGCAGTACCCGCGGCCGTCGCCCCGACTACCGGCTCTGGGAGGAATATGTACGGAAAGTCTCCGAACACTACCGCTCCAGCCTCCGGTTCGCGGAGGTCTGGAACGAACCCGACCTCATCGGCTTCGCCAACTTCCCGCCGGAGGAGTATCTGCAACTGCTGAAGATCACCTCTTCGGTATTGCGGGAAACCGTTCCCGGGATCACCGTCATCAGCGCCGGATTCGCCTCCCCCGACCTCAATCCGCCGGAACGGACCGCCGATCCGCACTATGTGCGCAAATGCGTCGAAGGCGGCCGCGGCCTCTACGATCTCTTTGCCGTGCACATGCACACCCGCCCGGAACGCTACCGCGAATATTACGTAAAAAACCTGCTCCGTTTCCGCAAGGAGCTCAACGACACCACGCCCTGGTACTCCAACGAAACCGCCCTCGCCTCATTCGGAGAGATCTCCGAGCTGGATCAGGCCGAGACGCTCTTTCTGAATCTCTTCTGCGCCTGGAACAACGGCGCGGCAGGCTACAACTGGTACAACCTGCGAAACATCAAGGAGGATCCCGGCGACCCCGAAGCGAACTACGGCATGCTCACCTGGGACTTTCAGCCCAAGAAGGTCTACGCCGCCTACAACACGCTCGCCCGTTACTTCCGCGGAGCGAAATTGCTCCGCCACAGCGAAAGCACTCCCCTCTTCCGCGCCGCCGACGGCAGCTGGCTGATTCCCTGCTCCCCGCTGGAGAAACGCAACCGGCATGCCCTGCTGCTCTTCACCGGCATCCGCGGCGAAGCCACCCGGATCGACCTCTGGGGCAACCGGGAGCAACTCCCCGTTTCCGGTGGAATCGCCCTGCTGAAATCCACCGGGCATCCGGTCATTCTGCAGGTGAAGGGGCAGCCGGCGCCTCCGGAACCGACGGGCGAACTCCTCCGCTTCGCCCCGAACTTCCGTCTCCAGCCGGGGCGGGAGGTGAAGAGCGTCGTCGAATGCCGGAACCCCTCCCGGACGCCGCTGAAACTCGCTCTCACCTTCCGGCCGCCGGCCGGACTTGCGGTCACGCCGGCAAACCGTTCGGTGAGGATTCCGCCGGGAGAGGACGTTTCGCTCTCCTTCTCCTTCCGGACGGATAAAAATTGCCGGGCCGATTCGCTGCCGCTCGACGTCTCCGCCGGAACCATCTGGAAAGGCACGCTTGCTCTGCCGCTCGAAACCGTCATTCCGATTCCCTCCGGCGCCTTCAGCCGGGAGCCGCAGTTCCGCGTGAACCGGCCGGAACAGGTGACCTCCTTCGTTTCGGTCGAAGATGCGACGGCCCACCTCCAGTGGAAGGGACCGGCGGACCTGAGCGCCGAACTCTTCCTCGCCCGCGGCAACCGTGAACTGCGGCTCCGGATGATCGTGCGCGACGACATCCATCACCAGCCCGTTTCCGGCCGGGATGTGTGGCAGGGGGACAACGTCCAGCTCGGCCTGCGGCTGCCGCGCCAGAACGGTCAGTGGGAATTCGGCTTCACCCGCCTCGCCGACGGGAAACCCGAATGTTTCGTCTGGCTCCATCCGGAAGGGTACGATCCGGCAAAAAGTCTCCGTCAGATTCGCCTCTCCACCCGGAGAAGTGAATCCGCCGGCGAAACCGTCTACGAAGCGGTCATCCCCTTCCGCGCCATCGGGCTGACGCAGGAGATCGGCGAAGAAGGCTTCCACCTCAGTTTCCTGGTCAACGACAATGACGGAACATGCCGGGAAAGTGCGATTTCCGCCTCTCCCGGCATGCTGAACAAGGATTCCTCCCGCTATCCGGCGGTCTGTTTCTGAAGGATCCAGTAGAAAGAAAAAACGCGGGAGCGGTTCCCCCGCTCCCGCGAAACAAACGACACGGTTTACTTCTGAACCCGGAGCACGCCGCCGGTATCGGCGCTGGTGGCCAGTGCGGCGTACTTCGCCAGATATCCAGTCCGGATCTTCGGCTCCCGCGGCTTCCAGTGTTTCCGCCGCTCGGCGATCACCTCGTCCGGCACATCGAGCCGGATGCTCCGGTTCGGAATGTCGATCTCGATGATGTCACCGGGCTCGACCAGACCGATCAGACCGCCCGCGGCTGCCTCCGGACTCACATGGCCGATGCAGGCACCGCGGGTGCCGCCGGAGAAGCGGCCGTCCGTCACCAGCGCGACGCTCTCACCGAGCCCGCGCCCCATGATGTAACTGGTCGGCGCGAGCATCTCCTGCATCCCCGGGCCGCCCTTCGGCCCTTCGTAGCGGATCACCACCACGTCGCCCGCCTTGACCTTGCCCGCGAGGATGCCTTCGCCGGCCTCCTCCTCGCTGTCGAAGATCACCGCCGGGCCCTTGTGGGTCAGCATCGCCTTTGCGACGCCGGCCGCCTTGACCACGCATCCCTTTTCGGCCAAGTTGCCGAAGAGGATCGCCAGCCCCCCCTTCTCGCTGTAGGGATTCGAGAGCGGCCGGATGATCGTGCCGTCCGGATCAGGCGCCGTCGAGTACTCCTCCGCCAGCGTCTTGCCGGAGACCGTCGGGGCACTGCCGTCAAGCAGCCCCGGAATCTTGCTGATCTCTTTCAAAATCGCCATGATGCCGCCGACCCGGCCGCAGTCCTCGACGATGTGATACTGCACCGACGGGGCGAGTTTGCAGATGTTCGGCGTGCGGGCCGAGATCTCGTCGAGCTTGCGCAGGTCGAGTTTCGTCCCGGCTTCGTTCGCGATGGCGAGCGTGTGAAGCACCGTATTGGAGGAGCCGCCCATCGCCATGTCGAGCACCAGCGCATTCTGGAACGCAGTCGGCGTGGCGAAATCCTTCGCCGTCGGCGGATTCTCCATCTTGGCCAGTTCGACCGCGCGGCGCGCCGCGCGCTTCCAGAACTCCACCCGCTCCGGCGAGTCGGCCGCGATGGTGCCGTTGCCGGGCAGTGCGATGCCGAGCGCCTCGCAGAGGCAGTTCATGCTGTTCGCGGTGAACATGCCCGAGCAGGAGCCGGGTCCGGGACAGGCGGTGCATTCGAGCTCCTCAAGCCCCTCGTCGCTGAGTTTGCCGATCCGGTTTGCCGCGACGCCTTCAAAAATCGAAATGAGGTCGGTATCCGGCCCGCCCGGCGTCTGCGGCTTCCCGGCCCGCATCGGACCGCCGGAGGCGAAGATGGTCGGGATGTTCAGCCGCATCGCGCCCATCAGCATGCCCGGCACCACCTTGTCGCAGTTCGGGATGCAGATCATCGCGTCGAACGGATGAGCCGTCCCCATGGTTTCGACGCTGTCGGCGATGATTTCGCGGCTGGCCAGAGAATATTTCATCCCCTTGTGGCCCATGGCGATGCCGTCGCAGACCGCGATGGTGTTGAACTCATACGGCACGCCGCCGGCTTCGCGGATCGCGTCGCAGATGATCTCGCCGACCTTCTTCAGGTGGCAATGGCCGGGAACGATATTGGTGTAGGAGTTGCAGACGCCGATGAACGGCCGTTTGATCTCTTCGGTGGTAATACCGGTGGCGCGCATCAGGGCGCGGTGCGGGGCGCGTTCGAGCCCCTTCTTCATGGTATCGCTGCGCATTTTCAGAATTCTCCTGGTTGTTTCGGTGAATCGAATTTCCATAATTTACCATGAAGTCGCGGCAAAAGCAACTGAAAAGCGTGAATTTTCAAAGCAACTCTTGAAGTTCACCGTCGCAGACGGTATATTAAAAAATGATTTATTTCATATGGGACAATTATAAGGTTAAAAGGAAAAGATGTTTGAATCACTGAGTGACAAACTGCACGACGTATTCCGCAAGCTTCGCGGGCAGAGTACGCTCACCGAAGCGAACATCGCAGATGCGATGCGCGAAATCCGTCTTGCCCTGCTCGAGGCGGACGTCAACATCAACATTGCCTCCGAGTTCATCGAGGGGGTCAAGGCCGAATGCATCGGCCGCGATGTGGTGCGCAGCGTCTCACCCGGGCAGCAGGTGGTGAAGATCGTCCACGACAAGCTGGTCGAACTGCTCGGCGGCGACGCATCCGAACTGGAATTCAAATCGAAACCGACCGTCATCATGCTGGTCGGTCTGCACGGCAGCGGCAAGACCACCACGGCGGGCAAGCTCGCCTTGAAGCTCCGCCGCGACGGCAAGAAGGTGCTGCTGGTCGCCGGCGACGTCTACCGCCCCGCCGCGATCGATCAGCTCGAAATCATCGGCCGTGAAATCAACGTGCCGGTCTACACCGAACGCACCAGCGTCAACGTCGCCGCCATCGCGTTGAACGCGGTCGAACAGGTCGGGCGCAAAGAGGGGTGCGACGTGGTCATCATCGATACCGCGGGGCGGCTCCAGATCGACGACACCATGGTGCAGGAGCTGGTGCGCATCCGGCAGGCGGTCCACCCGGACGAGGTGCTGCTGGTCGCCGACGCCGCACTCGGTCAGGAGGCGGTCTCCGTGGCGGAACACTTCCATCAGGCGCTCGATCTCACCGGTTTCATCCTGACCAAACTCGACGGCGACGCCCGCGGCGGTGCGGCGCTCTCCATCCGCAAAGTGACCGGCCGGCCGGTCAAATTCGTCGGTCTCGGCGAAAAACTCGACAGCCTCGAAGTATTTTATCCGGAACGGATGGCCGGGCGCATTCTCGGCATGGGCGACGTGGTCTCCCTCGTGGAGAAGGCCGCCGCGGAAATCGACGAGGAAGAGGCGAAGAAACTTCAGGAAAAGCTGCGGGCGAACAAGTTCGACTACAACGATTTTCTCACGCAGTTCCGTCAGATCAGCAAACTCGGCGGCATGGAGAACATCCTCAAATTCCTGCCCGGCGGCCGCCAGATCGCCGGTGCGCTCTCCGGACTCGACCCCAGACATTTCGCCAGAATGGAGGCGGTGATCCTCTCGATGACCCCCGAGGAGCGCTCCAATCCGGACTTGATGGACTTCTCGCGCAAAAAGCGAATCGCCCGCGGTTCCGGCGTGCCGATCGAAATGGTCAGCAATCTGGTCAAGCAGTTTGAATCGATGCGCAAGATGATGAAGCACAATGGAATGCTCGGTCGATTGATGTCCGGCGCTCCGCTTCCGGAAACTCCGGCGCCCGGCACCTTCGGCGGACTGCTCGGCGGCCCCGCCCCGATCTCGAAAAAGGAGCAGGACCGCAAGAAACGACTCGCAAAACTCGCCCGCAAAGAGCGCCAGAAGCAGCGCAAGCGGCGGAAATAAGAGAGGAATTCGATCGATATGCTCAGTATCATTCTCTCCATTATCGCCGGAATCATCATCGGCATGATCACTTCGCGCGATCTCGGCACCGGCTGGGGAATTGTCTGCATGGTGGGCACGTTCCTCATCGTCCAGTTCCTCATCGGGCTGGCGATCCGGCGCAAAGTGAATGCGATTCAGCAGTCGCTCCAGGCCATCATGCAGGAAGCGCAGGTAAAAATCAACCGCCAGATGCAGCAGTTTCAGCAGCGTCCCCCGGGCAACCTGCGCATGGCGCAGCAGATTCTGGAAAAAATGCAGAACGACGCCATCCGCAAAACCCTGCAGGAGACGGAGCGTTTCGCCCCCTGGTACAAGTGGAACCCGATGCTCAAGCGTCAGATCAACACGATGAAAATGCAGCTCTACTTCCAGCTCAAGGAGTTCTCGAAGACCGACGAGCTGCTCAAGCACTGCTTTCTGATGGATCCCCGTTCGCTGGCGATCAAGCTCGTGCGTCTCTACAAAACGGAAGATCCCGGACTGGATAAATTTTATCAGAAGCGGTGCCGCCGCCTGAAAGGTGAAGACGGTGCGCTGGTCGCTTCGACCTACGCCTGGATCAAGCTGCGCCAGGAGCAGCCGGAGAAGGCGGTCGCCGCCCTCGTCGCCGCGAAAAAACTCTCCGACAACGCCACGCTGGTCGAGAACTGCGACCGGCTGGTCAACGGCAAACTGAAACATTTCAGCAACGCCGGATTCGGCGACGCCTGGTATTCCCTCTACCTGGAAGAACCGAAAATCAAGCCGCAGCGGCAGGTTGTGAGAGGATACTGAACCATCCGCCGGCAGAGCGAGGAGGCACGGAGTGACGCGGGAGAAGAGCTTTCGCACCCTCATCCGCACCCTCGGGGAGCGGACCATGGAGCCGATCGTCTTCATCGGCAGGGTTGTTTCCGTACTGCCGCAACTCCGGAATCCCCGCCGACTGCGCCTGCGCGAAACGCTCTACTACCTCGATCTGTGCGGAGCAAAATCCCTGCCGATCGTGCTGGCCATCTGCTTTCTGATGGGGGTGGTCATGGCGGTCAACGGCCAGATTCAGCTGAGCAAGGTCGGGCAGGAGATTTTCGTGGTCGATCTGGTCGGCTTCGCTGTGCTCAAGGAGTTCGGCCCGCTGATGGTGGCGCTCATCGCCACCGGGCGCGCCGGTTCCGCCTTCGCCGCGGAAATCGGCACGATGAAGGTCGATGAAGAGATCAGCGCCCTCGAAACGATGGGGATCACGCCGGAAGCCTACCTCGTGCTGCCCAAATTGATCGCCATGCTGGTCGCCCTGCCGCTGCTCACCGTGCTGGGCGATGCGGCAGGGTTGCTCGGCGGCATGCTGATCGGCACGACGACGATGGGAATCCCGGTGCCGACCTACTGGAGCCGCACGCTCGAAGTGCTCGATTACATGACCTTTCTGCTCGGCGCGGCCAAGAGCCTGGTCTTTGCGGTGGTCGTGACTCTGGCGGGCTGCTACTGCGGCTTCGTCGCGCAGAATGACGCGCTCGGCGTCGGCAGAGCGGCCACCAGTGCGGTTGTTGCGTCAATTTTTCTTGTGGTGATCGCCGACGTCATCATCACAATTCTCTATTCGTTCATCGGTTATTGAGGCGGGGTTATGAGTGAAAAAAGCGACATTGAAATCGCCGTGCGCGACGTCTCCATCGGCTACGGGTCGCGGGTGTTGATGGAGCACCTCAATTTCGAGGTGAAAACCGGAGAAATCTTCTGCATCATGGGCGGCTCCGGCTGTGGGAAAAGCACTCTGCTCAAGCATATCATCGGCCTCTATTCGCCCATGCGGGGCGACATTCTGATCCGCGGCAAAAGCATCGTCAAAGCCGGCGGCGCGGAACGGCAGGCGATCATGCGCGAATTCGGCGTCACCTACCAGGGCGGCGCTCTGTTCGGCTCCATGACGCTGGCGGAGAATGTCGCGCTTCCGCTGCAGGAGTACACCGACAAGTCCCCGAAGGAGATTGCGGCGCTGGTGCAGGAAAAGCTCGAACTGGTCGACCTCGGCGGGTTCGGCGACTACATGCCGGCCGAACTCTCCGGCGGCATGCGCAAACGGGCCGGCCTGGCACGGGCGATGGCGCTGAATCCGACGCTTCTCTTCTTCGACGAACCGTCAGCGGGGCTGGATCCGATCACCTCGGCCGGCCTCGACCGGCTGATCCTGCGGATGCGTGACCGTTTCGGTGCAACCATCGTCGTGGTGACCCACGAACTGGACAGCGTTTTCACCATCGCCGACCGGGTGGTCATGATGGAGAAAACCGCAAAAACCATCGTTGCCGAGGGAGATCCGGTTTCGCTTCGCGACCACTCCCCCAACCCCTGGGTGCGCGCATTTCTGAGCCGCGACGGCCTCAAGAGCGCCGGGGCGGGATCAACGGAAAAACGGGAAGGAGCGCAACAGAATGAATGACCAGAATCAGAAATTCCGAATCGGTCTTTTCGTGCTCGGCGGTGTGGTGGTGCTGCTTGCGATGCTCTTTTTCTTCGGCCTCTCCAACCTCTTCACGCACCGGGCGAAAGTGCAGAGCTTCTTCTCGGAATCGGTGCAGGGGCTGACCGTCGGCTCCGCGGTCAAATACCGCGGGGTTCCGATCGGCACAGTCACGAGGATTGTAATCCGCGTCTCGGATAAACTTGTCCAGGTTGACATGGAGGTGGACTTCGACACCTTTGTCAGCAGCCGGGTGAGCGGCCGGGCACAGCAGGAGCGGGAGTTCCGCCGGTTCTTTCAGGCGGAACTGGAACAGGGAATGCGCTGCCGCCTGGAATACACCGGCATCACCGGATTGCGTTACATCGATTTCGACTACTTCGCCACCCCCGGGGAATCCCTGCGCGAAGCGCCCCCGGACGCTCAGGAAAACGGCGTCCTCTACATTCCGGCGGTTCCCTCCTCGTTCCACGATCTGCTCGAGGCGCTGGGGACTTCGCTGGAGCGGATTTCCCGGGTGCGCTTCGAAGAGATTTCCGACGGGCTGGAGCGGAGTCTGAGCGAACTCTCCGGCCTGCTGGCCGACCCGGCGCTCAAATCGGCGATCAACCGGATCAACGACGCCGCCGAAAATCTGGAATCCGGCAGCCGCACCATCACCCGGGTGTTCAGCGAGAACCGGATCAACCAGTTCCTCGACCTGCTGGAAAAGGATCTGCAGGCGATCGACGCCCTGACCCGCCAGCTGATCGCGGAATCCCGGGAGGCGAAGATTCCGCAGAGCACGGCCGCGTTCCGGGATGCCGCGGACGCCTTCATCGACGGCCAGAGCCAGCTGGCCAACACGCTGGAAAAACTCAACCAGGCGCTCGATTCCCTGCGGGAACTGGCCGATTATCTCAACCAGGATCCGAGCTCCCTCATTTCCGGGAAAAAGAAGCCCGGCGTACTCCGACAGCCATGAACCAGACCGCAATCGATCAGAAAATCGACGAGATTCTCGGCCGAGAAGACCGCTACGACCGGGCCGCCTACAAATTTGTCGCGCAGGCGGTCACCTTCACCGTGGGCCGGCTCCCCGCCCACCGGCACGTCTCGGCGCTGGAACTGCTCTACGGACTGCGCGATTTCGCCAGACAGGAATACGGCCCCATGGCAGCTCTGGTGCTGAACGCATGGGGGCTGAAGAGCGCCTCCGATGTCGGCCGGATCGTCTATCTGCTGATCGACGCCAAACTGCTTTCCGCGTCTCCGGAGGATGATCCAACGGATTTCGACGTGGAGTTTCAGCTGGCCGACGACGATTCGTCCCCGGCGGATACGCCGCTGCCTCCCCTGCCCCGGATCGATTGATTCCCCCGGCATAAAACAGGACCCCGCTGCACGTTCGTGCAACGGGGTCTCGTTCTGGAAGCGTTTCGATGCGGTTCCGGCTCAGAACGCCTGCGGGTTGGACGAGGAGAGCTTCCGGCCGACAGCGAGTTGCGGGCGGGCCGCCCGGGTGCGGGTCATCCACTTGGAGTTGCGAACCGTCACCAGGCAGTAGGGATCGACCCAGAAGAGGAAGAACAGCTTGAACACGGCAAACGTGTAGGCGAAAATCGCTTCACTGCTGCAGCGGCGGGTGCTGTAGACGAAAGCCGGAATGCTCGACCAGATCACCACGCCGAGAATCAGGGCCTGAACAAACGCCAGCGGCGCCGCGCAGAGAGCCATGAGCGTCAGCGGCAGCATCAGCACCGGCAGGAAAAGCCACATGGTCTGCATCAGCAGGTTGAACTGAATCCCCAGATGGAACCAATCCAGTTTGCGAAAAGCGAAGCGGTACATCGAGCAGGTCTCGCGCACATCGCCGCGCCCCCAGCGCATCAACATCTTGCAGGTGGTGCGGTAGTCGGTCGGAATCATCGTGTGAGCGATGGCGTCACGCTGGAAGACGATCCGGTGCCCCTCCGCCATGAGGTAGGTGGCGAGTGCACGATCCTCGGCAATGTGGGCGGGCTGCCCGAAGAACTTCTGCTCGACCCACTCATCCAGGAAGGGGAGCATCGCGGTGCGGCGGTAGGCGCTGAGCGCACCGGGGGTGCAGAAGACCGAACGCAGCACGCTCTGCGCGGAACGCATGATCTCAAAGCCGAAGACGAAGTTGACGTCCATCATCCGCGGCAGGATGCCGTCCTGCATGTTGAGCACGCGAATGTCACCGGCGACACCGGCGATTTTCGAATCGATGAAGGGGGAGTTCAGTCGTCGCAGCGTATCGGCGGCGACCACCGAATCGCTGTCCACCGTGACGATCACTTCGGAGGTGGACTGCCGGATGCCGCGATAGAGGGCGCGGCGCTTGCCGCCGTTCTTCTCCAGCTTGATCGGCGTGATGCGCCCTTCGGAGCGGGCGGCAGCCAGCTTGATCCAGTACCAGGTGTCATCCACGCTGCCGTCGTCGATGGCGAGAATTTCCAGCTTGTCGGCCGGATAGTCGCTCGCGAGGATGCTGTCGAGCGATTTCAGCACCGTCTTCCCTTCGTTATACGCCGGGACGATCACCGTACAGGTCGGGAGCTCCTCATCCGAAAGCGCCCGATGCGGCTTATAGAAGAAGTAGGCGAGCACCAGCAGAAACGCATAGTAGAAGATGTTGAGCCCGAGCAGCACGCCCCCCACCGACGCGATGAACTCCAGCGAGAAAAGCTCCCCGAAGCTCTGCCAGGAAAAGCGCAGAATGGCGGTCGCCAGCACAACCGCCACCAGAAAGAAGGTGCTGTATTTGATCAAGGTTACGATCAGGGTTTTGTCTTGGGAACCAGAAGACTGCTTGAACTGTCCGGCCATTTCGAATTTCCTCTTCATGTGTCTTGAACGTTTTCGTTATTTCACATTTGCATACTATCCAATATAGCACCAGGAAATTACAGTTAGATTGCCGCCGCATTGCAAAATGGCAATCTACAGTTTTTTTTGAAAAAAAGATGGGGAAAAGCGGCAAACTACTGCTATATTACCGCAATGCGGACCGAAGAATTCCGAACCTCGGCCGAAACGATGGAACTGCTGGTGATGGATACGTTTCACTTCAACAAACCTCTCTTCCGCACCGCCCTCCGGAGCGGACTCCCGGCCGGGGCGGCGGTTCTCGCCTGCCTGCTCTATCTCGCCCTCCTGCCCGGCGACTCTCTGGAGCCGGGCGCGCAGTGGAAAATTCCCCTCTCGCTGCTGCTCTACGCCGGGGCTTTCTTCGCGGCACTGCAGCTGAAACGGCGGCCGGCGCGGCTGATCTATTTTGCCTTTCCCTTCGTACTCTTTCTGGAAGAAGCGCTCAATTTCGCGCCGATCGACCAGTATTACGGCTCCGGTCAGCTTCCGTTCGCGCTGCTGCTGGCGGTCTGGTGCTGGTGTTGCGACACGGCGCTCGGCGAAACGCTCGCCGTCAAATTCCGTTCCCTCGCCTGGCTGCCAACGCTGCTGATCGGCGGAATCCTTTACCTGCTGCCCCTGACGATCCTCGCTCATCACATCGCCTCGGGGCGGAAGTTCACCTACGATTCCATTCAGGCGGTCTACCAGACCGATACCGCCGAAGCGATTCACTATCTCTTCACCGATCCGACCTGCCTTGTCCTGCTCGCGGCAGTCGTCGCGGCGGCGGCGCTGCTCTGGTTTCTGAACCGCTTCGGCACCCCTGCCCCCGCACCGCGCGCGTTCCGTGCCGGGTGCGCGCTTCTGGCACTGGCGCTCCTGCCGTGGGTGTGGCTGGAACTCGCCGGGCGCGAAGCGCTGAACCGGACCAAAGTGCTCTTCACCGACAGCCTCGGCTATTTCGATGTGATTGAATCCTACGCCGCCGGGCACGAGGAGCGGCTGGCGGAGGTTGCACGCCGCGTCGAGAAATCCAGCGGCGACGACGGCATCTATGTGCTGATTCTCGGGGAAGCCCACAGCCGCCGCCATTCGAGCGCCTACGGCTATTCGCCGGACACCACGCCGTTTCTGCGGCAGGCAGCCGACTCGCCGGATTGCATCCTGATGCGGAACGCCTGCTCCTGCCACGTCCAGACCATGCAGGTGCTGACCATGCTTCTCACCGCGCGCAACCAGTACGACACCCGGGAACAGGCGGTCTGGCCGAGTCTCTTCGACGTGGCGAACTACTGTGCGTATGAAACCACCTTTCTGAGCAACCAGTATCCGCACGGCCGGTTTGACTCGCCGGTCACCGCCCTCGCCTCGGAAGCGAAAAACAGCCAGTGGCTCAACACGATGGAGGATTTCCTCCTCTGGCGCGCGCGGCCGGACGGCGCACTTTTGGAAAAGCTCCCCGCCGCATTGCAGTCTCAGCGCGGCCTGGTGGTGCTCCACCTGATGGGCAGTCACGGCCCCTACTTCAAACGCTATCCGGAGGAGTTCGGGCGCGATCTGGAGATGGTTCCTTATGACAAAAGCATCCGCTACACCGATTTTCTGCTGGAGCAGATGGTGGAGATGTTCCGGCGGAATCCGAAGGTGCGCGCGGCCCTCTATCTTTCGGACCACTCTGAAATTCCAGGTATCGGCCATGCCGCCGACCTCTTCGAGCCGGAGATGGCGGAGATTCCGATGATGCTCTACCTCTCCGACACATTGAGGCGGGAGCGCCCGCAGCTGGAACACGCCCTGCGGAACAATGCGGCAAAACTCTTCACCAACGATCTGGTCTTTGAACTGATGCTCGACCTGATGGGAATCCGTCACACCTTCGGCGCTCCGGAACTGCGCTTTGCCTCACCGGAATACGACCTCCCGCCGGAGAAGGCGCGCACCCTGTGGGGAACCCGCCCCCTCACAGCCCCGGCACAGTAGTCAGGCCCCTGCCGTCACTTGCTCCGGCGACGGCAACGGTAGACGAACGCGGGCGGCAGATTGCGCCAGACCACCGAACTGGTCAGCACTTCGCCGAAGGTTTCGTTGAGCAGCCGCCGGAACCGCATGCCGGCCGGCAGCATCAGCCCCTGCAGATAGGCGAACGTGGTAAACCAGCCCTCCGGAGCGAGACTGCCGGCAACCGCATCGAGGATCTCCCGCTGAAGTGATTCGGGGAAGACCGCCCACGGCAGGCCGGAGACGATCGCATCCGCGGCGGGCAGATTCCGCTCCGCCAGAATTGCATCCAGCCGCGACGCACTGTCGTGAAAGACCTCCACGGCGGGGAAATTCCGGCGCAGTTGAAGGCAGAGCATCTCGTCGAGCTCCACCGCGACCAGCTTTCCACCCTCGGGAAGCATCCGGACAATTTCGCGGGTGATCACACCGGTTCCCGGCCCGAGCTCCACCACCAGCGCCGCCCGCTCCACCCCGATTCGAGAAACCATCATCCGGCAAAGCGATGGCGAAGACGGGCAGAGCGCCCCCACCCGGCCGGGGTGGCGGAGAAAACTGCGAAACAGGGTCTGCCGGCTCATTGAACTCCTCCCTGTTTCCCTTTTTCCGGAATGTAGATCGCACGGATCTCGTTGAGCAGTTCCTCACGGTATTTCGTTCCGACCGGAGGATGGTAGAAACTGCGCCGGTCACGGCCGATCACCACCACGGCCGGATGAGACGGCGACGTGAGCATGCGATCCAGTTCCGCCCGGTCAATCATCACGCCGGGTTTGCCTTCCGCCTTCGCATGCGTATCACCGTAATCCAGTTCACCCCGGGAGTTGAGCGTCTGCACATCCTCGCGCCCAAAGACCCACGCGACCGCATGCATGGTACTCGGGGTGGTGAAGAACTTCGCGCGCTTCGGATCAAAGCCGAGCCGGTCGGCCAGCTCCCGCATCGCCCGTTCCGGCGCCTTGTCGCCGAGCAGACCATCCGGAATCGCCCAGCCGCCCACTGCCAGCAGGAGCGCCATACCGGCGAAGAAGAGATGAAAGCGCATGCGCCAGTCCGCCCGGCGCGAGAGCAGCAGTGACGCTCCGTACGCCAGCCCGACCACCGCCATGGCGACCGCGGCGGGGAAACACCAGCCGTAGGCAATCCGATTCATGAAGGGCAGAAAGAGAACAATGCCGAATCCGACCGCGGCAATGACCAGCAGACTTCCCCAGATGGTGAGCATGCGATGGAAACCGCGGTTGTGCCCCCCGCTTTTGAAATAGGCGGCGATCAGCGCCGCCGCCAGCACCGCCAACGGCGGGAAACAGGGCAGAATGTAGGTCGCCAGCTTGCCGCTGGAGGCGGAGAAGAAGAGGAACGGCAGCACCACCGCCGAGAGACAGAAGCGGTAAAGCGGCTGCTGCAGCAGTTTTCCCGCCGCCGTCCGGCCCATGGAAAAGCTGGGAATCAGCAGCAGGGCAGCCGGAAACACGCCGCCGACAAGAAACGGAAACAGAAACCAGAACGGCTCCGGGTGCTGACCGGGAGCATCGGCGGTGAACCTCAGCCAGTGTTCGATCACAACAAAGTAACGCCAGTAATCCGGTTCGGCGCGGTGAACCGCAATCGCCCAGGGGGCGATCAGCGCCAGCGCCACCACCAGCGGAATCCACGGCAGGATCAGAAACTCCTTCCAGCGCCGCTCCCAGATCAGGAATCCGAGCATCGCCAGCCCGGGAACCGCAAAAGCAATGAATCCCTTCGTCAGAAAAGCCAGTGCGGTAAAGACGCCGCAGAGCACCAGCAACAGCGCCTTCCGGCGGTTGAAGCACGGTTCTACCGCCGCCAGATAGGAGGTCACCAGGATACCCGTGATGAACGCGGTGGTCTGGCTGTCGAGCACCGCGAAGGTGCCGATCCCGTAGACCAGCCCGCAGGAGAGGTAGAAGATGGCGGCCAGCGCGGCCAGTTTGCGGTCACGCAGCGCCTGATCGACCAGAAGCCAGATCAGCAGAGCGGTCAGCCCCGCGCCGAGTGCGGCGGGCAGCCGAATTGAGAACGCGTTGTCTCCGAACATCTTGAAACACCCGACCGTCAGCCAGTAACCGAGCACCGGTTTCTCAAAATAGCGCACATTGAGCAACCGGGGTGTGACGTAGTCGCCGTCGGCGATCATTTCACGGGGAATCTCCGCATAGCGGAACTCATCCGGCGTCACCAGCGGCCGCCCGGCCAGCGGCACCAGATAGGCCACGATGAAAAACAGAAAAACAAACCAGAAATATCTCATTTCGCTCCTCCCGAACTGCCCGGATAATGCACAACAAACACTCCGCCGGCCCGATAGGTGGTCTTCGGGGCCGGCATCCGGCGCACCTGCGCCTCGTCGTCGGTGATGACAAGAAGTCCCCGTTCCCGGGGCAACTCCAGAACACCGCCGTTCACCGGCATCGCCTCAAGCGTGCCGACATCGCTCCGTTTCAAGGTCCAGGCCGCAGCCGCCCGCAATGAGCCATTCGCCAGAACCGCGGTATCCCCGGCGGCCCGGGGGACGGCGACCTGCCGGAGAAAGGCCTCCGGCGCGAAATCCCGCACGAAACGCCACGGCATCGAAACCGGCGCCGACAGAAAGAGGAATGCCAGCCCGATGCAGAAACAGCCGAATTTACGCGCCCCCCCCGGTTCGCGCGACGCCATCCGGAACCAGATTACCATAACCATCAGCGCTACGACCGGCAGATAATAGTTCTCATGGAAGCGGTAGACCACCAGTTCCGACGGGACACGCCGGGTGAATTTCGCCAGCGTCTGCAACAGAAAGAGCAACAGCGGGAACGGCAGGAGGCACCAGACGAGCAGATTCATCCCCCGGTTCACCCACCAGTAATCCCCCCGGTCGGAGGCGCGGAGCATTCCAAATGCGAAGAGAATCGCCGCGGCAGGCAGGCAGGGCAGAAACCGGAACGCCGCCCCGCCGGCCGGGAAAAACGGCACCACCACACCCATCAGCAACATGCAGAGAGCAAACCGGAGCAGTGAAATCTTCCCGGCGCCCGCAAAATCGATCCGGTAGCCGTGCCACACCATCGGCAAAAAGAGAATCCACGGCAGAGTTCCGGCAAACGGCAGGATCAGCCAGGCCAGCGGGAACGTTCCGCCCCCGGCCGCTTCCGGCGGAAACGGGAACCACTCCATCAGGTTCACCCGGCACGCCATCGCACAACCGGCGACGATCAGCGCCGCGACCGCCAGCGGAACCCACGGCAGAACAAGAAGCGATTTCCACTCCTTCCGCCACACCAGAAAAACGGCCGCCGGAATCACCGCCATGGGGAGCGCCTCCGCTCCGCGGCAGAGCATTGCGAGGGCCCAGCCGACGCCGCAGAGCGCCAGATATGCACAACGGCGAGCCAGGGCGCTCTCCGTCGCGGCGAAAAAGAACATCGCAAGGGTCAGCGTGTTGAAGAAGACGAACAGCGCATCACCGCCGCCGCTGGTTCCGGCGGCGAAGACCGCGGCGCTGAAGAGCCAGACCAGTGCGGCCGCCTCCGCGAGCCGGGGCACGCCGGAGCGTCTCCCCAGCAGAAAAATCACTCCGGCCGTCAGCAGAGTTGCCAGAGCGCCGGCCAGCCGGACGGCGGCGGGCTGTTCCCCGGTCAGCGCCATCACGGCGGCGTTGACCCAGTGGACGAGGGGTGGTTCCCCGGGCAGAAGTTCCCCGCATAACCCCGGCATCGGGGCGGTCGCCGTCATTTCGCGGGCGATTTCCGCCTGCCGGAATTCCGTATCGATGTAGAGCGGCCGCTGCCAGACACTGCCCAGATAGAGCAGCGCCAGGAGAGCGATCACAATGTAGCGGAAATATTTCTGAAAAAACATCAAAGCGTTTTGTTCCCGACTCACACGGCGCAGGAGCTCCACCGCCGTTTCAACTATCGATGCAACCTATAAAAAATATCATCACTCCGGCGGAAATGCAATCGATCATCCGGAAAAACCGGCAAAAGAGCGGAAGCCCGCCTCCATATCCACGACGTTTTTTCACCGCATCGCCAATGAAGCGCCACTGTCAGGAATCACACCTCTCCCATATCCTGCGGGGCAAGCAGAGGTTCGGGAGGTTGCAAATGTCGCGTCGTCGGGAGAAATTTCAGCGATGCGGTTGAAATTCCCGGAATCAAGACTATATTATCAGTCCCATTCAGGACTGTAAACGAGGAGATCATGCAGAAAGAGACAGAAAATCTGCTGCGGGAAATCGGATTCGCCGTGATCCGCTACCGGGAGGTGTACCGCCGATGGTGCAGAAGATGCGGCATCAAATATCACGAGATGCTGATTTTCTACACCCTCCGCGACATGGGAACATGCACGCAGAAGGAGATCAGCGACAGCTACGCCCTGCCCAAACAGACCGTTCACAACATCGTTCACGACTTGAAAGCCCGGGGACTGCTGCTCCTGAAGCCGGACGGCAGAAACCACCGGGAACGCCGCCTTCAGCTCACCGAAGCCGGGAAACGCTATGCGGCAAACTTCATGGAGCCCCTGCTGGAACAGGAACGCGCCGCCGTCGCCGCGACAGGACCGGCGAACCTGCGCGAGGCAATCCGGCTGCTCCGCTCCTACACGGCGGAACTTGACGCGGCACTGAATCCGGCGGAGCAGACCAGATGAAAATCAGCGAAACATTCCGCGGCTCTCTCTGCGGAATTCTTGCGGCCGTCACCTACGGGATGAATCCTCTCTTCGGACTGCCGCTGTATCAGCGGGGCCTGACGACCTCGTCGGTCCTCTTCTACCGCTTTTTCTTCACCATCCTTCTGCTGGGAGGAATTCTGCTGGTCCGGCGGGGCTCCTTCCGGCTGCAGCCGCGCCAGATTCTCCCGATGGGGATCAGCGGGGTGCTGCTGGCGCTCTCCTGTCTCTTCCTGTTTCTGAGCTTCCACCATATCGACGCGGGGATTGCGGCAACGATTCTCTTCGCATATCCGATCATGGTCTGCGGGATCATGTTCCTCTTTTTTCAGGTGAAGCAGAGCATCTCCACGCTGATCGGAATGGTTCTGGCGATTCTGGGAATCGCCCTGCTTTCGCTGGGGAACTCCAACGGCGAATTTCAGCTGACCGGGCTGATTTTCGTCCTGCTCTCCGCCCTCGCCTACGCGGTTTACATGGTGTTGCTGAAGGTCACATCGCTCCGCCTGCTCCCCGCCGCAACGCTGACATTTTACGCGCTCTGTTTCGGCCTGCCGGTCTTCTTCTTCTCGCTCCGGTGCGGGCTGGAGCTGCAGAAACTGCCGGATCTTTTCAGCTTCGGCTGTGCGCTCGGTCTGGCCATATGCCCGTCGCTGCTTTCGTTTCTCTTCATGGCGGTCGCCATCCGTTGCATCGGACCGACCAAAACCGCGATTCTGGGAGCACTGGAGCCGGTCACTGCTCTGTTTTTCGGCATCACGCTGTTCGGTGAAACTCTGTCGCTGCAGCAGTGCTTCGGCATTCTGATCATCCTCGGCTCCGTCACGCTGGTCGTGACCGGGAAAAATGCCGGAACCTCTCCTTCGCCCGCAGCCCCCCTCCCCGGCGGGGAACAGCGAAATTAACGCAGCAGAAAGCGTTCCAGCACGCCGAGACTCTCCCGCAGTCCTCCGGCACGGTTGCGGGCCAGCCACAGGTCGCGGTGCCGGCCGATGACGTGGCGCAACCGGTCGTTCCAGGCGGCACGGTCGAGCCGCCGCCCCTTGCGTGCGGCCATGGATTCCAGAGCGAGCTGCGCCAGCAGACTGGAGTTGTCAAGCTCATCGAGGACGAGACGGGGCGCCTTCGGCGGATGCGTCTCCACGCGGCGGCGCCAGACGGCAAGTTTCCGGAGCGCAGCGGCGACCTCCTGCCGGGTCGCCTGCTGCAGAAGCGTCTGGTTTCCGCGCCGTTCCGGCCGGTTCAGAATCGCCCAGAAATTATTGCAGTTCACCCCGGGGTGAGCAAATGCCTCCGGAATTCTCCCGTACTCGAGCAGACATGAGCCGAGTGTGCCGTCGCCGCCGGGATTGAAGGCAAAGTCGATGGCGTACGGAATCTGCGCCTCCAGTTCAGCGGCGGCATTCCAGCTCCATCCGGCGGCGGCGGCAATGCCCGGCCACGAAAGCGGCCAGTACTGATGGTGACCACCATCCCCCCAGTCGGTCAGCAGGAAGCCGCGGGCGCCGAAGCAACTGCCGCAGCGCGCCGCAGAGGCGATGTTCGCCAGCATATTCGCCGTCCGGCCGGTGATGGAGTTCCAGGTCGATGTACCGGGGCAGACGTAGAATGGAATTCCCGCCCGGCGGAACTGCCCGCACTGCTCCTGAAACGGGTGATCGGCCTCATAGCCCCAGAGAAGCGCCGTCACGCCCGCCGGAATCTCCGGAATAAGCTCCGGTTCATGGAGAATGATATCCCCCCAGAACTGCACCTGGCGGCCATATCCGGCGGCCAGTTCCGTCAATCCGGCAAGATACTTGAGATACACTCTGTGAGTTCCATATTGTTCGCAGAGTTCCCGGCTGCGTCCATGGCCGAGTTCGACGGTTTCGTCGCAGCCGACGTTCAGGAACGGGGAGGTGAAGTTCGGCAGGAACTCCGCATACAGCCGGTCGATGAAGGCGAGCGCCTCGCGCCCCGGCGCCAGCGTCGCCTGATACCGGGTGTCGTTCTCCGCAAAATACCACGGTTCCGGACTTTCCGCAAGGTGGCGGTACTCCTCCAGTTTGAGCCAGCGTTCGAGATGGCCGAAGCTGTTCAAATTTGGAACAAGTTCGATAAAACGCGCCCGGCAGTACTGATCCAGCTCCATGATTTCCGCCGGCGAAAGCGGCGAAGAGTCGTACCAGACCCGCTCGTCGCCGGCGAATGCGAACGAATGCTCCATGTACAGTTGAAGCTCGTTGCAGCGAAGCAGAGAGAGACTGTCGATCATCGCTTTGAGCGACGCCATGGTCGGAACCTTGCAGCGCGAGACGTCCAGCATGTAGCCGCGCCGCGAAATGTCGGGGGCGTCCTCGATCAGAACTCCCGGCACCCGGGCGGGGGTCTGCAGAAGCTGTTGAAAGCTCAGGAGTCCGTAATAAAATCCGGTATCGGTGGCGGCGGCGAGCAGAGCCCCGTCGGGAGATGTTTCAAGACGGTACCCCTCGGGCGGGAGCCGGAGGTCGCGCTCCATCCGGAGCAGCTCACAACCGGCGCCCGGTTTTCCGGCGGTGACCTCCGGCGGAACGAGGAAACGCGGCGAAAGCGGCGCGGCGATTCGGCGTGTCGCCTCCTTGAGTTCAAATCCGGCTTGCGCGGGAAGCGTGATCCAGCGGCAGCTGGAGTAATCGCACAGCCCGTTTCGGGTGGTCATGTTGTGCGGTGGCGGGAAGAGAATCATCATGCACCTCATTGCTCATTTTATTTTGGATACTATAGCAAGCGCCGCTCTCTTTTGCAACCATTGTCCAGTTATTTTCCGCAGAGGCCGACGACTTCTTTCCGGAGAGCGGAATTCTGAGAGAAACGCTCCCGGCTCTCTTCGGATCACACCAGGGATGGAGCGATCCATGCCGCTTTTCAGCGATTCAGTTTTCGCCAGACCTGCGGTGTGGAGGAGTGAACTTTATGGAATGCGGCAAAAAAAGAGGCGGCCGTAGGAAATCCGGCCTCCTCCGCAATGGAGGAAATTTTATCATCCGTGTCGAGCAGGAGCCGCCGGGCGATATCCATACGGGCATCGAGCAGAAGTTTTTTGGGGGAGATGCCGAGATGGTTCATAAAAGTCCGATAAACGGCGGAGACAGAAAGATGAAACTGAGCTGCCAGGTCGGCAATCTGAACCGGTGTCGCGGCATGAACCGTAAGCCACTGAATCATCTCCCGCAACTGCGGCTGTTCAATCGCATAAAATCCGGTGCTTTTCCGTTCGATCACTTTTTGCGTGGGTTCAAGCCTCTGAATGATTTTGTTCTCCCGGCCGTCCAGAATGCGGTCGAGCGCTTCCGCAAGCCGGAATCCCCGTTCGTAGAGACGGGTTTCCACGCTGGAGAGCGAGACGGCCGTCGAGTTGCAGAGCAGATCATCGTTGCCGACGCCGAGAACCGAAAGATCCTCCGGCACACGCAACCCCGCTTCCAGCGCCAGGTTGACCACATGCCCGGCCTCCTTGTCGTTTTCACAGAAAATCGCACAGGGCCGCGGCAGATCCACCAGGCGGGCGGTGCTGTTTTTCATTTTTTTTCTCGTAATATAAGGATAGGTCTCAACAATGGGAATCGCGGAATATCCACTTTGCGTCAGCCGTGTTTGAAACGCTCTTCCACGCAGAGTTCCGGAACAGGAGGCGAAATGGGAAAATCCCTTGTGAATAAAATATTCCGCGGCGATAACCCCAATCCTCACCTCGTCGGGGCAGACGATGCAATCGGCATGCTCGGCAAGCGCCTCGGTGGGAACGGCGATTTTCACACCGATCTTTTTCAACTGTAAAAGATTGTACTCCATATCCGTGATGATCGCATCTCCCCGCCAGTTGCGGGCGCTCTCTTTCAGAAAACGGGGATAGGCGGTTTCCAGATCCCACGGATGCATGCGGGCGTAATCGACGATTCCGCGATGAAGACGTGGATCGTAAAAATTCAACAGAAGAAGAACACGTTTATGTTGTTTTTCCATGTTTTAATGTAGCATGAAACAGAGCTTCTGCCAAATCCAATTTCGAAAGAAAAAAATTTTCTCCCGAAATGATCTATTTTGGCATTCAGCAAGATAAAATCGTTTCATACTCAACAAGAAAACCCTGTCTTCGAAGATGAGACACTCCCGGCTTCGGCAGGGAACATAACGCACGATTTCTATATAGAGTATCATTTTTTCAGTATTGACATTCCGCTCCGTTTCCATCATAATAAGAAGAGAATTGAGATTCTGCAAGGGAGATGAAAATCATGTTGTTCGATACGAATCAGGGCCCCTTTCCGCCGGCGTTCGGTCTGGAAGCGACGGGCAGACTGGCGCCGGTAAACTCCATTCAGTCGACGGCACAGCGTTTGAGCATCGGCTTTGAAACACTGGATCGCGAACTCTTCGATCCGGATGAGTGTTATGAGGTGCTCGGCCAGTCGGGAGTCAAATGGGCACGGTGTCAGAGCGGCTGGTCCCGCTGCGAAAAAAAAGCCGGGCAATACGATTTCCGCTGGCTGGATCAGGTCATGGAGCGGTTTCTCGCCGTCGGAATCACCCCCTGGCTGAGTTTAACGTTCGGCAACGCGCTGTACTCGCCTGACGCCAGGCACGCCTCCGCAGTAGGCTGCCCACCAGTATGTTACGGGGATTCTGCCGTAAGTGCGTGGGAAAATTTCGTCCGGGCGGTCGTGAGCCGGTATCGCGACCGGATCACCCATTTTGAAATCTGGAACGAACCGGATAACGGCCAGTTCTGGGGGCCGGGCAAACCTTCTCTGGAAGAATACATGAAGCTGGTTCGCATCACCTCCGCAGTGATTCGCAGCGCCGCCCCCCGAGCGAAGATCATTGCCGGAGCATTTTCCAACCCCTTGAGTGCGATTCAGTGCCTGAAACTGGGGCTGGGGCAGGAGTGTGACATTCTCTCCTATCACACCTATACCATGTTTCCGGAGCTGTACAGCGCCAACACCGTCGCGTACCTCCGGGAGGCAATTGAGACCTATGCGCCGCATCTGAAGCTCTGGCACGGCGAGAGCGGCTGTCCTTCCGAATCGAAAGACCATTACGACGAGTGGCTCCGCCTTTACCGAAGCAGCCAGGAGATTCAGGCGAAATGGCTCGCCCGCCGTATCGCCACCGACTTCCGGAACGAAGTCGATCTTTTCAGCTACTATCACGCCAGCGATCTCACACTGCATCCCTATGTCAATGGGACAGGCATCCCCACCAAGGTCGGTCGGATGGGAATTCTCCAGGCGCCGGGAGCAGTTCCCAAACTTTCCTACCACGTGCTGCAACACTTCTGCGCCATGTTTGATTCCTCACTGGAAAAACGGGCCCTGATGGCACATCTCGGGGAGGAGGACATTCAGGATCCCTGCCGGGCCCCCCTGCAGGCACGGGATTTTTTCACCGGAGTCATCGCGGATTCCTACACGCGAAACGACTGGCCGTTCTATCTGTATTACTATCCAGGAGATCTGCAGCGTTCGGAAACTGTTTCCGCACTGAACGGGAATAAAATTCAGGCCTGTGCCGGGAAAACGATTTCCGCCCCGGTTCTGGTGGACACGGTGAGCGGAACAATATATCAATTTCGAGATTTTGAGCTCTCCAACAGCGTCCTTTATTTACGCGCCATCCCCGTCACGGACTATCCGCTCATCATAACGGATCGTCAGGCATTAGAACGATAAAATCAAGAGGGAACGGCCCTCATGCAACAAGGATGAATGACAGAAAGGAGACTCCAGATGAATGTAAAATTTACGCTAATTGAATTTTTGATTACAATCGCGATCATCGCCATTCTCGCCGGCCTGCTTCTTCCTGCTCTGAACAACGCCCGGGAACGGGGGCGTACCATCGCCTGTACCAGCAATATGAAGCAGATCGGCCTTCTCTGTCAACAATATTCCGTCGAGAACAATGAATATGAAATTCCGCTGGTATCCGGCAGCTCCTCCGACGATGCGATCTGGAATTTCCCCGGAGTTTATTTCTATCAGAAAATGAGAGTTGACTATCGCGTTTTTTTCTGTCCGTCAATGGGCGCGCGCAATCCAAAATCTTTCAAACTTGATACGGAAAGCAACATTCTCTCCACGGTGCAATGGTATATGGAATACGGCATGAACTACTGGATGAATGCCGTCAGCCGGGGAGCCATCCAGTCCAATCCGGGGACCTATGACCCGCTCAATCCGCTGGTCAGTTCCCGCCGGGCCGGCAGCATCAAAAATCCGGCTGTTCGCGTGCGCTATATTGACACATGGCACAACAACCCCTTCGACAGACAACTGGGGTGCTATTATGTCGACTGCCGCTGGTTCACCACCTCGTCTGCGGGCCGCCCGGCCAATCGTCACGGCGGGAAAGCCAACGTGCTCTTCCTCGACGGACACGTCGGTGCCTCTCCGCTTTTTGACTCCAGTCTGGTCACAGAACATCCGTGGTTCAAAATTTCCTGGTCCTCCACTCCGGCTGATACGAGATGGATTTCCTATTATTAAGTTCAGAATTCCGGGGCGATTCGTTCCGGAGCCTCTCCGTGACGAGATTGAATGATTTGTCGCATTGCAACAACGACGGACACCATCATGAGTTTTGATTGTAAGAGATTGCTGATTGTATGTTTCACGTGTATTTCAACGCTTCCTTTTGTCACACGGAGCGGGGAGCTGCTCCAGATACAGGAGACCGTTCCCGTGACCGTTCCGGCCTGGACACAAGCCCGGGCAACAGGAGTGATTCCCGCAACCTGGCAGGCCAGCACGATTCGGGGCGGTGAATTTTCCTGTTCCGTCGCCAAGGAGAACGGCAAACCGGTTTTCCTCTGCAATCTGAAAAAGGGAATCGCCTATTTCGTCATCCCCGCTCCGGAAATAAAAGTTGCCTGCCCTGCGGAATTCCACATTACCATGGAACGGCCGGAGGAGTGGAGCAACGAAACTATTCTCAGCATAAAGGGAGGCCGTGGAGAGCCTTCCGTCTGGGGAGGCGGCTTTCTCGGCGGAATCCGTCTGGAATACAGCCCCGGCATACAAACCTGGAAATCCACCGTCAACGCCCCGGACTGGCGGAAGGATTCCCGTTATTGGCTTTTGCTGGAACTCGCAGACCCGGGTCTTTATAAAATTTATTCCGTCGGAACGAGGACGCTCCCGGCGGGGAAACCGTATTATGCACTTCGCCCGGTTCCGGCAAACAGCGTCAATCTGTTTCGCAACAGCCGTTTTCCTCTGGGGCTCCCCTGCGGCTGGTCCACCGGCGCCGTCGACCGTGACGCATTGCGTGTTTCAGAAGAGCCGGGGCCGTCGGGAGAACGTTTTCTGATCCTGGAAACCGATGTGCCGGAAACGCCGCTCAACTCCGAACCATTCAATCCCGCCGACTTCAGCAGGACCAACTATGTCTCCTTCTCCTACCGGGCTTCCGGCAAATGGCATGCACGGGTGTATACGGGCGAGGGAAGTTCCTTCCGGATGAAAAACGTCGACCTACCTCCCTCGAAAGAGTGGAAACGAGTCCTTCTCGCCTACCGCCCCTGCGAGAATGCCCGGGGCCATGTCCTGCAGATTCGGGGCAGCGGCAGACTTGATCTGGATGCGGTGCGGGCATGCGACAGCCCGGAACGGGACTACAAACCGCAGAATCGCTGTGAGGTGGCCCTGGCCGTCCCGGAAAACGCGGCAGCCGCAGATTCCCGGATTCTTTTTGACGATGAAAAAGCGGCAGTCCGATACCTTCTGACCGGCGAAACCGATCAGGTCACGATCCATTTCCGGGCAGTCAATCTGTATGGAGAAACATTTGAACTCGGCAGCAGTACCGTGCCGGCCGGATTCGTCGATTTCACCGCGGCACTGACCCGTCGTCCCTTCGGCCAGTTCCGCATCGAAGCCTATGCGGAGAAAGCGGGGGACATTCTCTCTCCGGTCAACGAGCTGGTCGTCACCCGGATTCCCAGACCGCTTTTCTGGGGGAAGGACGCTCCACACTCCTTTTTCGGCGCCATTGCCGAACTGGATCGATCGCTGTTGAGCATGAAAGCTGCCGGAATCAACCACGCGCGCTTTCATGACCACGGAGGTCTGCAGTTCACCGGCTGGTATGCTGCGGAGCCGGAACCGGGGAAATGGAAGTTTTTTGATGAAAAAATCGCCCGTTATCGAAACCTCAACCTCTGGATTCTCGGTTCGTTCGGAACCACTCCTCTCTGGGCGACCCGGGAGGCGGGGAACAGGAAAATCGCCGACGCCTATCAGGCGAAATGGCTCACTCCCCTCCGGTTGCAGGATTTCGAACACTACGTCTCGAAAGCGGCATCGCACTATCGAAATTCCATCCGCGACTGGGGAATCGGCAATGAGCCGTGGGGCGGCTATTTCTTGGACCGCTATGAAAACGGTTCCTGGATCCGCAGCGATCAGAACCGCAATTTTGCAGCCTATCAGACGGCCGCATATCGCGCGGCGAAACAGGTGGATCCCGGCCTCACTGTCGCCGGAATCAATGCGACGCTTCGCAATCCCCGCTGGGCTTGCGAACTTCACCGGCGCAAGGCGGACCGCAGCTGTGACATCGTGGAGCTGCATCTCTACTCCTCTGCATGGAACGGTTTCCCCGGAGATTCCGTCACCCGGGGGATTCAGACCTCCCTGGGTGAGATCAACTGGGGCAAACCGATCTGGAATACCGAGGGACAGGGGTGCGCCAGCGGCAATCTGGGAACTCCTCCGGAACCGCAGATCGGCCTCAACTTCCATTCTATTTCCTGGATCAACCGCTTTGATTTCACGGCAGATGCCGACAGACAGATGCGCTACCTTGTCAGCAACCTCGCCTGCGGCATGCAGAGAATCTACCTCTACAGCGGGAAACCATGGAAATATGTGGCGATCATGAAGCCGGCCGCATTCAGCGTGCTGGAACAGACAGATGGGTTCCCCTCCCCTCAGCTGGTTGCATTTTCGGCTCTGGCCCGCCGTGTTGACGGGCGAACGTTCCAGGAGGTCTTCGAAATCGCATCGGATGTCTGGTGTTATCTCTTCGAATCCTCCGCGGGAACCACGGCGGTGATCATTCCCAGACGGTTTTCCGGCAAGATCAACATAACCTGCCGTCTGGCTGATGCGGCCGCATATGACTTATTCGGGAATCCATGCGAGCAGCCGTTTCTTTCCGGCAGCCGGCTGTGGTATCTCCAGACCTCTGCGCCGGCAGCGGTTTTGAAAAAGGCATTGCAGGTTCAGAAACCGTAAAACAGCAAAACGCCGCTCGTAATCGGAAACCCGCGGCAGAAGGAGAGTTCCCCGCACTATGTTTTTTTACACGGTATCAAATGCAGGAGAATCGAATGATCCTCCTTGGCGGCTTCCCCCTCGCAATTTCGGAAGCCGCCGCATAAAAAACATGTCGATCAGGCCCGGCAGCAGCAGACCCGGTTATACGGAGCCGACCGCAGGTCAGCGGACGACACTCTTCAAGGGGGAGTATTCCAGCTTTTTCGCCGTCTGACGGATTTGCCTGTCGTCCTCGTTCCTGCCGGCCGCGATTTGTCTGCAGTTCTCTGCTGATGCACAACCGCATACCGTGTCTCCCGGAGAACTCTGCAATTTCGCCATCATTGTCCGGCAAAAAAACAGAAAAATTTTTTTCTCTTCTTGACTCTTGCAAAAAGTCGGATATACTATATTTGACATCGGTGACAATTATCATAAAACACGGGAACCTGTAAGGAAGGACCCGATGCGCAACCAGGAGGATTTCATGAATAAAAAGTGGAAAGTTGCAGTGGTGGGAGCCGGCAACT